>Ga0207674_10001240_pt1 | contig 33282 bp, 24 predicted proteins | sample KBSCornC72_FD_184303 | JGI IMG/M metagenome (GOLD analysis project Ga0207674, IMG submission 184303) | Corn rhizosphere microbial communities from Kellogg Biological Station, Michigan, USA - KBS Corn C7-2 (SPAdes) (version 2) | ecosystem: Host-associated > Plants > Roots > Rhizosphere > Soil ...
CGGGCGTCTCGCCGCCTACGAGTTCGAGCCGGCCGGGACGAAGTTCCCGGTACCACTGCAGTTCACGCAGGACCTCAGCAAGCTTTCGCTCCTCGGCGTCGTGACGGCGCCCGTCCTCGACGGCGCCTACTTCACCGACACGAGCAAGCTCAATCAGACCCTTGGCAGAGCAGCCGTCAGCGAAATCCTGCCGGCCACAGTCGACCTCCTCCGACTGCGGGTTGGCTTCCCAATCAACCACTTTTCGGGGTACCTCGTATCGTGGCACTAAAGCGACACCCAGGTGGTGTCTTCAAGAGTTGAATGACCCGGCCGAGCCACGTCCCGCGAACGTGGCTCGGCCGGGTTGTGTTCGGAGACCAGTGGCGCGACCCGGTCGTCCTAGAGTGTGGCCAACGCAAACCTCCGCCCGAGATTTCAGCCCATCGGGGACGTCGGGCCGTCGGCCGCAGTCGCTGGCTACATCGAGGCAGCGCGCGCCGCCGAACGCGTCGGCCAGCGCCACCTCGCACGGTCGCATTACGAGGAAGCACTCCGATCGCTCACCCGCGGCGATGAGCTACCCACCGCGACCACGATCCTTCGCTGGATCGCCGGCAGCCATTTCGCCGACGCGAATCACGGCGCGGCCGAAGATTGCGTGACCGCCGCGATCGCGACTGCCGAGGCGTGGGACGATAGCCTCGCCGTCGGCTACGCGGTCAACATGCTCGGCATGTTCCGGTGGCAGCAGGGTGAGCTCGACGAGGCGGTTCGGCTCTACAACGACGCGCGCGAGCGCGCCGTCCGCGCCGGAGACGCCAAGCTCGCGGCGATCACCGCACAGAACCTTGGTGTCATCGCCAACATCCGCGGCGATTTCGCGAGAGCGCTGGAGTTCTATCAGGCGAGTCTCGCCGACTACCGTTCCATGGGTCTCGTGCGCGACGTCTGCATCGCGCTCAACAACCTCGGCATGGTGTACACCGACACCGAGCGGTGGGACGAGGCCGAGCTGTCGTATCGCGAAGCCATCGAGCTCGTGCGCGACCTTCGAGACCTCGGCCTGCGTGTGCAGATCGAAGTGAACGTCGTGGAGATGTGGGTCGCGCGCCGCGACTTCGAGCGCGCGCGCGTAGCCGCCGACGCCGCGATGGAGCTCGCGTCGCAGATGGGCGACGCTCAGATCCCCGGCGATGCGTATCGCCTGCTGGGGGTGATCGAACGCGAGAGCGGCGACCTCGCGAGAGCGGAATCGATGCTCGAGCGCGCAGCCGAAGTCGCGGCCGCACGGCAGGACATGTTGCTCATGGCGGAGACATCGCGAGAGCAGGCCGACGTGCATCGGCGACAGGGGCGCAATCGCGAGACGCTTCAGGCACTCAACCGCGCGCATCAGCTTTTCACACAGTTGCGCGCGCGGCGCGACCTGGCCGATGTCGACCGCCAGACGACCCATCTCGAGGGCGAGTTCATCGATGTCGTCAGGCGATGGGGTGAGTCGATCGAAGCGAAGGACCGATACACGCAGGGTCACTGTGAGCGCGTCGCCGACCTGGCCTGCGCGCTCGCCGCCCGCTCGGGCTTCGACGAGCGCACGCTGTTCTGGTTCCGAATCGGGGCGCTGCTCCACGACGTCGGCAAGCTCATCATCCCGGCTGAAGTGCTCAACAAGCCGGCGAAGCTCACCGACGAGGAGTGGGCGCTCATGCGCCGACACCCGGAGGCCGGTGTCGAGCTGCTGGCGGGCATCGACTTCCCGTGGGATGTGCGTCCGCTCATCGAGTCCCACCACGAGCGGTGGGATGGTCGAGGCTACCCGCACGCGCTCGCGGGCGATGCGATTCCGCTCACGGCGCGCATCCTCTGCCTCGCCGATGTGTTCGACGCCCTGACGTCGCAGCGGAGCTACAAACAGTCGATGTCGGTCGCGGACGCGGTGGAAATCATGCGGCGTGATGTCGGGCGCGCGTTCGACCCATCGTTGTTCGAGCAATTCGAGCAAGTGATTGCCGAGCGTGCCGGTGGCCAATCCACGGTGGCTGGCGGCGCGGACACCGTACCCGATTCGCCTGGTCGACGTCCGAGCCAGGACGATCTCACACAGCTGCCACTCCGCCGTGACTGTACCGCCGCGTCCGCGCGACTGCTCGCCACGCGGCGCCGCGATGGCACCGTCGCGACTCTCATCTACCTCCGCGCCACCACCCTCGGCGACGTTAGGCAGCGGCTTGGCCAGGCTCGGGCCGATGACGTGCTCGCGACGGTCGCGAGCGTGTTGCGACGGGCGAGCCGTCGCGGTGATGTGCTCGCCCGCTTTGGAGCCGACGATTTTGTGCTTCTCCTGAGCGAAGCAAGCAGCGAGGAAGCGCTCGGCGTTGCGGGTCGCGTGCGCGCGCAGCTCACGGATGGCTTCGCGCTCTCCGCCGACGTTGCGCCCGTGGCGATCGGCATTGCGACCGCTCCGGAGCACGGCGATAGCCTCGACGCGCTCGTTGCCGCCGCCCGACGCGCCGTGGAGTCTCAGCCGCAACACGCCACGAGTGCGCTGGCGATGGCCGATGCCGCGGCCGACCCACCACGCCCGGTTCTCGAGCGGTTCGTTGGCCGGGTGGCCGAGCTGCGCCGGCTCGAGCAGATGCTCGATGCGAGTCTCCGCGGCGAGGCGCGCGTCGTCTCGGTCGTCGGGCCGTCCGGCATCGGGAAATCGGCGCTCGTGTCGCGGCTCCTGCTCGACGCGCGCCGACGCGGCGCCACGCACGCGGTGGCCCACTGCCGTCCCTCACAGTTCCCGGCACCCTACGCGCCGTGGATCCAGTTGATTGACGGGCTGCGCGCGGCGCGGGTCATCCCGGAGAAACGCTGGCATTCGCTCCCTCGCCTCGTGCCGTCGCTCGCCGGGAGCCAGCGGGCGCTCAGGCTGGCGGACGAATCCAGCACGATGCCGGACGTGACGCTGACGGACGAGATCTGCGAGCTGCTCGTGACCGTTGCGAGCTCGCGACCGCTCGTGCTGGCGATCGAGGATCTGGAGTGCGCGGATCATGCCTCGTGGGATGTGTGCGAACGACTGGCGACGTACCTCGGCGACTCGCGCGCCCTGCTCTGCCTAACGGGCGACGAGGCGTTCGCGTCCACGTCGCGGGCGCGTTTCGCGACACTGCGGCGCCACCATGAGGTTCGCCTCGGGAATCTGAGTCCGGATGACGTGCGGCAGTGGATCGGCGACCTGTTCGCGGACCCCGCGACGGCCAACGCGTGCACGACCCATCTCGCTCGTAATGGCGCGTTTACGCCACTCCTGGCTGCGCACACGCTCCACTCGCTCGTGGATCGCCACGTGCTCGCCCACGTCAACGGAACGTGGCGCGCCGTCGACGCGAAAGCGCTCGCGTCAGCGGCGTCGGAACCGAATGCGGGAGGCGTGCTCGCTCGTCGCCTGGACCTGCTTGCGCCGAAGACGAGAGCCATCCTGGGTGAGCTCGCCGTTCTTGGCGATGGCTTCGAGGTGGATGTGGCGCTTGCCGCCGGTGTCGGGGACGAGGCGGAGTTGCTCGACGCGATCGACGAGGCCCTCGCCGCCGCGCTGTTGTGCGAGGACGGTGGGGAACCTGGCGCAGCGTTCGCCTTTACGCATCGTGAGGTCGCGCGCGCCGCACGCGAGACGGTCGATCCCATGCGGCTTCGGCGTGTTCACGAACGCATTGCGCGCGGGCTGGAGCGGGTTCGGCCGGTCGCATTGTTCGAGATCGCCGAGCATTTCGACCGTTCGGGGATGTCAGACCGCGCGTTCGAATACGCGCTGCTCTCGGCCGCGCGGGCGATCAGTGTGCAGGCGTATCGTGATGCGGCCATCGCCTACCAGCGTGCGCGCGGACACGTGACCACCGCGGCCCAGCGGCGGCGGCTCGACGAGCTCGTCGCCGAGCTGCCCATTCTGCCGGGTCGCGCCGGCGTCGCCTAACGTCTACAGGACATATCCATCGTCGACCGGCACCTCGACGCCGGTGATGTGCTGCGCGTCGTCGCCGGCGAGAAAGCACACCACTCGCGCGACGGTATCCGGCTCGATGAAGCGGCCGCCACCCGACGCCTCCATGGCGGCGTACGCCGCGTCCTCGGAACCGTGTGCGCGCACGAGCTCCTGGAAGAATGGCATCGTGCTCCACATCGGCGTTTTCACGCCTGCCGGACTCGCCACGTTGATCCGGATCGCGAGCCGCGCATCGCGGCATTCCTTGGCGGCTGTTCTCACCAGCATTCGCAGGGCCGCCTTGCTCGTCGAGTAGGCAGCCGCTCCTGCCGCGGGTCGAATGCCGGACGCCGATCCCACGTGGACGATCGCACCACCGGCCGCGCGCATCGCGCGGATGCCGTACTTCGTCGCCAGGAAGGCGCCGTCGAGATTCGTGCTCAGGACATGGCGCCACTCGGCGAGCGTGGTGTCGGCGAGCGGAGTTCCCGCCGATACCCCGACGCAGTTGGCGAGGATGTCGAGGCGCCCGTGGTTGGCGAGGATGGTGTCGGTCGTCGCGATCCAGTCAGCTTCGTCCCGCACATCGAGCTTGATGGCGCGGGTGCGGGAATCGCGGCGCGAAGTCGGAGGCGGTTTCAGGTCGGCGCCATATACCTGGGCGCCCGCACCTTCGAGCCTCGCGCTCACCGCTGCTCCAATTCCCGAGGCGCTACCCGTGACCAGGGCGACCTTGCCTGCGAAATCACTCATGGGAAGGTCAGGAATGCTGGGTGCCTAACGCAGACTGTCGAGGGGGGACGGTTTCACCCACGGCCGGCAGCCGGGCCGCGGGTCCTTCGGCATCGGCGCGACCGGAAAGGACTCCGCGTCCGCGGATCGAAGGCGGACCGTATCGCTCAAGTCATAGAGGTCGAGCCAAATCCCTTCCCGGGTAAGCGACGGGAGAACCAGCGAGTCGCGTCTGACGCCGATCGTCGCGAGGTAATCGCGGACGGCGGCTCGTGCCGACCTGTACGGCCGCGAGCCCCCGGACACGAGCCAGAGTCGCCGAAGGCCGCGGTACTGATCGACGTCGCGAACGTAAGCACGAGTCTCGTTCCGGTCGCACACCGAAGTTCGCCATTCCGCCAACTTCAGCCCATACCGCTCGCCGTAATAGAGCGCGCCGACGCGCGAGAGGGGGAAGATGTGTACGACGTCGCCAGGTTGGCGCTTTTGCTGCAGGTACGCGTAAAGCGCACGATTGTTCTCGATCTCGTACGGTGGGTGACCTTTGGCAAACGCCATGACGGGCGGCGCCAGCGCTGCCGCCACGACGACACCGCCTAACGGGCGACTGAGCGCTGCCGTCCAGCGTCGGAGTTGCTCGACTCCAGCGGCGATCGCCAGCACAACCGCGGGGGCGAGGTAAAACATCAGGCGCCCGCGAAGCGGGTACTGATGTGCAGCGGCGGCCAGGACGGCGAGCGCAAACGGGCCCAGGACAATCAACGCAACGTCGCGTCGCGTGCGCCACAGGCTCACGATGCCGAGGAGGCTCAGGGCCACGAACACGAAAGCGAGCGGATAGCGCAGCAGCGTTGGATCCGTGAACATTGAGAGCGACTGTGTCCAGAGCCAACGGAGCGTACCGCTCAGTGTGAACGGCAATGGCAGGAAGCCCGTACCCCAGAAGTCGTCCATGAATTCGCGCGTCGATGGCGTCATGCTTCGAAGCCCCGCCAGGATCGCGACGAGCGACGCAACCGCCCAGAGGGGAATCGTGATCAGGAGCGCGCGCGCGGCTGGTCGGTCTCGACCGATCAGCCACTCGACGACGAAGGCCGCGCCAATGCCTCCCATCACCACCACTGAGGCCTGCGAGAACCAGATGATCACGAACGCGGCCAGGCCGGTCAGCACGAGACGCCGCGTTGGCGTCCCCGGGTCACGCAGCGTGAGCGCGAGATAGGGGAGGACCATCGCGGCCGTCGCGTCGAAGATGTACTGCTTGACTTCGACGCCGTACTGGATAAACGGGATGCCGATCGCGAACAACCCGAGGGCAATTGCAGGCCCCCAGCCGCCGAGCGCCCGGTTCGTCAGTCGATGGAATACAAGCACGCTCGCGACGGAGCAGACAAAGGGAAAGAATCGGAGAGCGAGCTCGTTCCTGCCTAACGTGTCGACGGCCAGCTTCTCGAACAGCAGGAAGCCGCGCGGTGCGACCTGGTCGAGCAGAAGGGGCTTCGTCAGCAGGTGGCTGAGCGGAAGACCGAGAATGTTTCGGGAAACGAGCAGCTCGTCGAGCCACAGGGACACATTCGAGAAATACGCCCAGGCTCGAATGGCGATACCCAGAACGATCAGCAGGACCAGCACTCTCGACCCTGCCAACGCCGAAACGGCCGGCGGTAGCGCGCCCGGCCCGGCACGAGCTCCGGCGGTATAGCGCGCGCCTGGCGTCGAGATGGTCGTCACCTGCCGCTCCAAAAGTAAAAGAAGCGTTTCGATCCCGTTCCCGCGAAGTCGAAGCTAGCGTTCTCCGTCGCCCCCGGATACCGGCTCGTCGCCTGAGCACGGCGTTTCATCGAATCGCACTGGTGCCCGGGCGGCCGCACTGCATCCTCGGGATGTTCTCGCCTGACGGTGAGCCATGCGGTTCGTGTTCGTCACCATGTTCGTTGCGCTGACAAGCGTGCACGCCCAGTCACAGCGTTCCGCCGATACCGTCGGTGCGAGTTGGGAGTACGACAGCCAGCTCGGGCGTTATCGCGTCGAGGTGGTCGCGACCGGCGTACGGGTGCCATTCGGAATGGCCTTCCTTCCCGACTCGCGAGCGCTCGTCACCGATCGACCTGGCACACTCTGGCTTCTCGACAATCGCACCGGCGCGATGACCCGAGTCGCCGGCGTGCCCGCGGTCTCCGATTCGGTCGACGGCGGTCTGCTCGACATCGAAGTCCACCCCGACTACGCGCGCACCGGGTGGCTCTACTTCTCGTATTCCGAGAAGACCGACACCGGTAAAGCGACGGTGGTCGAGCGCGCTCGGCTCCGCGATGCGCGGCTCGTCGATCGCCAACGGCTCTTCACCGCGTATCCTGCGGTGGCTGGCGACTATCACTTTGGATCTCGCCTCGCGCTCAAGGATGGCTACCTGTTCATCACACTGGGAGAACGCGAGCTGAGCGCGCTCGCGCAGGAGCTCTGGACCGACCTTGGCAAGATCGTCCGGCTGTACGATGATGGTCGGATACCTAACGACAACCCGTTCGTCGGACGCGCGGGTGCGAGACCCGAGATCTGGAGCTACGGCCACCGGAATCCGCACGGGCTCGCGTTCCATCCGCTAACCGGTGAGCTGTGGGAATCCGAGCACGGTCCGCTTGGCGGTGACGAGATCAACGTCATCAAGCGCGGCCTGAACTACGGGTGGCCGACGGTGACGTTTGGCCGGGAGTACGATGGCGGCCCGGTGGGCGACGGCCTAACGCAGGCGCCGGGCATGGAGCCTCCGGTCTTTCATTATGCCACGTCGGCCGCGCTCTCGGGCATCGCGTTCTACACAGGCTCGGCGTTCCCGCAGTGGCGCAACAACCTGTTCGTCGGGGCGATGACGCCGCGATTCCTGGCGCGGTTGGTCGTCGCGAACGGTCGGGTGGAGCGCGAGGAGAAGTTGCTGCTGGAGAAGAAGTGGCGCGTCCGGGTGGTTCAGACCGGTCCTGACGGCTTCCTCTACCTGGGTGTTCAACGCGCATCCGACGGGACCGGCGGCGTCATCGCGCGGATCCGGCCGGTGGTGGAATAGTCAGGGTTGGACTGCGAGCGTTGACTCGATCCGTCCCGTCTTGAATGTAGGAGCATGTTGGCGACATCCCGTCATCACCACGCCCGCGTGTTCTGGGCCCTGCAGCTCGGTGGCTGGACCGCGTATGCGATCGCGCTCATGGTGCCGTGGCTCGGGCGATTCCCGATCTCGGTAATGTGGTCGAACAAGCTCGTGATCGCCGCAACGGGGCTCGTCACCAGCTCGGTGTTGCGACTTGTCTACCGCCGGGTTGCGCATGAGGGCCTGGGGCTCTCACCGTTGTGTGTCATGGCCGTCGCCGCTTCCGTGGCGGGCGCGGTCGTCTGGAATGGGGCGGCGTCCGCCATCCTCGGCCGGTCTCTCCAGAATGATTCCGTGCTGCTCGGCGCGTTAGGCAGGACATTTCCCCGCTTCGACGGCGTGCTCTATCACGCGCTCGTGCTGCTGACATGGAGCCTGCTCTATCTCGGGGCCCGGCACTACCGGGCGCTCGTGGCGGAGCGCGAACGGAGTCTCAAGGCGGAGTCGTTGGCGCGCGAGGCTCGGCTTCTCGCGCTGCGGTATCAGATCGGGCCGCATTTCCTGTTCAATGCCCTGAATGCCATCTCCACGCTCGTCGTAACCGATCGCAAGGCCGACGCGACGGCGACAATCGCGCGTCTCGCCGATCTGCTTCGTGTTTCGCTCGAGACGCCGGAGTGCGGGACGATTCCGCTTGCGTCCGAGCTCGAGATCGTGCAGGCGTACGTCGCGGTCGAGCGCGTACGGTTCGCCGGCAGGCTTCAGGTCGTGATCGACACCGACGAGGCTACGCTCGACGCGAGAGTTCCGGCGATGATTCTGCAGCCATTGGTCGAGAACGCGGTGCGCCACGCGGTGGCGGTTCGCGATGAGACGACCTGCATCCGAGTGACATCCCGAGCGCGGCGAGGTGACATTGTGCTCACCGTCTCCGACGACGGACCAGGCATCAGCGAATCGCGAGGGTTCGGAGTCGGCCTCGCGAACATTCGTGCGCGCCTCGACGAGCTCTATGGCAAGGATCATAGTTTCCTTACGGGACCGACACCCGACGGTGGTTATCGCGCCGAGATCTCGATTTCGCTGGCGCGCACCCTGACAGTGGCGGTGGTGCCTAACGTGCTCGAGGCACAGCTCGTATGAATGGAAACCAAGCGTTGTGGCGGACGCTCATCGTCGACGACGAGCCACTCGCCCGCGAGGGGATTCGCGCGCGCCTCGTGACGCTCGGCGGCTTCGATGTCGTCGATGAGTGCGGCAGCGGCCGGGACGCGATCGTCGCGATCCGATCGCGGCAACCCGACCTCGTCTTCCTCGACGTGCAGATGCCGATCGTCGACGGGTTCGCGGTCGTGAGCGAGATCGGTGCGGATGCCATGCCGGCAACGGTGTTCGTCACCGCATATGACCACTACGCGCTGCGGGCATTCGACGCGCAGGCCATCGACTACGTGCTCAAGCCGATCGACGACGCGCGGTTCGCGCGTACCGTCGACAACGTGCGGAGGCGGCTCCGCGAGGCACGCGAGAGCGGAGTTGCCCAGCAGCTCGCCGCGCTCCTCGATCGGCTCGAGCGCGCACCAACGGAGCCACCGGCCCGCGGCGGTCATCTGGTTGCCCGCGACGGTGCCCGCACCGAGCTGATTCCGTTCGACGAGATCGACTATGTGATTGCCGATGGCGACTACGTGCGGGTCTTCGCCGGAAAACGGCAGCTGTTGCTCCGTCTGACGATGAGCCGGATCGAAGCTGCCCTGCCCGCGCACACGCACATGCGGATTCACCGCTCGGCGATCGTGCACCTGTCCCGCGTCCGGACGCTGGAAGCCCTACCGAACGCCGAGCTTTCGGTCGTGCTCCGGAGCGGCGTCACACTGCGCGCCAGCCGCAGCTACGCCGAGCGTTTACGCTTCGCGCTCGGCGTAATTCAGCCGGCGAGTGCGGGGGAAGGATGAAAGAGGAGTCTGACCCCCAACGGACCGAATGAATGCGTCAGGTGCGGGGGACGTTCGATTCGCGCGAGCCGAGTCGGTAGATGAGTACCGCGGCGCGCTTGGTCAGGCGCGGAAGCCAGTTGAGGTTCGCCGTTTCCTTGTCCGAGTGGTCGTCCCAGCCCGCGAGGCCTAACGCGTCGATCACCATCGGGACATAGGGCGCGGCGAACGACACGTCGGCCGCGCCCGCCTTCGACGGATCGACGGCAACCACCGACCCGAAGCCGAGCGCCCGGCTCACCGAATCGTGCACCGCCAGGAGCTTGCGGTTGCCATCCGTCGGTGCCATGGGCGGGTATCCGTCGTCGAACGTGAGCTCCGCCGTCGTTTTCGGCAGATGCTGCGCGACGACCTCCTTCATGGTCGCCATTGCCTGCTTGAGCTGTTCCGGCGAGAGCGCGCGAATGTCGCCGCTCACGATCGCCTGCCCCGCGATCACGTTCGTCTTCCCGAACGCCGTGCCGCCGCTCTGCGCCGTGTCGTACTTCACCTCGGAACCTCCGAGCACTACACCGGCGTTGATGGTGAGGTACTGCTGGCCGCCGAGGCGTGTCCGGAACCCATCGAGAATCCTCGATGCTTCGTACAGCGCGCCGGCGCCGATGTCGTCACGGAAGATCTGCGACGAGTGACCTGGCGTTCCGGTCGTTTTGAGGGTCCAGGACCCCGCGCTGCGCCGCGAGATGACGGCGGTGTGCGGATCACCGGATCCGTCCTCAAAGCCGAGCGCGATCTGCGAACGCTTGGCTGCCTCGGTGAGCGTGGCGCGCGCGGAGTCGAGCGGCGCGCCGGCATCTTCCTCGTCACCATGCATGACGACGGTGATGCTCAGCCGGTCGAGCACGCCCGCTGCCTTCAGCGCCCGAAGAGCCTCGACGATGATGACGTCACCGCCCTTCATGTCGATGATGCCGGGCCCGCGCGCCGTCGAGTCGGTGAGCCGCTCGAATTGTTGAAACGGGCTTCGTGGCTCGAACACCGTATCAAGGTGTCCGATCAGCAGGATGCGCGGGCCGGTTCCGTTTCGTTCCGCCACCAGATGCCCGGCGCGCCTGAAGCCCGCCCCATCAACCCACGTCGTGCGGAAGCCTAACGCGTCGAGCTCCGTCTTGAACGCATCACCGACCTTGCGGACGCCCTCGAAGTTCATCGTGCCGCTATTGATGTTCACGACGCGCTCGAGCAGCGCGAGCGCCTGGGCGTTCCGCTGATCCACTGCCGCCGCGATGCGGCGCTCGGTGGCGCTGAGGGCGGGTGGGCTGCCTGCCGCCTGACCCCGGGCCTCGAGCCCGGTCAGGCCAACGAGGGCCGAAACGATGCTCTGGGCGACGACGCGCGCGAGTCTGCCAGCCTTCACTTCGGCGGAACCTTACGCGCGCGCCCGACGACGAGCGTGATGTTGTCGGACCCGCCTCGTTCGAGCGCGAGGTCCAGCAGCTGCTGGCACACTTGCTCCGACGATTCCATGGCGGCAAAGCACTGCGCGATCTCGTCGTCGCTCACGTGCTTCGTGAGGCCATCGGTGCAGACGAGTATGACGGTCCCACGCTTTGCAATGTTTACCCGGCTCACTTCGGGCACTGCCGCCGACGCGCCGATCGCACTCGCGAGCACGTGCTTGAGCGGCGATGACTTGACCTGCTCCGGCTTGAGGACACCCTCGTCCGCGAGGCCCTGCGCAACCGTTTGGTCTTTCGTGACCTGACGCAGCACGCCGTCCTGATAGACATAGCAGCGGCTGTCACCGACCTGCAGCACGTAAAGCCACGGCCACACAGCGATCCCGAGCGACAGCGTCGTCGCCATCTGGCGCCCGCCCAACTCCGCCACCGCTTCCGCTCGGACGACGTCGTGCGCTTCGATCGCCGCCCTGCGGAGCGCTTCGGTGAACTCATGCTCGCTCTCGGAGCCGACTGTGTGGTAATTGCGAAGCGCGTTCGCCACGTACTGCGTGACGGCTTCCGTCGCGACCCGGCTGGCCCGGCTCCCCGCAGCGCTTCCGCCCACGCCATCGGCCACGAGCATGATCGTCGCAAGCCGTTGCCCGCGGAGCGCCAGCCCATCGGTTTCCGAGAGGCTGGTACCGTGAATGATCACCTGCGGATGCACGGTGCAGAGGAGGAACTGGTCCTGATTCTCCTGGCGGACCCGACCCGGATGCGTCAGGCCGAACAGATCGAGCTCGTCGTCGCGCGGCCGAGTTTCCTGGTCAGCGGCAGAGCGACTGGAAAAGGGCGCCGCGAGTTTCATGAGATCGTCACCGGATGGCTCGTGATGCGACATCGTCCTTTACGGCATGAGGGTCGACCCTCGTAGGATGGACTGCCAGGCCGCGCGGCGCCAGAACGCCTTGAATCGTAGGGGGCGTCAGGGTTATAACGACGGTTCATGAACCGCAGGGTCTCGATCTTCGCGGCGCTTCTCGTCGGCGCCGCCAGTCCGCATGATACGGCGATGGCGCAGAGCGACGACCCCACCGACTGGCGCACTGCCGCCGCCAGGATCGTCAGCCGGCTCGCGCTCGTGCGCGGCGAGCGCGTGCTCCTCGTAGGCGTCCCAGGGGCGGCCGACGCACTGGTCCCGTTGTTGCGCGAAGCGATCCGCGCCGCCGGTGGCACCGACCTCGGCGCCGTCGCCCAGCAAGGCGCCCAACCACCGGCATGGTCGACGGACTTCACGAACGAGCTCGCGAAGCGGACGGGCCAGGCGTTCGATGAATACCTGAGCACCGTCGACGCCGCGGTCATGATGCCCGGAGCAACGGTGACCGACCCGGCGTACGCCGGAATGCAGCGCGTGCTTCGGTCCGGCCACGGTCGAACGGTTCACTTCCACTGGGCCGGCGCGTACGACGAGGCCGGGGTACTTCTTCCGACGACCCCCGACATCGCGCGCGTCTATTCACGTGCGCTGCTCGAGACCGACTACGCAGGGCTCGCCGCCAAACAGCGCGCGTTCGAAGCTGCCATGCGAGGCAAGGTCGTCCACGTCACGACGCCACTCGGCACTGATTTGCGGTTCCGTATCGGTGATCGCCCGGTCACGAAGCAGGATGGCGACGCGTCGGCTGCGCGGGCAAAGCTCGCCCGGAACCTCGTCGACCGCGAGGTCGAGCTGCCCGCTGGCGCCGTTCGCGTCGCACCGATCGAGAGCACCGTCGAGGGAACGATCGCGTTTCCGCCGAGTGAATGGGGCGGTACGCGCGTGGAGGGGTTGGTGCTGACGTTCGCGCGAGGCCAGGTGACGGGCATTCGCGCCGCGGCCGGCCGCGAGGCGGTGGAGCGCGAGCTGGCTGGCGGTGGGACCGGGGCTCGTGCGTTCCGCGAGCTCGCGGTCGGGTTCAATCCGCTGCTCGCGATACCAGCAGAGGGGCGGCGGTGGATTCCCTACTACGGTTACGGCGCCGGGGTGATTCGCCTGTCGCTCGGCGACAATACGGAGCTTGGCGGTGATGTTGGCGGTGGCTATGTCCGCTGGAATTTCTTTATCGATGCGACGGTTGCTGTTGGCTCGGAGATCTGGGTCCGGGGTGGACGCTCGGTGCGGTAAGCAAGCATCCGTGCGGTCACCCGGTCGGCATCCAGATAAAGGGTGTCGCGGATTCAACGGAAACTGCTGATTGCTCCCATCACGCGCGTACGAATTCGCGCGCCCGCGTCAACCGATTTTTTTGTGAACTGCCTCGGATCGGGTTGGGTAGCGGCCCGAGGTAGTTCCTTCTAAATCAGGGCTCGTTGGGCGATTGATCGCGAACTGCCGGAAACGAATCAGTTGGATCCGCGGTTTCCGTCGCATCCGTTATCACCTTTGTTCTGGATGCCTGCGGGGGCGCGACCTGCCGCAATCCGAAATCGCAGCTTTTCACTCTCTAATATCATGACGAACTCCGCCCCGAGCATCCTGGCCGTTCTTGCGGCAGTCTTGCCAGTGACCTTGGCCGCACAGAAGCCCGGCAAGACGCACAAGCTCGAGGCCTCGCCCACGACCGTTGCCTACGGGTATTACAGTCCGACCGCAACGCCGGCGCTGCGGATCGCGTCGGGCGACGTCGTCGAGGTGACGACGATGCTCACCAACACGCCGGACCGGCTCGAGAAGGCCGGCATCGCGCCTAACGACGTCGAGCCCGAGCTCAGGGAGATCGTCACCAAGGTGACCGACAAGGGCCCCGGTGGCCACATCCTTACGGGGCCGATCTACGTGGAGGGCGCCGACTCCGGTGACGTGCTGGAGGTGCGCATTCTCGCGATCACGCCGAAGCTCAAGTACGGCTACAATGGATGTGCGGGCTTCCTCCGGTCCAACTGCGAGCAGGGTGCGGGCACGAAGATCATCCCGATCGACGCGAAGAAGATGACCGCGGAGTTCGCGCCAGGCATCGTCATCCCACTCAAGCCGTTCTTCGGCAGCATGGGCGTGGCACCGGCCGTGAGCGTGGGCCGCATCAGCAGCAACCCACCGTACACCCACGCGGGGAACCTGGATAACAAGGAGCTCGTGGCGGGGACGACGCTATACATCCCGGTTCATGTGGCGGGCGCGCTGTTCGAGGTCGGTGACGGTCACCTCGCGCAGGGCGACGGCGAAGTTGATCAGACTGCGATCGAGACGTCGCTGCGCGGGCGGTTACAGTTCATCGTGCGCAAGGACATGAAGCTCACGTGGCCGCAGGCGGAGACGCCGACGCACTGGATCACGATGGGCGCGGACACGTCGCTCACGCAGGCGACGCGGGTCGCGGTGCAGGAGATGGTGGATTATCTCGCCGCCTCACGCAGCTTGTCGAAGACGGATGCCTATCGGCTGGCGAGCATCGCGGCGGACCTCCGCATCACACAGCTCGTGGATGGGAACGTGGGCGTCCACATGATGGTGCCGAAGAGCATCTTCGCGAAGCGTTAGGCTGTACGTGTTCGGCTCTACCAAACCCGTCATCGCGATGATCCACGTGGGTGCGCTGCCCGGCACACCCGCCAGCTCGTCCAGTGTACGCGAGATCGTCGCGCGCGCCGTCGCGGAAGCTCGCATCTACCGAGACGGCGGCGTGCACGGCGTCGCGATCGAGAACATGCACGACGTTCCGTATCTCCGAGGGAGCGTCGGCCCGGAGATCACCGCGTCGATGACCGCGATTGCACTCGCCGTAAAAGACGCGAGCAACCTGCCCTGCGGCATTCAGATCCTCGCCGGCGCGAATCACGAAGCCCTCGCGGTGGCGCACGCCGCAGACCTGCAGTTCGCGAGAGTGGAGGGCTACGCGTTCGCCCACGTGGCTGATGAAGGGATCATCGAGTCATCGGCGGCGTCGCTGCTCCGTTATCGTCGGGCGATCGGCGCGGAACGCGTGCAGGTGTGGGCCGACGTGAAGAAGAAGCACAGCGCACACGCGCTCACGGCTGACGTGGACATTGGTGAGACCGCCGCCGCGGTGGAGTTCATGCGCGCTGATGCGGTGATCGTGACCGGCGCGGCGACGGGACTCGAGGCCAGCGATGCGGATCTGTCGACCGTTAGGCAGCACTGCCGACTGCCCATCTACATCGGCTCCGGCGTTTCGGCGGAGAATCTCGCGCGTTGTGCACCGCTCGCCGACGGGTTCATCGTCGGGTCCTTCTTCAAGAGCGACGGGAAATGGAGCGAGCCGGTCGATCCGCGGCGAGTGGAGCGGTTCATGCGAGCTCACGCCGTGGCGACCCGCCGTAGCACCTAAAGTCGTACTGACCGCACATCATCGCAGGCGAACGAGGATAACGCTTTGGCACGGCAATGCTCCCGGCTCAGCGCGCTCTGGATTTCTCTCGTGAGATCACGCCACGGATCGCGCCCTCGATCATGCGATTCACCGCTGCGATCGAGAGACCGCCTTCGTCAGTCGCGGGGATCGTCGCGAAGCCGATAGCGGACGCCTTCGGGTAGCGACTGAACATCATCTCGAACAGCCGCGCCAGCTCCTCGCTCGACGGACCATTCGGCACCTTGTTCTGGTGGCCTTCGACCTCTCTCGGGTCGAGCACATCCATGTCGATGTGCACGTAGATCTTGTCGCTCGTGCGGCTGAGGCGATCGAGCTGGGCGAACACGGCCGGCGTCGCACGCCGGAGGTCGTCGACGCTCACTTGCTGGATGCGTGAGCTGTCGAGCAGCTCCTGCTCGAGCGGATCGGTGAGCCGAACGCCACCCATGACCACCTGCGTGTCGGCGAGTGCCGGGTCGAGGTGGGCGTCGAGCCGCAGGCGCTGCAGCGCCCGTCCGGTGGCAACGGCCACCGGCATGCCACCTAACGAGCCGCTGCGGGTGGTCTCGGGCGTGTTGAAATCGGGATGCGCGTCGAGCCACAGCATCCCGATGCGGATCGGCGCGCGTCCGGTCCCGGAGTGCTGCAATCCGGCGACGAGCCCCGGCATGGACGGGCACGTCGCGAGCAGCCCCACTGTGAAGTAGCCGTCCCGCTCGTTGCGCTCGACGATCTCGGCGAAATGGCCTAACGCGTAGCCGAGGCGTTTCCAGCCGCCATACTCCTTGTCTTCCTCGGCCGTGAGGGCAGCCTCATCGACACGAACATGAGCGCCCTGGTCCGCCAGGAAACGCTGGATGCCGCCGGTGGCCATGGTCCTCGGGCCGGGCGATGTGCCGTTAGGCAGGAACGGCTGCTGCGACAGCGCGACGCGGAGCCTGCCATCCGGCGCCGTGTACCGCTGAGCGTGTGCCTGCCCGGCGACCGGGAACAGCACGACGAGCACGAGCGTGCAGAGCGCCAAGTTGCGCATGGAGATCTCGGGCCGACGAGTCCCGCAAATGATACAGATGTGGCCCACGTCACGCACTGGCGGCGATCGGTTTCCCGCTCCCTCATCTGATCGTTTCTCTCAGATGACCTGCCGACGTCTCGCCGTGTTAGCCCTGACATTCGTTTCAGCGGCTCATGCCGGCGCACAACAGTCTTCGATCGAGTCCCGGATGACGGGTTTCGATGACTACGTGGCCCACCTGCTCGAGACGTGGAACGCGCCTGGTCTCGGTGTCGGCATCGTCGTGAAGGACAGGCTCGTGTTCGCGAAGGGCTACGGCTATCGCGACTACGGGAAGAAGATCGCGTACACGCCGACCACCACGCAGCCGATCGCGTCCAACACGAAGCTGTTCACCGCCGTCGCGGCCGGGCTTCTCGTGGAGGAGGGAAAGCTCGACTGGGACACGCCAATTCGGACGTACGTCCCTTCGATCAGGTTCGCGACCGACGAGCTCGATCGCGCCGTCACGATGCGCGACATGCTATCGCATCGCACCGGCATCTCTCGCCACGACGGTCTGTGGTATCAGTCCGACCTCACGCAGAAGGATCTGGCCGATAAGCTGAGATACGTGGTGCCGTCGGCGCCGCTTCGCACGACGTTCCTGTACAACAACGTCCTGTACTCGAGTGCGGGATACGCCATCGAGGCCGTGAGCGGCACGCCCTGGAGGACATTCGTCAGCGAGCGAATCCTCAGCCCGCTCGACATGACGCGCACGACGTTCGCCATCGGCGACATGCTCAGCGCGGCGGAGCCCGCGGTCCCCTACTCGGAGAGCCGAGACGGTTCGGGGCTGACTCGGGCTCCCTATTACGATGACGGTGGTGGCGTGGCGCCTGCCGGCGGCATGAACTCCAGCGTGGTCGACATGTCGCACTGGCTGATCGCCCTGCTGAACGACGGCGTTTACCACGGCACACAAGTCATCCCGCGCGACGTCATTCGTGAGACGCTCGCGCCATCGATCGCGCTCCCGCGCACGGATCTCGAGGCGCACGGGTGGACCGAGATGCTCGGCAGAGCCTACGGCATGGGGCGCTACATCGGGTCGTATCGCGGACACTTCATCGCGTACCACGGCGGGGACATTCGCGGGTTCCACTCGCAGGTGTCGCTCATGCCGCGTGACTCGATTGGTGTCATCGTCATGGTCATTGGCGATCACGCGGCACCGCTCTACAACATCCTGACATGGAACATCTACGAGCGTCTGCTCGGGCTCTCGCTCACGCCGTGGTCCGAGCGGTTCAAGGTGATCCGTGTCGCTGAAAAGCAGGCGCTCGAAACCGCGCGAGCGCAGGCGCACTATGAATCCGGACTGCCCGGCAAGCCGTCACACGACATCGCGGACTACACAGGCGAGTTCGAGGACCCGGCGTACGGCGTACTCACGATCTCGCGGGCCGACGAGTCGCTTCAGTTCGGCTTCCACCGCATTCACCTCCCGCTATCGCGCGTTCGGTACGATCGGTTCGACACGCCCGATGATGCGCAGCATGGCCGGTGGACGGTGAACTTCCTCATCGGCGTGAACGGCGATGTCGATCGCGCCGAGATGCCGATCGATGGCGGCGTGGTCGTGTTCAGGCGGCGAGTGCCTGCCGCACTCGCGAACGTCGACACGCTTCGCCGGTTCGTCGGCACGTACGGGAATTCGAGCGTCGCGAGCATCGACGTCGTCCTTCGCGGCGACAGCTCGCTTGCGATCAAGGATTCGCGCGGTCGACTGCAGCGCCTCGTGCCGGTGCAGCCGAATCGGTTCCGCGTGAGCGACCTGCCTCATGTGATGCTCGAGTTCTCGGTCCTCGCCGGCCGAGCAACGGCGATCAGAGCGTCAGACCCTGCGGGGGAGCGGACGTTCCGTAGGATGCGGGAATCGGGAATCGGGAATCGGGAATAGAAAGGGAACCGGGAACGGGGAACCGGGAACAGAAACTCCACGGAGCCTCGGTTCCCGGTTCCCTGTTCCCGGGCGCGCCTCCGATTCCTCTAACAAGGCGCGCCCGGTATCCCGCACCCAATGCCGAGGAATAGCACGCGAATCTGTGCGTTGCTCAACACCGCCGTCCTCGAGCCCGACGCGGTATTGCCATTGAATGGCACCGGCTCGGATGCGGACACGGTAAATGGCGCCCGCCCATCCTCGTAACCGCACGAGCCAACATAGTTTGGCATTGTGCCCGTGCATTGCGCGGTGCCGCCAGGGAAGACCGTCCAGCTGGCGTTGCCCTCCGTGGCCGCCCACACCTGCGTCTGGCTGTTGGCCAGATAGGCCGCGTTGCCGAACGACGGATAGACCACGTTCAGAATGTTCGCGTTGCCGAACACGGTCACCATCACCTTGGTTCCCGCGCCGTCCCACACAATGACGCCGCGGGTCGTCCGTTGGCCTGGCTGCAGGTTGAACGTGATCGAGTAGCCGAGCACGCGCCGCGTGACCATCGCCGACGAGGCAGACGCGCTGAACGACGCGGCCGATCCCGGGAAGTCGCCGAGCACGTCGAGATTCGTCGTGACGTCCATCTCGGTGGCGGTGGTGGTAGTCTGCATCACAAGCGCGAGCGCGTTGAGCAGCTGCTGCGCGACGACATCCGACTGGCCCACCTGCGTTGCGAGCGCCGACAGGCCCGCCGATACCGCGTTCTTCTCGGCGGCTGAAGGCGTCACGATCGTCGGGTTGCCACCGCCGCCCGGATCCGTGCCGGTGTCATCCCCGCTTCCCCCGCACCCCGTCGTGCCGATGGCCACCGACACCAGGAGACCAAACACGTATCGCACCGGTCGCATTGTCGCCTCGCTTGCCTAACGATTGCCTGTCTGATGGTGGCATGGATCAAGGGGTCAGAGCCCTTGATCACGGAATGACCGACAGCCAGCCCCCTACTCCACTTCCGGCTTGATTCAGCCGGTCGACTCCAGGCGTTTACCAGCCGAACTAGCTCCGTCGCGTCTCGAACGCGCATTTCTCACCAGACCCGAGTCGCGCCATCACACACTGGCGAGCGGACTGCCGCCACTCGGCCGTCAACCGATGTAGATGCGGCAAACCCTTCGGGATTCTCATCTCACTGAGAATGGCGGCCCGAGCGTTTACCGCTTTCTAGCCGTCGCCCGCCGCCCGCCCCGGCCCGAGCTCGTCATTTACCTTGGCGAGCGACCCGGGCCGGCCGACGCCGTGCTGGTGTGGGGGAGACTCGCGGGCGTCAACTATTTGAGTGACAGACCCCGCCGTGGCGCCATCGGGTTCGTCCGGCCCGCTACTCGATCCTCCCAACACCGAGCTCCGCCGCCAGTACCGGTGCGGACGGCCACAGTCGTGTCCGCTTGAATGCCAATCAAGACGGCCGGCGGCGCCGCCATCCGGGGTAAACGTTAGGCACGCATCGAATCCCTCGCGTTTTCCGCGCCGCGGCGCGCGCTGTGCACAGGGCACACAGACGCCGTCCAGACACGTGCGGACACGGGCACTGTCTATGGGTTTCGTCGTCCCGGATGGGTTCCGATGAAGTCTCTGCTATCCATCGTGGTACCATGCTTCAACGAGGCCGAGGTGTTATGGGAGACCCACGGCCGTCTCGTTCGCACGTTGACGCAGCTCGCTGATCTCGATGCCGAGATCCTCTACGTCGACGACGGGAGTCGGGATGAGACGCCCGAGGTGATGCGTGCGCTCCAGACGCTCGACACGCGTGTGCGCACGCTGCGCTTTTCACGAAACTTTGGACACCAAACGGCGGTCACCGCTGGCCTCGAGCACGCGAGCGGCGATGCCGTGGTCTTGATCGACGCCGATCTACAGGATCCCCCCGAAGTCATCGCCGACATGGTCGAGCGATGGCACGAGGGCTATGACGTCGCGTACGGCGTCCGCATCGACCGCGACGGAGAGACCCGCTTCAAGCTCGCTACGGCCAAGGCCTTCTACCGTCTCTTGAACCGATTGAGCGAGACCGAAATTCCGCTCGACACGGGCGACTTTCGGCTCATGGACCGCGCTGTCGTCGACGTACTGCGCGCGATGCCGGAGCGCGATCGATTCGTCCGCGGAATGGTGGCGTGGGCCGGCTTCCGGCAGATCGCCGTGCCGTACCGGCGTTCCGCACGCTTCGCGGGTGAAAGCAAGTACCCCTTCTTCAAGATGGTGCGCTTCGCGCTCGACGGATTGACGTCGTTCTCGCGCGCGCCGCTGCGACTCGCCACGTGGTTGGGACTCCTGGTCTCCGGCGCTGCGCTCGCGGCCATCGCGTACGCCCTGTTTCTCCGACTGTTCACCAATAACTGGGTGACGGGCTGGACTGCGCTGTTCATCGCCGTGCTCTTCATCGGCGGCGCGCAGCTGCTCTCACTCGGACTGATCGGCGAGTACATCGGCCGCATCTACGGAGAGACGAAGCGTCGCCCGCTCTACCTGATCGAGGAAGCACATGGTTTTGGGCACGCGTTCCAGCACACCAGGCGAGCCGTCGGCCGTGACGCGCCGATCGCAGACACGTTGACGCCGCGCCTGCCGGAGCGGGGCGATGGGCTCCGACGACCCTACCTCGACCGCGACGCGCCCGTCCCGGTGTATCGCGACTACTCGTCCACGCGCACTGACGGAACCCTCGCCTGATCACGATGCGCGCTCACCCGCGAGCCTAACGCGTTCACCGAACCGACCCACACATGCAGCACGCACCACGGACTGTCGTCATCGGCGCAGGCTTCACCGGCCTGTGCGCGGCCCTCGAGCTCGCACGCCGCGGGCTTCCCGTCACCATTCTGGAGTCGGAGCCTGATGTCGGCGGCCTCGCCGGGTCGTTCGACGTGAACGGCGAGCGCCTCGAGCGGTTCTATCACCACTGGTTCACGAACGACCGCCATGTCGCTGACCTGGTGGAAGAGCTGGGGGAGCGCGACCGCATCGTGTACCGCCCCACCCGCACCGGGATGTACTACGCGAACCGGATCTTTCGGCTCAGCGCTCCCGCGGACGTTCTCAGCTTCACGCCACTGTCCCTTGTCGATCGCGTTAGGCTCGGGCTGCTCGCGCTCCGTGCGCGCGCGGTGAAGGACTGGCGCGCGCTCGAGGCGGAAACCGCCGAGGAGTGGCTGATTCGCCTGGGTGGGGAGCGCGTGTACCGTGTCGTCTGGCAGCCGCTCCTCGAGGGCAAGTTCGGGCCGTACGCATCGCAGGTCTCGGCCGTGTGGTTCTGGAACAAGCTCAAGCTGCGCGGCGGCAGCCGCGGGTCGAACGGGGCCGAGATACTGGCCTATTACCGCGGCGGATTTGCGGCACTCGCGGATCGCCTCGCCGAGGAAGTCATCGCGCTCGGCGGAGACCTCCGACTCTCGACATCGGTGCGCGGCCTGGTCGTCGAGGATGGCTGCGTGCGCGGTGTGGATAGCGACGACGGCGTGATCGACGCCGACGCCGTGATCGCAACACCTGCCCTGCCGATCGTCGCCGATCTCGCCGCACCCCATGCACCGGAGGCGTGGGTGGCATCGCTCCGCCGGGTCGAGTATCTGGCGAACATCTGTGTCGTGCTCGAGCTCGACCGAAGTCTATCGGACACGTACTGGCTCAACGTCAACGACCCGGGCTTTCCGTTCGTGGGCGTCATCGAGCACACGAACTTCGAGCCGGCTTCCACGTACGGTGATCGCCACATCGTCTACCTGTCGAAATACCTTCCGGCATCGGCCGAGCTGTACCGGATGCCTGACGAGCAGGTGCTCGATTATTGCATCCCGCACCTGCAGCGCATGTTCCCGACCTTTCGTCGCGAGTGGGTGCTCGGATCTCACGTGTGGCGCGCGCGGTACTCCCAGCCTATCGTCGGCACGCATTACAGCCGATTGATCCCGTCGACGGATACGCCGATCGCGGGACTCTTTCTGTCCACCATGGCGCAGATCTATCCCGAGGATCGAGGGACGAACTACGCGATCCGTGATGGCCGACGAATTGGGACCACTGTGGCGGCGGCAATCGGGAAGCTCGGTCGCGAGACTCTGGTGGCTGCCCGATGAGATCTCGCGAAGTTCCATCGCTGTCTTCGCCGATGCAGCCGAACGTCGTCGCAGCGACGGCGGTCGTCGCGGACGACTCGACGGTCGTCGACGCCGTTGGACTACAGCGACGCGTCATCCACAGCCGAAAGTCGGGCCCGGAAGCGCGTTGGGCCAGCATGGCTGCCAAAGCCGAACGATGGCCCGCCATTGCTACCGTCGTCGCCGCCGTGCTCGCGATCTCGGTGCGCGGCTTCCTCGTGATGTCGCGGAGCTTCCCGCTCAACGATGGCGCCCTGTTCCTTCTCATGACCGAGGAGATCGGCGACCACGGCTTCCGGTTGCCGGTGATGACCGCGTACAACGCGGCACACATTCCGTTCGCCTACTCCCCGTTAGGCTTCTATCTCGCAGCGTTCCTGCACTTCGGCGGTGGCATCGATCTTTTCGCGCTGTTCCGCATTCTGCCGCTGGTGTTCAGCTGTCTCTGCGTGCTGGCGTTCTATCTCCTCGCCCGGGACCTGGCGCCGACTCGAGCCACGCTCATCGCGTCGCTCGCGACGTTCGCGGTACTGCCCAGGAGCTTCCTGTGGCTGATCATGGGCGGCGGGCTCACGCGATCGATGGGGTTCTTCTTCGCGATCCTTACGCTGTGGCAACTGCATCGCGTGTACAGCCGTCAGGCGTGGCGACATGTACCCTGGGCGACGTTGTTCGCTTCGCTCACGGTGCTCAGTCATCTTGGAACCGCGCCGTTCGTCGCGTTCAGCGCGGTGTTGATGCTCTTGTCGTTCGGGCGAACATGGCGCAGCGTCCAGGCGTCCCTCGTGATTGTCGCGGGGACCGTCGTGCTCACGGCACCGTGGTGGGCGAGCGTGGCCGCGACGCACGGGTTCGCTCCGTTCATCGCCGCGGGTGCAACCGGCGGCACCGTTTTCGGCACGCACCGGGGCGAAGCGCTCACCAAGCTCGCGTTCTTCGGACTTGGAACAGCCGAACCGCTGTTCCCCCTGATCGGCGCGCTGGCGATCCTGGGCTCATTCGCGATGCTCACCCGGCGCGGCGCGTTCGTCCCACTCTGGTGGCTCACGATCATCCTCCTCGACACGCGAGCCGGTGCGACCTATGCATCGATTCCGGTTGCGATGCTCGCCGGTCTCGCCATTACCGAGGTGATCGTACCTATCATCGCGCGGCCGCCGCTCTGGAGCGGTCTGACCTCCAGTATTCCGAGCGGCGGGTGGGATATCGTCATGCGGGCGCCACGACGGCGCCAGTGGGCCGTCGCAGCGGTGCTATTCGTGTTGATCGGATATGGCGTGGCGTCGTCGGTCGTTCGACGCCCGAGTCTGGGCGCCGAGGGCCGCTACCTGACGAGCCTAACGACTGAGGATCGGCGGGCGATGTCGTGGGTCGTCAGCCACACGCCGCCGACCAGCAGGTTCGTCATCATGGTTGGCGGAGCGGCCGGCGGGTGGTGGGCCGACCGGGTTGGTGAGTGGTTCCCCGTGTTGGCCCGACGCGTGAGCGTCGCCACTGTCCAGGGAACCGAGTGGCTCCCGGCGGGCACGTTCGAGAGGCGGGAGCGAGAGTACGATCGCCTCCAGGGATGTGCCGCGTGGGGCGCGAGGTGCCTCGGCCAATGGGCACGGACGACTGGGCGCGCGTACACGCACGTCTACATCCCGAAGACGTTGGCTTTCCCGTGCTGCGAACCGCTCGACAGCGCGCTCCGCCACGATCCCACCTACCGCCTCCTCTTCGACGGCCCAGGGGCAGCCATATACGAGCTCCGCGAGCCAGCGTTCTGGTAACGCCTGAAGGGCGCAAGGCCGGAGGAGCGCGGGCCGTGACTGCGCGGGCAGTAACGGCGCCGGCCAGACGGGCGCAGGGCATGAGGGCGCTGGATTGACACGTCGTTGTCTGATTGACTAGCGTCCTGCGCGAATCTACCCCGGGACGATGTCCATCAATCGAAGAGACTTCCTCAGGACCTCCGCCGCTGCGGCCGTCGTCGCTGGCGGTCGCGCCGCCGCTGGCGCTCCGCTGACGAGCGCGCTGGTCGCGCCAATCACCGCGGCCCCGCGCGCCGAGTCGTACATCGAGGACCTCGCGCTCGAGGCGCTGAACGCCGCGAAGGATGCCGGCGCGAGTTACGCCGACGCGCGGATCGGTCGCTACCGACGCCAGGGCATCAACACCCGCGAGCGACAGGTCACCGCCGTGAGCGACTCCGAGTCGTACGGGCTCGGCGTGCGGGCTCTCGTTGGCGGCTCGTGGGGGTTCGCTGCCACGAGCACGATGACGAAGGAAGGCGTGGTCGCCGCCGCACGGGAGGCCGCGCGGCTCGCGAGGGCCGCGCGCACGGTGCAGAAGCGGCCGGTGGAGCTCGCACCCACGCCCGCCGTGAAGAACACGTGGAAAACGCCCATCACGCGCGATCCGCTCGAGGTCCCGATCGAGGAGAAGGTCGCTCTCCTGCTCGCGGCGAACGAGGCCGCGCTCAAGGTGCCCAAGGTCCGCTTCGTGAACTCGGGGCTGCAGTTGCTGCGTGAGGAGAAAACGCTGGCGACGACCGACGGCACGCTCGTGACCCAGACGTTCGTCCGTGTCGGTCCGTCGTTCACGGCGACCGCGTTAGGCGACGGCGACTTCCAGAGCTACACCGAGGAGCTCGCCCCTCGCGGTTCGGGGTGGGAGTACGTCGAGTCGCTCGGCATGCCGGCGAACGCCGAGCGGTGGGCGTCCCTCGCAGTCGAGAAGCTCTCGGCGAAATCCGTGGAGGTCGGACGGTGGGACCTCATTCTCCACCCCACCAACCTGTGGCTCACGATTCACGAGTCGATCGGCCACCCGACGGAGCTCGACCGCGCCATGGGCTACGAGGCCAACTACGCCGGCACGAGCTTCGTCGCTCCACCGGAAAAAGTGATCGGGAAGCTCAGGTACGGCCCCGAGTTCATGAACATTCAGGGCGACCGCACTCAGGAGGGATCGCTCGCTCGCGTCGGATGGGACGACGAAGGCGTCGCCGCAGACCGGTGGCTCATCATCGAGAAGGGCCTGTTCAAGGATTACCAGACGACGCGGGAACAGTCGGCGTGGATCGCCAAGCTCACCGGCGTCACCCGGTCGCACGGCTGCTCGTTTGCCGACTCGTGGTCGAGCGTGCAGTTCCAGCGCATGCCGAACGTCTCGTTGCTGCCCAACGAGAAGGATGTCTCGCTCGACGACATCATCGCCGCGACGGATCGCGGGATCATCATCCGGAACCGCGGCTCGTGGTCGATCGACCATCAGCGCTACAACTTCCAGTTCTCCGGCCAGACGTTCCACGAGATCCGCGGCGGCAAGGTCGTTGGCATGCTCAAGGATGTGGCGTATCAGGCGAACACGCCGCAGTTCTGGAACAGCATGGACATGATAGGCGGGAAGTCGACCTTCTGGCTGGGCGGCTCCTTTGGCGATGGCAAGGGCGAGCCTGGCCAGTCGAACTCCGTGAGCCACGGCTGCGTCCCTGCCCGCTTCAAGCAGGTGAACATTGTCAACACCGGGAGGAACGCCTGATGGCCAGTCATCGCGTTTCCTCGTTGGGTGAAGCGCCGCGCTCGCTCTTCGGCAGCTCCGCGCCGCCGCTCCTCTCCCGTGAGCAGGCGAAGGCGCTCACCGACAAGGTGCTGTCGTTCGCGAAAGCGGACGAGACGCGCGTCGTCATCGCGAGCGACTGGAGCGGCAATACGCGCTTCGCTGGCGGGGAGATCACGACGTCGGGCGGCATCACCGACACCACCCTGAACGTCGTGAGCACGATCGGCAAACGTCGCGCGTCGGTGTCGTCGAACGTGTTCGACGACGCAGCACTGCGGCGGACCGTCGACCTGGCGGAGCGTCTGGCGCGGCTGGCTCCCGACGACCCGGAGATCATGCCGGAGCTTGGGCCGCAATCGTACACGTCGGTCGACAGCTTCATCCAGGCTACCGCGGACCTCGGTCCCGAGGCGCGCGCGGACGCGACGAAGCGGGTCATCCAGCGCGCCGGCGAGGTAGGCAAGCCGGCGGGCGACGTCTTCGTCGCGGGGTTCCTCGAGGCGAACGCTGGCGCACGCGCGATCGCGACGAGCAAAGGGCTGTTCGCGTACCACCGTTCCACGGACGCCAATCTGTCGACGACCGTGCGAACGCCCGACGGAACCGGCTCCGGCTGGGCATCCGGCGGCGCCCGCGACTGGGCGAAGCTCGATCCGGCGGCGTTAGGTACCACGGCCGCGCAGAAGGCGGTGGCGTCCCGGAATCCCATGGCGATCGAGCCCGGCATGTATACCGTCGTGCTCGAGCCGCAGGCGGTGGCCGACCTCGTGCCGCTGTTGGGTAGCGCGTTCAACGCCCGTGCGGCGGACGAAGGCCGCGGCACGTTCTCCAAGCGTGGCGGCGGCACGCGACTCGGCGAGAAGGTGATGGACGAGCGGGTCACGATTTACTCTGACCCGGCGGATCCGGATCTCCTCGCGCAACCGTTCGACACCGAAGGGTTGCCACTCCAGCGCCGGGTGTGGGTCGAAAACGGCATCCTCACGAATTTCTCGTACTCTCGCTTCTGGGCACAGAAGCAGGGAAAGGAGCCGACGGGTGGGGGCGGAGGTGGAGGTGGAGGAGGCGGTGGCGGAGGGTTCGGGGGCGGCCTTCCCGGCGGCCTCACGATGGCCGGAGGCACGAAGAGCACCGACGAGCTCATCGCCGGGACGCAGCGCGGCATCCTCGTCACCCACTTCTTCTACATCCGCTTCCTGGATCAGCGCACGGTGCTCGTGACGGGCCTAACGCGGGACGGGACGTTCCTCATCGAGAACGGCAAGATCACGAAGGCGCTCAAGAACTTCCGCTGGAACGAGTCGCCCCTGTTCATGCTGAACAAGCTCGAGGAGCTCGGGAGGGCGGAGCGTACGGCGGCGGGTCAGGTGATGCCGAGCATCCGAGTGAAGGACTTCAATTTCACTTCGCTCTCGGATGCGGTGTAACAAAATCAGACAGCTGGGATGAGTCATCAGTCATCCCGCACCCACATTGCTAAGTCTGCCTGTCTCAGGAGTCGCGCGATAAGACCTTAGTGGTCTGTTGGCGCCGTCCGGGCTCACTTATTTGAAGAGACCCCGCGACTCCCTGTGACCGCACGCAGTGCGTGTTCGGCACAGGCCCCGCCAGCGGTGGAACGCCCTCGCCGTGAGGACCGCGCATGGCCACCCTACTGGAGTCACTCACCTCGCTCACCACTCCTGCGGTCAGCCGGATCGCGCATCGTCTCGGTGAGTCCGACGCGGCGGTCGCGCGCGGCATTCAGACCAGCGTCGCGTCGGTGCTCGGCGGATTGCTGACCAAGAGCGCCGACGTCAGCGGCATCCACCGCATCTTCGACCTCATCACGAGTCGCGACAACGCCAGCGGTTCGGTGGACGATGTGAGCAGTCTCCTCGGCGGGCTGTCCTCGCCGAGTCCCTCGGCCAGCGGCGCCACTCTGCTTTCCACCCTCTTCGGTAATCGCGTCGGGAGCATCGGCGAGCTCGTCGCGCGGGCCGCGGGATTCAAGAATCCCGTCTCGGGCGCATCGGTCCTCAGCGTCGCCGCGCCGCTGGTGCTGGGCTACCTCGGCAAGCGGGCGCGCGATGGCAGCCTGAATATCGGAAGCCTAACGAGCCTGCTCGCTGGCGAGCGAGATGCCATTCTCGCCGCCGCCCCCGCGGGATTGACCTCGCTCGTGGACATGTCACCCAGCGGCGCCCGTCCAGTCCACATCGAGCCGCCGCGGCATGTGCCCGATCGTGACCGCGCCGCCTACGCCGGTGCGGTATCCGCGCCCGTTCGCAGCAATCGGTGGCTCTGGCCGCTGCTCGCGCTCGCGGCGCTGCTGCTCATTTGGTTCACCACCATGCGCAGCCGGGGAGTCGACAGCGCAGTGGCCACAGGCAACGTTGCGCTCGATAGCGCAGCGGCTCGTGCCCGCGCGGCTGCCCCGGCGGCAAACACCGCCGCGAGCGACGCCGCCAGTACGCTCGGTGCATTCGGGAAGAAGCAGCTCCCCGGTGGCGTCGAGCTCAACATCCCCGAGCGGGGCATCGAGTCCAACCTGATCGCGTTCATCACCGACAGCTCCCGGCCGGTGAACGACACCACGTGGTTCAACTTCGACCGACTGAATTTCGCTACGGGGTCGGCGTCGATCCTCCCGGAGTCCGAGGAGCAGTTGAACAACATCGCCGCGGTATTGAAGGCGTATCCCGACGTGAACGTGAAGGTCGGCGGTTACACCGACAACACCGGCAATGCGGCCGCCAATCGCACGCTCTCACAGCAGCGCGCCAACGCCGTACGGCAGGCGCTCATCGGCAAGGGGATCGCCGCGAACCGTCTGGTGGCGGAAGGGTACGGGTCGGATCACGCTGTCGGCGACAACGCGACGGAGGAAGGGCGCGCGCAGAACCGGCGCATCGCGTTGAGGGTGACGAAGAAATAGCTGAGTGCGCGTGCTCGGTCGGACTACAGGATCATCGGGCGATGTTCGTCGCGACCGAGACGAAGCGCCGCATCCGAGCTTCGTCCGTCTCCTCCCACGCCGCCTCGTCGTCAGGCAGCGCCTTTCGCACCTTCACGCCGGTACGCAGCGGCGGACCATCGCCGCGCGTTAGGCGCGTGAGCCGGACGTGCACCTCGCGCACGCCGGAACTATCGACGATCTCCTTCACATTCTCTTCGCGCACGCCGCCGCCGGCCATCACGACCAGGCGGTCGCCCGCACGCCTGACCAGCGACGCCAGCGTTGTCACGCCTTCGCGAGCCGTCAACGCGCCACCCGAGGTCAGGACCCGCGTTATGCCGGCTGAGATGAGCGTCTCCATGGCGGCGCTCGGATCGGGTGTAAAATCGAACGCGCGGTGAAACGTGACCGAGAGGTCGCCGGCAACGCCGACCAGTGACCGCGTCTGGTCTTCGTCGACTCGGCCGTCGCGGCGCAGCACGCCGATCACCACGCCGTCGGCGCCGAGTCCGCGAGCGGCCACAATGTCGCGGCGCATGACATCGAGCTCGGGCTCCGAGTAGACGAACCCGCCGCCACGCGGCCGGATGATCACGAACAGCGGGATCGCCACGCGGTCGCGACAGGCAGCGATCATCCCCGCACTCGGTGTCGTTCCCCCGTCGAAGAGTGCGTCGCACAGCTCGAGCCGCCTCGCGCCTCCGCGCTCGGCCGCCAGCGCGGACTCGACGGAGTCCACGCACGCCTCGACGATCACCGCTGGCCGGGCACGAACTGCCAGCGGACGTGGACGACAGCGGTCACGGTGATCTCACCGGACTCGACCGGCGTCGGCGCGGCCATCCTGGCTTCCATCGCCATCCCACTCCTCCCCTGCAGCGTGATGGGCTGCGGGCTGCCGAATGGCTCGGTCGTGAGCTCGACTAGCGCGCCTAACGACCCACCGGCTGCCGTGGCGGCGACTTCCGCGTCCGCACGCGCTTTCGCCACCGCCTTCTGCAGCGCCTCACGACGCGCGGCGTCAGTGTTGGAGGCATAGAGGCTGAGCGCGCTCAGGTTCGTCGCGCCGGCGGCGAGCACGCCGTCGATGACTTTGCCTACCGATTCGAGATTGCGGATCTCGATCTGCACCGTGTTCTGCGCGCGGTATCCCGTGACTCGTGGTCCCTTGCCACTCGCCTGCGCGTATTCGGGGTACACGTTGTACCCCGAGGTACGGATCTGCGCGGCTGCCACGCCCGCTGCTTTCACCGCGTCGATCACGTGCGACTGCAGCTTTGCATTCTCGGCGCCGGCAGCTGCTGCTGTTTGGCCCTGCGACTCCACCGCGACGCTGAGCATCGCCCGGTCGGGCACGACCGACGTCTCACCAATCGCGCTGGTCGAGATGCTTGGCGGGGGCGGCGTCGGCGGAACCGGCGTTCCAGACTGAGCGGTCAACGGGAGTGCGGCGAGAGAAACGGCGAGAAGAGGAGCGAAGCCCAGAGCGGCTTCGCGAATGGACGCATGCATGGATGTCCTCCATCGGGAGCGAACACGAGAAAACCTAACTACCGATGGTACACCTGCCGCCCCCACAGTGCCGCTCAGTTCAGCTGATGCTTGAAAACCAATGACTGATGACCCGTGACTCGAGACTGGCCATGCATTACGAGATGTTTGGCCGGTTTTCGGTCATGGGCCTTGGGTCATTCGTAATCGGGCATCAGTATGAAAAGCCCGGCTACATGACGCTCACGGGCGTGAACCTCACGCCCCGCAACTTTCGCGCGCGGAAGAACGCGTACACCGCGGGCCGCACGATGATCCGCCGGCTGGCGAGCGAACGTTTGCCATGCACCGGCCGGGCCCATTGCCCCGTGCCGAATCGCTCGGCCGTGCGCGCGAAGTCCGGCAGCCGCACGACGCTCTCGCCGACGTACGCGGGAATGAACGGCTCGGCCGCCGCGTCGAACCACCCGTCGCACCCGCACGTCGGACACGGCGCCTCGGTGCCGCTCCGGCCCCGCACGAGCCCGCGTGCCGCCGCGATCATCGGCGGCATCGGATGCTCGATGAGCAGCTGACGCCATGGCAGTTGATGTCCCTGCATGTCGACCACGTCGCCGAACGCGAGTCCCGTGAACCCCGCGGCATACATCTCCTCGGCGAGCGAGTCGTGTACGAGCACGTCGTCATCGATCGATCCAAGCAGACCGCTCTTGGGAATTTCCCTGCCGGTGATCATGAGCGGTGACGTCTGCCGAAGACCGTCACCACACGAGGGGCAGGCCCCGGATGCGTCGTACGTCATGCCGGGTCGCGGATGACCTTCGTGGCTGTGATGAATCCACACGAACATGTGCAGGAGCCGCGCTGCCGAGAGCTCGCGTGCGGTTGGCTCGAACACGCGGTGCACGGTGGGCGCAGGCAGTGCCTGCAGTCGTGCCGCGAGGCCGAGCTTCGAGACCGTGTCTTCGTTCGGGAGGCAGAGCTTCTGGAAGCCGCTCAACAATGTTGAATCGACGACGACATCCAAGAGGCCCGCTTCGAGGAACATCTGCTGCGCGCGGGCGCGGTCCTGTGGAAGGTAGTTGTATGTGACGTAGATCTTTTCGGGCACGTGACGCAGGGCAGAATTCGCGGTCCCGCGGCGGACGCGTCGCGGGTATTTCAGCGACGAAGAGGAGACGGCGGAGGAAACGCGTGTCGCCTCCAAGCTGTGTCACAGTACACGCCGAGTGAACCTGCAGACGGCAGACGTTAGAGCACTGCAGACGGTAGACGGCAGGGGCAGATAGCAGACGGCAGAGGGAACGTGCCCCTCTGCCCTCTGCAACCTGCCGTCTGCTGTCTGCGGTTTTCTGCCGCCTGCCGTCTCACACGCCTCGTGCCACGACCCAAGCCGTTAGGCGAGCGCGCCCTACGCCCTTACCGGCTCCGCCGATGATGCCATTCGCTGTCCACTCGGCCGGAACAAGATCGCGAATACCACCAGCACGATCAGCGCCCCCACCGACGGCACGATCCAGATCGACCGCCAGTCATGCGTCACCGTTAGGCACGTCCGCGCCGCGGCGCCGGCCGCGTCACACGCCGGATTCGGCGTGGTGAACCGGTTCACCACCGTGCCGGACACGAACGCCCCGATGAAATACCCCACGCCGTTCGTGACGAAGTTGATGAACCCCTGCGCCGCCGCGCGGATCCGCGCTCCCGCCTGCTCATCGGTGTAGATCTGACCGGCCACGAAGAAGAAGTCGTAACAGACGCCGTGCAACAGGATCCCGATGTAGATGAGCCACATGCCATCCGAGGCGTTCCCCTGGCTGAACGCGAAGTAGCGGAGCGCCCAGGCCAACATGCCCACCAGCATGATCACGCGAATGCCCGCCCGCTTGAGTGCGAACGGCAGGAGCAGCATGAAACCGATTTCGGACATTTGCCCGAACGTCTGGATGAACGCGGGCTCCGGTGCGCCGATCTCGTTCAGGAACGGGTTGGCGAACGTGTAATAGAACTGCAGCGGAATGCAGAGGAGGAACGAGCCAAGGACGAAGATCAGGAAGTCCTTGTGCTTGAGCAGCTGCAGCGCGTCGAGGCCTAACGCGTCACGCGCGCTGAACTTCGTGCCAGCTCCCTTGGGCGGCGTATGCGGCAGCACGAGCGAATAGAGTCCCAACAAGAGCGACCCGACCGCCGCCACGCGCATGGGAAGCGCGAGCGCGTCCGCCTTGAGCACCTTCCCGATGATGATGCCGGCGACGATCCAACCAATCGTGCCAAGCACGCGGATGAGCGGAAACTCCTTCGCCGGATCCGTGACGTGGTGGAACGAAATGGAGTTGGTGAGACTGAGCGTCGGCATGTAGCACAGCGCGTACAGAATGAGCAGCGGGTAGAAGGTCGCGAAGGTCGTCTGCGTGGAGACCAGATAGAGCAGCGCCGCGCCGATGATGTGGAGCACGGCGAGCAGCTTCTCCGTCGCAAAGAATCGATCCGCCACGATCCCCACGAAGAACGGCGACACCACGGCCGCGATCGCGGTGGCGCCGTACGCGAGCCCTACCTCCTGCGCCGAAAAGTTCAACGTCTGCGAGAGGTAGGTCCCCATCGTCACGAACCATGCGCCCCAGACGAAGTACTGCAGGAACATCATGGCCGCGAGCTTCACCCGTGTGGTCATGGCAGCGTCCTGAGCTTGATGTTGCGGAGCGCGAGCGCCCCGT
>Ga0207674_10001241_pt1 | contig 33279 bp, 29 predicted proteins | sample KBSCornC72_FD_184303 | JGI IMG/M metagenome (GOLD analysis project Ga0207674, IMG submission 184303) | Corn rhizosphere microbial communities from Kellogg Biological Station, Michigan, USA - KBS Corn C7-2 (SPAdes) (version 2) | ecosystem: Host-associated > Plants > Roots > Rhizosphere > Soil ...
CGGCTCGGGCTGCGCCTCGTCCGCGGGCTCACCGAAGCGGGTGCCGCACGCATCGTCGATGCGCGCCGCGAGCGCCCATTCAGCAGCGTCGCCGACCTCGCGCACCGCGCGCGTCTCGATCGGCGCGACCTGACTGCGCTGGCCGACGGCGATGCGCTCGCGTCGCTTGCCGGACATCGCCATGATGCGGTGTGGAACGTCGCCGGCGTGGAACGCATGCCGCCGCTTCTGGCCGGCATTCCCTTCGACGAAGCGCAACCGGCGCTGGCGCCGCCCACCGAAGGCCAGGACATCGTCGCCGACTACCGCCGCCTCGGCCTCACGCTGCGGCGCCATCCGCTGGCGCTCTTGCGCCGCCGGCTGCACGAGCGGCGGCTCGTCAGTGCCGACGCCGTGCGGCGCGCGCCGCATGGACGCCTCGTGCGCACCGCAGGGATCGTCATCGGCCGCCAGCGTCCCGACACGGCAAGCGGCGTCATCTTCGTCACGCTCGAGGACGAAACCGGCGCGTCGAACGTCATCGTGCGCCGCGAGATCGGCGAGCGGCAGCGGCGCGAGCTCCTCGGCGCGCGGCTCCTCGGCGTCTACGGCACGGTCGAGCGGGAGGGCGACGTCGTGCACGTCCTCGCTGGCCGGCTCGTCGATCTGACGCCGATGCTCGGGGCCCTGCCCACCCGCTCGCGCGATTTTCACTGAACTCGACCGCACGTATCGATTCGAACGCGTGGTGAAACCCGAATTCGATCTCGCCGTCATCGGTGGCGGTGCCGGAGGTCTCGTCGTCGCCGCACGGGGGGCGAAGCTTGGCGCCAGGATCGCCCTGATCGAGAAGGACAAGCTCGGCGGCGATTGCCTCTGGCACGGCTCCGTGCCGTCGAAGACGCTGCGCAAGTCGGCCCGGGTCGCGCATCTGATGCGCCATGCCGACCGTTTCGCGCTCGCCCCCGCCGATCCGCAGCCGCAACTTGCACGCGTCATGGCGCGCGTCGCCGATGTCGTCGCCGGCATCGCTATCAACGACAGCCCCGAGCATTTCCGCAGCCTGGGCGTCGATGTCATCCTCGGCAGCGCCCGCTTCGTGTCTCCGCTCGCGCTCGATGTCGGCGGCCGCACGATCACCGCGAAGCACTTCGTGCTCGCCACCGGCTCGCGCCCGGCCATCCCGCCGATCGCCGGGCTCGCGTACGTTCCCTACCTCACGAACCAGACGGTGTTCGACCTGCGCGAGCCCGTCCCGCGGCTCGTGATCGTCGGGGCGGGACCGATCGGCAGCGAAATGGCGCAGGCGTTCCGCCGGCTCGGCAGCGAGGTCACGGTCGTCGACATGGCGAACAAGATCCTGCCGCGCGAGGACGCCGACGTGGCCGCCGTCGTGCAGCGCCAGCTCGAGGCGGAAGGCGTGCGCTATCGGCTCGGCATCACGGTCGGTGGCGTGATGCCGGGCGCCCCGCACGCCGGGCGCATCAGGATGACGTTGCGCACCGCCAATGGTGCGGTCGAGCAGCTCGCCGCCACGCATCTGCTGCTCGCAGCCGGACGCGTGCCCAACGTCGAAGGTCTCGGGCTCGACGCCGCCGGCGTGCAGCTCGACAACGGCCGCCTCGTCGTCGACGACGTGCTCGTGACGACCAATCCGCGCATTCACGCCGTCGGCGATGTCGCCGGCACGTTCCCGTACACGCATGTCGCCGAGCACCATGCCGACATCGTGCTGCGCCAGACACTGCTGCGCACGAGCTGGGCGAAGCCGTCGCCGATCGTTCCGTGGTGCACGTACACCGATCCGGAGCTCGCGCGCGTCGGATTGTCCGAAACCGAAGCGCGCCGCCACGGCATCGATTATCGCGTCTATCGCTTCCCGTTCGCGGAGGTCGATCGTGCGCGCGCCGAGGGCGAAACCGAGGGCTTCGCGAAGCTCGTCACCGATCGGACGGGCCGCCTGCTGGGTGCGGCGATCGTCGGCGCCGACGCCGGAGAGCTCATCGCCGAGTGTGTGCTCGCGATCGGCAAGAAGATGAAGGTCGACGACATGGCCGCGGCAATCCACGCCTATCCGACGCGCTCCGAAGTCGCGTTCCGCGCCGCGGGGGAGCGGCAGCGCCAGTCGACCGGAACTTCGTCGCGCGTATGGATGCGCCGCCTTTTCGGCGTCGGCGCGACCTGATCAGTCGCGGGCGCAGGCGAGCGCGCTACATCGATCGCGACGACACGACCCGGCCGCGCACTTCGCCGAAACCGACGCGGTAGTCCTTCGCTTGCGCCCACCCGGTCAGGATCACCTCGTCGTCGTCCTCGAGGAAAGCGCGCTCGCTGCCGTCCGCAAGGCGCAATCGGTGCGCGCCGTTGCGCGTGATCTCGAGCAGCGAGCCGCAGCTGTCGGGCGACGGGCCGCTGATCGTCCCCGAGCCCATCAGGTCGCCAATGCGCGTGTTGCAGCCGGAAACCGTGTGGTGCGCGAGCTGCTGCGCGATGCTCCAGTACATCGTGCGCAGGTTCGTGCGCGAGATCGTCGTGGCCGCGCTCCCCGCCGGCGCAATGGCCGCCTGGAGCTCGATGTCGTACGCCTGCGGCCCCGACGTTTCGAGATACGGCAACGGCGGGGGATGCTGAACGGGCCCGTCGACGCGAAACGGCTCGAGCGCTTCCATCGTCACGATCCAAGGCGAAACCGACGTGGCAAACGTCTTGCTGTTGAACGGACCGAGCGGGATGTACTCCCACTGCTGCAGGTCGCGCGCGCTCCAGTCGTTCATCAGCACCATGCCGAATACGTGCGACAGCGCCGAGCCAACCGGGATCGGCTCGCCGAGCGCATTGCCGACACCCACGACGAACGCCACCTCGAGCTCGAAATCGAGCCGCTGCGACGGCCCGAACAGCGGCAGCTGGGCGTCGGGGCGCTTCGACTGGCCGTTCGGACGCAGCACCGGCGTACCGGACACGACGATCGAGCTCGCGCGACCGTTGTACGCGATCGGCATGCACAGCCAGTTCGGCAGCAGCGCGTGCGCCGGGTCGCGAAACATCGAGCCGACGTTCGTCGCATGTTCCTTCGACGAGTAGAAATCGGTGTAGCCGCCGATCGTGACGGGCAGCAGCATCTTCGCGGCGGCTTGCGAGGCGAACGCCCGGGCACGAACCCCTGCGTCATCGCGCAGGCGCGCGTTGTCCGCACGCAACAGATCGCTGATCGCGACACGCGCGCGCCGCCAGGTGTCGGGGCCGCGCTCGATGAACGCATTCAGCGTCGCGCGATTGAAGAGCCGCTCGCCCGGTACGAGATCGAGCAACCCCGCCTGCTCGAGGACCGACAGGTCGAGCACCTGATCGCCGATCGCGACGCCGACGCGCGGCGTGTAGTTCGCCGGCGTCGTGAACACGCCGTACGGCAGGTTCTGGATCGGGAACGGCGAATCCTTCGCCACGGTGACAAACGACTTCAGCTTCGCGTCGCCGGGAGTCATCGAGTGCTCGATTGCGCGTCGAAATGGCGCGCAAGACCGCGCCAGCACGCCTGGTAATCGCGTTGCAGCTGCGGTGACGAGAGCGCATACGGCGTAGGGTGGATCACGTAGCGACTCTCGAACATGAAGGCAAGCGTATCACCGAGCCGCTGCGGCGCGAGCTCGGCATGCGAGGCGCGCTCGAACGTCGCGGCGTCGGGCCCGTGCCCCGACATCGCGTTGTGCAAACTCCCGCCGCCGGGGACGAATCCTTCCGACTTCGCATCGTAGGTGCCGCGGATGAGTCCCATGTACTCGCTCATGGCATTGCGATGAAACCAGGGCGGACGAAACGTGTCCTCGGCGACGAGCCAGCGCGGCGGAAAGATCACGAAGTCGACGTTCGCGGTGCCCGCGGTGTCCGATGGCGACGTGAGGACGGTGAAAAGCGACGGATCGGGGTGGTCGAAGCTCACCGTGTTGATGGCGTTGAAGCGCGCGAGGTCGTATTTGTACGGCGTGTAATTGCCGTGCCACGCGACGACATCGAGCGGCGAATGGTCGATCGGCGCACGCCACAGGCGACCGGCGAATTTCGCCACGAGCTCGAAGTCGCCTTCGCTTTCGCTGTAGGCCGCGACCGGCGCGAGAAAGTCGCGCGGATTCGCAAGGCCGTTCGCGCCGATCGGACCGAGCTCGGGCAGGCGGAAGTGTGCACCGTAGTTCTCGCATAGATAGCCGCGCGCGGCGCAACGCTCGTCCGCAAGCTCGACGGCGAAGCGAATCCCGCGCGGCACGAGCGCGATCTCGCCCGGCGCGACGTCGAGAACGCCAAGCTCGGTTGCAACACGCAGCGCGCCTTGCTGCGGCACGATCAGCAGCTCACCGTCGGCGTCGTAGAAGAAGCGCCCGCGCATCGAGCGGTTGCACGCGAAGACATGAACGCCGACGCCGATCTGCGCGGCCGCATCGCCGTTGGCCGCGATCGTCGCGATGCCATCGACGAAATCGGCCGGCGCGTCGGGCAGCGGAAACGGATCCCAGCGCAGTTGATTCGGCGACGTGGACGTAGCGTCGAGCGGCGCGGTGGCGAAGCGCGGCTGCGCGAACGGCGTGAAGGCGCCGTGCAGCACGGCCGGACGGATCCGGTAGAGCCAGGTGCGCCGATTCACGTGCCGCGGCGCCGTGAATGCGGTGCCCGAAAGTTGCTCGGTGTAGAGCCCGTAGGGTGGGCGCTGCGGCGAATTGCGCCCGACCGGCAGCGCACCTTCGAGCGCCTCGGTTGCGAATTCGCCGCCGAACCCCGATTGGTAGCGTCGATTCACCGCGCGCTGTCGGCGGCTTCGTCGAGCACGCTGCAGGCGGGCGTCTGCGCGAGCGCGGCCTTCGCCGCGGCGACCGGTTGGATGTGACCCGCGTCGACGCCATTCTTGATCGCCGTGACTTCGGCGAGGATGGAAATCGCGATTTCCGGCGGGGTGCGGCTGCCGATGTAGAGACCCACGGGTCCGTGCAGGCGCGCGATTTCGTCAGCGGAAAGATCGAACTCGCGCAGCCGCTCGCGGCGCTTCTCGTTGTTCGCCCGCGAACCGATGGCGCCAACGTAGAACGCCCGCGACTTCAGCGCTTCCATCAGCGCGAGATCGTCGAGCTTGGGATCATGCGTCAGCGCGATCACCGCCGACCGCTCGTCGAGGCGCATCGCCTGCACGGTGTCGTCGGGCATCGTGCGCACGAGGCGCACGCCCGGCACGTCCCAGGTCTCCGAATATTCCTCGCGCGGATCGCAGATCGTCACGTCGTAGCCGAGGCCCACCGCGATCTGCGCAAGATACTTCGACAACTGCGACGCGCCGATCACGAGCATCCGGTAGCGCGGGCCATGGATCGTGCGCAGCACCTTGCCGTCGAAGGCGAGACCGTCGGAAGGTTGTGCCGGATGCAGCGTCGCGAATCCGGATGCGAGATCGAGCCGGCGCTCGACGAGGTGACCCGTCTCGACTTCGCGCAACAGCGCGCGCATGCCTGATTCGCGCGTCAGCGGCTCGACCACGAGCTCGATCGTGCCACCGCATGGCAGGCCGAAGCGGCGCGCCTCGTCGGCCGACACGCCGTACGTCACGACTTCGCATCGCGTCGCGCGCTGCCCTTCACGCCGCGAGCGCTCGACGATGTCGTCCTCGATGCAGCCGCCCGAAACCGAGCCGACCACACGGCCGTCCTCGCGCACGGCAAGCATCGCGCCCTCGGGCCGAGGCGAGCTGCCCCAGGTCTTCACCACGGTCACGAGCAGCACGCGGCGGCCTTCCTCCACCCACGCCGCACTGTTGCGCAGCACTTCGAGATCGACGCTGTCCATCGTCACTCCACCAGAATCACGGGCGATAGCCGCGCGCGTACAGCACCGCGAGCACGACGATGATCGCAACGATGGCCGCATAGCGGATCCACTGCGAGCCGCCGGGCGGCGCAAGGATTGCCGGTGGCGCGGCCTCGGCCAACGGCTCGGTCGCGACGGCGCTTGTGCCGGCCGCGTCCGGCTGCTCGGCCGGGGCAAAGCGGGCCACGAAGCGGGCGAAGAAATCGTCGCTCATCTTCGCCGCGACACCGTTCACGAGCCGCGAGCCGATCTGCGCAAGCTTGCCGCCGACCTGCGCTTTCGCCACGTAGGTGAGCGCCGTCTGCTGCTCGCCTTCGGCGGCGAGCGTGACACGGGCATCGCCGCGCGCGAAGCCGGCGGCGCCGCCCTGCCCTTCGAAGTTGAGCGTGTAAGCGTGCGGCGCGTCGATATCGGTCATCGTCATGCGTCCCGTGAAGCGCGCCGATACCGGACCGATGCGCGCCGACATCACGAGCTCGTACGTATCGTCGCCGGTACGCTCGAACGATTCGCAGCCGGGCACGCAGGCCTTCAGGACCGCGGGATCGTTGAGCGCCGCCCAGACCGCGTCGGGCGGGGCGGGAACGATACGGGTGTTGGACAGTTCCATGGGTCGAAATGCGTCAGGCCGCGGCTGTGATGCCGGCCCGGCGCTGACGCGGATGCGCCAGCGCGTGCGCGAGGTCGGTCAGTGTTTCCACATTGTGCACCGGAAGGAAGTCGTCGACATGCGGCAGCAGCGCGCGGATGCCCGCCGGCCGTGCCTCGAAGCCCGCGTAGCGCAGCAGCGGATTGAGCCATACGAGCCGCGCACACGACTTGGCAAGCCGCTCCGCCTCGAAGGCGAGGCCCTCGCCGGCGTCGGCGTCGAGGCCGTCGCTGATCAGCAGCACCACGGCATTCTGTCCGAGCAGCCGGCGCGACCATTTGCGGTTGAATTCCATCAGGCACGTGCCGATGCGCGTGCCGCCCGCCCAGTCCTCGACCGCGCCCGAAACGCGTGCAAGCGCCACGTCGACGTCGCGATGGCGCAGGTGCCGCGTGATGTTCGTGAGCCGCGTGCCGAACGTCAGCACCTGCACGCGATGGCGATCGTTGGTGACGGCATGCAGGAAGTGCAGCAGCATGCGCGCGTAGCGATCCATCGAGCCCGACACATCGCACAGTACGCAAAGCGGCGGTGGCCGCCGGCGGCGCGCGCGAAAGTGCAGCGGCGTCAATGCGCCGCCCGCACCTACGCTCGCACGCAACGTCGCACGAAGGTCGATCGCACGCCCGCGCGACGCGGCGATCGTCCGTCGCACCCGCTGCGCCGGCAGCGGCAGGCTCATCTTGCGCAGCAGCGCCTTCACTTCGGCGAGCTCGTCAACGGTCATCGTCGCGAAATCCTTGTGCTGCAACACCTCGCGCGACGAAAACGACAACGCGGCGTCGAGATCGGTTTCCTGCGCATCGTCGGGCACGGTGCGCGGCGGCGGCAGCATCGCCTGGGCAAGCCGCGCGGGAAGATCGTCGGCGGGATCGCTCACACGGCCCTGGATCCTGGGCAACAGCGCGGCGATCATCTTCTCGAGCAGCCGCGGATTACGCCAGAACATGTCGAACGCCTGCTCGAAGATCGGCAGGTGCTCGCGCCGCGAGACGAGCACCGCAGCGAGCGCTTCCCGGAAGTCGCTGCGGTTGTCGAGCCCGACGGCCTCGATCGCTGCGAGCGCGTCGATCACCTTCGCGGGCCCGACCGGCAGCCCGGCCGCGCGCAACACCCGCACGAAATACAGCACGTTGTCGGCGAGATGGGCTTGCGCCGCGCGTGCTGCCGTCATCTCATGCCTGTTCTGCCTGGGCCTCGCGCACGAGTCTCGCCGCAACGTCGGGCGTGATCGCGGCGACATCGTCCTGGTACTTGAGCAGTGCGCCAAGCGTGTCGGCCACCGTCTGCGGGTCGAGCGTGATCCGGTCGAGCGCCACGAGCGCCTCCGCCCAGTCGAGCGTCTCGGCGATCCCCGGCGACTTGAACAGATCGAGCGTGCGCAGCCGCTGCGTGAATGCGACGACCTCGCGTGCGAGCGACGCAGACGCCGCCGGACATTTGCGCGCGACGATGGCGAGCTCGCGCGCCGCATCGGGGTAGTCGACCCAGTGATAGAGGCAGCGCCGCTTGATCGCATCGTGGATCTCGCGCGTGCGATTCGACGTGATCACGACCACCGGAGGCGTGTGCGCGCGAATGGTGCCGAGCTCCGGAATGGTCACCTGGTAATCGGACAGCACTTCCAGCAGGTACGCCTCGAACGGCTCGTCCGCGCGGTCGAGCTCGTCGATCAGCAGCACCGGCGGCGCGCCGTCTTCCGGCGAGAGCGCCTGCAGCAGCGGGCGGCGCAGCAGGAAGCGCGTCGTGAAGATGTCGTGCGACAGCTCGCCCCGCTCGACGCCACCCGCCGCTTCGGCGAGCCTTATCTCGATCATCTGGCGCGGATAGTTCCACTCGTACACGGCGCCCGCCGTGTCGAGGCCTTCATAACACTGCAGGCGGACGAGCGGTCGCGCGAGGCCCGCGGCGAGCACCTTGGCGATCTCGGTCTTGCCGACACCCGCCTCACCTTCGAGGAAGAGCGGCCGTTGCAGCTTCAACGCGAGGAAGACCGCGGTCGCGAGGCGGCGCTCGGCGACGTAGTCGTGCTGTTCGAGCAGCGCGAGCGTCGCGTCGACGTTGGACGGCGGTTGCGCCGGCGTGTGTTGCTGTTTCACGGTCGGTGCCCGGGAAGCATGAGTCCTCGATTCTACGGCACGGTGCACGCACCGCGGCTTGCGGCCGGAAAGCGAACGGGCGGCCCGCGGGCCGCCCGTCGCCATCGCTCTGTTTCCCGTGATCAGGCGATCGCCGCCACCGCCCGCGAAGCCATGACCGAAATGAGGTGCGCGCGATATTCGGCCGACGCGTGCAGGTCGCTGTTGAGGCCGCTCGCATCGATCGCGACACCTTTCGCGGCGGCCGGCGTGAAGCTGGCCGTGAGCGCTTTCTCGATTGCGGTCGCTCGAAACACCGACGGCGCCGCCCCCGTAACGGCGACGCGAACGTCACCTCTCGGCGAGCGCGCGACGAACACACCCACCAGCGCGAAACGCGACGCGGGATTCGGGAACTTCACGTAGGCCGCCCGCTCGACAAGCGGAAAATCGACGGCGGTGATGATTTCGTCGGGCGCGAGCGCCGTTTCGAACATCCCCTTGAAGAATTCGTCAGCGGCGATGGCGCGCTGGTGCGTGCGGATCGTCGCACCGGTTGCAAGCACGGCGGCCGGCCAGTCGGCGGCCGGATCGTTGTTGGCGAGCGAGCCGCCGAGCGTGCCCATGTTGCGCACTTGCCGATCACCGATGCCCTCCGCAACATCGGACAACGCCGGCATCGCGGTTCTGACCAGCTCGGACGATGCGATTTCGGCGTGTCGCGCCATCGCGCCGATGACAAGACGCTCGCCGTCCTTGCGGATGCCGCGAAGATCGGCGATGCCGGCGAGATCGACCAGCGTGCCCGGCTGCGACAGCCGCAATTTCATCGCCGCAACGAGGCTCTGGCCGCCCGCGAGCGGACGCCCGCCACTCGACGCCAGTGCCGACACGGCGTCGGCGAGTGTTTTCGGTTGCTGATAGTCGATTGCGTACATGAGCGCTCCTTATGCGTGCCCGCGTGCCTGGCGGATCGCGCGCCACACCCGATGCGGCGAGGCAGGCATGTCGAGATGCGCCACGCCGAGCGGCGCCAGCGCATCCATGACGGCGTTCATCATCGCGGCCGGCGCACCGATGGCGCCCGCTTCGCCGCAACCCTTGACGCCCAGCGGATTGTGCGTGCACGGCGTGACCTTCGTGCCGACGCTGAACGACGGCAGATCGTCGGCGCGGGGCAGCGCATAGTCCATCATGCTGCCGGTCAGCAATTGCCCGCTGTCGGGATCGTAGACGCAGTGCTCGAGCAGCGCCTGCCCGAGCCCCTGCGCCACGCCGCCGTGCACCTGGCCTTCGACGATCATCGGATTGATGATGTTGCCGAAGTCGTCGCACGCGCTGAACGCGACGACGTCGACGACGCCGGTATCGGGATCGATTTCCACCTCGCAGATGTGCGTGCCGGCGGGATAGGTGAAGTTCGTCGGATCGTAGAAAGCCGTCTCGTCCAAACCCGGCTCGAGCGTGGCGAGCGGATAGTTGTGCGGCACGTAGGCGGTCAGCGCGATCTCGCCGAAGGTCTTGCTGCGATCGGTGCCCGCCACCGTGAACTTGCCGTCCTTGAACTCGATGTCCGATTCCGCCGCTTCGAGCAGATGCGCGGCGATCTTCTTTCCCTTGGCGACGATCTTGTCGAGCGCCTTGACGATGGCGCTGCCGCCGACGGCGAGCGAGCGCGAGCCGTAGGTGCCCATGCCGAACGGCACGCGCCCCGTGTCGCCGTGCACGACGCTCACGTTGTCGACCGGTACGCCGAGATGCGCGGCGACGACCTGCGCGAATGTCGTCTCGTGTCCCTGTCCGTGGCTGTGCGAGCCGGTGAACACGGTGATGCTCCCCGTCGGATGCACGCGCACCTCGCCGGCCTCGAACAGGCCGGCGCGCGCACCGAGCGACCCCGCGATGTTGGACGGCGCAAGGCCGCAGGCTTCGATGTAGGCGGCGTAACCGATTCCGCGCAGCTTGCCCCGCTTCTGTGCCTCGGCGCGCCGCGCGGCAAAGCCCGCGACATCCGCCATCTCGATCGCCGCGTCGAGCGTCTGTTCGTAGTCGCCGGTGTCGTAGTTGAGCGCGACCGGCGTTTGATGGGGAAAGCTGCGAATGAAATTGCGCCGGCGGATCTCGTCCTGCGCGATGCCCATCTCGGCCGCGGCCTGATGGACGATGCGCTCGACGACGTAGGTCGCCTCGGGCCGTCCCGCACCGCGGTAGGCGTCGACCGGCGCGGTGTTGGTGAATGTGGCCGTCACCTCGCAATGGATCGCCGGTGTCGAGTACTGCCCGGCGAGCAGCGTCGCATAGAGGATCGTCGGAATGCACGACGCGAACGTCGACAGATACGCGCCCATGTTGGCGGTCGTCTGCACGCGCAGCGCGAGGAACTTGCCCCCCTTGTCGAGCGCCAGCTCGGCATGCGTCACGTGATCGCGGCCGTGCGCGTCGGACAGGAACGATTCGCTGCGCTCGGCGGCCCACTTGATCGGCCGGTTGATGCGCTTCGACGCGAACACCATCGCCGTCTCTTCGGGATAAAGATAGATCTTCGAGCCGAAGCCGCCACCGACATCGGGGGCGATCACGCGGACCTTGTGCTCGGGCAAGCCGAGCACGAACGCGGTCATCAGCAGCCGCTCGACGTGCGGGTTCTGGCTGGTGACGTAAAGCGTGTAGGCGTCGTCGGCCCGGTCGTACACGGCGAGCGCGGCGCGCGGCTCGATCGCATTCGGGATGAGGCGGTTGTTGACGATGTCGAGCTTCGTCACGTGGGCCGCGGTGGCGAACGCGGCGTCGACCGCGGCCTTGTCGCCGATCGCCCACGTGTAGCACTTGTTCCCCGGCGCCTGGTCGTGGATCAGCGGCGCGCCTGGCGCGAGTGCGTCGACCGGATTGACCACGGCTGGAAGCACGTCGTAATCGACGCCGATCTGCTCCGCCGCGTCCTTCGCCTCGGCAATCGACTCGGCGATGACGAGCGCAACCGCATCACCGACATAGCGAACCTTCCCCTGGGCCAGCACCGGGTGCGGCGGCTCGTTCATCGGCTTGCCGTCGGTGCCGGTGATGAGCCACCCGCACGGAAGCCCGTTCACACCGGTCAGGTCGGCGCCGGTGAAGATTTCGACGACGCCGGGGAGCGTTTTCGCCTTGACGACATCGATCGAGCGGATCGCGGCGTGCGCGTGCGGCGAGCGCAGGAAATACGCGCAAGTCTGGCGCGGCATCGAAACGTCGTTGGTGTATTGACCGGTGCCGGTGAGAAAGCGCGCGTCTTCCTTGCGCAGTACCGGCTGCCCGATGGTACTGGCGAGCGCGGTGGTGTCGTTCGCACCCATCGTCGTCTCCTATTTGCCCATGACCGCCGCGGCCTGCCGCACGGCTTTCACGATGTTGTGATACCCGGTGCAGCGGCACAGGTTGCCTTCGAGGCCCGCGCGTATCGTCGCTTCGTCGGCGCCCGGATGGCGGTGCACGAGATCGATGGCGCTCATCACCATGCCCGGCGTACAGAACCCGCACTGCAGGCCGTGGCAATCGCGAAACGCCGACTGCATCGGATGCATCGTGCCGTCCTCGGCGATCAGGCCTTCGATCGTCACGACCGAAGCGCCTTGCGCCTGCACGGCGAGCACGTTGCACGACTTCACCGCCTGGCCGTCGAGATGCACCGTGCATGCGCCGCATTGCGCGGTGTCGCAGCCGACATGCGTGCCGGTGAGTGCCAGGTTGTTGCGCAGGAAATCGACGAGCAGCGTGCGCGCGTCGACGTCGGCGCGCACCGGCTTGCCGTTGACTGACATTTCAAGCGAGACGGACACGTTGTCCTCCTTCGGCGAATGACGGGCGCGTGATGCGTCTTGCGTTGTCGCGCGGGGCAACAAGCATACTCCTGCGCGCGTTGCGGATGGAAGGGGCGCCGGTCGCGCAAACGTGCAAATCGGCGCACCCGCGGCGGCGTGCATCTTGCTCAATTCGTGACGCACCCCGCGCGACGCGCCGCGTTTGTAATTCCTGCCTTGCGGCCGTTGCAGCATCGGTAACGCTGTCGGAACGCGACGGGACATAGGCGGGTCCCGCGTCCGACGAGGAGATCGACATGCTTCGTGAAAGATTCAAACGCACGGTTGGCATCGCGGGCGCAACGGCCGTCGCGATGCTGGCGGCCGGTTGCGTCACCGTCGCCACGCCGTCGCCCACGGGAAAACTCGCCGTTGCGAACGCGGCGATTACAGACGCGGTCAGCGCCGACGCGTCGCAATACGACGCGGCCGACCTCGACAAGGCGCGCAGAAAGCTCGCCCGCGCGCACGACGAGGCCGCACAGGGCGACTATGGCGTGGCACAGGATCTCGCCGAGGAAGCCGAGGTCGATGCCCGCCTCGCCGCAACGCGTGCGCGCTCGACCAAGGCAGCGCAGGCCGCATCGGCCGTGCAGGAAAGCATCCGTGCGCTCGACGACGAAATCGCGCGCACACCGCAATGAAGGAGTGACGCCATGAAAGTCTGGAAAGCCACAATGGGAATCGTCGTCCCCGCATTCGCCCTCGGCGCCTGCGCGGTGCTGCCCGCATACGACGCGGAAGTGGACGATGCGCGCGCCGCGGTGCTCGCGGCGCAGAACGACCCGCAAGTCGTTTCGCTCGCCCCGGTGGAATTGCACAAGGCGGTCGATGCGATGCGCGAGGCCGATGCGGCGTGGTCGAACCGCAGCAGCATCGAGGAGGTGCACCACCTCGCGTACCTCGCGCGGACGCATGCGACGATCGCGAAGGAAACCGCGCGTCTCAAGACCGCCGAGGCATCGGTCGCATCCGCGAATGCCGAGCGCGACCGGGTGCGGCTCGAAGCGCGCACGCGCGAGGCCGAACGCGCACAGCGTCAAGCGGCGCGTGCCCAGCAGGACGCGGCCCGCGCGCAAGCGCAAGCCGACGCCAACCGTGCGAGCGCGCTCGCGGCGCAGCAGCAAGCGGCCGATGCCGCGCGGCAGGCGCAGGCGGCACGCGACGCGGCGGAGGCGTCGCGCGCACAGGCGGCCGACGCGCAAGCGCGCGCACAGTCGCTGCAATCGGCGCTCGCCGAGTTGCAGGCGCGCCCGACCGACCGCGGCATGGTGGTGACGATGGGCGACCTGCTGTTCGACACCGGCAGCGCACACCTCAACCCGGGCGGCCTTCGCGTGGTCGACCACCTGGTCGAGTTCATGCAGGCTTATCCGCAACGGCGGGTGAGCATCGAGGGCTTCACCGACAGCGTCGGCAATCCCGCGGCGAACCAGGACCTGTCGGAGCGGCGCGCCTCGGCCGTGCGGCTCGCGCTGATCGACCGCGGCGTCGATCCGGCGCGACTCGTCGCGCGCGGCTACGGCGAGGACTACCCGGTCGCGAGCAACACCAATCCGGCGGGACGCCAGCTCAACCGGCGCGTCGAGATCGTGATCTCCGACGCGAACGGCGCGATCGCATCACGCGGGTCGCCGCCGGTCGCAAACATCGGGCGCGGACCGCGCGGCTGAGCTACGGGGTCAGACTTCGGGGTCAGAGCTGCAAGTGTTGCGACGCCCGCTGCAGCGCATTTTGGTGAGCGATGATGCGCAACACTTGCGGCGACCCGGAACTCAATACTTGCGGCTCTGACCCGAACTCGCTTGCAGCTCCACACCCCGGGCTCAATGCAGGTTGGCGACGAACTGCGCGAGATTGTCGATGTCCTCGTCCGACAGCGTCCTCGCCACGCTGGTCATGTTCCCGGCGTCGTTGGTGCGCCGCTTCGCCTTGAAGTCGAGCAACTGCTTCTTCACGTATTCGTAGTGCTGCCCCGCCTCGCGTGGAATTTCGTTCTGCCCGACGAAATCGCCGCCGTGGCACATCGAGCAGAGCACCTCGTCGGCCTTTTTGCGTCCCGCGTCGACCTTCGCCGGGTCGGCCTTGAACCCGGTTGATTTTTCCTTCTGCTTCGAGAACCAGTCGGCGAGCGCCAGCATGTCGCTTTGCTCGAGCGTCGCCGCCACCGGGCTCATCAGCGGATCCTTGCGCCGGCCTTCCTTGAAGTCCTTGAGCTGCAGGTAGATGTAGCGGGCGGTTTGCTGCGCGAGGTTCGGGTACTGTGGATTCGTCGAGTTGCCGTCGGCGCCGTGGCAGGCCGCGCAGACGTCGACCTTCGCCGGCGGCTTCGCATCCGCGGGCGCCTGGGCCAGCACGTTCGATCCGGCGATCGTCGCAACGACGGCGCCGCACAGCAGCAGGATTTTCATCGCAATATCGGGGCGCCGGCGGCAAGCGCCGGTATCGGGTTGACATGAAAACGGCCGCACCGGTTCCGGTGCGGCCGCTCGCCGGGTTGCGTTCGAATCAGGGCAGCGCGAACACGAACACGCTGTTGCCGCGCTTCGAATCGATCTGATTGTTTCCGCCGGCCGCGACGGCGATGTACTGCTTGCCGTTCACCATGTACGCGACGCCGGGTGAGTTGACGCCGGCGCCGCAGTTGAACTTCCACAGCTCCTTGCCGGTGCGCGCATCGTACGCCTTGTACCAGCCGTTCGCTTCGCCGTTGAACACGATGTCGCCGGCCGTTGCGAGCACGCCGCCGATCAGCGGCTGCGGCGTCTTGTGCTTCCACATGACCTTGCCGCTATCGAGATTGACCGCGACCAGCTGTCCCCATTGCTCTTCGGTGGGGATCGTCTTGAACGCGCCGCCGAGCCACAGCTTGCTGCCGCCCGGATACGGTGCTTCCTCGACGTGATACGTCATCGGCTGGTGCAGGTTGGCGGCGTAAGCCATGTGCAGCTTGGGATTCACGGCCATCGGCGACCATTCGACGCCACCGTTGGCGCCGGGCAGCATCCGCGCGCCCTGCGGCGTCGGAAGCACCCACATGTTCTCCTGCGGAATCATCGCCTCGGAAAAGCGGATCAGCTTGCCCGACGCGCGATCGTTGACGTAGACATGGCCGGTCTTGCCGCCGTGGATCACGACGTCGGTGACCTTGCCGCTGGCATCCTTCGCCTGCGTCAGGATCGTCGCGCTGACCGCGTCGAGGTCCCAAACGTCGTGCGGCACGTACTGCGAGTGCCATTTGTAGGCGCCGGTTTCGAGATCGACGGCAACCATCGAATCGGTGTACAGGTTGTCGCCCGGCCGGATGGCGCCGTAGAGGTCGGGTGACGGGTTGCCGACGACGAAGTACACCATGTGCGTCTTGCGATCGACGGACGGCGTCATCCACACGCCACCGCCGAGCGTCTGGAAGAACGACGAATCCTTCGCGAGCGCCGCTTTCTCGGCCGCAATGTCGCGATGCAGGTCACGGCCGGTGGCATCCTTCTCTGCCCACACGCCTTCCTGTCCCTTGTCGGGGATGCTGTAGAACGTCCACAGCAGGTGCCCGTCCTTCTCGTCGAACGCCTTGACGAAGCCGCGGATTCCGTACTCGCCGCCGTTCGTGCCGATCAGCACCTTGCCCTCGACGACCGTGGGCGCCATCGTTTCCGAATAGCCCTTGTCGGGATCGGCGATCTGCGTCTGCCACAGCAACTTCCCGGTCTTCGCGTCGAGTGCCACGAGCTTCGCGTCGAGCGTGCCCATGAACAGGCGATCGCCGTCGATCGCCACGCCGCGATTGTTCGGGCCGCAGCAGAACGTGGTGATCGGTCCCATCTTGTGCTTGTAATGCCAGTATTCCTCGCCGGTCGTCGCGTCGATCGCGTACACGTGGTTGAACGACGTCGTCAGGAACATGACGCCGTTGACGACGATCGGCGACGTTTCCATCGACTCGAGCACGCCGGTCTGGAAGACGAACGCCGGCTTGAGCTTGCCGACATTGCTCGCGTTCACCTGCGAGCCCGGGTAGTAGCGCGTTTGCGCGTAGCTGCCGTTCGAGTGGATCCAGTTTTTCGGATCGGATGCCGCGTTGTCGAGCATCGACTGCGTCACCGGTGCGAAGCTTTGCGACATCGGCTTGGCGACCGTCGTGTCCGCCGTCCCCGTTTCCTGCGCGCTGGCGCCAACCGACAGCGCAAGGCCGGTCGCAACGAGCGCGACGCGGATGAGCTTCTTGTTGCGTTCGATCATCTGAGGCCTCCAGGATGCCTTGTGACTCGGACCGTCGAAACTACGTCAGGGTAGGGTTGGTACGTTTCGGCAATCGCCGTTATAGTGCGTTTCCCAGCAAGTTGCAATCGACCCCGTTTGTGCACCGCAATAGCGTCGATGCAACGTCTGGAGCGCGGGTATTGGAGAGGGTGGAATGACGTCAATCGATCCTGGACGCACGCCGCAAGCGTCGCTCGGTACGCGCTGCAGCATCGCGGCGGCGAGTGCTGCGCTCGCATTGGTTGCAACGCTCGTAGCCGCGACGCCGGCCGTCGCAATTACCGATGCCGAGCTCGCGACCAACGCGCGCCTGCTCGCGTCGGCGCGCAACGACGACGCCCCGGGCGTCGTTCGCGCACTGCACGACGGCGCCGCGGTCGATTCGCGCAACCGGCTCGGCGAGACGGGATTGCTGATCGCATTGAAGAAGGACCGCGCGGATATGGCCCAGGCGCTGCTCGCCGCAGGCGCCGACGTGAACCTTCCCGCGATCAACGGCGTGACACCGCTGATGGCCGCCGCGTACGCGGGCAACCTCGAGATGACCCGCACGCTGCTCGAGCGCGGCGCCGCCATCGCCGCGGTCGATCGCCTCGGCAAGAACGCGATCACTTATGCAGCGGGCGAGGGACACACATCGGTCGTGCGGCTGCTGCTCGCGCACGGCGTCGATCCGAACGGCATCTATCGCAACGACCTCACTGCGCTGATGTGGGCCGCAGGCTACGGACATGCCGATACCGCGCGTGCGCTGATCGAAGCCGGCGCGCGCATCGAGCTCGTCGACAATCGCGGCAAGACGGCGCTCGACATGGCACGCGAGTTCAAGCACGCGGAAACGGTGGACGTGCTCGAGCGCGCGCTCGCCGCGACCCCGAATCGAGCCGCTGCCGGTTCCACCGCTACCGTTCGTTGAATCCCGGGATCGTCGCTGCGTTCAGCGGCGCGCGGGCGCGCGGCGGCAGCGTCATCCGCGCGAAGATGCCGTCGCGCCGGTAGGCATGCATCAGCGCTGCGGCGACGTGCACGGCGACGAGCGTCAGGAGGACGAAGCTCGCGCCGAGATGGATGTCGCTCATGAGATCCTTCACCGCCGGCAGCTTCGTCCCCCACGCGGGCAGCGTGATGCCGAACCACTTGACCGGGTATCCGCTGAAGACCGAGCCCAGGTAACCGGCGAGCGGCATCACGAAAAGCGTGGCGTAAAGGGCGGCATGGTTCGCCCTGGCGGCACACGCCTGCCAGCGCGGCATCGCGGGCAGCGGCGGCGCCGGGTGCGCGAGGCGCCAGCCGAGCCGGAACAGCATCAGCGCGAGGATGCACAGCCCGATCGACTTGTGCCCATTGAACGCGTCCGCGCGCATGCCCGGCGGGCTCTTCGGAATCTGCTGCATCAGCCACCCGTACGCGAATTGCGCGAACACGAGCGCCGCGATGATCCAATGAACGACCACGGCGGTCGTCGTGTAGCGGGCCCGTACGGCGTCTCGCATGCGCGGGCCTACAGCTTCACCTCGACGTTCGCGCCCACGAACCAGTTGCGGCCCGGCGCCGGCTCGAAGAAGCGGCCGTTCCCGTCGTCGACGATGACGGAACCCGAGTAGTTGCGATCGAACAGGTTGTTGACGCGCACGAATGCCTTCCATGTCGCCGCGCCGTACGTCTGCGCGAAGCCGAGACGCCAGTTCATTACCGCGTACGCGGGGGCCGCGTCGGTGTTCGCTTCGTTGACAAAGAGCTTGTCCACGTATTGAAACTCGAGCGCGGTGTCGAGACCGTGGAAGCGTCCGGGTGCCCACGCGAGTTCGCCGTACGCCTGCTTCGACGGCACGGCGGGAATGCGCGAGCCCGACGATACCGGTACGGGCGACGATCCTGTCGAGAATGGTTCGGTGAACTCCGCGCGAAGCCAGGTGAGCGCGACATGCGCGCCGATGCCGTAGTCGAAGCGGGCGTCCCATGCCGCTTCGGCACCTCGACGCCGCGTCGCCGACGCGTTCTTGTAGATCGTCCGGCCGCCGATCGCCGTGTCGACCACGATCTCGTTCCGCGTGTCGACGTTGAAGATCGCCGCCGTCAGTCGTTGGCGCTCGGCGAGCCGGTACTTGAGACCGATCTCGGTTGCGCGACTTCGCGCCGGCTGCAGCCCGAAGTTGAGACCGCTGCCGCCCTGCTGATAAGCGAGTTCGGCGAACGTGGGCGTCTCGAACCCCTCGCCGTAGCTCGCATAGGCATTCAGATCGTCGGTGACGTGGTAGACGAGCCCCGCGACCGGGCTCGTGTCCTCGAAGCGGCGGCTGCCGCTGTCGTCGGGATTCAGCGCAGTGACGTAATGATCCTGCGATGTGTAATGCACGTTGCTCGTGCGCACGCCGATGGTGCCCGTCCAGCGCGGCGCGAACGCCCATTCGGCCTGCGCGTAGAGGTCGTTGCCGTACACGTTGTCGTCCTCGTCGCGACGCAGGTCGCCAAGATCGCCGAAATTGTTGACGAAGCCCTTTCGTCGTTCGTGCTGGTGATTGAAGTCTCCCCCGACCGAGATCGTCAGCGGCCGGTCGAGCGCCGCGCCGCGCCAGTCGAGCCGCACACCGATGCCGCCGTAATCGCGGTCGAGGTCGGGCACGCCGCCCGACGAGGTCGCACCGGTTCCCGTCAGCGCCAGGTACTGGCGGATCAGCCTGCGTCCGCCGTAAGTGTCGACGTGCAGAGAAACGGCGTCCGAGAATCGCTGGTCGACGGCGGCGCCGATCTGCTCCTGGTTGATCGTCTTCCGGGTGTTGAAAAGGAACGCGGCCGCGTCCGCGCTGCGCGGATCGGCACTCCATTCTGCGCGCGTCAGGCCGAGCGGGTCCTGCGTCTCCGGCTGGAACTGCGTATTGCCGATCAGCGTGATGCGCGTGTCGGGCGTCGGGTCGATCACCAGCTTCGCATTCGTGAGGTCGCGCCGGGCGGACGAGTGGGCGCGGTAGCCGTCGGTGACGAACTCGCTCGCCGCGACGACGCCGCCGACGTATTGCCCCCTTGCGCCGACCTTCACGCCGGCGACCCCGGTGCCGTAACTCCCGCCGCCGCCGTTGAACTCGAGATACGGCGCGTCGGGCGGGTCTTCGGTGAAGATCGAGATCACGCCTCCCGACGCATTGCCGTACAGCGCCGAGAACGGTCCGCGCAGGACCTCGATGCGCGCCGCGGACAGCAGGCTGAAGCTGCCGGTCTGGGCCTGCCCGTCGGGCATCGTGACCGGGATCCCGTCCTGGTAGATGCGAACGCCGCGCTCACCGAAGGTTGCGCGCGCGCCGAATCCGCGCGAGCTGATCTGCAGATCCTGCGCGTAGTTCTGGCGATTCGCCACGAACACGCCGGGAATGCGCGACAGCGACTCGGACAGATTCACCATCGGCTGACCGTTCTGGATCGTGGCGGCGTCGATGATGTCGACGGACGCAGGAACGTCGAACGCGCGCTCGGCATGCCGTGTCGCGGTCACCGTGATCGGGTCGATGACGAGCGGTGCGTTCTGCGCGTCCTGTGCCCAGCAAGCGGGCGCGCCGATCGCGAGCATTGCAAAGAGCGGCATGGCTGCGCCGGTGAAACGTATCTCGGAATGCGAGCCGCGTTCGTCCAAGCTCCCTCCTCCTCCGCGTACGGGCACGGGAAATTTGGTTAGCATACGAGATTCATCGACAGGGGGCCAACTTCGGGGCTGTCCCGTGAAGCCGTCGTTCTGGAGCGCGCATGAAAATTCACCGGATGTTCCGCCTTTTCCTGACCCTTGCCGTGCTCGCGTCGGGCAGCGCAATCGCGCAACCGATGGCTTATGCGTCGGATGAGGGCTCGGGAACCATCTCGGTGATCGACACGGCAACCGACCACGTGCAGGCGACGATCACGACCGGCGGCAAGCCGCGCGGCATCGCCGCGTCGCGCGACGGCAGGCGGGTGTACGTGAGCGACCAGACCGCGAACGGGCTCGCCGTGATCGACGCCGCCACCGGCACCGTGATGAAACGCGTTCCGCTCGGAAGCTCGCCCGAAGGTATCTACCTTTCCGCAGACGGCCGTTGGCTCTCGGCCGCAATCGAGGAAAACAACCAGGTCGTCATCCTCGACACCGCCACGCTCGCGATCGCGAAGCGCATCACGACGAAGGGAAAGAACCCCGAGCACGCGGTGTTCAGTCCGGACGGGAAGTGGCTATACGTGAGCGCCGAGGAAGCGGACAGCGTCGACATCATCGACGTCGGGCGCGGCGAAGTCGTCAAATCGATCACCGTCGGCGATCGCCCGCGCGGCATCGGGTTTCTGCCCGACGGAAGCCGCGCTTACGTCGGTGTCGAGCAGGCGAATCTGATCGCCGTGATCGATGTGTCGTCGCAAACCCTCGTCACGACGATCAAGGCCGGCGTCCGCTCCAACGGCGTTGCTGTCCCTCCTGACGGCAAGCACGTTTACGTCTCGGCGGGCGGCGACGGCACGGTCCAGGTCGTCGATACCGCGACCAATACGATCAGCGCCGCCATTCCGGTCGGCAAGCGGCCATGGAACATGGCGCTCACTCCCGACGGCCGCAAGCTCTACGTCGCATGCGGGCGCTCGAACGCCATCGCCGTGATCGATACCCGATCGAACAAGAAGATCGCCGACGTGCCGGTCGGCCAGTTGCCCTGGGGTGTGGCGATACCGTAAAGGGTCGCAGACCCGTTGTCTGCACGGTTGCCCGCGCGAAGCGGCCCCGTCGGCCGATTCGTCTCTGACCCCATTTCGGTGACGCTCTTCCGTTCCGCGCTCGGCGCGGTCGCACTCGCCATGGCTGTGCCTGCGAGCGCCGCCGACAATTCCGCGGAAATTTTCGAGCTGCCGTCGGTGAATGTCGTCGGTACGGCACCGCTGCCCGGACTGGGCACCCCCCTTCGCGACGTCCCGGCGAACGTGCAGATCTTCGACAATCGCCTGTTCGCACGCATGCGTTCGCTGACGCTGACACAGTTCCTCGACCTCGATGCGAACAGCGTCGGCGCCGCTTCGGGTCAGGGCAATGCATTCCAGCAGTCGCTCAATTTCCGCGGCTTCGCCGCGTCGCCGCTGCTCGGCACGCCGCAGGGCGTGTCGGTGTTCCAGGACGGCGTGCGCATCAATGAAGCGTTCGGCGACGTCGTCAACTGGGACCTGCTTCCGCGCTCGGCGATTTCGACCGTGCAACTGATCCCCGGATCGGTCCCGGCGTTCGGCCTCAATACGCTGGGCGGCGCGCTCGCGATCTATACGAAGAGCGGCGCGCAATACCCGGGACTGGCCGTCGAAGCTTCCGGCGGCATGTTCGGCCGCCGCGCACTCGAATTCGAATACGGCGCAGCGACCGGTCATCTCGACGCGTTCGCCACCGGCAATCTTTCGGACGACGACGGCTGGGCGCAGCACAACGCGAGCCGCGTTCGCCAGTTCTTCGGGAAGGTGGGCTGGGAAGACGAGCGGTCCGATCTCGACGTCAGCCTTACGCTCGCGGACAACGCGCTTCACGGTGCACAAACGCTGCCATTGTCGTTCCTCGATCGTCCGCGCGAGTCGTACACCTACCCCGACCTGAATCAGAACCGGCTCGCGTTCATCGTCGCCAAGGGAAGCCGCTTCGTCGGCGACGCGCAACTGATCGATGCGAACGCGTACTACCGCCGCTTTCGCAACGCGAACCTCAGCAGCAACGTCAACGACGACTTCGGCGCGGTCGACCCGGATACGGGTGCGGTGCAAACCAACGCGGCGACGAACGATCGCGCCACGATCGACGAGTCGTCGTACGGCGGCGCGCTGCAGTGGACGATGCGCACCAAACTCGGCGGCCGCGCGAACCAATGGGCAATCGGCGGCGGCGCCAACGCGGCGACGACGCATTTCGGGCAAGCGTCGCAGCCGGCGGCGTTCACGAGCGATCGCGGAACGATCGGCACCGGAAGCTACGCCGACACGACCGTCGTCGCGCTGCGCAACGTCAATGCGGGCGTGTACGCATCCGATACGTTGTCGCTCACCGACACCTGGACCCTCACCGCGTCGGCGCGCTACGACATCGCGCGCGTCGTCATCGAGGACAGGAGCGGCCACGACAGCGCGTTGAACGGCACCAACACGTTCTCGCGGGTCAATCCGGCGATCGGCGCGAATTTCAATCCGACGCCGTCTTTCACCGCGTACGCGAGCTACAGCGAAGGCATGCGCGCGCCGACGCCGGTCGAGCTGACCTGCGCCGATCCAGGCGCTCCGTGCAAGCTGCCGAACGAATTCCTCGCCGACCCGCCGCTCGCGGCGGTCGTGTCCTCGACGATCGAGGCCGGCGCGCGCGGCAAGTGGCGCGTTGGAACGTGGTCGGCCGCAATCTATCGCACGGACCTGCGCAACGACCTCGCGTTCATTGCGAGCGGATCCGGCGCCTCGAACGCCGGCTATTTCCAGAACGTCGGGCGTACGCGGCGCCAGGGAATCGAGCTTGGCGGCAGCCTTCGCCTGGAACCGGTGACGATCGCGCTGCGGTACAACGCGATCGATGCCCGCTACCGCTCGACGTTCGACGCGGCGAGCCCCGACAATTCGGAGGCCGATGAAAACGGCGGCATCGTCGTGCAGGCCGGCAAACGCATCCCCGGCATTCCGGTGCAGACCGCGAAGCTGCGCCTCGACTGGGACGTGACGCCGGGCCTTGCGATCGGCGCGTCGCTCGTCGCGGCGGCGGGCCAATATGCCAACGGCGACGAGAACAACGCCGACCGCAGCGGACGCGTCCCCGGGTATTTCGTGATGCATCTCGATGCGCAGTACGTGATGACGCCGCGCGTGACGCTGTTCGCGAAGATCGACAACCTGTTCGACCGGCGCTACGCGAATTTCGGGCTGCTGGGATCGAACGTGTTCACCGGTCCCGACCGCAGCTTCGGCCCTGCCGTTGGCATTGCACCGGTCAACGAGCAATTCCGCGCGCTCGGCTCACCGCGCGGCGTGTTCGTGGGCGTCCGGCTGACCCTCGATGCGCCGGCCCATGGCGCCCGCGATTGATTCGAGGCTGATCGCCGTCGAGAAGGCCTGGTCCTGGTTGTCGACGATCCTCGCTTCGAGCTGCCCACCGCTGCCGGGCGTGAAGTAGAAGCGGAAATTGGGGTTTTCGCTGATCGAGAAATCCACGTCCGCGCGCATCACGGGCTTGCCTGCGTACGTCACCTCCACGGTGCGAACGAAATGCGGCGCCGCGTAGGTGCGCGCGATCGGGTCCATGGCGAGCCCCGAATCGTTCGGGTGGCTGATCATCAGTTGCGCGAGGATGGGCCGGCCGGGGACCGGGGTGCCCTCCACCTGCATCCGCATCCTGCCGAGGGTGGCGAGCGCCGACGCCGGATCGTTGCCCTTCGGCGCCGTGCAACCGCCCGACGCCTTCACGTAGTTCGCCGCCATGAAAAGCCTGCCGTCGTCCGTCCGCGCGATCGCACGCACGTGCGTGTACTGCTCGACGCGAATGCGCGTCTCGACATCGGCGCGGCCGCTTTGCGGCGTGAAGTGGAATATCGCGGCGACCGGCGACGGGTTGTTGTCGACGATCAGCCAGATCGTCTCGATGAAGTGCCCGGTCGACTGCGGCAGGTGCGTCCGGATCGCGACGGGGACGACCGTCGCGTCGACGGCGCGCTTCGGAGTGTCGAGATCGACGACGCCGTCGCCGCTCTCGATGGGCGCAGCGGCGAACACCGTCGCATGCAGCCTGGTCCAGACGATATCGTCGGCGCGATTCTCATCCTGCGCGATCGCGACCCGCGCAAGGCCCAGCGCCAGTATCAGCCCGATCACTGCACCCCGCATCGCGGCTCCTTGCCTGGGGCTGACCGCGCCGGCACCGGCGGATCAACCTATTCGCTGCGGATGAAGCATTGCTTCTTCGCGTTCTCCTGCAGCTTGCGATACGCGGCGATCAGCTTGCGCCCGTCCTTGATGTCGCGCATGGCACCGCCGCGCTCGCCGGCGATGGTGATGCCGTTGGCGATCGTCGAAAGGTCGACCCAGTCCTTGTAGCGAACCTTGTCGGCGATGGCGTCGATTGCGCACGAGCACTTGTACATCGCCTCCTGCGGAAGCGCCTTGCTCTCCTGCATGCACGTGAGCACGAAATCGACCCGCGCGCGTGTGGGAAAGTCGTTCGCGCGCGCGAGCGTCGCACCGCAGATCGCGAGCAGCAGCAGGTATCGCATATGGCGCAGCCCCCGGGACCTACCTGATCGACTCGCCGCGCTCGTCGACGAGCGGGACGTCGTACTCGCGCAGGATTGCGGTGATGGCGGGCCCGTTGTCGGCAATGAGCTTGTCGACGGTCGCTCTCCATTCCGCGTCGCCCTGCCGCACGCCCATTGCGATCGCATAGTCGAACTTGACGCCCGGTTCAGAACGCAGCGGAATCACGGCAAGGTCGACGTTGTGCACGCGCTTGGCGAAGTACCCGGCGATGGGACCCCAGACGATGGCCGCGTCGATCCTGCCCTGCGCGAGATCCTTGTCGATGATTTCACCCGGATAGCGATCCGGATCGGGCGACATCATCGGAAACGGCTTCGCCTGCGCCTCCATCCCGTGCTTGACCAGCCAATACGCGGCGGGCGATCGATCGTAGATCCCGATCGTCAGCTTGCTCCGCACCTCGGGGGGCAGCGCAAGGAAGTCGGCACCGCTTTGCACCTGGTCGAGCCCGTGACCTTTGCGATAGACCAGCGCGTACGTCGATCGATAGTACGGCGCCGTCGGCCATGCCTGATCGTACGAAGCCGGGATACTCATCACGATGTCGCAGCGAAAGTCCTCGCCGGGCAGCCGGTAACGCAGCGTGTTGCGGATGAAATTCATCCGCTGCGGAAACGCATAGCTTTGGACGGGGAGCCCGAGCTTCTGCGCGAACAGACCGGCGATGCGGTTCTCGAAGCCCTCCCCTTTCTCGTTCGCGAACGGCAGGTTCGAAGGATCGATGCAGGGGCGAAACGCGGTGCGTCCCGCGTCGGCGAGAACGCTGCCGCTCGTCGTCGCGACGAGCAGTGCGGCGAGCAGCGCGACGCGCCGGCAAAATGGCGCTCCGGCCCGCCTCGCGCTGACCGAGCGAGGTGGCGACGCGCCGCTCATTGCTTGAGCTCCTCGACGTGCGCGCGGGTGATGTCGCCGTTGGAGCGGCCTTTCAGGTACGCATACAGATTGTCGATGTTCTCCATCACCATCTTGCTGTCCTTCCAGCTCACCATGCCCTTGTCGAGCCGGCCGTCGCGCACCGTCTTGATGAAGTCTTCCTTGCTCATCGTCTTGAGGCTCTCGATCAGCGAGGGTCCGACGAGGCCTTCCTGATTGGCGCCATGGCAGCGGTCGCACGCCGCGGCCCGCCACGCGCGAAACCCGTTCATCGTCGCCGGATCGACCTTGTAGCCGTCGACGACCTTGTACAGCGGCTTGTCGGCCGTGTTGGCCTGCGGCGCCGGAGCCTTGTCCTGTGCGCTCGCGCAGCCGTGCGCTGCGCACAGCAGCAGCGCCAGCACGCGGATCATGTTTCGCATCGAAACTCCATGACAGTCAGCGACCAACCTGCGCGCTTCGCCCCGGGCATTGAGGCGCGCCTTTGCAGCGGCGCGACACGATCATGCCGCGGTCCTGCAGGCTTTGTTGTGATTGAGCATCGGGATTGTTGCGACAGATTTGCAATGCGTTCCCAGCGAGGAACGTCATCGCCGGCGTGACAGCCACGCACGCCGGCGATGATCGGGGCCTGCTACATCGGAAGCGCGAATACGGTCAACGAACCGCCCAGGTTGGTGTAGTCGCGAAGCTCCTTGTAGCCGCCGACGGCACCGAGGCCTTCCTGATCCTTCTCGAGGCCCGCCGCCATGCCGATTCCGGCCCAGCCGCCGATCCCCGAGAACACGCCCATGTACTGCTTGCCCTTGTGCTGATAGGTGAAGACGTTGCCGATGATGCCCGACGGCGTCTTGAACTTGAAGAGCTCCTTGTTGATGTTGTTCGCATCGACGCACTTGAGATAGCCTTCGAGCGTGCCATAGCAAACGATGCCGCCCGCCGTCGCGAGCGCGCCGCTCCACACCGAGAACTTCTCGGCCTTCGTCTGCACGATCTTGCCCGTGCCGGCGTCCCACGCGATGAAGTTGCCCATGTTGCTGCCGCCGGGTGCCGGGAACATCGAAAGCGTCGCCCCGACGTACGGCTGTCCTGCCGTGTACTCGACCTTGAACGGCTCGTAATCCATGCAGACGTGGTTGGTCGGCACGTAGAACCGCTTGGTCTTCGGATCGAACGCGGCGGGTTGCTCGTCCTTGGAGCCGAGTGCCGCCGGGCAAATGCCCTTGTTGTTCACGTCGGTGCCGTTTTCGCCCGGTGCGTACTGCTTCACGACCTCCGGCCGGCCCGTCTTCATGTCGACCTTGGTGGCCCAGTTCACCGCCGGATCGTATTTCTCGGCGACCAGCAGCGCGCCGGTCGTGCGATCGAGCGTGTAACCGAATCCATTGCGGTCGAAGTGCACCAGCGCCTTCGTCGGCTTGCCCTTCACGTTGATGTCGGCGAGGATCATTTCATTGATGCCGTCGTAGTCCCACTGGTCCCACGGCGTCATCTGATACACCCACTTCGCTTCACCGGTATCGACGTCGCGTGCCCAGATCGCCATCGACCACTTGTTGTCGCCGGGACGCTGTGCCGGATTCCACGTCGACGGATTGCCCGACCCGTAATAGAGCAGGTTCAGCCCCTTGTCGTAGCTGTACCAGCCCCAGGTGGTGCCGCCGCCGTTCTTCCACTGGTCGCCCTGCCACGTCTTCAACGACGAATCCTTGCCGACGGGCTTCATCGCGCCGTCCGTCCAGGTCATCGTCTTTTCCGGATTCACGAGCATCTCTTCGTCCGGCCCCATGCTGTATGCGCGCCATACCTGCTTGCCGGTATTGATGTCGTACGCGGTGATGTAGCCGCGCACACCCCACTCACCGCCGGAGATGCCGGTGATCACCTTGTCCTTGAACACGTGGGGCGCATTGGTATTCACCGCGCCGACCTTGGGATCGCCGTTCTTGACCGACCAGATCACCTTGCCGGTGTTCGCGTCAAGCGCGACGAGCATGCTGTCGGCCTGCTGCAGGAAAATCTTGTTGTCCGCATACGCGAGGCCGCGATAGACGGTGTCGCAGCACATCTGCGGAATGACCGCAGCGTCCTGCTTCGGCTCGTAGCGCCACTTGATCTTCTGCGTATCGAGATCGATCGCGAACACCTTGTTGGGGAACGGCGTATGCAGGTACATCGTGCCGTTCATCACGAGCGGCGATCCCTCGTGCCCGCGCAGCACGCCGGTGGAAAACATCCACGCCACCTGCATCTTGCCGACGTTCTTCGCGTTGATCTGCGTCAGGTTGCTGTACCGGTGGTTGTACATGTCACCGGCCTGCATCGCCCAGTTGTCGGGATTGGCGATCATCTTCTCGAGGTCGGCGTTTGCCCATGTGATGCCGGGAAACGCCAGCAGCCATGCCATTGCCAGCACTGTGTGGAACCACCGCTTGTCGACAATCTTCATATGGCCCTCCATGGGTGATCGTCGCGTGCGCCGCGCAGGGAAACGATGCGCGGATATTGCTTGGATGGTGCGAATCACTAGCTGCGAGCGCAGTGTCTCGCCGCGTTCGGGCAAAGTCAATTTGAGCAGAACAATTTGTGTCGAGCCGTTGCATGCCCGGCCTTGCTGCGTTGCAGCATGATGCTGTGCGTCGCGGGCGCGTGATAATCGCGACCGTGGCGTCATCATCCGCCGGCGCGCTCGCCCGTTTCGCATGCCTCGTGCTCGCGCTGGCGTCCGCATCGGCGCATGCGTCCCCTTTCATGCACCCGCCGGCAGCGGTGGCCGTCGCGCCCGGCGTGTTCGTCCTCATGGGTCGCGACGGCGATGTTTCGCCGGACAACCTCGGGCGCATCGCCAATATCGCGTTCGTCGTCGGTCCCCGCGGCGTCGTCGTCGTCGACAGCGGCGTATCGTTTCGCGAGGGTGAAGCGATCATTGCCGCCGTTCGCCAGGTGACGCGCAGACCGATCAGGCTCGTCGTCATCACGCACGCGAGCCGCGAAGTCGTGTTCGGCGCGGCGGCGTTCCAGGCGCAAGGGATCCCGGTATGGATGCATGCCGACGCTGCTGCCCTCATGGCGTCGCGTTGCGACGCGTGCCTGGCCGGCCTTGCCGAAACGCTCGGTGCGAAAGCCATGGCGCGCAGCCGCGTCGTCGTGCCCGACCACGTGTTCGCGGCCACGCTGATGCTCGACGTGATCGGCCGGCCGCTGATGCTCATTGCGCCAGCGCACGGGAGCGCGCCCGGCGCCATCGCGGTATTCGACGTCGCCACGCGAACGTTGATTGCGGGGGCGCTGATTTCCGTCGAGCGCGTGCCCGACATGCGCGATGCCTCCGGACCGTGGCGCGGCGCATTGGCCATGCTCGCGTCGACCCGCTGCCTGCATCTCATTCCCGCTTACGGACGCGTTGGCAGCTGCGCCGATATCGAGGGCATCGACCATTACTTTGCGGCGCTCGAGCAGCGCGTGCGCGAACTGCTGACGGCGGGCGTCGGCCTCGCGGAACTGCCCGCGCGATGCGACCTTCCGGAGTTCGCCGACTGGGCCGGGTACGGCACACTGCACGTGCGGAACGCGAACCGGGAATACCTGCGGATCGAGCGCGCGGCCTTTGACGATCCGGACTGGAAACCCACCGGATTAAAGGACTAAGATCGCGATCTCGCCCGACGCGAGAGGAGGATCGACCGTGGATGTGCGCGCAGCGGTGGCTTACAAGGCCGGGCAGCCCCTGGCCATCGAAACGGTGCAGCTCGCCGGCCCGAAAGCGGGCGAGGTGCTGGTCGAGATCAAGGCAACGGGCATCTGCCATACCGACGAATTCACGCGCAGCGGCGCGGATCCGGAGGGCCTGTTTCCGGCGATCCTCGGCCATGAGGGCGCGGGCATCGTCGTCGACGTGGGACCCGGTGTGACAAGCGTCGCCAAAGGCGATCACGTCATTCCGCTCTATACACCCGAGTGCCGCCAGTGCAAGTCGTGCCTGTCGCGCAAGACCAACCTCTGCACGGCGATCCGCGCGACGCAGGGCAAGGGCGTGATGCCCGACGGCACCAGCCGGTTCTCGCTCGGCGGTGAGCCGGTCCACCACTACATGGGGTGCTCGACGTTCGCGAACTTCACCGTCCTTCCCGAGATCGCCGTCGCCAAGATCCGCCGGGACGCGCCGTTCGAGAAGGTCTGCTACATCGGCTGCGGTGTCACGACGGGCATCGGTGCGGTGATCAACACGGCGAAGGTGGAAGCCGGCGCCAACGTCGTCGTGTTCGGCCTCGGCGGCATCGGCCTCAATGTCGTGCAGGGCGCGCGCATGGTCGGCGCGAACATGATCGTCGGCGTCGATTTGAATCCCGCGCGCGAGGCGCTCGCCCGCAAGTTCGGCATGACGCATTTCGTCAATCCGAAGGACGTCAAGGGCGACCTCGTGGCGCACCTCGTCGAATTGACCGGCGGCGGCGCCGATTATTCGTTCGAATGCATCGGCAACGTCGACGTGATGCGCCAGGCGCTCGAATGCTGCCACCGCGGCTGGGGCGTCGCCGTGATCATCGGCGTTGCCGGCTCGGGCCAGGAGATCCGCACGCGTCCGTTCCAGCTCGTGACCGGGCGCGTATGGAAAGGGACGGCGTTCGGCGGCGCGCGCGGCCGCACCGACGTCCCGAAGATCGTCGATTGGTACATGGACGGAAAGATCAACATCGACGATCTCATCACCCACGTGCTGCCGCTCGATCGCATCAACGACGGCTTCGACCTCATGCACGCGGGCAAGTCGATCCGCACCGTGGTCACCTATTGAACGCAAACTCTTGACGAGGAGCTGACAGACCATGCCTACACCATCCATCCATCCTGCGGTCGATCACGGCATCAAACCGGCGGCCGCCAACTTTGCCGGCGGAACGCTTTATTGCCACTGTTCCGACGGAAAGGTCGCCGTCTCGATCAAGGGGCAAACGGCGCACAACCACGTCTGCGGCTGCACGAAATGCTGGAAACCGAGCGGCGCGCTGTTCTCGCAGGTCGCGGTCGTGCCGCGCGACAACCTGAGCGTGAGCGCCAATGCGAACAAGCTGCAGGTCGTCGATCCGAGTGCCACCATCCAGCGCCATGCATGCAAGAGCTGCGGCGTGCACATGTACGGGCGCATCGAGAACAAGGGCCATCCGTTGTACGGCCTCGACTTCGTGCATACCGAGCTGTCGCCCGAGCAGGGCTGGTCACCGCCCGAGTTCGCCGCATTCGTCTCGTCGATCATCGAGTCGGGCGCCAACCCGGCGAACATGGGCGCCGTGCGCAGCCGGCTGAAGGAAATCGGGCTCGAGCCCTATGACTGCCTGTCGCCGCCGATCATGGATCTCATCGCAACCCATACGGCGAAGGCCAAGGGCGTGCTCGCCAGCGCTTAGCCGCTCCGGCAGCGACGCATTGCATCCGCGCGACCCCGGCCACGCCGGCCGGGGATTTCGCGGGCGAAACGCCATTGCATGACAAAACCCGTGTCGCAGGCGCCCCGCCCCGTTTCCCGGAACCGCAGCTTCGGCGGCGTGCAGTTCGTCTACGCGCACGCCGCCGAGACGACGGGATGCGAGATGCGCTTCGGCGTTTTCCTCCCGCCCCAGGCAACGTCGGGTTCGGTGCCCGTGCTGTACTGGCTGTCGGGCCTGACATGCACCGAGGAAAACTTCATCGTCAAGGCGGGGGCGCAGCGCGTTGCATCGGAGCTTGGATTGGCGATTGTGGTTCCCGACACGAGCCCGCGCGGCCTCGGCCTTCCGGGCGAGGCCGACAACTACGACTTCGGGCTCGGCGCCGGTTTCTATGTCGATGCGACCGAGGCGCCGTGGTCGCGCGGGTACCGCATGTATTCGTACGTCACACACGAACTGCGGGCGCTCGTCGAAGAACATTTACCTGTCGATCCGGAGCGCGTCGGCATCTTCGGCCATTCGATGGGCGGGCATGGCGCGCTGATCATCGCGCTGCGCAATCCCGATCGTTACCGCACGGTATCGGCGTTTGCGCCGATCGCCTCGCCGATGCATTGCCCGTGGGGCGAGAAGGCCTTGACCGGTTATCTTGGCCCCGATCGGGATCGTTGGCGGGAATACGACGCGACCGCGCTGCTCGAGGCGCGCGGCTGGGCGGGACCGGCGCTGCTCGTCGATCAGGGAACGGACGACCCGTTCCTCGAGCGCCAGCTAAAGCCCGAACTGCTCAAGGCGGCGGGCGAGCGAGCCGGCGTCGAGGTCGAATTGCGCATGCAGCGCGGCTACGACCACAGCTACTATTTCATCGCGACGTTCATCGAGGATCATCTGCGCTTTCATGCGAGCCGGCTTCCCGCCGCGACTGCGGACCGATCGTGAAGCGGCGCATGCAACGGGCGATGATCGCGGCATTCGTCGCGCTGGCCGGCGCGTCGTCGCCGAACGCGGCGGACTTCACTGCGGATCAGGTGCGCCAGCGGCTCGCCAGCGCCACCGACGGCAAGCCCGCCGACTTCGCGCGCAAGGACCTGTCCGACCTCGATCTTGGCCACATCGACTTTCGAGGCGCCGACCTGTCCGGCGCCAACCTTTTCGCCTCTCGGCTCGTTTCGTCCAATCTCGCGGGCGCCAGACTGGCAGGCGCCAACCTGAACGGCGCCTGGCTCATGGGCGCGTCATTCGCCGGTGCCGATCTATCCCGGAGCACGATGCTGGGGCTCGTGATCCTGGGGGGCGACGTCAAGGAAAGACCGAATTTCGCCGGCGCAAACCTGTCCGGCGTGCGCATGATCGCCGACCTTCCGGGTGCCGATCTGCACGGTGCGAACCTGCATGGCGCGCGGCTCGGTGTCGACATGCGCAACCAGGGCATGGGACAGATGCGCACCGACTTGAGCAACGCAAACCTGTCGGGGGCCGACCTGCGCGACGCCGACCTCAGCCGTTCGGTGATGATGTTTGCTGACCTCCGCGGCGCCGACTTGCGGGGCGCGAACCTGTTCGGTGTCAAGCTTGCAGGGGCGAACCTGACCGGCGCGCAGATCGCCGACGCCGACTTCACCGAAGCGGATCTCGACGGTACCGTTTTCACCGGCGTGCAGGGACGCGATGCCGCGAAGGGCCTCGGCAAGGCCCTCAACGCCGAGCGCGTCGTCCGCTGAAGCGGCCCACCCGCCGCTAATGTGACGCGCATCGGCGGCGGCCGATGCCGTCACGTGAACCATTGAGCTTTGCACCTATTGCATCACGCGGGACGGAAACTTCGTTGCATGACGCGGGACGGAAACTTCGTCGCATGACGTGGGACGGAAACTTCGTTGCATGACTGGACGGAAACTTCGTTGCATGACTGGACGGAAACTTCGTCGCATGACGCAGGACGGAAACTTCGTCGCATGACGCAGGACGGAAACTTCGTTGCATGACGTGGGACGGAAACTTCGTCGTCCCCGCGAAGGCGGGGACCCAGTGGCGTTCGAGAAAAAGACGCTGGGTTCCCGCTTGCGCGG
>Ga0207674_10001242_pt1 | contig 33278 bp, 17 predicted proteins | sample KBSCornC72_FD_184303 | JGI IMG/M metagenome (GOLD analysis project Ga0207674, IMG submission 184303) | Corn rhizosphere microbial communities from Kellogg Biological Station, Michigan, USA - KBS Corn C7-2 (SPAdes) (version 2) | ecosystem: Host-associated > Plants > Roots > Rhizosphere > Soil ...
ATGAGGTACCTCTTGATTGGTGGAGTGTATGACGGGGCTGGCGGGTTCAGAAAGAATTCTGGCGGGTGCGTCGGATCATGGCGGGCGCGTTGATCGGCGCGCCCCGCGTGGTCGCAATTTCGCTCGCTGAAGCGAGCCCTACGAAGGCGGGGGCGCTATACGTTCACGGCAACGCCCTCGGCGACCGGTTCCCCCTTTGGCATGACGACGACGTCGGGCAGGAGGGCGGGGCCGACTTGGGCGGTGGGTTCCCAGAGGGCGACCCACGCGGCGCGGGGGAAGGGGGTTTGGCGGAAGAAGATTCGGTGGGGCCTCAGGGCGGGGAGGGCGCGGTAGTTGGTGGTGGAGAAGTGGGGGGCTAGGGGGCGGTCGTCGGTGGTCAGGTGGTAGACGGCTTGGACGGAGAAGTCGGGCGCGGGCCAGACGAGCAGATCGTTGTTGCGGAAGTCGAAGCGGGCGCCGTCGGGGAAGAGGGATTGGAGGTGTTCGTGGATCAGGTCGACGCCGGCGAGCTTGTAGAGGCCGCCGAGGGCGGCTTCGAACTGGCGGGCCTGGGCGTCGGAGAGGGACGCGGCCCAGCCGGGTTGTTCGATGCGCGCGATGATCCAGCCGGCGCGTTGTTCGAAGGAGAGGGCGAGGGTTTGGCGGTCGAGGAGGAAATCGGCGCGGATCGTGGTGACGCCGAGTCGCACGTGGCCGAGGGAAATCGGCGTGTCGCGGAAGAGGGGGTGGCGGTTGAGCTGTGCGAGGAACTCGCGTTCGAAGAAGGCGACGAGCGCGAGCTCGACGTGGTGGGCGGCTTCGAGGTGCTTGTTGGAGCTGGCCAGGGGCATGGGGGAGCGCTCCTGCGCTTTGCGGAGCTTGTGGTAAATCTTGGGGACGGTGCCGGAGTGGAAGCCGGGGCGGAGGAAGGTGGCGACGGTTTCGCCGTGACTGCCGACGCGGACGGGCTTGAGGTTGGCGGAGCGATTGGCCTTGTACAGTTTCCAGTTTTCTTTGAACTCCCAGGCCAGGAAGCCGAAGATGCCGGGGATGCACCAGATGATCCCGACGGCGTAGGAGGTCGCCTGCGCTTCGCCCAGCCCGACGGTCAGGAACAGGTTTCGAAGTGGAACGATGAGAGGGAATAAGAGCTTGTGCGAGACGGTGACGACGGGGAAGTGCTTGATCGGGTTGATCTGGGGCTCGACGAGGAGGTTGATGACGAAGCGGGTGACGTAGGCGACGAAGAACCAGAAGACGCCGAGCGTGGCCTTGAAGGCGACGGTGGCGCGTTTTTGTCCGGCGCGGAAGCGCAGGAGCTCGTCGACGGCGTAGAGGAGGCGGTCGACGGCCTCGAGGAGGCTTTGGAAGACCTGGACGATCCGGCGGACGATCGAGACCAGCACGTCCCACGTGAAGCGGGCGAGCGTGGTGCGCAGGGAATGGAGGACGGCCTGTTCGAGCGCGCGACCGGTGCGGGAGTTGAGGAGCACGTTGACGACGAGGAAGACGCCGGCGAGCGTGAAGGTCTTGCGCTTGTCGCTGACGGTGTCGGGGAGGACGTCGTAGACGACGGCGGCGAAGAGCAGCGGCTTGAAGACGTAGCGGAAGAAGAGGCGCGCGAAGCGGCTGCGGAAGAAGGCCTGGACGATCGGCCGGGTGGCGACCCAGCGGGGGACGTCGATGAGCGTCGCGCGGAGGGCGCGGCCGAACTGGCGGAAGAACGTGCCGACGGCGGCGCGGAAGCGGGGGAGGTTGATCACGCCGAACAGGAAGACGCCCAGCGCCAGCAGCAGCCACCACTGGCTGAAGATCTTGGCGTGTGCCGGGGGCGGGGCATTGGCGGGGGTGGGGCCGAAGACCTGGGTGGCGCTGGCGGCGGCGGCGACGACGACGTGCTGCTTGTCGGCGATCTTGTGGATCAATAGTCCGACGGAATGGTCGAGCGCCTCGAGGATGACGAACGCACCGCCAAACGGGAGGATGGCGGCCTTGGTGAGGAGGCGGCCGACGTGGGTGCCGAAGAAGATCGACGACAGGCGGTGGAAGCCGCGCAGGTAGATTTCGCCGCGGCGGTAGACGTAGTCGAGGTTGTCCTCGAGGTGGCGGTCGACGCGGAGGAGCTGGTCGCCGCGGACGAAATCGCGGCGGCTGGCCAGGTCGTTGAGCTTCATCTGACTCCGCGAGACGGCGTCGCGGACGGCGGGGAAGGTGAGGTAGCCGTTGTCAACGATCTCGTCGAGCAGTTCTTCGGTGAGCTTGGCGCGTGCGACGGTCTCGGTGGCGGTCTGGGGTTGCAGGCCGGCGCCTTCGAGGGCGGCGGCGACGCCGGGGGAGAGGAATTCGCGCAAGTGGCCTTCGACGTCCTGGATGGCGGACTGGAGCAGGCGCTGGAGCTCGGATCGGCCGTGCGGCGAGAGGCGGGCGCGGGCGGTCCGGCGGAGCGCCGACCGCAGCGCCTTGAGGGTCAGGACGATCCGCTGACCCGGCTGGGAGCGGCGCAGCGGTCGGCGGCGGAGGTCGACGAGGTAATCGACGACGTTGACGGAATAGATCTCGCGCTCGTGGTAGACGCAGACTTTCTGCAGGTCGTAGAGGAGGCGGCCCTCGGCGTTCCACCAGCCGGTGGCGGCGTTCTCCAGTAGCTCCACCAGCCAGGCGCGCCACTGGCGGGCGCGGGAATCGTCGAGCTCCAGGGCGGCCTTGAGACGGGTGGTCAACTGGTCGAGATCCTTGAGGGCGTCGGCGTAGACGGCGGAGCGGTTGTCGCGGCCGGGGCCGGGCGTGCCGGATGCGCGGTAGACGCGCATGCGGAGGAGGGCGGCGCGGACGTCGTTGCCGAGGGCGTCGGCGGCGGCGGCCTTGGCGAGCAGGGCGTCGCGGTGGGCGGCGTCGCGGCGGACGCGGCGGGGCAGTTCCCGCTGACCGCCGCCGGTCGTCGCGCCGGGGGCGGCGGGGGTGGAATCGGCGGGGGCATCGACGCCGGCGGGGCGGGTCGACCGCAGCAGGGCGTCGGCGTCAACGTCGCGCGCGAGCAGTTGCCGCACGCCGGCGGCGTCTTCCTGCGTCGCGGGGAAGAACCACGGCAGCATCGGCGGGGCGAAATGCGCGAGATCCAGGTACGTCGCGGCGAACTGGGCGTAGACGTCGGCGTCGTCGGCGGTGTACGGGGTGTAACGCTCGCGCTGGAGCACGGCGCGGGCTTCGTTGAAGGTCGTGCGGCCGAGGTCTTCGATGCGGCGCTGGACGGCGGCGATCGGGGAGGATTCGACGGCGGCGCCTTCGGCGGCGATGGCGGCGGTCACCGCGCCGCGGACGCGAGTGTGGAACAGCAGACGCCAGTAGCGGCGGAGCATTTCCGTCGGCGGCGTGGAGTTAAGCGCGTCGCCGTCGGGGCGGGCGAGGAGGATCAGCATGTCGCCGGCGGGCGGGGGGGCGTCGAGCGGGAGTTCCTCGTCCGCCACGATCGCGAGAAAGCGGTCGCGCGCGATCACGTGCGACTGCACCCGCGACAGCGAAAAGACGTTGATGGCCGGCCCGCGATCGGCGGCGACCAGCTTTTCCAGGAACCACGGTGGCAGGAGCAGTGCGCACGGGTCGGCGGCGCGGACGGCGGTCTCCAGCGCGTCGGCGGTCAAGGCGGCGGGATTCGAGTTCGCGGGGGCGGGCATGGGGGCGACGTCGGATGATAGCCGCGGCACGCGACCGGGTACATTCGTTCGCGCGATCCGCGGCCATCGAAACGCGTCAGACGGCCGACGTGTCGAATTCGCCCACTGCTATTACAATTAATGGTACGCGTGGGGATCGCGTCGGCCCGGGATGGTCGTCGCGCTTTCGCCAGGGAGATCGATGCTCACGTTTCACGACCTTCGGAGAATGGCCAAGGCCCGGATCGACGACGCCAAGGCGCTGCGAGCGGCCGGGCGGTATGACGGCGCCGTTTACATCGCCGGTTATGCGGTCGAGTGCCAGTTGAAGGCTCGCATTGCGACGAGCCTGCTCGCACAAGGTGCGTGGCCCGAAACGAATGTGGAATTCGATAACCTCGGCAGGTTGAAGAGCCACAGGTGGGAAGACCTGTTGAAGTTGTCCGGGCGCAAGGCTCAAATTGATAAATCAACGACGCCATAAGCCGCGTGGTCTTATGTACAATTGAACTGGAAGCCGGAATCTCGATACGCCAAAATTGGAACGGTGACGTCGACGTCGGCGGACGATATGATCACCGCGGTCGAGACGCTGCTTAAAGCCCTGTGAACTTACTCCTCACAAATCTCCGGAAACTTTGCGACTCCCTGGAGGTCTCGCACGGGAAACTGGCGCTCGCCGGCTTGTTTAAGCCGGAGGCCGGACGCGAGCAATGGGCCTTCGTCGTCGCCGCGACGTGGCTGAGTGGCCGCTTGTCGGATTACGAGTTACTCGCCCGCGAACTGAAGCGGCATCTGTCGTCGGACGAGTTGGCGTGCGTTTCGCGGACCGTCATTTTGCCCTCGGCGCGAAATGGCACGGGCGCGCAGTTTGAGGGCGGAATCGGCGTCCCATCGACGCCGGGCGTGATGCGGGATTTCACGTTGAATGGCGAACCGATCGCGGAAGCGCACATTATCGTTTCGTCCGCCGCCGCTCGTCGCAGCTCGGGGGCGTCACGTGCGCAGGGGAAGCGACGCAGAACGGCAACGGCTGCCCGCCGCACCCCGCCGGGTCGTCTCCGGGCGGGGGAAACAATGCGGCACCACACGAAGGGGTAAAGGCCGGGGGGGTAAAGGGCGGGGATACGGGTGGCTACGTCTGTTAACCGCATCCACGCTGTCGTCGGGCATGGTGGGCCGGCAACAATATGCCGGTCGTGACGTCTGTGCCGTCTGGGGGCCCGGCCGGCGCGTCCGCGCCGCCAATAAACGCTCTTTTCCCATTTGCCTTCGTGAAGAACATTCCCTGCCCCTTCGAAAAGAAAACAGGCGACGACAGCACTGTTACCAGCGGAGGGAAGCGAGATGTTCGATCACGGCGGTTCCGATAACAACGTTTCGAATCGCAGACTTCGGGGTGGGCGCGCCATGGCGGCGCTGATCGCGCTCGCGGCGGCGGGCTCGGCGGTTCACGCCGACAGCAATTTCTCTTGGCTCGACACGGGGCCGTCGGGCACGCCGGGCGTGACGGGATCGGTTTTCCTTCGGGACGATAACGTGGCGGTCGTGGACCGGTACCTGGCGACGCAGGCGGTCAAGGCGGTGAAGATCGACGCCAGCGTGTCGCAGGCGACGATCAACGCGATTTACAACAAATACAAGATCGACTTCACGTTCGCCGACTACGAGGGCGCCGACACCGTGGCCCGCACCGCGGCCTTGGTGAACCGGATCAAGACGACGACCGCGACGGGGCCCGCCGTGGCGGCGAACAAGGCGTTCATCGGGAACTACGGCCTTGCGCCCCTCTACGGCGACCCGACGACGACCGCGCCGGGACTTAACGCGGGGAACTACGTCGCGGCCGGCGTGAACATGGCCAGCGAATCGCTCTACCCGGGCGGGGCGGACTTCCGCAATCCGGCCAGCGGTAATTCAACCGCGCCCAATATCCGTTCGGCGAACTTCGCCCTGCCGATCACGCGGTTGTCGCTGACAACCGCGAGCCTGCCGGTCGGGCAGGCGCACGTCGCGTTCGTCGACCGCTTCAACAACTGGGGCAACGCCGCGCTCGACAGCGATCACAAGACCGCCAACGGTTTCCGCTTCGTCACCAAGGATCAGCTCCCGTCGCGCGGGGATTTCGAGGCGCAGGTGCTGCACTACCGCCTCCGCGGCGCGACCGGCGTGATCGGCCTGGACGGCGGGGTCCAGGGGTACACCAATCAGCAGTTCGAATCCGACATTCACACGGGGTGGACGGGCGTCGCGGCGGTCAACAGCGTTTTGGCCGACCCGAAGGCGCGGCTGGCGACACTGGACACGAGCGTGACCGTGGATCACGTGACCAGGACGCTGGAGGCCGCGGGTGTGGTGACGTCGGGCGTTTATTCGACGTCGCTGGGCAAGCTGGTGCTGCTGCTGAGCAACCTCGACGCGCAATCGCATTCGGTGTCGTTCCCGACGGGCTTGGGCGGCAAGATAGTCGGCGGCGACTACACGATCGCCGCGGGGACGCACGAGATCCTCGAGTTTACGGCTACGAGCAGCCGCGCGTGGACGTTTCAGGACGCGACGCAGGTCTTCGTGGATAACAACCGCGCGGGGGTGGGCGTGCCGGAACCGACGATGATCGGGGTGACCGTGGTCGTGGCCGCGGCGCTGACTTTGCGCCGTCGGCGAAAAGCTTGAAAGCTGACCACGCCGCGAGGATTTCGCGTAGAATCCGGTCGCACTTCACGCGAACGGAGAACTACATGCGCGCTACCCTGCTCCTCGTGCTCGGTTGTCTTGCGTCGCTCTCGCACGCCGCCGAAAAACACCTCCTTTATATGACCACCCCCGACGCCGCCCAGCCCGGCGGGTCGGGCGTCGGCGTCATGATCTTCGACGTCGATCACGATCACCGCTTTGTCCGCCGGATCGAGATCCCGTCGCTGATCGAGGGCGTGCGCGGCGCGTGCGCGTACGCCGCGGGTGGCCAGGGCCGCATGTACATCACCACCAGCACGCACCGCGTGGTCTGCCTGGACTTGAAGACCGACAAGGTACTCTGGGAAAAGAAGTACGACACCGGCTGCGACCGCGCCGCCGTCACACCCGACGGCAAGACGCTCTATATCCCGTCCGGCTGGTGGATCCAGGACAACTGCTGGCTGGTCGTCAGCGGCGAGACCGGCGACGAGATCGCCCCGCGCATCAAGGTGGACGGCGCTTCGCACAACACGGTCATGAGCCTCGACGGCTCGCGCGTCTACTTCGGCAGCACGACGCGGCTGACCGTGCTCAACACCAAGGACCACTCCGTCGTCAAATCGATCAGCCCGATCGGCGAGTTCGGCGTCTTCCCCTTCACAGTCAACGCCGCCAACACCCGCGCCTACGTCTGCCTGGGCAAGACCGTCGGCGTGGACATCGCCGACCTTCAGAGCGGCGCGATCCTCCACCGCCTGCTCACCGACGGCCAGCCGATCAAGCACCGCACCCACGGCGCGGGATTGACCCCCGACGAAAGGGAACTCTGGATCAGCGACCAGGAGGGTAACGCCGTATTCGTCTTCGACAACACCGTCTGGCCGCCCCGGCAGACGCACAAGATCAAGATCGCCAAGGGCGGCCACGGCTGGATCACCTTCTCGCGCGACGGCCGGTGGGCGTACACCTCGTCGACCGAAGTCATCGACGCCAAATCCCACGAGATCGCCACGGCCTTCAAGGACGAAAAGGGCAAGCCCGTCTGCGGCTCGAAGTACATCGAGGTCGATTTCGCGGAAGACGGCACGCCGTCGGCGGTGGGCGATCAATTCGGGTTGGGTCGCGCGACGGCGCCAAAGTAATCACCACGGCGCGCATTCACGCATATCGCTCACGTCCCGCTCCCCGGGTCCACCCGGTCCTTCCGGATCGTGTCATTCCCCGCGCCGCCGTCAACCAGGCCGTCGGCGATGCCGTCGGTGGCGGTCAGCGTGTCGGCGCCGTCGTCGCCGCGCAGGACGTCCACGCCCGGCCCGCCGTTAAGCTGGTCGTTGCCCGCGCCGCCCGAGATCGCGTCGTCACCGAACCCCCCGATCAGCGTGTCGTTGCCGTTGCCGCCCACGAGCGCCAGCGGGATCGACACGGCCGACCCGTCGATGCGGTCGTCGCCGTCCAGGGCGTTCACCGTGATCCGCCGCACCCCGTTGAACGGCGATCCCGCGACCGTCCGCCCGTTGCCGATCACGCGCACGCCGCCGCCCGACACGTCGAACGCGATCGTGTCGATGCTGGACGTGCCGTTGACCGTCAGCGTGCCGCCGGACAGCCGCGCCGTCACGCCGGCGCCCGAGCCCGGTGGCGTCGTCGCGCTCACCGCGCCGGCGATCGCGAAATTGAACGGGTTCTCGTTGGCGTCGTTGGTGCCGAACGAGATCTGCCCCGACTTGTTCCCCGCCGACGCCGTCGCCAGGCCGATCGTGAACGAAGTGGTCGCGCCGGGCGCGATCGGCCCGGACAATCCCGACATCACCGCGAAGCCGGCCGGCACCGAGAGCGCGCCGACCGTCAGCGGCGCCGTGCCGTCGTTGCGCACGCGGAACGTGCGCGTGGGGGCCTTGCCGTTCACGGAGACCGACCCGAAGCTGATCGCGCCGGTCGCGCCGTCGACGATCGCCTGTCCGTTGGTCATGGAGACCGAGATCTCCGGCGCGCCCCCGCCCCCACCACCGCCGCCGCCGGTCCCCACCGACGCCACCGTCGCGCTGACGCTGAAACTGAACGGGTTTTCGTTCTTGTCGTTGGTCGCGAAGCTGATCGTGCCGGACTTGGCCCCCAGGCCCGACGTGCTGTCCACCGCGATCACGATCATGTCGGTCTTGCCCGGGTCCAGTGCACTCACCAGGCCGTCCAGCACGACGAACCCCCTGGGCGCCGACAGTTTCCCCAGCGTGAGCGTCGCGTTCCCGTCGTTGGCCACGCGGAACGACCGTGCCGCCCGGCTGAACTTCGTGTCCGGCGCCACCGTCCCGAACGAGAACGCCGCCGCCCCGTCGTCCACCCCGCGCAACTGCCCGCGCTGCAGCGCGTTCACCGTGATCTCGGGGATCGGCGTGTCCTCAACCCCGATCGACCCCACCACCCGGAACGTAAACGGGTTCTCGTCCGGGTCATTGCTCGCGATCGACACGAAGCCGTTGCGCGTCCCCGGCGACGTCGTGTCGAGCTGGATCGTGAACGTCGCGACCTCCCCCGGCCGCAGCGTCGACAGCAGCGGGTCGATCACGCTGAACCCCGCCGGTGTCGTCACCGCGCCCAGGTTCAGCGTGGCCAGGCCGTCGTTGCGCACGCGGAACGTCCGCGTCGGACCGCGCGACCCGATCACCTTGTTCCCGAACTCCACCGTGCTGTTGCCGTCGTCGATCGGCCCGGCCGGCCGCGCCAGCGTCACCGTGATGTCCGGCGCCTGCGGCGTCACCCCCGCCACCGTCCCCGCGATCGCGAAGTTAAACGGATCCTCGTCCGGGTCGTTGGTCCCGATCACCACGTCGCCCGATTTCACCCCCGCCGTCGCCGTGTCCAGCCGGACCGTGAACGACTCCGACGCCCCCGCCGCGATCGGGCCGATCAGCGGGTCGATCACCGTGAACCCCGCGGGCACGCTCAGGCTCGTTACGTTCAGCGGGCCCGTCCCGTCGTTGATCACCGTGAACGTCCGCGTCGGCCCCGCCGCATTCTGGTTCACCGATCCAAAATCGATCGCCGACGTCGTGCCGTCGGCCACGTCGTTCCCGCCCAGGTGCACGGTAATGTCCGGGATCTGCGGCGGCGCGGGATTCACCGTCGCCGTCACGGCGATGTCGAACGGGTTCTCGTCCGAATCGCTGTTGGCGAACGAGATCGTCCCCGACTTCGCGCCCGACACCGACGTGTCCACCTGCACCGTGAACGATTCGCTCTCCCCAGGGTTCAGGGGGCCCACCAGCGGGTCGACCAGGAGGAATCCCGCCGGCACGCTCACCGCGCCCAGCGACAGCACGTCGTCCCCGTCGTTGCGCACGGTGAAGGTGCGCGTCGGACCGGTCTGTCCCTGGCCGACCGTGCCGAAGTCGACCGGCGTCGACGACCCGTCCGTCAGCACGCCGCCGCCCAAAAGCACCGTGATCTCCGGCGCCGGGACGTTCACGCCCGATTCCACGCTGGTGAACGTATCGCCCGGTTGGTCCAGGATGGCGCTGTCGGTGCCCGTGCCGCCGTCGATGGTGTCGGCCTCGCCGTCGTTGGCGATGAACGAATCGTCCCCCGCGCCGCCGGTCATGGCGTCCTGCCCCGCGTTGCCGGTCAGCACGTCGTCGCCCGATTCGCCCGCCAGCGAGTCGTTCCCGTCGCCACCGTCGATCGAGTCGTTCCCGAGGCCGCCGAAGATCGTGTCGTTCCCGGCCCGCCCGTCGAGGGAGTTGTCGCCGTCCGAGCCGGTGATGAAATCGTCGCCGCTCCCGCCGACGATGCGCTCGACGTCGGTCGCGATGTTATCGCCGGTGGCGTTGCCCCCCGATTCGTTGGCCACACCGTCGATGCTGAGCGTGAGGTTCGCGGTCTCGAAGCGGTAATCCGCCGAGTCGAACCCCAGCCCGCCGACGAGCAGGTCGGCGCCTTCCTTGCCGTCGAGGGTGTCGTCGCCGGCCCCGCCGTCCAGGACGTCGTCGCCGTTGCCGCCCAGCAGCGTGTCGTCGCCGTTCCCGCCGTTCAGTCGCGACCCCCGGAGGTTCGCGCCGATCCGCAGCGTGTCGTTCCCGTCCAGGCCGTCCAGCTCGATCGCGTTGATCGTCGCCGGGTCGAACGCCCCGTCCTGCGCCCCGTTGAGCGTCACCACGATCTGTCCGCCCGCCAGGTCCACGCGCAGGTCGTCGTTGCCGTTGGTCCCGACGGCCGTGAGCAGCCCGCTCGCGTCGACGGCCGACGTCAAGAGCCGCCGCGATTCCAGCCCGTCCATTCCGCCACCGACGAGCGTCGTCGTCGCCGCGCGCCGCAACGCTTTTGGATTTCTGACCGAGCGGACCCTGCGCATGCAACTGCCTCCACAACGTGCGATAAGGGGAAGAGCCTCGCACTGTAGATGGCCCGCCGCCGCCCGGACAACGACAAAAAATCCCCTTTTCGCACGCATTCGGCCGGAGGAATGTCCCTCCGCTCACAACCCACCGAACTCATCGGCGGAGAGATCCTCGGACCGACGCCGACCGCCCGCAGCTCTTTTCGCCTCCCTCAAGCCCTCGTCATCGCCCAAAGTTCCCCCAACCGCTTCAGCGACACCGGCACCGAGGTCTTCAGCTCCTGCGCGAACAGCGAGACCCGCAGCTCCTCCAGCATCCAGCGGTACTGCGACAGCGCGGGATCGCTAACGGTTTCCTTCCGGTGCTTCTCCAGGCGATCTCGATAGGCCTTTTCCAGAGGCTGGATCACCTCGATGGCCTGCTGATCCTTCGTCAGACCGGCGTTGGTCAGTTTTTTGAGGCGGACGGAGAGGGCCTTGAGGAACCGCGGCAAATGAGGCAGCCACTCCGGTGGCGTCGCGAGGATGAAGTGTTTCGGCATCAGTCGCGCCAGGTGCTCGCGCATGTCCTTGATCGAGGGGCCGAGCAGCGGCGGAAACGCGCGGCCGAACTCCTTCACCAGCGCGTAATACGCCAGTAGCGTCTGGTCGGCGATGTCGCTGAAATACGTGTGGGCTTCAGACAGGCTCCGCCAGGCCGTCAGGGCGCGGTTGGCGAATTCGGCCTGCGTGCGGATGTCGGCGTCGGCGGCGAAGGCGCGATCGGCGGCGGCGGTCACGAGCTGGCCGCGCAGCTCGTCCGTGTTGCCCAGTAGCTTGTAGTTCATCGCCATGCGGTCAAGGTTCTTGATGTTCCGCCAGAGGTGCCGCAGCTCCTGGCCGACCTGCAGGGTGAAGAGTCGGCGGACGCCGGCGCGGTGCGCGGCGCGGGCCACCTCTTCGGAGTCGAAGAGGCGCAGGCTGACGGATTCGGTGTTGTCCACCAGCGCCGGATACGCGCCCAGCGTCACGCCGTGCCGCTTGATCTCGATCCGCCGCGGCAAGTCGCCGAAGTCCCAGCGCTTCAGGTTGTCGCGGTGAAACTCGGGATGCGGCGGAAGTTTCTCGAACGTCGCCCGCGCCGCCAGGCCCAGTTTCTGGCGGATTTCCGCCAAATCCCGCCCCGCCTGGATCACCTTGCCGTGCTGGTCGATGATCCGGAAGTTCATCTTCAGGAACGCGCGCAGCTCGCGCGGGTCCAGGTCTGCCGCCGTGACGCGCAGGCCGCTGAACTTTCCCAGCGCCGTCGCCAGCGCGTCGTACAGTGACCCCTGCCCGAACGTCATCGCCTCCACCGCGCGATCGGCGAAGTCCGGCGCCGGGACGAAGTTCACGCGCAGCGCCTTGGGGAGCGTGCGGATCAGCTCCAGCACCTTCTCCCGCAAGAGGCCCGGCACCAGCCACTCGAACGGCTCTTCCGGCATCTGGTTGAGCGTCGCCAGTGGGATCGTCACCGTTACGCCGTCCATGACCTCGCCGGGGTCGAGGTGATACTCGAGCGGCAGGCGGTTCCCCGCGACCAGCATGAAGTCGGGAAACGCGTCGGGCGTCACGTCGTCCGCGGCCCGCTTGAGCAGGTCGCGGTGCGTCATGAAGAGCAGCTTGGGGTTGTGCCGTTCCGCCGCCCGCCGCCAGGTTTCGAACGTCGCCCCGTTGTAAACGTCGTGCGGGAGGCGTTTGTCGTAAAACGCGAACCGCGCCTCGGCCTCCACGAGGTAATCCCGGTTACGGCTCTTGGCTTCCAGCGTGCGCACTTCTTCGACCAGCTTCTGGTTGTGCGCGAAGAACGGCGCCTGTGTGCGGTATTCCCCCTCGACCAGGGCGTGGTGGATGAAGAGCGTCCGGCTGACCTTCGGGTCGATCGGCCCGTATTGCACGACCCGCCGCGGCACGATCGGCAGGCCGTACAGCGACACCTTCTCGTCGGCGACGACGTTCCCCGTCTCGGCCTCCCAGCGCGGCTCGCTGTACGCACGCTTCACGAGGTGCTCGGCGGCGGCTTCGATCCATTCCGGATCGATCCGCGCGTTGGTGCGCGCGTAGAGTTTGGTCGTCTCGACGATCTCCGCCGACATCAGCCACTGCGGCTTGCGCTTGAACAGCGCCGACCCGGGAAAGATCGCGAACTTCGTCCCCCGCGCGCCGGTGTATTCGAACTGATCCGTCTTCTGTCCGATGTTTCCCAAAAGCCCGGTGAGCAGCGCACGATGAATCCCGTTGTAATCTATCTGGGCGTTAGTTCGGTCTTTGAGCATCTGCGGCGCAATCTCCCGATATTTAGGCGCATTTTGCGCCACGAATTGACGGAATCGACCAAAGTATACGCCTGGATTTCACAGCCGACACAATTGGCGGTATTGTCGGTTAAGGGTTGTCTGAAAACTTGGGTCTTTTCGTCTCGCAAATAACCATTTTTAGCAAGGAGCGTTCATGAGCCAATCGCAATCCCGCTCGCCGGTCGGTCGTTCGTCGCGGCGGAGCTTTTTGAAGAGTGGGGCGGCGACGGCCGCCGCGACTGCTGCGGCGGCGCAGTTGATCGTCCCGCAGGGGGTGCGGGCGGCGGGGAGCGAGGTGGTGAAGTTCGGCCTCATCGGCTGCGGCGGGCGAGGCACCGGGGCGGGCGGGCAGGCGTTGTCGGCCAACCCGTCGAACCACCTGACGGCGATCGGCGATCTCTGGCCCGAGCCGATCGACCGGGCGCTGCAGAGCTACTCGAAATCGCATCCTGAGCAGATCAAGGTGACGCCCGAGACCAAGTTCACCGGCCTGGACGCGTACAAGAAGGTGATCGACAGCGGCGTGGACGTGGTGTTGCTGACGACGCCGCCGGCGTTCCGCTGGGTTCACTTCCAGTACGCCGTGGACAAGGACAAGCACGTGTTTGCGGAAAAGCCGTTGTGCGTGGACGCCGCGGGCTATCGCGCGGTCAGCAAGACGATCGAGGAGTCGAAGCGGAAGAAGCTGGGGTTTGTGGACGGGTTCTGCTGGCGGTACAGCATCGGCGAGCGGAAGACGTTCCCGCGCGTGCACGACGGGGCGATCGGCGACATCGTCTCGATCTACTCGCACTACAACGCCAACCAGCTCTGGATGAAGCCGCGGCAGCCGACCTGGAGCGATACCGAGTGGCAGCTCCGGAATTGGCTTTACTTCACGTGGCTCTCCGGCGACCACATCGTCGAGCAGGCGGTGCACACGATCGACAAGGTGGCGTGGGCGATGAAGGACGAGATGCCCGTCCGCGCCTGGGCGACGGGTGGGCGGCAGCAGCGCGTCGAGCCGGCGTACGGGCAGATCTGGGACCACTTCGCCGTCGTCTACGAGTGGGCGAACGGCGCCCGCGCCCACCTCTATTGCCGCCAGCAGGACCAGGTGAACACCGGCGTGAGCGACCACTTCATCGGCACCAAGGGCGTGTGCGACATCACGTCGAACTTCTCGCCGAAGAACAACGGCCCGAGCTACGTCATCCGGCAGCACGGCGACAACGGCCCCGGCTGGCGGCTGACCGATGTTCCGAAGGATTATCCGAATGCCTACCAGGTGGAGCACGACGAGTTGTTCGCGTCGATCCGCGACGGCAAGCCGATCAACGCCGGCCAGCGCGTGCCCAACAGTGCGATGATGGCGGTCCTGGGTCGGATGGCGGGCTACAGCGGCGACGTCATCACGTGGGACGAGGCGATCAACTCGACCGAGGACAACTTCCCGAAGAACCTGGATCTGGCCGGCGCCATGCCGACCCCGCCGGTGGCGGTGCCGGGGCGGACGGAGTTCCAGTGGCTGAAGGACATTAAGGAAGCCCGGCGGACGAAATCGAAGCAGAACGCTTAGGCGGCTTCCTTTTGATGAGATGGGCGGCGCGGCAGCAACTTTGGCGGGTTGCTGCCGCGTTGCGTTTGGGGGTCATGCGCGCTGTGCGGCGCGACCACTCACACGCCCCTCCAAGGGCGACAAAAAGGCCACCGCGAGAGGGGTTCTGAATAGGGCGGGGGGGGAGGAAAAAAGGATGTTTGGGCGCGTTTTATTCGTAAGTTATGTATAAATGGTAGTTTAGAGATTATTCTGACGGTGGGAAACCGTCCCAAAGCGACCCTGAAGCGACCAGAAGCGATATGGAAACGACCGGAAGGACCGGGAATGGCGGCGGCCGGGTTGTGTTGGTCGCGGGGTGGATAAGGGATGCGTTGCGGCGCGAGCCGGCAGTTTTGGCAAGGAGTCGCAAAGAAGCAAAGAAGCAAAGAAGCAAAGAAGCAAAGTAGAGGGAAGGCCTGGCGGTGAGAGGCGATGGATATTCGGTTATGAAAGAGCGGGTGGTTAGTGTACCGCGCGGGTGGCGAGCGGACGAGGAAAATGTTAGCAATTAGTTCGGGATTGGATGATGGCCAAGCCCGGATGCGCTACGGGCTGTCGTCGATGACGGGCTGGAAGACGATGGGTGGCAATGAGGCGTGGGCGTCGAATTCGGGGTCTTCGGGGAGGTGGTTGACGCCGACTTGGACTGGTTGGCCGTTGACTACTTTGAAGAGGGGCACGGGCGGCTTCTTGCGGAAGCGCTGCTTGGTGCGATCGCGGCCGTGATCGTTGGTCGGGTCGAAGGGGATGCGGGCGGAACGGAAGTCGTTGGCGGCGAGGCGGCGTTCGATGTGGCGCAGGATGTCCCAGTGGATGATCGCGTCAGGCCAGAGCACGGCCTCGACCTTTTTGCGGGTGTCATGCTTTGGATTGAGGAAGAAGACAGGGTCGATCCGCCAGTAGATCATGAGGGCCGTGCCGCGGTCGCAGAGCGAGTGGTCGAGCACGCGGCGCATGGGCTGGGTGCCGCGGTCCCAGTTCCACTGATCGGCGAAGGCGTGCAGTTCTTCGGGCGACTCGATCTGGGCGAGGAGACGGTCGAATGTGATCCAGTATTCTGGCTGCTCGTCGGAGCAGGCTTGGTCGGCCCAGCCGCCGTCGAGGAGGGTGCGGATGCGGGCGGCTTGGTGGGGGGCGAGGGGCATGACGGTAAGTATTGTAAGGGCGACGGGACGCTTGTATGCGCGCGGGAGACACGGCCCGCGAGCGGGCCGGCTAAGCTTGGCGGAGGATCGCCATCGGGCGCAGTCGATTAGACGTTCGCTGCGAGGCAGAGTCGATTGCGCGTCCGCTGAAGCGGGCCCTACGGATAGAAGATCCTACGGGAAAAGACCCTCACCCCTGCCCTCTCCCACAAGCATTGAACGAGTGAGCGAAATGGGCTGTGCGTTGCTTGCGGGAGAGGGAAAAGGTACTGCGAGGGCGCGAGCGGCGGGGGACTTGCATTTTTCTGTAAGGATCACTCTACGCCAGCGACTAACCTTTCGTCCGCGACACTGACTTGAGGCCGCATGACGGATTGGGAAGGCATTTTGCGGGACGAGGGGCCGGCGATCTGGCGGACGCTTTGGCGTTTGCTGGGGAACCGGGCCGACGTTGACGAATGCTTCCAGGAGACGCTCTTGGCCGCGCTGCGGTATTCGCGTGGGCAGGCGGTCCGGCACTGGTCGGCGTTGCTGCAGAGGCTGGCTACCGCCCGGGCGGTGGATCGGCTTCGCAAGCGCTACCGGGAGCGGGATGCCGTCGATGATTCGGCCGACGCGGGCGCCACCGTTTCTTCCCGGCCCGGGCCGGTAGAGCGGGTGGTGGCCGCCGAGTTGTCGGAGAATCTTCGTCGGGCGCTGGCGCGGCTATCGGAGCAGCAGGCCGAGGCGTTCGCACTCCACGCGTTGTCCGGGTGGAGCTACGACGAGATCGGCCGGCAGCTCGGGATGTCGTCGAGCAACGTCGGCGTGACGATTCATCGCGCCCGTTTGCGACTGAGAGAACTGCTGGGCGAGGCGGCATCCGAGGCCGGGGCCGGCCGTGGAGGTTTGTCATGAGCGACGACGTGCGACCCGACAACTCCGACGACGACGACCGACTGGCGCGTGCGGTGGCGGCGATGCGAAACGCCGCGATTCCGGACGGCCCGTCGCCGCGGCTTCTCGCGGACACCCTTTTGGCCTTACGTGAGGCCGAACATCAAACTTCGAAAAACATCTTCACGAGAATTCTTACCATGAAACCGCTCACCAAGATTGCCGCCAGCATCCTGCTCGCGTTCGGGCTGTCGCTGCTGGCCTTTGTCATGCTCCGTCCGAATTCCGTAGTCTGGGCCGACGTGGTGGACAAGGTCGCCGGCGCGAAGGCGCTGGCGTTCACCGCGGCGACGCAGATTCCCGGCACGACCAAGCCGATGCGGATGAAGTTCCTGATGACCAGCGACGGGCTTTCGCGGATCGAGCTGCCCGACGACGAGGGGGTCACGATCATGAACGCCAAGACTGGCGAAACGCTGACGCTCAACACCAAGTCCAGGCTGGCCACGCTGCTGAAGATGAGGAACAAGGCCCAGGGCGTCGTCCCCGCCGATCCGATCGAGGCGTTCAAGCAGCTCAAGGACAAGGGGGCCAAGGACCTGGGGGAGAAGGAGATCGACGGCCGAAAGGTGAAGGGATTTTCCTCGTCCAACGGGTCGGCGGATTATGAGGTGTGGGCCGACAAGGCCACCGGCGACCCGGTGCGGATTGACTGGGTAGTGCCCGCGTACGGCGGGAAGACGACGACTGTCATGACCGATTTCTCGGTGAACCCGCAGGTGGATCCGAAGCTGTTCGATACGACGGTTCCGCCGGGCTACAAGCTTAACGAACTGCCGGCGGCGGTGACGCAATCGCTCGTCGATAGCAAGGGCGAAGATCACGTCGTCGCCGCACTGAAAGGGTACGCCGAGCGGACCGGCGGCAAGTTTCCCAAGACCCTGGAAGATTGGTCGGCGTTCGTCACGCTGATCGATACCAAGAAGGCCAAGCCGGACCCGGACGACATCTCGTTCATGGCCCATGTCGGCGCCATCGCGGGGTGGGCGTTCACGCTGCCCAAGGACGGCTGGGGGTACCTGGGCGAGAACGTGAAGTTCGGCGAGAAGGACAAGATCGTCTTCTGGTATCAGGATCCGAAGACCAAGGGTTATCGGGCGATCTACGGCGATCTTTCGGTGAAAGATGTAAGCGAGGCGGATGTGCCGCGGCCGGCGGCAAAGCCGTGATCGGTTTGTCGGGAATCGGTTGAAAGAGACGCGCGGGCGAACGATGGTTCGCCCGCGTCTGTTTGTGCGCCAAGCATGTTGTCTCGTGGGGGAGGTGACGCGGGCGCCGCCGCTCCGGTGCATTCGCGTGCGCGTGTTCCGGATATTGGATAACGTGAGTGAGTCTACATCACAGGGGTGCATGGTGTGGGATTCAGGAGGCCGCATGCGATTTCGGATGCTGGTGATGGTCGGCGCTTGGTTGGTGGGGTGGCCGATTTGGGCGGCCGGGCCGGGCGTCGTGACGGTGGCGACGAAGGACGGACGGCACACGGGGACGCTGTCCGTGTCCCAGGTGGAGTTGAAGACTTCGGCGGGGGGCGTGACGAAGGTGCCGTTTGGGCAGGTCGCATTGCTGCAACTGGGCGATGACATGGACTTCGTGCGGACGCGCGACGGGAAGCGCGTGAAGGGGGCGGTCAAGTTGGACGGGTGGGTGTTGAAGGAGAAGGGCGGCGAATTGCCGCTGACGCGCGGCGATCTCCGCTTTGTCGTGCCGCAGACGCCGATCGGGACATTGCAGCGCGGGCAGATTATGCACGGGGCGACGGCCAGCGGGATGACATTTCACGTGCGCGTGCCGGAGAAGTATGACCCGAAGGCGGGCGGGCCGGCGATCGTGTTATTTCACGGGTCGAACGCGTTCTCGGCGGATTACCTGCTGGGGATCACGCAGCGGTGGCCCAAGCTGGCGGCGGATTACGTGCTGATCGGGATCGACGGGGAGTGGCCGACGCAGAAGGACCCGGACGGCCCGCCGGCGTATGTGTACACGTACGTCGATTTCGTCGGCAAGAGTAAATACAAGGGATTTCCGGGAACGGATCGCGAGAGTCCCGCGCTGGTGGCCGAGGCGGTGGCGGAGATCAAGGAGCAGGTCAAGCTGACGAAGATCTTCATCACCGGGCATTCGCAGGGCGGATTCCTGGTTTACAGCCTGCTGATGAATTATCCCGATTTATTCGCGGGCGGGATGCCGATCGCGGCGGGGCTGATCTTTCAGTGCGAGCCGTCGGCGTACGAGGACGCCGACATCCGCGCCAAGCAGCGGAAGCTCCCGATCGTCATCCTGCACGGCGAGCGAGATCCGCTGGTGTCGGTGGAGATGGGGCGGTCGGCGTACGAGTCGTTTTTGCGGGGCGGGTTTCCGATGCTGCGGTTGATGACGCCGAAACAGGGGGTGCACTTTTTCATCTCACTGCCGTTCGAGGAGGGAATTCGGTGGTTGGAATCGATGGCGTCGGACGATCCCAAGGCGCTGGTGGGCTTTGCGGAGCGGGCGATCGCGGGCGGGCAGTATCGCGACGCGACGGCGTACCTGAAACGGGCGCAGGAACTGGATAGCGTGGGGAAACAGACGGCGGCGATCGCGGCGGCGCGGGCCAAGGTGGAAACGGCGGCGGCGGGGCCGGCGAAGGCGGTGGCGGCGGCGATCGCGAAGAATGAGGGGAATGGGTGGGTGGCGTCGTTCGACGAATTCCGTCGGCAGTTCGAGTTCACCGACGCCGGCGCGCCGGTGATGGCGGCGTACGCGAAACTGGCGGAGGCGCACGAGCGGCCGGCGGAAACGTTATGGGGCGAAGTGCGCAAAGCATTTAACGACGGCGACAAGGAGGGGGGCTACCGGCGGTGCGAGGAGATCGTCAATAAGTATTACGCGTCGAGTTATTACCGGTACGCGCGGCAGACGCTGGCGGGGCGCAAGGCGTGAGGGGCGCGGCGCGCCGGTGGGGCTAAAGTTTTCCCGGGGCGGCGCGGTTGGCATATTCGTGCCAAACGTCGCAGGCGTTAAAGGTTATGACGCGCGAGGCCGATTGATGCATGGAGTCATCGGCATGGGCCGGATGGCGAAGTGATCTCGAGTCGTCGGGAACCGGATGCGGCGTTCAATAGAAATCGGGAGACGGGGCGGGTTGGTGCGGGCGATGCGCTCGGCGTGGGGTGGCGTATTATTTATTGTGATAGTAGTAAATTTATCTAATAATAAGGCGTGGGCGGGTACGCCGTCGGCGGAGGCGCAGTTCTCCGCGGCCTTCCTCTACAATTTTGCGCAATTCGTGGATTGGCCCGCGAGTTCGTTCGCCGGGGCGAACGCGCCGCTGGAGATCGGGATCGTATCGGGTGACCCGGGGATCGCGGATTCGCTGGAGGCGCTGGTGGCGGGCAAGACGGTGGGGGGGCGGTCGATCGCGGTTCGGCGGTTCGCGACGCCGGGGGCGGCGCGGCCCTGTCACCTCGTCTTCGTGGACGGTGGCTCGTCGGCGGACGTCGAGCGGCTGGTGCAGGGGGTTGGGAAAGGGGCGGTGTTGACGGTCGGGAACGCGGCGTCGTTCCTGGAGAACGGCGGCATCATCCGCCTGATCACCGAGGGGAATCGCATGAAGTTTACGGTGAACGTGAAGGCGATGGAGCAATCGGGGCTGAAGATCAGCTCGCAACTCTTGAAGATGGCCAGCAATCGCTGACGACGTCGTCGGCGCGTCGCGTGAGGGAGTTTTGGCATTGGGGGTGTTCGGCTCGCCAGAGGGCGAGGAAGGCAGCGGTCATGTCGTTCGTCCAGAACCTGTCGATCCGGAGCAAGCTGACGCTTTCGACCATGGGCGCGACGATCGCGGCGTTGCTGGTCGTTGGCGTGGCGTTTACGGCGCGGGACGTCGTGCGGGCGCGGTCGGAGATGTCGGAGGTGGCGACCACGCACGCGGCGATGGTGGCGACCAACGTGTCGGCGGCGGTGACGTTCAAGGACGCGGCCGAGGCGACGTCGACGATGAACAGCCTCCGCCCCGCGGGCGCGCAGGCGGCGGCGGTTTACACGGCGGACGGGAGGCTCCTGGCGACTTACGCGGATTTGCCGCAGTGGCTGGCGGTCATCCCGCCGGTGGTGGCCGCCGACGGCACCCGGTTCGAGGGGGATCACCTCGTGGCGGTGAGGCCGGTCGTGCACGACGGCCAGCGGATCGGCAGCGTGTACGTGCGGATGGGGTTGGACAAGCTGAACGAGCGGATCCGGGACCAGATCCTGACGTTGCTCTGTACGCTGGTAGCGGCGTCGGCGACGGCGCTGCTGCTGGCGTGGTGGACGCAGGGGTTGATCAGCCGGCCGATCCGGCACCTGGCGACGGTGGCGGGGGCGGTGTCGCGGGATCGGGATTATACCCTGCGGGCGGCCAGGGCGGGGGACGACGAGATCGGTCAGTTGACCGGGTCGTTCAACGAGATGATCTCGGCGGTGCAGGCGCGCGACGGGGAGCTTCGCGCGCACCGCGAGCACCTGGAAGAGCAGGTGGCGCTGCGCACCGACGAACTGGTCGAACAGAAGAAAGAACTGCTGCGGGTGAACGCGCAGCTCACCCGTGAGAAGGAGCGGGCGGAGCAGGCGAGCCGGGCGAAGTCGGCGTTCCTCGCGAACATGAGCCACGAGATCCGCACGCCGATGGGGGCGATCCTCGGCTATTCGGACCTGATGCTGGCGCCCAGGCAGACGATGTCCGACCGCGTGAACTGCCTGCAGGTGATCCGGCGGAACGCGCGGCACCTGACGGAACTGATCAACGACATCCTCGACGTCAGCAAGATCGAGGCGGAACGCATGACGGTGGAGAAGCTCGCGTGCGACCTGCCGCAGATCGTGGTGGACGTGGCGAGCATGCTCCGGTCGCGGGCGGCGGAAAAGGGGATCACGCTGGCGGTGGCGTTCGACGGGGCGATCCCGCGGACGATCCAGGGCGATTCGCTGCGGCTCAAACAGATCCTGATGAACCTGGTCGGGAACGCGATCAAGTTCACGGGCCGCGGCGAGGTCCGCGTGCGCGTGCGGGTGGACGACGTGGCCGGCGAGGGCCGCACGGCGGTTACGAGTCGCGTGACGATCGACATCAGCGACACCGGCATCGGGATGGACGCCGAGCAGGTCTCGCGGTTGTTCCAGCCGTTCGTGCAGGCCGACGGGTCGATGACGCGGCGGTACGGCGGCACGGGATTGGGACTGGTGATCAGCCAGCGCCTGGCGCGGCTGATGGGCGGGGACGTGACGGTGCGGTCGGAAATGGGCCAGGGGAGCACGTTCACGGTGACGGTGGACGGCGGTTCCCTGGTGGGCGTGCAGCGGTTGACCGGGCTGACCGAATCGGTGCTGCAGCCGACGGCGGAGGAGGACCCGGAGGAGATCAAGCTGTCGGGCCGGATCCTGCTCGCCGAGGACGGGCCCGACAATCGGCATTTGATCTCGCTGCACCTGACGTCGGCGGGCGCGGAGGTGGTGACCGCCGAGAACGGCCGCATCGCGGTGACCCTGGCGCGGCAGCAGTCGTTCGACCTGATCCTGATGGACATGCAGATGCCGGAGCTCGACGGGTACGGGGCGACGAGCGAACTGCGGCGGCGCGGCATGACGCTGCCGATCGTGGCGCTGACGGCGCACGCCATGGCGGGTGACCGCGAGAAGTGCCTGGTGGCGGGTTGCACGGATTACCTGACCAAGCCGATCGACGTGGAGCTGCTGCTGCGGACGGTGCACCAGCATCTGGCGAGCGGCGCCGCGACGGCGCCATCGACGTCGGTAACGGAGGAGCCGGCTGCGGTGACGCCGCCGCCTCCGGTTCCGTCGCCCGCGACCGCTTCGGACGGGCGCATCGCGCCGCGGATCGTGTTGCCGCGGTCGGCGGCGGCGGCGGCGGCGCTCCGGCAGGCGGTCGAGCAATTCGTCGAGCGGCTGCCCGAACGCGTCGGGGCGATCCGCCAGCTTCTGGACGATCAGTCGTTGACGGAACTACAGCGCGCGGTGCACCAGTTGAAGGGGGCGGGCACGGGGTACGGCTTCCCGCAGATCACCGAGGTCGCCGCCCAGGCCGAGGCGACCATGAAGGACGGCGCCGCGCTGGATCGGGTGCGCGCCGGCGTCGAGGAACTGATCTCGCTGATCAGGCGCGTCGAGGGTTACCAGCCCGGGCGGGAGGGTCATGCACACGCCTGAGCCGGGCCAACCCGATCTCCCGCCACCGCCGCAGCGCGTCCTCCTGGTGGACGACGCGCCCGACGTGCACGAGCTCGTGCGCGTGTGGCTGATGGAGGAGGCGGCGGTCAACCTCTGCGACTGCTACGACGGCGCGTCGTGCCTGGCGATCGCGCGCGGCGACGCGCCGCCGGACCTGATCCTGCTCGACGTCGACCTGCCGGGGACCGACGGCTTTGACGTCTGCCGGGAGTTGAAGGCGGACGCGGCGACGGCGGCGATCCCGGTGATCTTCCTGACCGGCGCGTCTTCGTCGGAGGAGAAGCTCCAGGGGCTCGAGCTGGGCGCGACCGACTACGTGACCAAGCCGTTCGAGCCCGCCGAGCTGCGGGCGCGCGTCCGCTCGGCGCTGCGGACGCGGCACCTGATGAAGCTGCTCGCCCGCGAGGCACGCGTCCTCCAGGAGAGCGAGGAACGATTCCGTTTCCTGGCAGAAGATTCCAGCGACCTGGTGTCGCGGCACAACGCCTCGGGGGTGTTCCTTTACGCGTCGCCGGCGGCCATGCAGTTGGTCGGCACGGCGGGGGAGGCGCTCGTGGGGCGGAACCTGTTCGACCTGGTGCACCCGACCGATCGGTCACTGATCGCCGGGGCCGCGGAGCGCACGCTCCGCGAGGCGCAGGCGACGGCCGTGCGGGTGCGGCACGCCGACGGCGGATACCGGTGGCTGGAACTGACCATCCGGGCGGCGCGCGACGGGACCACGTTCCAGGCGTCGGCACGGGACGTGGGGCGGCGGAAACGACTCGAGGAACTGGAACAGGATCGCGCCCACGTCCTGGAGATGGTCGCGCTCGGACGCGCGTTCGACGACGTCCTCTCGTACGTCACCGGCATGCTCGAGCGGCATTACCCGGCGCTGCCGGCGTGCGTGCTGGCGCTGAGCGAAGGGCAACTCCGCGTCGTCGGTCCGTCCCTGCCCGACGAATTCATGACGGCGCTGCGGGCGCACTCGCTGCGACTGGCGGCGGAACTGTGCAGCGGCGCCGCGACCGACGGCAGGGGGGCGATGACCAGCGACGTTCGTTCCGACGCGCCATGGCTGCCGCTACGGGAGGTGGCGGCGCGGCACGACATCCGGATCTGCTCCTCGCGATTGGTGCAGAGCGTGGGGCAGGGCGTGATCGGTCTGGTCGGCGTCTTCCTGCCGGTCGACCGCGAGCCCGACGCGGAATTGCAGCACATGCTGGACGTGGCGGCGGGGTTGATCGCCGTCGTGGCCGAGCACCGGCAACTCGGGGAGCGCCTGACGTACCAGGCCAGGCACGACCCGCTGACGGGGCTGCCCAATCGACTGTTATTCGAGGATCAGTTGTACCGGGCGATCGACGGACTTCCGGCCGGCGGCGGTGGCGGGTTCGCGCTCTTCCTCTTCGACATCGATCGCTTCAAGCAGGTGAACGACACGATGGGCCACCTCGCCGGTGACGAGCTGCTCCGGCAGTTCGCGCTACGGACCCAGGGCGTGACGCGGCAGGGCGACATGTTGGCGCGCCTGGGCGGCGACGAGTTCGCCATGCTCCTCCCCAACGTCGTGAACCGCGGGCGCGCCGAGGAGGCCGCGCGAGACGTACTGGCGGCGATCCGGCCGGCGTTCTTCGTCCGCGGGCGGGAACTGCCGGTCACGACGAGCATCGGGATCGCCCTCTGTCCGTCGGACGCGACGGACGCGCAGGCGCTGCTGGGCCGCGCCGACGCGGCGCTCTACCGGGTGAAGGCCGGTGGGCGGAATGGTTTCCTTTGTTACGACCCCCGGGCCGACGCGGTGACCGCGGCGTGAATTGTTAAGCCAATCGCGAGTCGCACCGATCAACGAATGTAGTCACGTCGTTTCGCACGTTTCGAAAGTGGATGCAACCATGGATCGCTGGAACAACAACTATCGCAAGGGATGCCGGATCACGGCGGTCGCGTGGCTGCTGAGCGGCCTGGCGTTTGCGGCGCCCGCGAGGGCGTCGGAGGCCGCGGACGAAGACGCGCTCAACGACCGCATGAAGCAGCTCTCGACCCTGACGCTGCAGGACCTGCTCAACACCGACATTACGATCGTCTCCAAGCAGAAGCAGAAGGTCGGCCAGGCGCCCGCCGCCGTCTCGGTCATCACCCAGGAAGACATCCGCCGCAGCGGCATGACCAGCATCCCGGACCTGCTACGGTTGGCGCCCGGCCTGGACGTGGCGCGCGTCGACGCCAGCACCTGGGCGATCTCGTCGCGCGGGTTCAACGACGTCTTCGCCAACAAGCTGCTGGTGCTGATGGACGGTCGAACCGTCTACGCGCCGGCGTTTTCCGGGGTCTACTGGGACAGCGTGGACTACATGCTGCCGGACCTCGAGCAGATCGAGGTGGTCCGCGGACCGGGGGCGACGCTCTGGGGCGCCAACGCGGTGGACGGCGTGATCAACATCGTCAGCAAGTCCGCCCGCGACACCCAGGGTTGGCTGTTCAACGGCGTCGGCGGGAACGAGGAACAGGTCGGCGCGGTCCGCTACGGCGGGCAAATCGACGACCGCACCTACTACCGCGTCTACACCAAGTGGCGCAACGTCGACGACGCGGTCTTCGCCGACGGGGAGCGCGCCCACGACGGTTGGGAGGCGCTGCGGGGGGGCTTTCGCATCGACCGGTACGCCAGCGACGCCGACACGTTCACCCTTCAGGGGGACGGCTACGGCGAGCGCACGTCGCATACGATCGACACCTCGACGTTCCTGCCGCCGACGTTCACGCACGTGAACCAGGACAGCGGCAACCAGAGTGGCGGCAACGTGCTGGCGCGGTGGAAGCACGTGATCTCGCCGACGTCGGATTTCACCCTGCAGCTCTATTACGACGCGCTGCGGCGCGACGACTTCTTCGGCGACTATTCGCTGGACACGTTCGACGCCGACTTCCAGCACCGTTTCGAACTCGTCCGCGGGCACGAACTGATCTGGGGCGGTGGGGTGCGATTCCAGTCGGACACGACCGACACGCGAAACGGGCTGGTGTTCGACCCCGCGTCGCGGGACGCGTATCTCCTCAGCGCGTTCGTGCAGGACGACATCACGGTCATTCCGGATCGTCTTCACCTCATCCTGGGCTCGAAGTTCGAGCAGAATAGTTACACCGGGTTCGAGGTGCAGCCGTCGGCGCGGGCGCTGTGGACGCCGGACGAGAACAACACGTTCTGGGCGTCGGTGTCGCGCGCCGTTCGCACGCCCAGCCGGGCGGACGAGAACTCGCGGATCGCCCTCTCGCGGACGATCGACCCGACCAGCGGGCTGCCGGTCGAGTTCGACGTGGTCGGCAACAACCAGGTCGAATCGGAAAAGCTGCTGGCGTACGAGCTGGGGTACCGCACGCACCTGACCAAGTCGTTCTCGATCGACACGACGGCGTTTTACAACCGCTATAACGACCTGTTGTCGCTGCGGCCGGAAGCGCCGGCGTTCGTCCTCGACCCGGCCCCGCCGCACGTGCTGGTCTCGGCCCCGTGGGCGAACACGCGCCGCGCGGATACCTACGGCTTCGAGGTCGCCGCCAACTGGAACGTCACCCCGACCTGGCGCCTGACCGGCAGCTATAGCTGGCTGATGGTGCTGTTGCACTCGTCGAAGGCGGACACCAGCCCGCAGCCGGAATCGTCGGTCGAGGACAACGTGCCGCGCAACCAGGCGCAAATCCGGTCGTACCTGGACATCACCAAGGACCTGGAATTCAACGCGGCGGCGTACTTCGTCGAGGCGCTGTCGTCGCCCGGCGTCCCGGGCTACGTGCGGGTGGACATGGGACTTACCTGGCGGCCCAAGAAGGACGTCGAGCTGTCGCTGGGCGTGCAAAACCTCCTCGACGACCGCCACCCCGAGTTCGGCGGGCAGTTCGGCACGGAGGGCACGGAGAGCCAGCGCGCCGTGTACGGGCAGTTGATGGTCCGGTTCTGACCGCCGGGCGGCCTGGGCTGCCGCCGCAGCGAGAATTCCGCGACGAACGCACGCCACGTTGTTAAGCTGACGGGCCGTCACTGCTGGATGCCCCGTTCACCCCAACCGCGCGTGGCCGGCCATGGACACGAACTCTCTACCGGATAAACGACCCAAACGCATCGGCGTCGTCCCCGCCCTGATCGGGATGGTGATCACGTTCCTCGCCGGCGTCTACGTCGGCCTGCACCCCAATTGGGTGCCGATCAAGGGCACGACGATGGAAGACTTCTCGAAGCCGATCGGACGGTCGGCGCCGCCTGGCACCCAGACCGACGCGGGCCGCCCGACCACCGCGCCCGGCCCGGCGACGCGGCCGGCGCGGGGCGATTGAGCGAGGACAAAGGCGATGCCGACGAGGCGTTGGCCCGGCGTGCCCCGGGGCGTCCCTCCCTGGTGAGCGTGACCCGCGCGCGCCGGACGCCCCCACCGTCAGGCGACGCCGCGCGACCCGAACACGCGGCGAGCGTCCCCGTCATGGACGGCACGCCCTTCCCCGCCGCCGTCGCCGCCGCCCGATCAGTAAGACGGCCATCGCCCCGAGGATCGACGGTTCGGGCACGCTGGCGAAGGCGCGTCCCAGGTCCTGCTCGAATGCGGCCGACGCACCGGGGATCGCGCCGCCCGCGGGGAGCGACGTGTTGTAGTTCTGCGCCAGCTTCACCAGGTCGTTGAAGTCGGTCACGCCGTCGTAGGTGAAGTCGCCCCGGTACCAGCCGCTGCCAGCGGCGGGAACCGGTGTGTTGTAACTTTGGGCCAGCCGGACCAGGTCGTTGAAGTCCACGACGCCGTCGAGGTTCGCGTCCCCCGCCAGCGTGTACCGCACGAGCACCGCCGAGCCGTCCACCGCCTGGCCGGCGAACGAGCCGCCCGCCGCCCCGAGCACGTCGCCGGCCTCGGCGTACCCCAGGCCCTTGGTCGCGGCAATTCCGGCGGCGTCAATGCCCGGGCCGTTCCAGGCGCCGCCCGCGTAGCCCGACGTCAAGGCCGCCCGCACGTCGGCCAGTGGCGAGTTGCCCGCCGCGTAGTCGAGGATTAACTGGTTGTTGGCGAGATCGACCCTGCCGCCCCCGCCGACGGCGAACGCGCCGTTCACCCGCAGGACCGCCGCGCCCGCGGCCGCGCCGCCTTTCGTGGCCCCAACGGTCACCGCGCCGCCGGTCACGCTCAGCGACGCCAGCGTCTGCGAATGCCCGCCCAGGTTGAGCGTGGTGCCGGCGTTGTTGACGGTCACGTTCGACGAGGCCGCGATCTGCCCGTCGGCCAGCAGGGTCACGCTGCCGCCGAAAATCGAAAGGTCGCCGGGCACGGCGATGACGCCCGCCGGCTTGTTCAGTTCCAGCGTGCCGGCGTTCACGCGCGTCAGCCCGGTGTAGGTGTTGGCGGCCGTCCCGCCGAGCGTCAGCTTGCCCGCGCCGCCGCTCTTGACGAACCCGGATCCCGGCAACGATTGGGAGATCGCGCCGCTCACGTTCAGCGGGACCGACACGTCGAGCGTCGCGTTGCCGCCCAGGGAGACGCCGCCGACGACCTCCAGCGACCGGCCGTTCGCGCCGGCGACGGTCAGGCGCGTGGCGCCCAGGGTGAGGCTGGGGACGCGAAACGTCCCGGCCGCACCCACGGAGATCCGGTCCACCTTGATCGTGGCGTCGCCGGTCACGTTAATGCCATTGCCGATCGGAATGGTTCCCCCCGCGTCGCTCTTGAGCGACAGCGTCGCGTCGCCCAGCACGACCGGCCCGGTGCCCAGCGCCGCCGGGTCGATCGCCTCCAGAGTTCCGGCGCTGACCGTGGTGCCGCCGGCATAAGTGTTGGGGCTGTCCAGGCGCAACGTCCCCTGCCCCTGTTTGGTGACCGACCCGTTCGTCGTCCGGGCTGAAACGGCCACGTCTACCGGCGCCAGGCCGTCGTTGACCGTGAACGTGCGGGCGCCGCCCAGGTCGAGCAGGCCGGGCGTCTGGCCCACGGTGAAGTCGGCGGTGTTCAGGCCGGCCGTGCCGTCGGTGGCTGTGAAACTGACGTCGCCGCCGAGCACCAGTTTGCCCGCCGTCGTCGCCGACGGCTGGAGGGTCACCGTGTTATTGCCCGTCCCGCCGAACGTGATGCCGCCGGCGCCGACGTTAATGGAACCGCCCGCGGCGACGGTCGCGGTGGAATTGACGAGGGCCAGCTTGTTCGCCGTGGCGTTGGCCTTGACCGTCGCGGCGGCGGAGTTGAACGACAGGTCGCCGTCAATCGTCACGTTGCCGTCGAGGCTGATCGTCGCCGCATTGAAGTCCACGTTGCCGTGCGAGATCAGGCTCGATCCCGCGGCCTGGGCGTAGTTCCCGCCGAAGCGGGCCGTAGCGCCGGCGGCGATCTCGATGCTGCCCGAGTTGACCCCGCCTGCCGACAGCACCAGCGTGCCGTCGTTCACGGTGACCGTCCCGCCGGCCTGATTATTAAACGGCACGGCGAAAATCGTGACCGAACTGGACGTCTTGGAAATGGCGCCCGCATTGTTGATCGCGTTGGTGCCGCCGGAATTGAAAAAGGAGTTCGCGGCCGAGACGTTAAAGACGCCGCCCGCGAGATTGTTGAAAGCGCCGCCGTTCATGAGGATTTGGCCGTCGGTCCAAGTCGCCGAACCGGAGTGATCGATCGTGCGAGACAGCGTCTTGGCAGCCGCCCCGCCGATCGTCAGCGCCGAGGTGACGGTCGTCTTGCCCGAACCCGACATCGTCCCGCCCGTCCAGTTCAACGTCGGCGTGCTGAAATTGCCCGAGCCGGTGAGCGTCCCGCCGGGAAGGTCGAACTTGGGCTGCTGGGTGAAGTCTCGATCGATCTGCGCGGTGCCGCCCGTGACGATCAGGTTCGATCCGTCGAGCACGTTTAGATTGGTGGTGTTGGTAATTCGAAGTGTCCCGGTCGTCACGCGCAACAGGCCGCTATTGGAAAACGTACCGTCGATAATAAGGTTGCCACCGTCTGCCGCGAGCGTCCCCTGGTTTACGAAGCTTCCGACGGCGGACCCGAAGTTGATCGTGCCGCCGGCCACGGCGGCGCTGATCGTCCCCTGGTTGAGGATCGTGCCGGCGCCGTAGACGTTGACGATCTGGCCCTTGTCGCCGCGGATCGTGATCCCGCTGCCGATCGTGAGCGTCCCGGCGGCGCCACTCTGGTTGGAGTTGTTGTACAGCGTATTGACGCCGCCGTAGCTGCCGAACACGACCGAACCCGTGGTGCCCGCGAGCGTGCCCGCGGCGCTGCCGAAGGCGCCGAAGTAAACCCGCCCGTAATTGGCGCCGGCGACGTCGCCGATGTTCAGCGTGTCGTTGAGCGTGAGCCCGCCGGAAACATTCAACAGAGCCGTGGTGCCGCTCACGTTCACCGGGCCGTTGGCGGTGGCGTTGACGAACGTGCCGCCCGCCAGCGTGAGCGACGCCCCGCCGCTGGCGGTGTACGTCCCGTTCTGGAAGGTGCTCGAGGAGCCCATGACCAGGCTTCCGGTCGCGGCGCTGAGGGCGAGGTTGCCATTGAGTTGACCGATGAGGTTGACCGTCCCGCCAGTGCGGCTGAAGCTCCCCAGCGCGGCCTGGGTAAACGTGCCGCCCAGGTTCACCGTGGCGTTGGTAGCGGTGATCGTCCCACCGTTGCTCCAGGGGCTGGCGCCGCTGCCCAGGTTCAAGGTCGAGCCCGCCCCGGCGGTGATGGTCGCGCCGGCGGCACTGCTCCATTGCCCGTAAACGTCCAGCGTGCCGCCATTGAGCGCCGAGAGCGTTCCCTGATTCTGGAACGTACCGGCGTTGTCGGCGCCGACCTGAATCGTGCCGCCACTGACGTCGGCGCTGATCGTCCCCTGGTTGACGATCGTGCCGCTGCTGTAGTTGTTGAGGACCTGACCTTTGGCCCCACGCACGGTGATCCCGCTGGCGACGGTGAGCGTTCCGCCGGCGCCGCCCTGATCGGAGTTGTTGTACAGCGTGTTGCCGCTCCCGGAGCCCCCAAATACGACCGTGCCCGAGCCCGAAAGGGCGTTTGCGGCCGCCCCGGATTTGCCGATGTAAACCCGGCCGTAGGTCGTGCCCGCCGCGTCGCCGATGCCCAGTGTGTTGTTGAGCGTCAGCCCGCCCAAGGCGGTTAACTGTCCCGCGTTACCACTCACGTTCACCGGGCCGTTGGCGGTGACGTTGACGAACGTGCCGTTCACGACCGTCAGCGACGTCCCGCCGCTGGCGGTATACGTCCCGTTCTGCAAACTGCCGGAGGAGGCCATGCTCCAACTGCCCGTGGCGGCGGAGAGGGCGAGGACGCCGTTGAGTTGTCCGACGAGGTTGACCGTTCCGCCGGTCCGGTTGAACGTGCCCAGCGCGGCCTGGGTGAAGCTGCCGCCCAGGTTGACCGTGGCGTTCGTCGCGGTGAGCGTCCCGGCGTTGCTCCAGGGATTCAGCGAGTTGCCCAGGTTCAGCGTTGAACCCGCGCCGGCGATGATGCTCGACCCCGCCGCGCCGCTCCACGATCCGTTGACGCTGAGCGCGCCTCCGTTCAAGGCCGAGAGTGTCCCCTGGTTGTTGAAGGTTCCGGCGGTACCGCCGACCTGGATCGTGCCGCCGCCGACGTCGGCGCTGATCGTCCCCTGGTTGAGGATTGTATTCGTGCCGAAGTTGTTGGCGATCTGACCGGTCTTGCCGCGGACGGTGAAGCCGCTGGCGATGGTGAACGTCCCGGCAGCACCACTCTGGCTGGAGTTGTTGAAGATCGCGTTGATGCTCCCCCCGCCAAACGCGACCGAGCCCGAGCCCGCGAGCGTGCCCGAGGCGTTGCTGCCGGCGCCGAAGTTGACCCGGCCGAAGGTGCTGCCGGCAACGTCCCCGATGCTCATCACATCGTTGAGCATCAGTCCGCCCACGACGGTCAACTGGCCCACGTTACCGCTCACGCTCACCGGGCCGTTGGCGATCACGTTGTTGAACGTGCCAGTTACGACCGTCAGCGACGCTCCCCCGCTGGCGGAATACGTCCCATTCTTCAGGCTGCCGGAGGAATTCATGTTCCAGCTGCCCGTCGCAGCGGTGAGGGCAAGATCGCCGGTGGTTGCTCCGTTGAGGTTGACCGTTCCGCCCGTGCGGTTGAAGGTGCCCATGGTCGCCTGCGTGAAGCTGCCGTTCAGGTTCACCGTGGCGTTGGTGGCCGTGATCGTTCCGGCGTTGCTCCAGGGATTCAGCGAGTTGCCCAGGTTCAGCGTCGAGCCCGCGCCGGCGATAAGGGTCGACCCCGCCGCGCCGCTCCACGCTCCGTTAATGTTGAGCTGGCCGCCGTTGAGCGCCGAAAGGGTCCCCTGGTTGGTCACGCTGCCGTTGATCGATCCCAGGACGATAATGCCGCCGCCGACGTCGGCGCTGATCGTCCCCTGGTTGAGGATCGTGCCGGTGGCGAATTGATTGAGGACCTGGCCCGAAGCGCCACGGATCTTGATCCCGCTGCCAATCGTCAGCGTCCCGGCGGCGCCGGCCTGGTTGGAATTGTTGTAGATCGTGTTGGTGCTGCCGTAGCCGCCAATTACAACGGTGCCCGTGCCCGCGAGCGTACCCGCGGCGCTGCTCGAGTTGCCGAAGTAGACCCGGCCGTACGTGGTGCCCGCCACATCGCCGATGCTCATCGTGTCGTTGAGCGTCAGCCCGCCCAGGACGTTCAACAGTGACGTGTCGCCGATCACGTTCACCGGGCCGTTCATCGTCACCCCGTCCAACGTCCCGCCCAGCGACAGGATCGAACCCGGCCCGCTCATCGTGTACGCCCCCCCGCGCAGTGTCGCGCCCGTCGCCAGCGTCAGCGTGTTGCCCAACTGCGCCGTCGTCCCCACCTGCAGCACCGTGCCCGACCCCGAGATCAGGATCCGCTCGCCGTCATTGAGGCTTTTGATCGCCTGCGTCCCGCTCGATAGCGTGATCAGGCGATCCCCCGCGACGTCGATGACCACGTCGTCCCCCGATCCGGGCAGCGCCGGCGCGCTGCTCCAGTTGGTCGCCGTCGTCCACAGCCCGTCGGCGTCGGGTACCCAGGAGACGGAACCCCCTCGCGCGGAATCAACCAGTAATACCGTAAGGGCGGCAATCAGGACGTGCGAAACGCGCGCCAAGCCGCATTCGTTCGCCGCGCGAAGACGCCGTGGATATCCCATTTAACCCTCCGAGAACCCAGCCAGATTTGCCTTTGGTTCACGCAATCTAGCGTGTCTATGACGCAATGGAAGCAAATTCCGCTAGTCCTATGCGGTGCTGTTAACCATGCGGCCGAGGTTAACCGCCGGTTCTGAGGGTTCTTCGACCCAGAACGACGCGGGCACCCCCTCCACCGTGCTCGCGCCGTCGCCCCTCCTCCGACCTCGCTCAAAACACCCCCGTTCATAAACGCTTACCACAACAACGCCAAAACAGGAGAACCCCGCGAGAGGTTTCTCGCGGGGTTCTCCGTTAACTGGTCGGCTACGTCATTTCGTAGCCGA
>Ga0207674_10001243_pt1 | contig 33269 bp, 29 predicted proteins | sample KBSCornC72_FD_184303 | JGI IMG/M metagenome (GOLD analysis project Ga0207674, IMG submission 184303) | Corn rhizosphere microbial communities from Kellogg Biological Station, Michigan, USA - KBS Corn C7-2 (SPAdes) (version 2) | ecosystem: Host-associated > Plants > Roots > Rhizosphere > Soil ...
AGGTCGGGAATCCAGTTCGCCGTGTTCATGTCGTGCGTGCGGCGGCGATCGTCGCCGGTGTTCTTGCGCAGCTCGAGGAACTCCTCGATGTCGAGGTGCCACGTCTCGAGGTACGTGCACACCGCGCCCTTGCGCTTGCCGCCCTGGTTCACGGCCACCGCGGTGTCGTTCACGACCTTGAGGAACGGCACGACGCCCTGCGACTTGCCGTTCGTGCCCTTGATGTGCGATCCCATGGCACGGACGTTCGTCCAGTCGTTGCCGAGCCCCCCGGCGAACTTGGAGAGCAGCGCGTTCTCCTTGATGGCCTCGTAGATGCCGTCGAGGTCGTCGCTCACGGTGGTGAGGTAGCAGGAGGAGAGCTGCGAGCGATGCGTGCCCGAGTTGAACAACGTGGGCGTGCTCGACATGAAGTCGAACGTGGAGAGCACGTCGTAGAACTCGATCGCGCGCGCCTCGCGGTTGACCTCGTTGAGCGCCAGGCCCATCGCCACGCGCATGAAGAAGCACTGCGGCAGCTCGAAGCGCCGCCCGCCGACGTACTGATCGACCAGGAAATAGCGGTCGTACAGCGTCTGCAGCCCGAGATAGCCGAATTGGAGATCGCGCTTGGCGGCGAGCGCCTTGCCGAGGATCTTGAGGTCGAAGTGCGCGAGCGCGTCGTTCAGGAGGCCGATCTTGATGCCGTGCTTGATGAACTGCGGAAAATACTCGGCATATTTCGTCTCCATGTCGGCCTGCGTGGCTTCCTCGCCCATCGCCTCGAAGCGCAGGCTGTCGAGCAGCAGGCGCGCCGTGACGTAGGAGTACGCGGGATCCTTTTCGATGAGCGTGCGCGCCGACAGCACCACGCCCTTGCGCACCTCGTCCATGGGCACGCCGTCGTAGAGATCCTTGAGCGTGGCCTTGAGGATGCGATCGGGATCCGCGTCGGGCAGGCCTTCGCACGAGGCCTTGACGAGATAGGTCAGGCGATCGAGATCGAGCGGCTTGCGCACGCCGTTGTCGGTGACGTTGAGCGCATGCTCCGCCTTCTTCGGGTCGTGCTTGCGCGCAGCGGCGCGCTCCTGCGCGCGCTTCTCGCGATAGAGGACGTACGCGCGCGCGACTTCGTGCTCGCCGCCGCGCATGAGCGCGAGCTCGACCTGGTCCTGGATTTCCTCGATATGGATGGCGCCGCCTTCGGGCTTGCGCTTCATCAGCGCCGCGACGACCAGGTCGGTGAGGCGCGTGACCTCGTCGCGGATGCGCGCACTGGCCGCGCCCTGCCCGCCGTTCACGGCGAGGAACGCCTTGGTCATGGCAATGCTGATCTTGGCCGGCTCGAAGCCGACGACCGAGCCGTTGCGGCGGATGATCTTGTACTGGGCGAACCGCGGATCCGCGCTGCTCCCCACCGGACTGCCCGCCTCACCCACGATCAGGTCCCGGGGCGGCTGGGCGGGCGTGGGGACGGCGGGAGCGATCTGCATGGGTGGTTCTCCTTCGAATCTTGTCGTTTGGGTGGTACGGCCGGCGCTTTGCAGGGTTTACGGGCATTTGCGGCACCCCCTGGAAGGCCGGGGATTGCCTGGCAAGGGCCTGCGGCCCGTAACCCGCGTAAAGCCACGACTGGCGCGACTCTTCGTGGGGTGCCCGGTAATTCTTATTATGTGGCAAACCTCTATATCTAGTGCTTCAAGTCCGGGCTCAACACAAAGAATAGTGGGTCCGGCGGGGTAGTGCAAGGTCTTTTTCATCCACAGTTTTCCTGCCGATAAACGGTCGAAAAAACACGCTGCTGGCCCTGTTTGAGTAGGTTATTAAGAGGCTTTCCACGACTTATCCACCGCTTCGTCCACTGGTGCGGGACGGCTCCATGACAGGCCGCAAACGGGTGGTGCGACCGGGACGCCGAACGGCCTATTGCCCCGGTCTCACCAGCCGGCCATGCTGGCGGCATGTCCGCCCCCGACCTCCAGCGTCGCCGCTTCCTGCAGGGCGTTGCCGCCGCCACGGCCGCGGCGGCGCTGCCGACGCCTGCCGAGGCAGCCGCACCGGCGCGCCTGAACGACATCGATCACGTAATCGTGCTGATGAAGGAGAACCGCTCCTTCGACCACTACTTCGGCACGCTCGCCGGCGTGCGGGGCTTCGATGACGCCTCGGCGCTTCGCCTGCCGAACGGCAATCCGGTGTTCATGCAGCCGGATCGCGACCATCCCGACGGCTTCGTGCTGCCGTTCCGCCTCGATACGCGTCGTACGAGCGCGCAGCGCCTGCGCGACCTCAATCACAGCTGGGGCGCGCAGCACGGGTGCATCGCCGGCGGAAGGATGGAGGGCTTCGCGCGCGTGCATCGCTCGATCGAGGGTGACGCCGGAGCGCTCACGATGGGCTATCTCGTCCGTGAGGACCTGCCCTTGTATTACGCCCTGGCCGACGCGTTCACGGTCTGCGACGCGTATCACTGCTCGATGCTGTCGTCGACGCGCCCCAATCGCCTGTTCCTCATGACGGGGTCGGTCGATGCCGATGCGCGGTTCGGCAAGCCGGTCCTCGACAACAGCGCACGCGGCCTCGACTGGGAGACGTATCCCGAGCGATTGACGCGCGCCGGCGTGTCATGGCGCATCTACCACGACTTCGACGACTACGGCTGCAACGTCGTGAAGTACTTCTCGACGTTCGCCAATGCCGATCGCCAGTCGGAGCTGCGCGACGCCGCGCTGCGCAACCGGCCGCTCTACGAGCTGCTTCACGATCTCGCGACGGGCAACATTCCGCAGGTAACCTGGATCGTGCCGCCGTCGACGGTGAGCGAGCACCCGGACTACCTGCCCGCCGCGGGCGAGGATCACACGCGCGCGGTGCTCGAGGCGCTGTGGTCGAATCCGCGCGTGTGGGCGAGGTCGGTCGTGATCGTCAACTACGACGAGAACGACGGACAGTTCGACCACGTGCTGCCCCCCACGCCGCCGCCCGGAACGCCCGGCGAGTTCGTCAACGGCCTGCCCGTGGGACTCGGCTTCCGCGTGCCGTGCCTCGTGATCTCGCCGTTCTCGCGCGGCGGGTTCGTCGCAACGGACACGTTCGATCACACATCGACGCTGCGCTTGCTCGAGACGCGCTTCGGCGTCGAGGTGCCGTACCTGAGCCGCTGGCGACGTGAGACATGTGGCGATCTCACCACCGCGCTGGGGCTCGGCACCGCGCCGCGTCTCGACGTGCCCAGGCTGCCGCCGACCGCACAGCGGCTTGCCGACGTCGAACGCACCGTCGCGGATCTTCCGCCGCCGGCCGTTCCCGCCGTGCAGCGCATGCCGAAGCAGGAAGCGGGGACGCGCGCGCGACGCGGCAGCGGCTAGTCGACGGGCACCGGCAGCGCAAAGAGGCGCGCGCCGGCGATCGCGACGACCCGGTCCTGCGGCGCCAGCGTTGCACGCGCAAGTCCGGTGAAGCGACCGAATGCGGGCAGGATCGTGCGCCGGGCGCCGACCACGAAGCAGGGCAGCCGCGCCGATTCCTCGCCGCGTCCCGAGACCCACACGCCGGGATGGACATGTCCGCACAGCGCATGACCGGTCTCTGGCATGACAGGCGCATGACACGCGAGGAACGGCGGCAGCGGGTGCGGGTCGCCGACGCATTCGATGCGCCAGTGGCCCGGGGGATCGCCGGCGTGCCGATCGTGATTGCCGCGTACCAGCGTGATCCGGAGCGCCGCGTGATGCGCGCGCCACGCGGAGAACGCGGCGTCGAGCGCGGGAACGCGTCCTGCGCGCGCGTGGAAGAAATCACCCAGGATCACCAGGTGCCGCGAACAGGTGCGCTCGATGAGCCGGGTGAGGCGTGCGAGATCGGCGGCCGTTGCGCCTCGCGGGAGGGGAACGCCGCCGGCGCGAAAGGCTGCCGCCTTGCCGAGGTGAACATCGGCGACGAACAGCGTGCGCTCGCGCGGCCAGTGGAGCGCGCGCTCGGCGTACAGCGCGACGCGCTCTCCCGCGATGACCGTGCTCCACGCCTCCGAGGCAGTGCCCGGAGCGCCGGGAAGATCGAACGCGAGATCGGCGGAGCGCATGGACGACGGCCCCTTGCCTTCGGCGCGGGCTGATGGATCGCGCCGCGCGTCGGCTGCACGGCGTTGCACGCAATGGTGCAGGCGTGCAGAATCGTTGCATTCTACCCCGGCGCGCAGGCACCAGAAGGCGCGCGGCGGCAACGCAAGGGCCTTCGCATGCCGCGGTTCGCCGCGAACCTGTCGTTCCTGTTCAACGAGGTTCCGTTCCTCGATCGGTTCGCCGAAGCGGCGCACGCGGGCTTTCGCGCGGTGGAGTTCGGGTTCCCGTACGAATACCAGGCGCGCGAGATCGTCGAGCGGCGGCGCGCGCACAAGCTGGACATCGTGCTCTTCAATGCGCCGCCGGGCGACTGGAAGCTCGGTGATCGCGGAACGGCATCGCTGCCCGATCGCGAGCACGAGTTCGCGGCCGGCATCGTCACGGCGCTGCGCACTGCCAAGGCGCTCGACTGTCCGCGCGTGCACGTCATGGCCGGGCTGCTGCCCGCGGCCGTGGACGCCGCCGAGCTCGAGCGCCGGCGACGTACCTACATTCGCAATCTGCGCTTCGCATGCAGCGAGGCGGCGGAGCAGGGCGTCACCATCCTCATCGAGCCGCTCAACCCGGTCGACAACCCCGGATACTTCCTCACGCATCAAGCCGAGGCGCACGCCATTCGCGAGGAGGTCGGTGCGCGCAACCTCAAGGTCCAGATGGACCTCTATCACGCGCAGATCGTGGAGGGGAATCTGGCGAGCACGCTTCGCGCGCGCATCGCGAACATCGGCCACATCCAGATCGCGGGGGTGCCGGGTCGCACCGAGCCGGACGTCGGCGAGATCAACTACTCCTACCTCTTCCGCCTCCTCGACGAGCTGAAGTACGACGGCTACGTGGGATGCGAATACCGGCCGGTGCAGAGCACGCGCGCCGGCCTCGCGTGGCTCTACCGGCTGCTCGATCGCAAGCCGGCGACGATCGGCTGACCGTCAGTCGCGCTCGGCGCCGCGCACGAGCATCACGGGAACCGTGGCCGCGCGCACGACGCCTTCCGCGTCGCTGCCCATGATGGCGCGCGCGAGGCCGCGCCGGCCATGCGTGCCGAGGGCGATGATGTCCGCGCCCAGGCGGCGCGCCTGCTCGACGATCGCTTCGTAGACGGCCTTGCCGGTCGGATCGACCAGCACGACCTCGGCGGTGACGCCGGCGGCCTCGGCACGCGCTTTCGCGTCGTCGGCGATCTGCTGGCCCGCGAGGCGCATGTCGTCGATCGCTTGCGGCGCGTACGCCGCCATGTCGGGCGACGCGAGCACCGGCGGGTTTTCCACGACGTGCAGGATCGTGACGCGCGCGCCGAGCGCTTTGGCGAGTCGCACGGCTTCCTCGAGTCCGCGTGCGGAAGCGGCGCTGCCGTCGATCGGAACCAGGATGCGTTGATAGGCCATTGGGTCGGGAAGGAGGCAGGGGGGCCATTAGCGTACGCTCAAAGTCGCCGCCGCGGCGGCCTGCCGTAGACTAGAGCCGGTTCGCGCGCATCCCGAACGGGCCCGATCGTCCATCCTGCCTTCCCCGTCTTCGTCGCATCCCATGTCCCAGTTCTTCAACTTGTACGCGCATGGTTTCGTCCGCGTCGCGGTCGGCGTGCCGACGCTTCGTGTCGCCGACCCGCACGACAACGCGACGCGGACGATCGAGCTGCTCGAGCAGGCGGCGGGCGAGCGCGCGGTGATCGCGCTCTTTCCCGAGCTCGGCCTCGCGTCCTACACCTGCGACGATCTGTTCCAACAGCAGGCGTTGCTCGACGCCTGCCGCGATGCGTTGATGCGCGTCATGGAGGCCACGCGCAAGCTGCCGGTCGTCGCGGTCGTCGGACTGCCCCTGCGGCTTCACGACGCCATCTTCAACTGCGCCGCGGTGATGCGCGACGGGGCGCTGCTCGGCGTGGTACCGAAGACCTACCTGCCGAACTATCGCGAGTTCTACGAGCTGCGGCAGTTCACGCCGGGACGCGTCGCGCGTTTCGACCGCGTCGACCTCTGCGGCCAGCGCGAGGTGCCCTTCGGCAGCGGGCTTCTGTTCCGGGCGCGTGCGCAGCCGATGCTCACGTTCCACGTCGAGATCTGCGAGGACCTCTGGGTTCCCGTGCCGCCGTCGTCGTTCGCCGCGATGGCCGGCGCGACGCTGCTCCTCAACCTCTCGGCGTCGAACATCACCACGGCGAAGGGCGACTACCGGCGCGAGCTCGTGGGCAACCAGTCGGCGCGCTGCCTCGCGGCCTATGCCTACAGCGCGGCCGGAACGGGCGAATCGACCACCGACATGGCCTGGGACGGCCATGGGCTCATCTACGAGAACGGCAACCGCCTCGCGGAGACCCGGCGCTTCGAGGACGCTTCGCAGCTCATCACGGCGGACATCGATCTCGATCGCCTCGTGCAGGAGCGCGCGCGCCAGACGAGCTTCGGACAATGCGCCGACGCGCTCGCCGATGCCGTCCCCGCGTTTCGCACGATCGAGGTCGACCTCGCGCTGCCGCGCGGCGACACGCTCCAGCTGTCGCGTCGCTACGAGCGCTTTCCCTACGTGCCGTCGAATCCGGCGACGCGCGAGGAGCGGTGCCGCGAGATCTTCGACATCCAGGTGCAGGGCCTCGTCACGCGCATGCGGTTCACGGGAAGCCGCAAAGCGGTGATCGGCGTGAGCGGCGGCCTCGACTCGACGCACGCGCTGCTCGTGTGCGTGCGCGCGATGGAGCTCCTCGGCCGGCCGCGCAGCGACATCCTCGGCGTGATGATGCCCGGCTTCGCGACGAGCGAGCGCACGCAGGGGCAGGCCGAACGGCTCGTGCGCGCGCTGGGCTGCGAGGCGATGACCATCGACATCCGGCCGAGCTGCGAGCAGATGCTGAAGGACATCGGGCATCCGTACGCGGACGGCAAGCCGGTTTACGACGTCACCTTCGAGAACGTGCAGGCGGGCGAGCGCACGAGCCATCTATTCCGCCTCGCCAATCTGCGGCGCGGCATCGTCATCGGAACGGGCGATCTCAGCGAGTTCGCGCTCGGCTGGTGCACGTATGGCGTCGGCGACCAGATGTCGCACTACGGCGTGAACGCGAGCGTGCCGAAGACGCTGATCCAGCACCTCATCCGCTGGGTCGCGGACGCCGACGCGCTGGGACCCGATACCAGCGCGGTGCTGCGCGACGTGCTCGCGACCACGATCAGCCCCGAGCTCGTGCCCGGCGACGCGCAACAGCAACCCGCGCAGAGCTCCGAGCAGGTCGTCGGCCCCTACGAGCTGCAGGACTTCCATCTCTATTACACGCTGCGTTTCGGCTATCTGCCGTCGAAGGTCGCCTTCCTCGCGTGGTCCGCGTGGCACGACGTGGGCGCGGGCAACTGGCCGGGCATTCGCGACGAGGACCGCCACGCGTACGACATCGCCGCGATCAAGCGCTGGCTCGGCGTGTTCCTGCAGCGCTTCTTCCACGATTCGCAATTCAAGCGCAGCGCGATGCCGAACGCGCCGAAGGTGGGATCGGGCGGATCACTGTCACCGCGCGGCGACTATCGCGCGCCGAGCGACGCGCACGCGACGGTGTGGCTCGCGGAGCTCGACAATGTGCCGGACACCGAGCCGAAATGGCATGAAAGTTGATCACACATCGTCACATCGCGGCGCTATGATCGATGCGAGGCCGCGTGCGCGCCCGCGCACGGGATATCCGGCCCGATCGCAATTGCATCCGGAGGATCGATCATGGCGAACCGAACCGACACGCACGGCGTGACTTCCAACGCGGGACTCATGGCGGGTCTCACAGGCGACTCGCTCGACTACGCCGAGCGGGCCTACCGTTCATGGCTCCAGGGTGCGGAATCGGTCCAGGCCAAGGCGATGACGTACTGGACCACCGAGGTGCAGAAAGGCATCGACGCCATGGGCGAGATCGCGAAGTGCGAGACCGCTGCCGAAGCGTTCGGCGTGCAGACGCGCTATGCCACCGAGGCGATCCAGGATTTCCTGGTAGAGAGCGGCAAGGTCGTCGACCAGCTGGTGACGCTGGGTGTGACCGCGTGGGGCGCCGCGCCGCCACACGCCGGCGGCGACACGCAGGCCGCCGCAGCGCCGCGCAAGCGCGCGACGCGGCGCGCGTAGCCACGCCAACGCGCTACAGCGCGACGCTCATGCCGCCGTCGATCGTGACGACCTGGCCGGTGATGTAGTCCGCCGCGCGCGACGCGAGGAATACCGCGAGGCCGGCGATCTCGGCGGGGTCGCCCCAGCGGCCCGCCGGCGTGCGCTTCTTCACCCACGCGTCGAACTCCGCGTTGTCGAGGAGCGCGCGATTGAGCTCGGTCGCGAAATAGCCGGGCGCGATGGCGTTCACCTGCACGTTGTGCTGGGCGAGCTCGACCGCCATGCCGCGCGTCAGCATGCGGATTCCGCCCTTGGCCGCGGCGTAGGGCACCACCGTCGGGCGTGCGAGCTCGCTCATGAGCGAGGCGATGTGGATGACCTTGCCGCGTCGCGCGGCGATCATGTCGGGTAGCACGGCCTTCGACACGCGATAGGGGCCGGTGAGGTTGGTCGCCATCACCGCCTCCCAATCGGCGTCCGGGAAATCGACGAACGCATGACGCCGCTGGATGCCCGCGTTGTTCACGAGGATCGAAACCGGCCCGGCCGTATCCGCGATGGCGCGCACCGCGCGCTTCACGGCGTCCGCGTCGGTGACATCGAACAACGACGCGGCCGCGGTCAGCCCTTCGTCCTGCAGCGTTGTGACCGACTGCGTGACGGCCTCTTCGCGACGCGCGTTGAGGAACACTCTCGCGCCGGCGCGCGCAAGACCGCGCGCGATGGCGAATCCGAGCCCGCGATAAGCGCCGGTGACGAGCGCGACGTTGCCGCTGAGATCGAAAGGCGTGCCGGTGTAGGCCATGTGACGTCCGCGAGCGCGCGCCTGCGGCGCGGGGGCGTCATTGTCACATGGGTATCACGCAGCCGTGCGCTCCGCGGCTTTCTCGAGGTCGGCGACCATGCGCGCCACGCGCGTCTCCAGGTCCTCCGTGGTGAGCTTCTCGCGGAACATCTCCACCATGAGCGGGAAGGCGAACGGCGTCGGCCGCGGCGGATCGGTGACCACGGCGCGCGAGCCGCGCAGGCGGGCAAGCGCCGCCGCGAGGCGCGACGCGTCGAGGTGGCGCTCGAGGACCTCGCGCGTCGCCTGCGCGAGCAGCAGGTTGCCGGGGTCGTAGTCGTTGAACACGTCCCACAGCAACCCGCTCGAGGCCTGGAGCTGGCGACTCGATTGCGGCTGTCCGGGGTAACCCTGGAACACGAGCCCGGCGACGCGCGCGATCTCGCGGAACTGGCGACGCCCGAGCTCGGCGGCGTTCAAGCCCGCGAGAATGTCTTGCTCCACGTTGGGCGCCGCGAGCAGCGTGCCGATCTCGTGCAGTCCGAGCGACACCGGCTGCGACGACAGCAATCCGAAGCCGTAGTCGTTGACCATGATGCTGAAGCTGCGGGGGACGAGCCTCGAGAGCCGGTAGCTGAAGAGCGTCGCCAGGCCCAGATGCGCGAGCCGTCCCTCGAACGGATAGAAGAAGAGGTAATGCCCTTCGCGCAGCCGGATGCGCTCGCACAGCCATTCGCGCTCCCCGGGCAGCGCCGACCACCGCGCCTGCAGCATCAGCAGGGGGCGCACGAGCGCGAGCTCGGGCGACTCGAAGCGCCCCAGCTTCGCCTGGGCGATGAGCCCGCGCGTGCGCTCGGCGAGGAGCGTGGAAAACGCCATGCGGGTGCCGAGCCATCGCGTCACGACGGCCGACTTGGAGGGCGCGAGACGCACCCACGCCGTCATTTCGCGCACGCGCAGGAACTCGAGCACGCGGCCGGCGAAAACGAAGCAGTCGCCGGGCGAAAGCATCGCGATGAACGACTCCTCGACGTGCCCGAGCTTGCGGCCGTTGCGCAGCTGCACCGTGATGCTCGCATCCGAGACGATCGTGCCGATCTGCGCGCGATGCCGTCGTGCGATGTGCGCGTCGGGCACGTGCGCGACGCCGCTGTCGTCGAGCGCCACGCGTCGATACTCGGGATACGCGTTCAGGCTCGCGCCGCCGTGCACCACGAAGTCGAGCGCCCATTGCCACTGGTCCTGCGTGAGCGTGGCGTACGCGTGCGTGGAGCGCACTTCCGCGAGAAGCGCGTCCGGACGAAAGCCGCCGCCGAGCGCGCATGTCACGAGATGCTGCACCAGCACGTCGAGCGGCGCGCTCAGCGCGGGCCGCGGCTCGATGCGTCGCTCGGCGGCCGCTTCGCGCGCAGCCGCGGCTTCGACGAGCTCCAGCGCCTGCGTGGGCACGACCGTCACCTTGGAAACCGCGCCCGGTTGATGGCCGCTGCGTCCCGCGCGCTGCATCAACCGCGCCACGCCTTTGGGACTGCCGATCTGCAGCACCTGGTCGACGGGCGTGTAATCGACGCCGAGGTCGAGGCTCGACGTGCACACGACCGCGCGAAGCTTGCGCGAGCGCAGGCCATCCTCGACCCAGTCCCGCGTCTCGCGCTCGAGCGAGCCGTGATGCAACGCCACCTGCCCCGCCCAGTCGGGCCTTGCCTCGAGGATCGCCTGGTACCACGTCTCGGTGTGCGAGCGCACGTTGGTGAACACGAGCGTCGATCGCGCGTTCTCGATCGCGCGCACGACTTGCGGCAGCAGCTTGAGCCCGATGTGCCCACCCCAGGGAAAGCGCTCGATGGTCGCCGGCCGCGCGGTGTCGATGGCGATGGTCTTCGTGGCGAGGCCTTCCACGATGCGCGCGTGCGGCGCTCGCGCAGGCCCGACGAGGCAGGCGAGCGCTTCGTCGAGGTTGGACAACGTCGCCGAAAGACCCCAGATGCGCAGATCGGGCTGCAGCGTGCGCAGGCGCGCGAGCGCGAGCTCGGTTTGCACGCCGCGCTTGGTCGACATGAGCTCGTGCCACTCGTCCACGACCACGGCACGAAGGTGCGCGAAGCGCTCGTGCCAGTCGGCGCGCGATTGCAGCAACGTGAGGCTCTCGGGTGTCGTGACGAGCGCCGTGGGAAGCCGCCGCGCCTGCCGCGCGCGGTTGCTGCCCGGCGTATCGCCGGTGCGCACATCGACGGTCCATCGCGGATTCAGCGCGGCCGCCGCGCGCGCGAGCGCGAGGCCCGTGTCCTGCGCCAGCGCGCGCAGCGGCGTGAGCCACAGCAGCGTGAGCGGTGGCGGCTCGTCGGCGCTGCCGGGCGGGCCGAGCACGATCGGCGCCAATGCCGCCGCGTACGTCTTGCCCATGCCGGTCGGCGCATGCACGAGCCCCGATTCGCCGCGCGCGTAGGCCGCCCACACCGCCTCCTGGAACGGAAATGCCGACCATGCCTGCGCTGCAAACCAGGCACGCGCGGCGACGAAAGCGTCGCGATTCGACGCTTCCGACGCCGGATCCTTGACTTCGCTCAGGATGTCGGGCGGGACGATCCTATCCATGCCGCCGCACCAGCGCCATTGCGCGCTTCAGGGTGCGCTTGCGATCATCGGGCAGGCTCCTGCCGGAGCGGTTGATGTAGAACTGGATGAAGCGATTGATGCTGCCTGCGCCCTTGTCGCGATTGTGCGCGAGCAGCGCGCGGGCGATTTCCGGGGCCGAGCGCGTCATGGTGCCTTCCGGCACGTCCACCGTCGTCGTCTTCACCTCGCGAACCCAGCCGCGACGCTTCTTGCGCGGATGCCTGTGAGTCGGCATGCCTACGCGGCAACCTCCGCACGTTCCGGCGCCGCGGCCGGCGATGTCGCGCGGAATCGCTCGAGCAGCGCGGCTTCGCGCGGCTTGGCATCCGCGAGGTGCCGCAGCTTCACGTGACCGTAACCGCGGATGTGCTCCGGAACGGAGGCGAGCGCCACGGCGAGCTCGTAGTTCCCGGCATTCACCCTGGTCAGGATCTCGTCGATCAGCTTCTCGTAGTCGGCGATCAGATGCCGCTCCATCCGCCGCTCCGCCGTGCGTCCGAAGACATCGAGCGGGCTGCCGCGCAAGCGTCGCATCTTCGCGAGCACGCGGAATATCGGCATCATCCACGGCCCGTAGCGCGTCTTCTTCGCCTCCCCCGTCTTCGCGTCGGCCTTGTTGGTCGACGGCGGCGCGAGCCAGAAGTTGAGCTTGTAGTCGCCCTCGAACTGCGCCGCGACGCGGTCGAGGAAATCGGTTTCCGCGTAGAGACGGGCAACCTCGTACTCGTCCTTCACCGCGAGCAGCTTGAAGTAGTAACGCGCGACCGCTTCGGTGATGTCGGTGGCGCCCGGCTGCCTCTGCGCTTCGACGCTGCGAACGCGCGCGACGAGATCGCTGTAGCGCCGTGCGTACGCGGCGTCCTGGTAGTCGACGAGGAACCTCACGCGGCGCTCGATCGCTTCGTCGAGCGTCTGCGACAGTCGCTGCGAATCGGGCTTGGCGGCAGGCGGCATCGCCGCGGCAGCCACGCGCGAGGGATCGGCCGCCGCGAGGCGTCCCCAGTTGAAGCTCTGCTTGTTGGCTTCGATCGCGGCGCCATTGAGCTCGATCGCGCGCAGGATGGACGCCTCCGACAAGGGCAGCAGGCCGCGCTGGTACGCGTAGCCGACCATGAACAGGTTGGTCGCGATGGAATCGCCCATGAGGCCCGTCGCCAGCCGGGTCGCGTCGAGGAACTCGGCGTCGCCCGGCCCGACGGCGTCCTTGATCTCCTGCTCCATGGAGCCGACGGGGAACTTGAGGTCGGGATCGCGCGTGAACTGCGCCGGCATCACGAGGGCGGTGTTCACCAGCGCGCGCGTGACGCCCTTCTGCATCTTGGCGATCGCTTCGTTGCCTACGCCGGTGAGGATGTCGCACGCCAGCACGAGCTTCGCCTCGCCCGCCGCGATGCGCGTCGCGTAGAGCTGCTCGGGCGAGTCCGCAATGCGCACGTGCGACACGACGGCGCCGTTCTTTTGCGCGAGCCCGGTCATGTCGAGCACGCTCGTGCCCTTGCCCTCGATGTGCGCGGCCATGCCGAGCAGCGCACCAATGGTGACCACGCCGGTCCCGCCGATGCCCGTCACGAGGATGCCGTACGGCTCCGCCGTGCCCGGATGCGCGGGCGCGGGCAACGACGAGAAATCCGCCGCTGCCGCCTTGCGGGGCTTGCGCAGCTGTCCGCCCTCAACCGTGACGAAGCTCGGGCAGAAGCCGTTGACGCACGAATAGTCCTTGTTGCACGACGACTGGTCGATCGTGCGCTTGCGTCCGAACTCCGTCTCCACCGGGGCGACCGATACGCAGTTCGACTTCACGCCGCAGTCGCCGCAGCCTTCGCAGACCAGCTCGTTGATGAACACGCGCTTCGCAGGGTCGGGATACGTGCCGCGCTTGCGGCGACGGCGCTTCTCGGCGGCGCACGTCTGGTCGTAGAGCAGGATGGTCGTGCCTTGCACGTCGCGCAGCGTGCGCTGCACGTTGTCGAGCTCGTCGCGGTGGAACACCTCGATCTCGGGCGCGAAGTAGCCGCCGGGATACTTCTCGGGATCGTCGCTCACCACGACGATCTTCGACACGCCTTCCGCTGCGCATTGGCGCGCGATCAATTGCGGCGTGATCGGTCCGTCGACCGGCTGGCCACCCGTCATCGCGACCGCGTCGTTGTACAGGATCTTGTAGGTGATGTTGACGCCCGCCGCCACGGCGGCACGGATCGCGAGACTCCCGCTGTGGTAGTACGTGCCGTCGCCGAGGTTGGCGAACGTGTGCTTCTCCTCGGTGAACGGGGCCTGGCCGATCCACGGCACGCCTTCGCCGCCCATGTGCGTGTACGTGTTGGTGCGCCGATCCATCCAGATCGCCATCACGTGACAGCCGATGCCCGCCGTCGAGCGGCTGCCTTCCGGCACCTTCGTCGACGTGTTGTGCGGGCAGCCCGAGCAGAAGTAGGGCAGGCGGGTCAGGCTGATCTTCGGGCGGGCGAGCGCCGCTTCCTTCGCGTTGATGAACTGCACGCGCTCGCGGATGCGATCGACGGTGCGCGGGTGCAGGTTGAGCCGCTCGATGCGCTGCGCGATCACGCGCGCGATCATCGCGGGCGTGAGCTCGGCGTGCGGCGGCAGCAGCCAGTCGCCGTGCGGACGCACCCATTCGCCCTTCTCGTCGAACTTGCCGACCACGCGTGGCCGCACGTCGTCACGCCAGTTGTAGAGCTGCTCCTTCAGCTGGTACTCGACGACCTGGCGCTTTTCCTCGACCACGAGGATCTCCTCGAGGCCCTCGGCGAAATGACGCACGCCATCCGGCTCGAGCGGCCAGGGCATGGCGATCTTGAACAGGCGGATGCCGATGGCCGCGCAATCCTCCGCCGTGATGCCGAGATCGTCGAGCGCCTGGCGCACGTCGAGGTAGCTCTTGCCGCTTGCCATGATGCCGAGCCTGGGCTTCGGCGAATCGATCACGATGCGGTTGAGCTGGTTGACGCGGCAGTAGTGCAGGGCGGCGTAGATCTTGTAGTCCTGCATCCGCGCCTCGGTGGCGAGGAACGGATCGGGCCAGCGGATCGACACGCCGTCGGGCGGCAGCGGGAAGTCGTCGGGGACGATGATCTTCACGCGGTCGGGATCGATCGACACCGACGCCGAGCTCTCGACCGTGTCGGACACGCACTTGAACCCGACCCAGCAGCCGGAATAGCGGCTCATCGCCCAGCCGTGCAGGCCGAGGTCGATGATGTCCTGCACCGACGACGGATACAGCACCGGCATCATCGCGGCCGAGAACTGATGATCCGATTGGTGCGGCAGCGTCGAGCTCTTCGCCGCGTGGTCGTCGCCGGCGAGCACCAGCACGCCGCCGTGCTTGGAGGTGCCCGCGAAGTTGCCGTGCTTGAAAACGTCGCCGCAGCGGTCGACACCGGGCCCCTTGCCGTACCACATGGCGAAAACGCCGTCGACCCTGGCGCCGGGATACAGATTGAGCTGCTGCGAGCCCCAGATGGCGGTGGCCGCGAGGTCCTCGTTGAGCCCCGGCTGGAACTTGATGTCCCCGCGCTCGAGGAACTTGCGAGCCTTCCACAGCGCCTGGTCGAGGCCGCCCAGCGGCGAGCCGCGATAGCCCGAGACGAACCCCGCGGTATTGAGGCCGGCCGCGCGATCGCGCTGCCGTTGAAGGATCAGGAGCCGGACCAGCGCCTGCACGCCGGTGACGAAGACGCGTCCCGTCTCGAGCTCGTACTTGTCGTCGAGGGAAACGTCGCGCAGGGCAGGCGAGCTGCCGATTGCCGCGGAAGACATGCCAGACACTCCAAAAGAATCGTGTTCTTCGGGGACGCGCGATGACCGCTAGGGTACCGCGCGCGGGCGGATTCGGCACTTGTGGCGCCGCGAGCCGCGCGCATTCTACGCCATCGCCCGGCAGAGGCTCGGCGATGCCCTTTGCAGTTTTGGGTCACAAGCCTCATGCTGCAACCGCACATCCGCCCGCCGGTGCCGCCGCAATGTCCGTTTGCAGGCGGCATTTTGCGTACCTACCGGCATCGGTCCCTTAGGATCACGCCTTTCTCGGAGCGTTCATGCACAAGGTCCTGCTGCTCGTCGCGCTGTTCGCGCTGCTGCCCGTCGCAGGCGCCCGCGCCGATGTCCGCACGTTCTCCTTCTCCGGGACCGTGGACAACGATCCGTTCGGGGTGTTCGGCGACGCCGCGTTCACGGGGGAGTTCTCCTTCGATACCGCAATCGCGCAAGTCCTCGACACGCCGCAGAGCGGCGGGTATGCCGGCGCCGGCGGCGTCTACGGGATGCACGTTTCGTTCGCCGGCGTGCTCGATCCGGCGGTTGCCGGCCCGTTCACCGCCGACGCGTTGAACATCACCGTGAACAACGACTTCCCGGGCCCCATGGACCAGTACCTGGTGACCGGCACGTCGAGCGTCGCCCCCTTTCTGCAGATCGGGCTCGCGCTCAGCGATTTCACCGGCAGCGCTTTCGCGGCCACCGCGTTGCCGGTGTTGCCGCCGAGGCTCGGCGCCTTCCAGTCCCTTCGCTTCGAGCTCTTTGCCGGCACGCTGGACTCGCCCATCGAAGCGGAGGGCACGCTCGCGACGCTCCGCTGCGCCGCCGGATGCACCGTGCCCGAGCCGGCGGCGCCGCTGCTGATGGCCGTCGCGCTCGCCGCGGCGGCCCTGTCGCGCCGCCGCGCCGCCGTCTTCATGTCGACCCCAAGGAGGAAACTCGTGCGCACGATGCGTTGGATGCGTTTCATGGCGGCAGGAGCGTGGCTCGGCGCGGTGGCGCTGCCGGCGCATGCGGTCGACGGCGTGATACTCGTCGACCAGAACAAGGCGATGAGCGGAAGCGTCACGGTGGGCGACACACCCGGATTTCCGGTCTCCATCAACCAGCCCGGCAGCTACCGGCTGGGCGGCAATCTGTCGGTGCCCAATAACACCACCACCGCGATCGAGATCAACGCGAGCAACGTCACGCTCGATCTCAACGGCTTCGCAATCCTCGGCCCGGTGACGTGCCCGGCGTTTCCCTGCACCAACGCCGGCTCGCTCGCGAGCGGCTATGGCGTGCTGTCCGGGTCCGATTCGCCTCAGAAGGCGTACGTCAACATCACGGTGCGCAACGGCACCATCGCCGGCATGGGTGCCGACGGCGTGCACATCCTCGGCGACTCGGTGCGCGTGGAGGACTTGCGCGTGCATGACAACGCCTTCAGCGGCATTGTGGTGAGGAGCACCGCGTTCGGAGCGCAGACGAACCTGCTCGTGCGCGGCAACAACGTCCAGCGCAACGGCAGCTACGGCGTCAAGACGTATGCGGGTCTCGTCATCGACAACATGATCAGTGAGTCGCGCGACGCGGGAATCTCCGTGCAGGCGGACGGCGGCGCGATGGTGGCGCGCAACCTCGTCACGGGCTCGGGACTCGCGGGGCTGAGCCTCACCGCCCCGGTCGGCTACTACGGGAACACGCTCGTCGGCAACAACGGTGGCGGCGCGCAGGTGCTCGGGGGCGTCAACCTCGGGCAGAACGCCTGCGGTGCGGCGGCATGTCCATGATGCGCGGCGCGGTGCGAATCCGCATGTAGGAACGGGCTCGGCGCGAACTCCTACAACCGATCGCGGCGCGCGTCGGATGCGCAGGCCGCGCGGGCGCGCGAACATGGGCGCTCCCGTCGGTCGGTGCGCCGCGCGGCGGGGTCCACCGAATCCACAGGAGTTGTCGCCATGGCAGGCAATCAGTCGTCGTCGAGCAAGAACCGTTCGGGTTCTTCTCAATCGGGTCAGCAGCAGCAGGGCAATTCACGCAGCGGCAGCCGCGGCAGCAGCGGCCAGCAGGGCTCCAAGGGCCAGATGGGCAGCGGAAGCAGCAGCAGTGGCACCGGCACCGGCAGCCGTGGCCAGGGCCGCAGCTCGTCTCAAAGCAGCGACGAGACGCTCGAGCGGGACGACGAATAGTTTCCGGCGCAAGCCGGATTGCGCGACTGATGTCCCGTCAGCGCGCGGCGGGGTCGGATGCATGTCCGGCCCCGTTTTGCGTCCAGCGCTTCGGTCGAGGGAGGCCGCGTGATTCACGCCATCACGATGCCGCCGTCGACGTTGAACGCCGCGCCGGTGGTGAAATCGCATTCGTCGGACGCGATGAATACCGCCATGCGCGCGACCGATTCGACGGTGCCGAGCCTTCCGAGAGGCGAGCGCGAGTTGACGCGTGCCATCACGCGGTCGAGGCCGATCCCTTCGATCTCGGCGCCTTCGCGCCAGCCCTGCTCGCCGAGCGACGTGCGAATGGGGCCGGGACAGACGGCGTTCACCAGGATCTCGTGGCGCGCCACTTCGTGCGCCAGCGCGCGCGTGAAGCCGATCACGCCGAACTTCGCCGCGCTGTACGCGCTCGCGGTCGGCTCGCCCACCTTGCCGGCGATCGACGCGATGTTGATGATGCGTCCGCGGCCGCGCTCGATCATCGCGGGCAGCACGGCCTTGCTGCACAGGAAGGTCGCGGTCAGGTTGACGTCGATGACCTGTTGCCACAGCGCGAGCGGCATGTCCTTGACGTAGCCCTTGCGCATGATGCCGGCGTTGTTGACCAGGATGTCGATGCCGCCGAAGCGATCGCGGGCCGCCGCCACGAGCGCGCGGACTTCGTCTTCATGCGTGACGTCCGTGCGTACCGCGAGCGCGGCATCGCCGAGCGACGCGGCGATTGCGCGCGCCGGCGCCTCGTCGCGGTCGGCGATGACGACGCGCGCGCCCTCGGCCGCGAAGGCGCGCGCGATGGCCGCGCCGATGCCTGCGCCACCCCCCGTGATCACCGCGACGCGATCCTGCAGGCGTTCCATCATGCGACCTCGTGCAACCCGGCGTAGTCGACGTTGAGCAGCCAGCGGGGTGGCTCGTCTTCCTCGATCGGCACGAACCGGCGCGCGCCGGCGCCGAAGTGATTGTCGGTCTTGGGCACCGAGATGGTGGAGATCTCGCCGCCCACGAGCACCGCGCCGTTCTCCTTCGCCCAGAAGCGGTGATAGAGGCGCGGCACGATCGTCATGCTCTGGCCGTGCGGGATCTCGAACACCTGCCCGGCGTCGAACGATCTGCGCACGCCGTCGATGTACACCTCGCCGGGCGACGCCTCGTCCAGGCTCTCGTCGTCGCGCGCGTTGTACACCTGGATCATGAGCGTGCCGCCGGCGTAGCTGATGATGTCCTCGGTCTTGGTGTAGTGGAAGTGGAACGGTAGCCGCTGACCCGGCTTCAGCACGTAGATCTTCTCGCCGTACGGCGTGCCTTCCGAGGCATGCTCGCGCGTGCCGTTGCGCACGTCGAACATGGTGATCCCGCAACGGTCGAAGTCGCCCGACCCGAAGTCGGTGCATGCCCAGCCGAGGGCGTTCAGGAACACGCGGCGGTATTCGGGACCGGCCTTGCGCCAGTCGTCCGGCGACCAGTAGGCGTATTCGGGCAGGCGAATGCCGTGCTCGCGCATCGCCTTGTGCGCAAGGTCGATGGCGGCATTGATCTGCGATCGTTTCATCGTGCGTTCTCCGTGTGTAGCGACAGCTGGGAAGATTCGGCGCGCAACGTCGCGTGAAGGCGCGGATGCGCTTCCACCGCGTTCCTGCGGAACACCCGGTCGCGCTCCTCGGTCGTGGCCGCGCGCGCGTCGAGCAGGACTTCGACCGTGCGGACCCACTCCGTGTACGTCGCGAAGCGCACGAGCATGGGCCAGTCGCTCGCGAACACGAGGCGTTGCGGCCCCACGAGGTCGTAAGCCTCGTCGAGTATCGCGCGCGCAGGCGCCTCGCGCCATGGCGTGCCGTGCAGGAAGGGCAGCCCGGACAGCTGGAGGTAAGTCCGGGCACGTGCGGCGACGAACCGCAGCAGCCGGCGCCATGGCGCAGCGTCGGCGTCGGGCGCGCGCATGCCCAGGTGATTGATCGTGACGGGGCCGTCCGGAAGGCGCTCCAGCGCCTGCTCGACCGGTTCGTAGTGCCGCGGCTCGGCGAGGAGCGTCACGCCGAGATTGGCCGCGAGGGCGCGGGCGAGGTTGCCGAGCACACGCGGCCGAAGCAGGAAGGCGGCATCCGGGATGCGCCGTAATTGCGCGCGAATCCCGACGAGCCGCGGGTGCGCGCAAAGCGCCGCATCGTCGATGGCATCCGCGTCGAGATCGACCCAGCCGACGACGCCTGCGACGACCGGATGACGATCCGCGAGTGCGAGCATCCACGCGGTTTCCTCGCTCTGCGGCGCGGCCTGCACGAGGATCACGCGGTCGATCCCGCATGCGGCGAGCTCGGGTTCGATGTCCGCAGGGAGGAAATCGCGCCGGTACGCGGGATGATCGGCGATGGGCCTGTTGTCGAAGCCGCACGCCGGGCGCCAGAAATGGATATGGGCGTCGATGCGCATGCGACGGCTACAGCACCGGCCCGCGCAGCGCAGGTGAACCGACGGCGGGCGGAGGATCGCGCGGGATCACGCCGCTCGCGGCGAGGTCGTCCCATAAGGCCTGCGGCGCGGACGAGCGGGCCGCAGCGAGGTTCTGCTCGAGCTCGTCGACGCTGCGCGCGCCGACGAGCACCGTGTCGATGGCGCCATTCCTCAGCACGAACTGCAGCGCCGCGGCGCCGATCGCCACATCGTGGCGCGTGCAGATCGCGGCGATGCGCCCGGTCCTGGCCTGCACGTCGGCGGTGGCCGGCTGGTAGCCGAAGGTAGGCGCCGGTTGGGGCCAGCTCGCGAGAACGCCGGAATTGAACACGCCGCCGACGATCGTGCGCAGTCCCTCAGCGTGCCCGCGGCGCAGCAGCGCGGCACCGCGCTGGTCGAGCAGCGTATAGCAGCCGGCAAGCAGGAAGGCGTCGAAGCGGGCGCGGGCGAGCAGATCGTCGATCGGGGCGACGAAGTTCGAGCCGATGCCGATGCCGCCGACCACACCTCGGTCGCGCAGCCGTGACAGCTCGGCGTGCGCCTCGAGGCAGGCATCGAGATGCTTTTCCACGTCGTGCAGGTGCACGATGTCGAGACGCTCGACGCCGAGGCGCTCGAGGCTTCGCGCAATCGACTCGCGCGTTGCGCGCGCGCCGTAGTCCCACACGTCGGCGCCGCGACGAGCGCCATTCGGCGGCGTGGGCGGCTGACCGAATGGACGCGTCACACCGGTCTTGGTGCAGAGCACGTATTCGTCGCGAGGCAGGCCGCGCAATGCCCGGCCGAGGCGCACTTCGGCGAGGCCGCCACCGTAGAGCGGGGCCACGTCGAAGAACCGGATGCCGGCGTCGATGGCGGCCGACATCGTCGCTTCGGCGTCGCGGTCCGAAATGTCCGGCGAGCCGAGGCTCGCGCAACCGAGCCCGAGGCGAAACGGCTGCGTCACGTCGTGCTGGCGACCGCTTCCAGGCGATTCTGCTCGGGCTTGAGCTCCCAGCGGAACGCGTCATGCGGGCGCACGTTGCGTGCCCATGCATCGAGCACGTCCTTGTCGCGGCGCCGCTCGCGGATGCGCTCGGCAACCGCTGCGGGATCCCAGCCGTCCGTCACGCGCGCGAGGAGCGTGTCGCGTACGGTCGCATGCTTCGCATCGGCCGCAAGATCCTGTCGCTCGCCCGGATCCGCGGCGAGGTCGAACAGCTGCGGCGGATGCCCGCCGTGGACGATGAGCTTCCAGCGATCGTTCACGACGGCCCGTTGCTGCACCGCGCGGCCACCCGTCCACGCGGGGACGACGTCGCTGCAGTGCTCGATGAACGTCTCGTTACGCCATGGCGCCGCGGCGTCGCGCGCGACGCCGAGGAGGCTGCGGCCGCGGCCGTGTGGAAGCGACGGGCCGCCGAGCGCGTCGATCATCGTCGCCGCCACGTCGGTGAGGTTCACCACGTGCGGGCGACGTTCGCCCTGCGGTAGGTGCCCCGGCCAGCGCATGAGGAGCGGCACCCGGATCGAGTCCTCGTAGAGCGTGTGCTTCCAGAAGAGGCCGCGCTCGCCGAGCTGGTCGCCGTGATCGGTGGTGTAGACGACGAGCGTGTCGTCGGCAAGGCCGCTCGCATCGAGACAGTCGAGGAGCTCGCCGATGAGCGCGTCCATGCGATACACGAGCGCGTAGTACGCGGTGCGTGCGCGCATCACGACATGATCGGCGACGTCGGCGATGCCGCGGTTCTCTCGCCACCACGCTTCCCACACATGCGCGTCGTTCGGCGGCGAGGCGTAGGTCGGCGCCGGCACGCGCCCTTCGAAGCGCGCATAGTCCTCGCGCCATGCGACGTAAGGCGGGTGCGGCAGGAGGTAGCCGACCGTGAGGCAGAACGGCTCGTCCGGGCCGGCGCGGCGCGCCTCGCCGGCCCGCTGGAGAAAGGCGCACGCCGCGCGCGTGGTCTCGATGTCTTTCACCTGGTAGGCGGATTGGCCTACGCCGGCGCGATCGAGGCTCTCGCGCCAGGGATCGTTTGCCTTGTCGAGCACGCCCAGATCGTGCCGCGGCACCCCGCCCCAGTTGGGACTGTGATCGCCCACCATGCGCTCCGCGTAACCGTGGAGCTGGTCGGGCCCCATGGCGTGCAGGCGGCCCGCGAGCACCGGGCGATAGCCGGCCGCGCCGACGGCGTGCAGCCATGTCGGCGCATCGGAGCGCAGGTAATCGTCGTTGGTCCAGCACTCCTGCTCGTACGGCCACCGCCCGGACAGCATCGACATGCGGCTCGGGACGCACAACGGCGACGGGCAGTACGCGCGGTCGAACGTCAGCCCTTGCGACGCCAGCGCGTCGAGACGAGGCGTTGCGCCGAGCGGATCGCCGTAGCAGCCGGCGATGCGCTGCGTGTGCTGGTCCGAGAACAGGAACAGCAGGTTGGGGCGGCTCATCGGGCTCGGCTCGTGTTCTTGCATCGACTCGCGCAGCGCGCGCAGTGTCCCGGCCGCGCGCTCGCCGCCGGGACGGTGCGCGGTGCGCTCAAGGCAGGCGCTTGTCCGCCTGGATGGGCTTCAGGTCCGCGAATGCGGACGGGTCCGTCTTCATGGCCGCCGCGACGAACGCGTTGTCGACGGCCGGCGCGGGATCGAACGCCTGCGGGATGCGCTTGTCCTGCACCAGCAGCGGGATGCTGTATTCCTTGAAGCCCTCGATGGTGTTCTTCGACAGGCGCACGTCGAGCGGCAGGTCCTTGAGCGCGAGCTTGAGCGTCTCCTCGTCGAGACCGGGAATCCAGCGCGTGGAGATCTTCGCCGCCTCGTCGCGGTGCTGGCGCGTCCACGCCTGCGCCTGCGCGTAGCCGAGGATGAATTTCTGGAGCTCCGGCGCCTTCGCGGCGATCGCCGACTTGGTCGTGACGATGGTGCCGCCGTCGTAGCAGCTCTTGCAACCGCCGTAGATCACCTTGTACGCGCCCGGGACCTTCACCAGCGCGGCGCTCGGCCACGGCTCCCACGAGGTGATGACGTCAACGTCCTTGTTGGCGAGCGCGGTCGCCATCTGCGCCGGCGCGGTGTTGACGAGCGTGACGTCGTCGCGGTTGAGTCCGACCTGCTTCAGCAGCCCGACGATGTAGGGCTCGCCGCCCGCGCCGCGCGTGACACCGACCTTCTTGCCCTTGAGCGTGGCGAGGTCGCCGGCCTTGACGCCCGAATCCGGGCGCGCGATGACCGAGAGGATCTCGCTCTGCGGGTTGTTGAGCGCGTTGTTCCAGGTGTGACCGATCAGCACGACGGGCACGCCGCGCGCGACGGCCGTGAGGAACGGGAACGTTCCGAACAGCCCGACGTCGACCGTTCCGCTCGCGAGCGCATTGGAGATCTCCACACCGCTCGGCATGACGTCGACCTTGACGTCGAGGCCGAGCTTCGAGAACGTGCCGTGCTCCATCGCGGAGAAGAACGGCGCGTTCTCGGCGGCGGACGTGACCGCGACGCGCAGCGGGTCGGCGCTCGCCGCGCACGCGACGAGCAGCAGGCTGGCGGCGAGCAGGCGCCGCAGCGACGGATGCAGCAGGGACATGGTCTCCTCCTTCGTGGCGCGCCGCGCAGGCGCGGTGAGCTCGATATCTGGGTTATCGGTGATATCTCAGTCGCATCCTATCGTGCTACGATGAGCTTGGCAACCCACGCTGACGCGAGTGAACCCGAAACGCATCTCGAAGCCGAAATCGCTCATGCGCGAAGTCGCGTACGAGCGTTTCAAGGCCGAGCTGTTCAAGCGCAACCTCGCACCGGGTCAATTCGTGTCGCAGGGCGAGCTCTGCGCGCTGCTCGATACGCCGCTCGGCCCGACGCGCGAGGCGCTGAAGCGCCTGGAGGCCGAAAGCCTCGTGCGGCTGATCCCCCAGCGGGGCATCCAGATCACCGACATCGGCGTCCCGCTCATCCACGAGGCGTTCCAATTCCGCACGATCCTCGAGGTCGCGGCGGTGCGTCATTTCGTGAACGTCGCCGACGACGCCGTGCTCGACGAGCTGGAGGGCACGACGCAAAGCGTACTGCGCGCGTTCGACGGCGGCGAGCGAGCCGACGCCCGGCTGCTCGACCGCGCGCTCCAGGTCGACTGGGGCATGCACGACCGCATCGTGGAATCGGTCGGCAACCACATCATGACCACGGCGCACCGGCAGAACTTCGACAAGATCAAGATGATCCGCCTGCACGGCCGATCGCCGCGCTTCCTGCCGCTCGCGATGGAAGAGCATCTGGCGGTGATCGAGGCGATGAAGCGCCGCGATCCGGAAGCCGCCGCCACGGCGCTCCAGCAGCATCTCAAGTCGGCCGAGCGGCGCGCGCTCGGGCTGTGATCCCATGACCGAAGCATCGCCGAAGATCGTCGCGTCGCGCCTCGCGGTCGACTACGTGAATCTCGACACCGGTGCCGCGCACCGCGCCGTCGAGAACCTCGATCTCGCCGTCGCTGCCAACGAATTCCTCTGCGTGCTGGGACCGAGCGGCTGCGGCAAGTCGACTCTGCTCGCCGCCATCGCGGGTTTCCTGAAGCCCGCGCAGGGCACGCTCACGATGAACGGCCAGCCGATCGCCGGCCCGGGCGCGGAGCGCGGCGTGGTGTTCCAGGAATACGCGCTGTTGCCCTGGATGACGGTGCTCGACAACGCCGCGCTGGGCCTGAAGCTGCGCGGCATTCCGCGCAAGGAGCGCTACGAAACCGCGCGCCGCTTCCTGGCGATGGCGAACCTGCACGGCGTGGAACACAAGTATCCGCACGAGCTGTCGGGCGGGATGAAGCAGCGCGTGGCCGTCGCGCGCACGCTCGCCAACGCGCCCGAGGTCATGTTGATGGACGAGCCGTTCGCGGCCGTCGATGCGCAGACCCGCATGGTGCTGCAGGAAGAGCTCGTGCGCATCTCCGCGCGCTCGCAACTCACCGTCGTGTTCGTCACGCACAGCGTCGAGGAGGCGCTGTTCCTCGGCGACCGCGTGGCGGTTCTCACGCCCGGACCGGGTCGCGTGCGCACGATCGTCGACGTGCCGTTCACCAAGGAAGAGCGCACGTGGGCGGCGCTGAACGCGCACGCGGGCTTCGCGCCGCTGCGCGAGCGCCTGTTGTCGCTCGTGCGGGCGCCCGCCGCCCTCGCCGCGTGATGCTGAAGCTGCCCCTCACCGCCACCATCACGATTCTCGCCGTGCTGCTGGTGTACTTCGCGGCGGGCGCGCTCGGCGCGCAGCGCAAGCTCGCGCCGCTCGCGCCGCTATCCGACACCCGCGCCAACTACCGCGTGGCACTCGACTTTCCGCCGGAGCGCTTCCACCAGCTGTTCCTGCAGGACAAGGGACGCATGGTCGGTGTGCACGGCAACGTCGTCGACATGATGGACGTCGAGCCGGCGGCGCTGCGCGACATCGCGCGGCAGTACTGGGTTTCGTCGATCGAGCGGTGGAGCGGGCGGTGAGCACGCTTCCGGCGACGGCGGCGCTGACCGCGCCTCGCCGGCCGCGTCGCGGCGGCGCCGCACGCGCTGCCAAGGGGGCGCTCGGCGTGCTGCTGCTGCTCGCGGCATGGCAGCTGTCCGTGCCGCTCGTGGGCCTCGGCCCGTACTTCTATCCCGCGCCGTCGGACGTCATCGCGGCATTCGGCGAGCTGATCCGCAAGGGCATCCTGCCCTCGTATCTCGGCGACAGCCTGTGGCGCTACCTCGTGGGCCTCTCCGCCGGCGCCACGCTGGGCATCGCCGGCGGCGTGCTGATCGGCATCAACCGGCGCGCGTCGCTGATGCTGTCGCCGCTGCTGACGTTCATGTTCGCGATCGTCGAGGTGGCCTGGATCCCCATCTTCGTCATCTGGTTCGGCTACGGCGTCAAGACCATCGTGCTGACGCTCATCTACGTCGTGTTCTTTCCCGTGCTCTACAACACGCTGCTCGGCGTGCGCACCGCACCGCAAATCCTGGTGAACGCGGTGCGCTCGCTCGGTGCGTCGCGGCTGCAAGTCCTGCGTCTGGTCATCCTTCCTTCCGCGTTGCCGAACATCATCACCGGCCTGCGCGTGGGCGCCGGGTTCGCGTTCCGCGGCCTCGTGTTTGCCGAGATCGTGGCGGCGAAGTCGGGCATCGGCTATCTCATCTTCGAGGGCACCGAGAGCCACCAGACCGCGCGCACGATCGTCGGCATGATCGTCATGGGCCTGCTGTGGCTCGCCATCGACCAGCTCTATCTCCGACCCATCGAGCGCGCAACGATCCAGCGCTGGGGCCTGACGACCGAAGCGGGAGAGCGCGCGTGACGCCGCGCAACGTCGAGGCCGCCGCGTTCGGCACGCTGCCTTTCGTGGTGATCCTGGGCGGCTGGCTGGCGCTGCCGTACCTCGTGCAATACCCGGCGTACATGCTGCCTTCGGTCGGCACCGTGCTCGCGTACGCGGTGGACATCGCGCGCGACGGAACGCTCGTGCAGAACGTGGCGGCGAGCCTTTCGCGCCTCTTCATCGGCTTCGCGGTCGGCATGGGGCTCGCGATTCCGCTCGGCATCGCGATCGCGCTCAACCGCCACGTGGCCGACCTGTTCCGGCCGCTGCTCTCCTTCCTGCAGGCGATCGCGGGCATCGCGTGGGTGCCGCTGACGCTCGTCTGGTTCGGCGTCGGCAACGGCTCGGTGATCTTCGTCGTCGCCAACACGATCTTCTTCGCGTCGCTGTACAACACGGTGACGGGCGTGCAGTCGATCCCGCTCGCGCTGCACCGCGCGGTGCGCAGCCACGGCGGCAAGGGGCTGTCGCTGCTCACGAACCTGATCATCCCCGGCGCGCTGGTGCAGATCCTGCTCGGCGTGCGCACGTCCATGGCATACGGGTGGCGCGCGCTGGTCGCCGCGGAGATGATCGCGGGCAGCAACGGCCTCGGCTACATGACGATGGAGGCGGTGCAGTGGCAGCGCACCGAGACCATCATCCTCGGCATGATCGTGATCGGCATCCTGTGGGTGCTCATGGACCGGCTCATCTTCACCGAGATCGAGCGCCGCACCGTCGGTCGCTGGGGCTTGCTGCAACGCTGAGTCATCCCAAGGCGCGGGATAGCGCCGTCTACGAGGAGGAGATCGATGGATCACGTGGTTCGAATCGTCGTCGCGCTTGCGCTGGCGCTTTGCGTGGCACCCGTGTCGGCGCAGCCGGCGTGGCCGGCCAAGCCCATCCGCCTGGTCGTGCCGTTTCCCGCCGGCGGGCAGCTCGACGTGGTGTCGCGGCTGTTCGCGGAGAGACTCGCCGTCGTGCTCGGCCAGCCTGTGATCGTCGAGGTCAAGCCGGGCGCCGACGGCAACATCGGCACCGAGCTCGTCGCCAAGGCGGAGCCGGACGGCTACACGTGGGTCGCCGTGAGCCCGCCCACGACCATTCAACCGAGCGTACGGCCCAAGACGCTGCGCTATGACCCGATTCGAGACTTCGAGCCGGTCGCGTTCATCGGCACGAGCCCGTTCCTTTTCGTCGTGCCGGCGTCGATCCCGGTTTCATCGCTGAAGGATTTCGTCGCATACGCCAAGGGCAAGCCCGGCGCGCTGTCGTACGCCGGCTCCGCGCGCGGCACGGTCGTGCATCTCGCCACCGAGCTCTTCAAGCATGACGCCGGGATCTCGATGGAGATGATCGGCTACCAGGGCCAGCCGAGCGCCATCGCCGACCTCATCACGGCACGGGTGCAGTTCATGACGCTCGGCTTGATCCTCGCCGAGCCGCAGATCAAGGCAGGCAAGCTGCGCGCGCTCGCCGTGCTCGATCGCACGCGCGACAAGCACCTGCCCGATGTGCCGAGCGTGGTCGAGCTCGGCTATCCGGACCTCGTCATGTCGACGTGGTTCGGCATCGCGATGCCTCACGGCACGCCGGCGCCGATCGTGCAGCGCGTGAATGCCGAGGTGAACAAGCTGCTGCAATCGCCGGACATCGTCGCGAAGCTCGATGCGATGGGCGTCGACGCGGCCAAGCCGCAGTCGCCGGCCGAGTTCGGCACGTTCCTGAAGGACGACGCCGCGCGCTGGAAGACGGTCGTGCGCGAAGCGAACATCGAGCTCGATTGAGATGGGAACGCCGGACTCGGACGTGGGTGCAGTGGAGGGCGTCGGCGATCCTGGCGCCGGCTTCCGCGGTCGCATCGGCCGCACGCTGAAGGAATCGACGCCCTGGTGGCCCGCGCCGCTGCGCGCACCCGCGGGCGCGCCCGACGTGGTGGTGATCCTGCTCGACGACCTCGGCTACTCTGACTTCGGCTGCTTCGGCGCCGAGATCCGCACGCCGGCGATCGACGCGCTGGCGCAAGGCGGCCTGCGCTTTTCCAACTACACGACCGTGCCGATGTGCACGCCCGCGCGCGCGGCGCTCCTGACCGGCAAGAATCCCCACGCCGTGGGCTGCGGCTGGCTGACGTTCAACCTGCCCGGGTATCCCGGCTACCAGGCGGGCGAGATCGCACGCGACGCGCCGACGCTGGCGGAGCTTCTCCGTTCCATCGGCTATTCGACGTACTGCGTCGGCAAGTGGCACAACACCGCCGACTTCAACGTGACGCCGTCGAGCGACCGGTCGGCATGGCCGCTCGCACGCGGGTTCGACCGCTTCTACGGCTTCATCGGCGGGGAGACGCACTACTTCTCGCCAGCGCAGCTCGTGAGCGACAACGCGATCGTCGACCGCGACAGCTACGCGAGCGACTACTACTGCACCGACGACTGGACCGACACCGCGGTCGCGTGGATGAAGGCGCACGCCGCGTCGTCGCCGGACAAGCCGTTCCTGCTGTACCTGCCGTACAACGCGCCGCATGCGCCGCTCCACGCAAAGCGGGACGACCTTGCGCATTACGCGGGCGCGTACGACGCCGGCTGGGACACCATCCGCGACGCGCGCATCGCTCGCCAGGATGCGATGGGACTGCACCCGCGTGCATGGCCGTGCGCGCCGCACAGCCCCGGCGTGCCCGCGTGGACGTCGCTCGATCCGCAGACGCGCCGGCTCCACGCGCGCTTCATGGAGCTCTACGCGGCCGTGGTCGACAACATCGACCAGAACGTCGCGCGCGTGGTGGAGTGCCTGCGTGCGCTGGGACGGCTCGACAACACGCTCATCCTCGTCACGTCCGACAACGGCGCGAACGGCATCGGCGGCGTCGACGGGGCGGTGAACAACCTCGCCAAGCGCCTCGTGCAGCGCGAGGACGGCGCGTGGGTGCGCGCCATGATGGAGGAGGGGCGCATCGGCAGCGCCGAATCGTGGCCGGCGTACCCACTCGGATGGACGGACGTTTCGTCGGCGCCGTTTCGCCTCTACAAGACGACGACCATGAACGGCGGCATCCGCGTGCCGCTGGTGATGCAATGGACGCGCGGCATCGCGGCGCGCGGCGACATCCGCCATCAATGGGTGCACGTGACCGACGTCGTGCCCACGCTGCTGGACATCGTGGGCGCCGGCTATCCGCAGCAGGTGAACGGCCGGCGAACGCGCGGTCTCGACGGGACCAGCTTTCGCGCCGTGCTCGATCGCGCCGACGCGCCGGGCGCGCGAACGTCGCAGCACTACGAGCTCGCGGGCAACCGCGGCTACATCGAGGACGGCTGGAAGATCGTGTCGCTGCAGCCGCCCGGCAAGCCCATGGACCTCGACAACTGGATGCTGTTCGACCTCGCGCACGACGCGACCGAAGTGACCGATCTCGCGCGCGCGCGGCCCGACAAGCTCGCCTCGCTCGTGGCGGCGTTCGACCGCGACGCGCGCGCGAACGACGTGTACCCGCTCGACAATCGCGGCGTGCGTCGATCGCTGACGGTGCCGCCGTTCCTCGAGGAGGCCGTGAATCGCACCCACACGTTCCTTCCCGGTGCAGGCACGGCGGTCATCGGCGTCGTGGCGCCGCTCATCGCGGATCGGGATTACCGCATCTGTTGCGAATTCGAGCATGCCGACGGCCATGAAGGCGTGGTCTTCGCGCTCGGCGATGCGATCGCCGGCCTCGCGCTCTTCGTCCGCGACGGCACGCTGCGGTTCGTGTATCACGGCGGGCAGGGAAGGCCGCAGCGCCTCGAGACTAACTTGCGCGCGGGTGCGCACCGCTTCGACCTCGCGCATCGCGCGCTCGGCGAGCGCCGCGGACGGGGCACGGTTTTACTGGACGGCGCGGAGATCGGCACGCTCGACATGTCGCCGACGACCATCCTGGGGCTCGGTGTCGGCGAAGGCCTCGACATCGGCATGGACCGCAAGCTGCACGTGACGCCGCTGTACGGGCGCACCGATCCCTTTCCGTACGGGGGAAGCGTGCGATTCGTGCGTATCGAGCCCGGCGCGCATCCCGCGGACAGCTACGCCAACCGCCCGGAGCGGCTGGCGCAACGCGATTGAGTCGAACCAGCATGACATCCATGGAGGAACGATGAGGATCGGGCATCGAGACTGGCTTCGCGGCATCGTCGCCGCGTTTTGTTTCATGCTGTGCGCGAGCGCAACGGCGGCATGGCCCGAGCATCCCATCAGGATCCTGGTGCCGTTTCCCGCCGGCGGCCAGCTCGACGTGGTGGTGCGCCTGATCGCGGACAAGATCGCGCCTGCGCTCGGCCAGCCGATCGTCGTCGAGGTGCGCACCGGTGCGGACGGCAACATCGCCGCCGAAGCCGTTGCGCGCAGCGCGCCCGACGGTTACACGTGGCTGTCCACCAGCGGCCCGTTCACCACGCAGATCAGCCTGCAGCCGAAGAAGCTCCGCTACGATCCCGTGCGCGACTTCGAGCCGGTCGCCGATCTCGGGGCCGCGTCGTTCGTGCTCGTCGTGCCGACCTCGGTGCCGGTGAACACCCTGAAGGAGTTCATCGCGTATGCGAAGGCGCGGCCGGGACAGCTGTCGTATGCGGGCACGTCGGTGGGGTCGATCACGCATCTGTCCACCGAGCTGTTCGCGCGCGAAGTCGGCATCAGGATGGAGATGATCCCGTACGCGGGCATCCCGGCGGCGATGTCCGATCTCCTGTCCGGACGCACGCAGTTCATGTCGACCGGCGTCATCGCGGCGCTGCCGCAGATCAAGTCCGGTCGGCTGAAGCCGCTCGCGATCCTCGCGCCAAAACGGCACCCGCAACTGCCCGACGTCCCGACCATCGTGGAGGAAGGCTATCCGGACCTGACGGTCGCCACGTGGTTCGGCTTGCTGATGCCCGCGAAGACGCCGCCGGAGATCGTGCAGCGCGTGAACACCGAAGTGATGAAGGCGTTGCAGTCGCCGGACATCGTGGAGAAGTACCGCGCCATCGGCGTCGAGTCGGTGCCGCCGAACACACCCGCGGCATTCGGCGACTTCCTGAAGAACGAGATCGCGCGCTGGGCCAAGGTGATCCGCGAGGCCAACGTCACGGTCGAGTAGCGCGCGTCGGCTAGAATCGCGCAGGAGGATTGCATCGAATGGCCGAAGACCTGCTCCCCGCGATCGAGATCGAAACCGCGCGCCAGCCCGACGCCGCCGTCATCTGGATGCACGGGCTGGGCGACGATGGGCGCGGATGGTCCGAGGTGGTGCCTGCGCTGCAGCTTCCAGCGGACCTGCGCGTGCGATTCCTGTTCCCGCATGCCCCGGTCATGCCGGTCACCATCAACCAGGGCATGCGCATGCGCGCGTGGTACGACGTGCGCGCGGCGAACATCACCGACCGCGCCGACGTCGACGGCGTGCGCAGCTCGCAGCGCCGGGTGGATGCGCTCGTCGAGCGCGAGGCGGCGCGCGGCATCTCGCCTGCGCGCACGCTGCTCGCGGGCTTCTCGCAGGGCGGCGCCATCGCGCTGTTCGCCGGGCTGCGCTATCCGCAGCGGCTCGCCGGGATCGTCGCGCTGTCCACCTATCTCATCGGTGAATCGATGCTCGCCGCCGAGGCGAGCAGCGCCAACCGCGACGTGCCGATTTTCATGGCGCACGGCACGCGCGATCCCGTGGTGCAGTATCCGTGGGGCGTCGCTTCCCGCAGCGCACTCGAGATGGGCGGCTGGACCGTCGAGTGGCACGAGTATCCGATGGAGCACAGCGCGGTGATGGAGGAGATCGCCGCCGCGGGTGCGTTCATCGCGCGCGTGCTGCGCGCGCCGGCCTAGCCTTTAGTCTTCGGCGGCTCGTCGCTGCGCCGATGGCCGCGGCGCGCCAGCGCCTCGCGCAGCATGAACTCGATCTGCGCATTCACGCTGCGGAGCTCCTGCTGCGCAAGCCGCTCGAGCTCGGCCCACAGCGCGGGATCCATCCGCAGCAGGAAGGCTTTGCGCTCCGTCATCCGCCAGGCCGGGCGAAGCGGCGCGCGAGCCAGATCAGCATGATCGCGATGCCCGCGAGGAACAGCCCGAGCAGCGCCAGGAACGGCGCATTGGGCGAGGCGCCGCCGCGCGTGAGCGCGCCCGTGATCACAACTACGTGGAGGCCCGCGATGAAGAGCGCGACCAGCGCGCCGACGCTGCACGCGAAGGCGCGCAGCGTACGGTAGGTGCGCTCGCGGCGCTCCGGCGCGAGCCAGTAGTCGCGGTGGGGCAGGTTGATCCACCGCGTCGGGATGCCGCGCAACGTCGCCGTCGATGCGACGATCAAGAGCGGCAGGCCGAGCGCGAGCGCGAGCATGATCGCGACGTACGCGTCGCGCGGCGACCAACGATCCGGGCGCCCGTCCAAGCCGAAATGCGAAGGCACGATCGGCGGCAGCAGTCCGATGGTCGACACGATGATCGTTCCGGCGACGATGAGCGCGACCGCGAGAGCCAGCTCGGGCAGGCGGTTCATGGGGATCGCGCCTAGCCGCTGTACAGCGTGCCGGTGTTGATGACCGGCTGGACCTCGTTCTCCGCGCACAGCACGGTCATCAGGTTCGACACCATCGCGGCGCGCCGCTCGTCGTCGAGCGTGACCACCTGCTTGGCGGAGAGCTCGACGAGCGCCATCTCGACCATCGACACCGCACCCTGCACGATCTTCTGGCGCGCCGCGATGATCGCCTCCGCCTGCTGGCGTCGCAGCATCACTTGCGCGATCTCCGGGGCATAGGCGAGATGCGACAAGCGCGCTTCGTCGACGATCACGCCGGCCTGGTCGAGACGGGCCTGCAGCTCGCGCACGAGCGCGCGCGCCACGACGTCGGCGCTTTCGAGGAGCGTGGGCTCGGCCGGCGCGCCCCCGATCTCCCCGGTGTCGTAGGCGAACGAGGAGGCGAGGTGGCGCACCGCGGCCTCGCTCTGCACCTTGACGAAGTTCT
>Ga0207674_10001245_pt1 | contig 33264 bp, 24 predicted proteins | sample KBSCornC72_FD_184303 | JGI IMG/M metagenome (GOLD analysis project Ga0207674, IMG submission 184303) | Corn rhizosphere microbial communities from Kellogg Biological Station, Michigan, USA - KBS Corn C7-2 (SPAdes) (version 2) | ecosystem: Host-associated > Plants > Roots > Rhizosphere > Soil ...
GTCCGTAGTCCGTAGTCCGTAGTCCGTTGTTCGTAGTTCGTGGTCAACTCCGCCTCGTAGTAGTTGACCCGCTTTTGTCCGAACAACGAACAACTGACAACTGACAAGTATTCACTTTCCGGCGCGTCGGGAGAGAAACGAGAACAAGGCAAAATCGAGCGGCTGTTTAGTAGTTAACTGCTCGTAGTCAACGTGATTTGTTGCCGCACACGTGCGCATCTGCTCGACGTGCTGTCGCATCCTTTCTCTGTAGCCTTTTTGGACCACGTCCGGCAGTACCGGCATCTGCTCCTGTGTTTCTGAATCTTCAAGTAACAAGACCGCATCATCGAAATCAAAATCCAACTCATTCTGGTCCAACACATGAAACGCAACCAGGTCATGCCCTTTAAACCGCAAATGCTGAAATGCCTCTTGCAACCGATCGGGTTGATCGTAAAAGTCTGAGATCACGACCACGATTCCCCGTCGACTCAGAATCTCAGCCAGTTGATGCAATGATTCTGCCAGTCGAGTTTCGCCACCCGCTTCCAACAATGAAAGATTGCCGAAGATCGTGCGCATATGCCCGGTGCGACTGCGAGCCGGCACGTGCGTATGAACTTTTTCAGTAAATGCGACGAGGCCAACCGAGTCCTGCTGCCGGTTCAAGAGGTAAGCAATGGAAGCAGCTAGAAACTTTGCATACTGAAACTTTGTGATTGATCCGGTGTGTGAATAATTCATCGAACCGCTGGTATCGATGAAGAGATGGCACTGCGTGTTCGTGTCAGCTCGATACTTCTTGATGAAGAAGCGATCGGTGCGCCCGAGCAACCGCCAATCCAGGTAGCGAAGATCGTCACCCTGGTTGTACTGCCGGTATTCGGTAAATTCGGTGGAGAAACCAGTGAAAGGCGAACGATGCAAGCCGGACATGAACCCTTCAACTACTGCTTTGGCCAGCAGTTCAAGCGATCCGATTCGTGCCAGTAGTTCCGGATCTAAAAACCTTGCCGGTGTAGTCGCAGTTGTTGATGAAGTAATGACTGGTGAGGAACCGGGCTCTTCTTTATTGCCTCTCCAAAAGCTCGAAGACTTTTCATATATCGTTTTCCACTTTTCATTTTTCATTTTGTTACTACTTCATTGATTTGGTCTTAAACTCATCTTAGGAACTGAATGAAAAGAGAAAAGAATGCTCTTCATGTCTCGCTAAAGCCCGCTCTTTGGTTCCGGCACAGTTTCGATCAGCTTTCGTATCACCTGATCGGAGTCGACCTTCTCTGCTTCAGCCTGAAAGTTTAGCAACACGCGATGCCGCAACACGGCTGGCGCAATTGCTCGCACATCTTCGCACGATACGTTATAGCGTCCGCGTAGTATGGCTCGAGCTTTTCCTCCCAGGATTAGGAATTGAGAAGCACGCAACGAACCTCCCCACGTTACCCATTTGTTGATGAAATCCGGCGCACCCGGAGTGTTCGGCCTGCTCGCGTTGACCAATCTCACGGCGTAACGAGTTACAGTGTCGGAGGCTGGGACCTGCTTCACCAATTTTTGAAACCCAAGAATTTCATCGGCAGACATCAGCCGTTCAAACTCAGTCTCCTGGTTTGAAGTCGTCTGCTTTACGACCGCCACTTCGTCTTCCTCAGGCAAGTACCCGATTTTTACCATGAACATGAAGCGGTCCAACTGCGCTTCAGGAAGTGGATAGGTTCCTTCCATCTCGATTGGATTCTGCGTGGCCAGCACGTGAAACGGGCGCGGTAGGTCGTAGCTGATGCCCTGGACAGTCACTCGACCTTCCTGCATTGCTTCGAGCAGTGCCGCCTGGGTCTTTGGTGGTGTTCGATTGATCTCGTCAGCAAGTACGATATTCGCGAAGATTGGACCACGAATAAACTGGAGCGCGCGACGTCCGGTAGCACGATCCTCTTCAATAATCTCGGTACCCGTAATGTCGGCGGGCATCAAATCCGGTGTAAATTGAATGCGCTTGAACGAGAGGTCGAGAACGCTTGAGATTGTTCTCACCAGCAATGTTTTGGCAAGGCCCGGGACCCCGGTAATGATCGAGTGGCCGCCCACGAACAATGACAGGAGAACCTGCTCAACGACGTCGTCCTGACCAACTATCGTCTTCCTGATTTCACGCAGGAGTCGTTCACGCGAGGTTCCAAGTTTGTCGAGTAATTGTTCGTCGCTAATCGTAATTTGCTCAACCGCCATGTGTTTCCTCTGAATCTACAGATTACTTAGAATTCACAAATTAAATCTCAGAAGAGTGACGAAGGGCGAATTTAAGTTTTTAATGGTCTTTCCTTCGTCATGGTCGTGTCATTTGTAAACTCTGTGAAGTCCCTCGTGTCTCTCATTGTCCCGTAATTTTCAGCAGTAATTCCTGGGCCTTTTCGTATCTTGGCGCTGCCTCTAATGCTCGAAGCACCGATTTTTTCGCTTCATTTTGGCGGCCCAAAGCGTAATAAGCGCCTGCGACATTGTAGTTAGCTTCCGCGATATTTGGGGGTTGAAGGGCGAGCGCAATCCTGAATTCTGACAAAGCTTGTTCGAAGTTCTTAAGCTCCGCGTTCATTTCCCCGGCCTTTGAGTGCGATGCGTAGTCAAATGGACTGATGAAGAAACTGGCCTTCAATGCATCCAGTGCACGTTGTCTATCCCCATCAGCTGACCTTAAACGAGCAATTGTCTTTAGTGCCTCGATATCGTTCTCGTCTTTATTGACGAGAGATTCGAGGACCTCAGCAGCGCGCGAATTCTGCCCCTTTTGTTCAAACAGCTGGGCCAGTCCCTGATACGGGTTTCCCTCTCCTGTGATGTAAGGTACCAGTTCGATGGCCCTCTGGTAATGCGTGGCAGCGTCAGTCGTATTTCCATCGGCCGCCAGTAATTGCGCCGCGCGAAGATGAAGTGCAAATGTTTCCTGAGTTTCCAACAACTTCAAAACTTCATCTTTTGAAAGCGAAGCAACCAGGTTCGCTTCAGTCTTCAGCGCCTTATGCATGGGCTGGACCTTAGCGTCGATGTATGCAGAAAACTCTTTATCAAATTGCGCTTCGGTCAGTTTTAGAACCTGAAAGATCACTTCCGGTGTTTTCGTTTTTTCTCGATAGAGCGCCAGCATCTTTAGAATTGAGTCAAACCCATATTTTTCAGCGATAAATTCGCATACTTGCGACGCTTCAAAATATGCGATCGGAATATCCTGTGGAGTCCGAGGATTTTGGAAGCCACCATCGAGATCGGAAATCTTAAACCAACGGCCATCGGCAAAGGCGCGAATGAACAACGGATTCCAATCATCACCCCAGCCGGGGCGCGCTCGACGTTCTTCGTACACGGAAAGTCCTTCAGAGAACCAGCGAGGAATTCGATAGTCAGTCATTTGCAAAGTGATCACGTGTGTGTATTCGTGCCACAGAGTGCTGCCCCAATTAAATTCTCCGACGCGTCGAGCAGATGGAGAGTCTTGAGCTATCACCATTCCAAAACAGACACCCAGGGCACCAAGGCCCGGTATTCCTAACGTACGGACGGCAAAATCTTCGTGGTTGGGAAAGATCTCGATCGAAACTGGTCCACGAGGCGTGAAATGATACTTCTGCGTCAGCTTAGTCGAAGCTTCTTCGAGAAGGCTCAAGGCATAGACAGGAACGACATCACTTTCCTGAGCGGAGGTTTTGACAACGAATGGACCTTGTTTCGTTTCGCGAAAGTCGGCCATCGTGTCCAAAAGGTCGAGTGTGTTCTTGGCCCATAGGTTAAAGGGATCACCCTTGAAAGCTATTTCCACTTCAGTTCGTCCCTGGTCCATTTGTCCCAACCGGAGCAAGGCCATTCCGAGACTCAGATGCCCATCCCAAAGATCCGGCGAGAGTTGAACGGCTTGTCGTGAGAATTGAGCAGCTTGTTCGGTGCGTCGTGTGATCGTGGCGTAGTGGGAGAGGACGTTGTAGATCTCGCCATACTTCGGATTGATGTTCAGGGTTGCGGCGGTCTCCTGGCCGTAATCGCGGTCTGCCAGGTAAAGCGATGCTGCCTTCAAGGCATGAACTTCGAGGGCAGAGGGATTGACTTTCAATGCTCTATCAATGTCGGCTGTGGCTTCAGTAATGTCTCCTTCATCCAGCGCGAGGGCGGCCTTCAGTGCTATCGCATCTACAAAAGTTGGATTCAGCTTCAGAGCCTGCTCGAGCGGTTTGCTGACTGCTTCGCCGCCTTCTAGACGCTTGTTGCGTGCTGTATCAAGATGGGCCCTGGCGCTATTGGGGTTGATCTCAAGCGCTGCGTCAAGGAATTGAGCCGCATCGCCATAGTTGTATTTTTGAGTAAAGAGCTCGGCCGCTCCCAATTGTGCTTCAATATTTTCCGGATCGGCCTCAATGGCCGATCGATACATATCGTTAGCGTCCTGGTATCGTTCGAGATGCACGAGCGCGCGAGCGATTGCGGTCAACTCTTCAGAGGTTTGGGGATCCGCATCCGTGTAATGCTTTACTAAGGTCTCATAAATCGTTTTGGCTCGTTCATTCTGTCCGGTGATTTCTAAAACTTCGGCGTATCTAAGCCGGCTCATCAGCTGCGAGCCAGGCGACGCATTGGAACGGTCCAACTCATTGCTCGCACGTTCAAACTCAATTGCGGCCTCAGCGTACCGTCCGTTCGCTGACAAAGCTTCTCCGAGTTCATGACGAACGATGCTGGCTTGCGGATTTTTAATCAGAAACTTACGGGCTGCCGATTCAGCTTCAAGGTATTTTCCCGTTTCCAGATAGACGCGCAATAAGTTCCGCATCCCAACTTGGTCGGTTGGCTGTGAGCCGAGACGTGTGGTCAAGAGCTTGAGTGCGGTTTCGTAATCTCCCTTTCTCACCTCTACTTCGCCCACGGCCGGTTCTTTTTCCTGGGCCCTCATCAGAATCGGACAGACAACAATGGTGCAAAGTAGAATTACTACTTTTAGTTTCGAAATTGCTCTGCTTGTACTTAAGACCACGCGGCTTTCCTTGAACATCATTATGATCCAGCTTGCTTGATAGAGCGGTTTATCTTTGCGAGCTCAATAAAGAGCTTCTCTAGTGATGTTTCATAGACAGCTTCAGGTAAATTTGCTTTCTGCCCGATCAACTGTTCAATCTCACCCTCAAGACGCGCCCGCTCGCGCAATAGTTTGGTGGTTGCCGCATTGACAGCAGCTTGCTCATAGCTCAACGAGTCGAGATATGTAGCGCGGGCCAGCAAGCCTTCTCCGTTCTCGGCTTTTTCTCGTCCCACCCCATCGCCATTATCTTCGAGTAACGCATGCTCGGTCGCGAGCCTACCTGCTCGAGTGTAGAACTCGGCCGTCAAACGGTTTGCGTAACTAAACGCTTCAAGTACCGAGATGTGGCCATCTTGGTCGGTGTCAGCGTCAGTTGCTCTAAGAGCCTGGATAAAAAAGCCGGCAAATCTCGTTGCGTTTGTCTCCTGACCATTCCTGGTGGCAGTAATCACAATGCGGCCTTTCGCAGAGAGACTCCGAGCAAATTCTCCGCTAGCGCTCGACATGTTGAACACTACAACGCGTCTGGTAGGCAGCGCTGAGAGCAATTGGCCGTATTCAGTAGCCGAGAGATCGGGACCAACTAAGTTAAATTTAGATTCTTTGCCGTCGTATGACCCATGTCCTATGAAGAAGACGAACAACGCGTTTTCGGGTTGCAGTTCTGACTTCAAGAGGGTGAAGGTCTGTCTCACGTTGTCAGCGGTCGCGCGTAGGTTGGCGTTGGCATTTTCTGAGAGCACCTTCAGATGATTCGAGCCGAAGCCGAATCTGGCCGTTAGAACTGAGGTCAGTTCAGTGGTCCAATTTTCAAACTGGCTTGCGTAGGTCGCATCGCCTCCGGCTCCGTTTATGACTAAACAATATTTATTTGGATCGATCGGAGCGCTTCGTTGTGGTGTCGGAGGTGTGCCTGGAAGAGCTGGATTTTGCGCGCAGACGAGGCTCGCAAAACTCAAGAGTGCGACAAAGACCGGGCGAATTGTAGAAATCTTCGACATTAAACTAGACCAATAAAAGTTGAAAATCTCTAGAGGTCAGGCCAATCCTTCACGTTTGCGCAGAAACCATTCGGTGCTCAACAACCCGACGATCAACATGAAATTAATCGGCATATCCCAAAGGTCCTTCGTGACCCGTTCGGAATATGGTGATTGCCGGTAGGTCAGATCGTCCAAAAGAGATTGCACGTCACTCGCCTGGTAGTATTTTCCGCCAGTTTCGGTGGCAATGCGTTTCAAAAGGTCGCTATTTTGAGCGGCGCCAAAATATTCGCGATTGAGATCCGTGACCAGCAGATTTGATTTTGCGTTTAGCTGTCCGAGCGTGACGCTCGTTCCGACTAGTTCGATGCCGTGTTGCCCGAGTTCGTCTGCTTTGAATTCTCCAACGTAAGTGTTGAGGTCGTCCTGGGTCGTAAACTTCAGCGGTACGTCGAGAGTACTCCCTGACGGCTTCGTCACTCTCGCAACTACGCGAGCATCGTTGACCGGGTTGAACTTCCGATCTCTGATATCTGCGACAACTCGCACGGTGTCTTCGAGTGCATAGATATCCTGTTGAGCTCCGACCTCCGTTTGCAGAGGAGTCGTACTCACAAGATATCGAAGCATTTGTCGCCAGAATGTTTCATGCGCGTTGTTCTTTGAGTCCATTCGCATGCGCCAACGCCATGTATCGCTGGCAGTGAGGGCCAATGTTTGTCCACGACCGTAGCGCTGCTGAACCAACAAGGGAACAGTTTGCGCGCCGCCGTCAGCTCGTCGTGCTTCAAGCAAGACACTTGCACCTGGCTTAACCGCGGTCAGCGCCTCGGAGACTGAAATCGGCGGCAGATCATTCCAGGACTTCTGGTTTAGGGAGCGATCTTCGTTTAGACGGGTGATTGGATGAGTTTGTCCCGCGCCTGTGAGTTGCGGTTTGAAAACAGGCGCAAACGAGCTGGCATCGTCGACTGGTCCACCTGTCAACGCTACGGGTAATAACTCATCAAGAGTGGTCCCTTTGTATTTACCTGCGTCGAAAGAGAGCCGTCCACCGAGGGCAAGCAAGCCGGCGCCGCGCCTGGAGACGAACGCTTCGATGTTTCGGAGTTGTTCAGCGGAAAAAAAGCTTGCCTCGACGCTCCCGATTATCAAAGCATCGTACGCGAATAGTTCTTCTTCGGTTACCGGAAAACCACTAACCAATTCGTTTTGGTTCGATATACCCTGTCGATAGAATTTGTTCTCTCCGGTGCGCTGTAATGATACGAGGGTTACGTTCTTTTCGTTTGGTAATAGAGACTCCCTGATCTTGCCCAGTTCCCAGCGGGGCTCACCTTCGACGTACAGGATTTTCTGTGGTCCCGGAATCACTTCGACCAAAGCGTCCTGTTTGTTGTTCTCGACTGTCAATTCACCATCAATGGGAGTAATTTCAACTGTGTATCGATGGATGCCGGGATTGGTTGGGGTAATTTCAAGATTCAGAACCTGGGTGTCATTACCTCGCAGATTGAACTCTTCAGTTTTGACCGCTCGACCGTCTTCACGAACGGCCAGCAAAACTTTAGTTGGACCAAACCCGCTCAAACCAACATAGCTTTCAATGTTTAGTCTCGATCCAACCAAAACACGTCGCGGCAAGTTGATCTTGGTAAGTTCTGCATCTGTCGCACGTGCAGTGTCGCCGATTCCCACGGTATAGACAGGGATATCGCGGGCTCGAAGCTCGCGGAGTGACGCCGCCAGGTCACCAGGCACATTTGCAGCACCGTCGGAAGCAAGGACCACAGCTGAAAGAGGCATGCCTGAAGAGCGTTTCAAGGTTTCATCAAGTGCGCCAGCCACGTTGCTGCTATGGCCTTCACCGGTCAAAGACTCCGCATTGTTTAAAGCCTCGAGGCGATTGGAAAATCCGTACAGACTTGTTTTGAACTTTTCGTTGAGCCGATCGAGAAATGACTTTTTATTCGAAGGCGCCGTCAAAAGAGACTGCTTTGCGGCGTCCAGGCGTGTCGCAGCGGCTGGTCCATCATGCAGGTTCATACTCTGCGAGTCGTCAATGACCAGGGCGACATAACTGCTACGCGGAATGACGGAAGAGACCACAACTACCGGGCGAAGCAGCAGCAGGGACATGAGCACCAGGAGCGTCGCGCGCAATCCAACGAGTGCGAGTTTGGTAGGAGTGGCTAATCTGAGTCGAGGCTGGAAATAGATGACGTAGATAACGCCTGCGATGACGAGCGCGATCAGGAAGAGAACAACGACACCGGGACGCACATCAAAACCAAACCGTCCATTTGCAAAGACGGCTCGTTCATGCCCGAACAAAAACCGCACGATAGCGTTCATTGCTAATGCTCTTCATTATACACATCAAACCAGTGAGGCTTCAGTTCGACGGATTGTCAGGGACTCGAAGCTTAGTAGCCGAGCGCGGCCTCGGGGTTGTTTGGCGGGAAAAGGGAGTTATTTCGAGAGATTTCGATTCCTAATGCCTTTCAGGGAATTTCCTACAACTGTTTAGAAAAGTTATGCACGATTTTGGATAACTTTGGCGTCCCCTTCAGAAGAGCGGTCAACGAGTTGTAATTCCCACAACGTACACCGCGAAGCCTTAATTGGACGTGGGGACTAGGTAGAAGTTGAGGTACCACGCAGCTAAAGCAGGTGGTGTCGACGAAGCCTTAATTGGACGTGGGGACTAGGTGGAAGTTGAGGTACCACGCTGCTGAAAAGCAGGTGGTATCAGTGTCGGCAATCAAATTCCATCACGGTCGGGGGGGGCACGTCACCACAGCACCAGTCGTTGCATTTCTGGCCTCACGACCCTACCTGTGTCACGCAGGTCACTAACGCTCCATGTCGCGTGTCGTTCCCACGAGAGGAGCCGACCCGAGCCATCCTCCATATAAACAGGTGCCGAAGCCACGCCGCGAGAAAGATCCAGCAGACAGCTATCGCCCGTTGGACTGTGTCGCGCGACCAACTCTCGTCCATCCGGTAACAAATACACATGATCACTTATAAGCGCCATTAACCGCCATTGTGATCACAGCCTGTTAACGCATGTTTACTGTCGAACGAACTTCTTGTTAATTATGTGATTGGTGCAACCATGATGTTAGACTGCTCGTCGACATTCCAACTCTTCAGCTGCGGTCACGAGACGAATGGCTAAAAAACGATTCGCTGTAACCCTGCTCTCACTCTTGCTCATTTCGTTCATTTTGATCTCAACCCTTCCAGGCTTTTCATCTAATGCAACCCTTGATGAGCCTGCGAGCCAGGGACAACCTATTACTCCGGCCGGATCTCTGGTCGAAGATTTATCAACCCATCAACCGGCAGTAGGTTCCTTGCCGGTGGGCTTCGTACGCACTCCTGATAAACTCGGACCAAATGGTCAGGGCAGATATCTAATATCCGTCAACAGCGGTTACGGAATTCAATTCAACGCGGGATCAAATCGCGGTCAACAATCATTGGGAGTGATTGATCTAAATGCGAAGCCTGCAGCAGTAATCCAGAATATTTACTTTCCCTCGCCGCAAAGTGTAAATGTTGGAGTCGCATTTGCTTCCAAACCGGACGAGAATGGGGAATACGCTTTTTACGTTTCGGGAGGATTTGAAAATAAAATATGGCTCTTTCGGTTTACTCCGGAAGGTCGTCCGCCAATCACGCCCGCTTCTCCTGGTCCAACCACCACTATTGAAGCTCCATTCATCGACGTATCAGCCTTTGCCAATGTCGCAAACAGTCCTCGATACAACAACGACAAAGTGCCGGTTTATCCAACCGGGATAGCATTGGGTCCCGACGAGAACACTTTGTATGTGGCAAACAATCTTGGTGACAGTCTCGGGATAATCGAAGACTTACGTGGCGAGCGAAAACTCTCCCGAGTTGATTTGCGTCATCCGGGTAACCTGGCTCATCCGACTTATCCCTATCAGGTCGTTTACGCAGGTGGAAAGATATACGTTTCGTGTTGGAATGATTCCTCAGTTGCGGTTATCCAGGCAAACGACGTCAAGAAACCGGTTTCGTTTATCAACGTCGGCAATCATCCGACCGCGATGCTGCTTAACCCACCAGGCAATCGTTTGTACGTGGCGAATTCGAATGACGACTCGGCTTCGGTGATCGATACGCAAAAGGACGTTGAGGTTGAGCGCATCAACGTCCGTCTTTCGCAACAGGTGCCCCCCGGAAACACCCCGGAAGGTATTGCGCTAAAAAATGATCACCTCTACATCGCTAATTCCCACAGCAACTCTATTGCGGTTGTAAAACTTTCGAGCAATGCCTCAGGGGTCGCTACTGATTGGACCGAGAATCGAGATCGAGACGACGAGCGAAGCGTCGTTTTAGGTTTCATTCCAACCGGACAATACCCATCTGCAGTAGCCATCGCAGACAACAGTTTGTTTGTAGGAAATGGAAAGGGAACCGGAGTCGAGAATTCGTCGGTGGTGGTAAACGATTCAGGCCGCGCTCCTAATGGGCCAAACGACCGATATCCAGTTGGTACGGGTCGTGCTCTGGCACAAGGTGGGCAGTACAGTGTGTCTGTGATCATCGGCAACATCAGTAAAATCGTTTTGCCGGATGAACCTGCTCTGGTCCGTTATTCACAACAGGTCATGCGCAACAACGGATTGCTGGGACAGCAATCGGTTAAGCTCTTCCAACGCCAGTCACCCATTAAACATGTCATCTATGTGATTAAGGAAAACCGCACCTACGATCAGGTCTTCGGTGATATTGAAAAATCCGGTGACGGAAACCGGCCCGATGGCGATCGTACTCTGGCGATTTTTGGTTCGACCGAAGCCGCCGCGCGTCCTGACGGAACGCGCCAGGATGTTTCACCCAACCATCGGGCTCTCGCTCTTAGATTTGGTCTGTTCGATCGATTTTTCGTAAATGCCGAAGCCAGTCCTGACGGCCACAATTGGTCCACTGCAGCGTTTTCTACCGATTATGTTGATAAGTCTTTTCGTTGGAATTACAGCCGCAGGGGGAGAACATACGATTTCGAAGGGTTCAACCGTTTGCCGAATTACGAACCCTTGAGAGGCCGGCCGTCAATGTTTGGTCCATCCGTTACGACGGAGGCACTTGCCGATTTCATGCGGAGATTTATTCCTTACCTGCATGACTCGCGCGACGTCGCTGAACCGCAGACACTTTATTTATGGGACGCAGCTGCACGAGCCGGATTGACTTACCGGAACTACGGTGAGTTTGTGGCGACAATCTCCGAGGCCGACGTGAAAGCTGTGAAGGAGAATCGCTCAAAGCCTTATCCAGATCTCTCACTGACAGTTTCGGCCATTCCGACCAAAAAATCTTTGGAGGGGCGCTTCAGCGAACTTTATCGAAACTTTGATATGGACACTCCGGATTCCATGACTGTTGACTCGTATAAAGCGGCCCGCGAATCTAACGGAGCTACAAACCCTGTGATCACTGCTGATCATTCCGATCCTCGGTTCCGAGGCTACTCGCGCATGGACATTTGGTTGAAGGAATTTCGCGCTAGTGTCGCAGAACGTGCGGGAGGTGGACCGGACCGATTTCCGAATCTTTCTATCGTCAGGCTTCCGAATGATCATACCGAAGGCATCCTGGCGAGAAAGCCCACCCCTCAATTCTTTGTAGCAGATAATGATTATGCTCTTGGGTTGATGGTTGAAGCTGTTTCCAGCAGCGTCTATTGGAAAGATACAGCAATCGTGGTGGTGGAGGACGATGCCCAGGATGGACCAGACCACGTGGATGCGCATCGATCCATCGGATTAATCATTAGTGCATACAATCGTCCGGGGTTACTGGTCCACGAGTTTCACAATACGGTCAGTTTTATCAGGACTATCGAACTGCTCCTGGGTTTACCCCCGATGAATCAACTCGATGCCACTGCGGCTCCAGCGAATATCTTTCGCAACGAGGCGGATCTGCGGCCGTATAAAGCTATTTTGCCCAATGTCGCCCTGGATAACCTGTTGAGTGCGCAAACGCGGGATACCGCCACACTCTATTGGATGAAGCGGACCGAAGAACAAGACCTGGCGCATGCTGACATGGCTGATCCGGAAATGCTCAACAGAATCATCTGGTTCTCGGTTAAAGGTGACGTCCCGATGCCGGAGATCGCGAGGTTACCAGCTTTCGACGTAATGAGACTCGGACTTCTGGAAGATCGTGAAGAGATTGCCGAGCGAGAAGAGCGAAAAGAAAGTAAAGGAAAAAAGTACGAGGATCCTGATTAGATTTCAGAGTTCTTTCAGTCTTCTGGCCACATACTTTCTTTCAACATTATTCGTCGTTAGCTCAAGTGCTCGCGAGTAAGCGGCTCGCGCTTCAGCAAACCGATTTAGTCTGCGCAGAAGATCCGCCCTGGCCGCATGATAACTAAAGTAGCTATCAAGAATCCCGGATCTGTTCGACGTCTCGACCAGCCTGAGCCCCTCATCCAACGATCCAGCCATTGCCACAGCCGCCGCGTAATTTAGATCAACAATCGCGGACGGTAAAAACCGCCTCAGTTCCTGATAGAGCGCTGCGATTTGTGTCCAGTCGGTCTCGGCGGCAGTTCGGGCTTCGGCATGCACCGCGGCGATAGCGGCTTGAAGTTGATACGGACCGGGCCGTCGTAAACGTAGTGCCTGCTCGATCAATTTAAGCCCCTCTCTAATTTCGTTCTGGTCCCAAAGAGTGCGATCCTGTTCTTCCAACGTGACGAGCTCGCCCATTGAATCGATACGCGCGTTGCGATGTGAGTCCTGCAAGAGCATCAGAGAAAGAAGACCAACATTTTCTGGTTCGTCGGGCAGCAGTTCGCAAATCAAACGCCCTAATCTAATTGCCTCGGCGCACAAGTCTGTTCTTAGCAGACTATCGCCGCCCGTAGCAGAATATCCTTCGTTGAAGACCAGGTAGATGACCGAACTGACCGATTCCAAGCGTTCCCCGATGACTTCGATTGCCGGTACTTCATAAGGAATTCCGGCGAGCCGGATCTTGTTCTTAGCTCGAACCAGTCGCTGAGCTAGGGTGGCTTCAGGTAACAAGAACGCTCGAGCAATTTCGTTCGTTGTGAGTCCGCCCAACGTTCGCAAGGTTAAGGCAATCTGGTTCTCCTGACTGATCGAAGGATGGCAGCAGGTGAAAATCAACCGGAGACGATCGTCTGGATATTCTGCCTCACTCGCCAGTGATTGCAGTGGGTCAACACTGTGGACGCGCTCAGTCTCGTATTCAAGTTGTGATTGCTTGGCCTCGCGCGTCTTTTCGCGACGAATTGAATCTACCAGCTTCCGATGAGCGACAGTTGTTAGCCAGGCTCCAGGGTTGCGAGGGATGCCGTCACTTTGCCAGGTCGCCGAGGCTGAAGTGAATGCATCCTGCAGTGCTTCTTCTGCGCGGTCGAATGAACCCGTCAGGCGTATCAACGTAGCGATGATGCGGCCGTATTCTTCGCGGAAAACTCTCTCGATGGTCTCGTGCGCGTGAGGCATACTTGATGATTCTACTTGGTGATTGAGGTTTTGTCGTTTTTAGTTGGATGTAGAAGTGGGTAAATTTGCACATCTAACATTCTTCACCGGACTGAGACCTTGTGAAAACTCAACCCTCTCATTCTCCCCAAGCTTCAGCTTGGGGTCCTGCGCACTCGGAGTGTAATCTGGCAACCTTGTAATCGGGTTGGTCTTGAGCATGTTTGTCTACTATGCCGGAAAGTGGAGTAATCCATTTGCCCCTGTCCTCACGCACATGGTTGTTCCTGGTCCTGTCAGCCCTGGCGACTGGTGCTTCATGGGTCTGCTATTTCCGGGCGCTAAAGATGGGCCAGGCCGCGAATGTTGCAGCTGTCGATAAATTTAGTGTTGTGCTAGTGGCGTTGTTTGCCTTTATCGTCCTGCATGAGCTCTTTTCCTTGCGAGAATGGGTTTCAGTTCTTCTGATCGGCAGCGGAGTGGTGCTATTTTCTCTAAAAAAATAAAGGGTCGTCCCGACCGAATAAAATAAATCTCTGGTGAGCTTGAACAATGGATAGCAAACAATTTTTGAAGCAGTCAAAGAAGCTGTCTGAACCCTTTCGAATCTCGGATGGTAAAAAGTTTCGTCTGAAAAAGATCGATCCGCGAGATACGCTCGGGTTAGATTCCGACGACAAACCTGAAGCACAAGAGGCGCTTGCCTGCGGGGTTCAGTTATTAGCAAAACTACAAGACAAACTGTACGCGCAGGATCGTTGGGCCATATTGCTGATTTTTCAAGCGATGGATGCTGCCGGTAAGGACAGTGCGATTAAGCACGTAATGTCAGGCGTGAATCCCCAGGGCTGCGAGGTCTATTCTTTTAAAGTTCCCACGTCAGAAGAACTTGATCACGACTATCTTTGGCGCTGTACAAAACGGCTGCCAGAGCGGGGCCGTATTGGTATCTTCAATCGAAGCTACTACGAAGAGACGTTGGTAGTTCGCGTCCATCAAGAATACCTGGCGGCTCAAAAACTACCCCAACAACTCGTGGGAAAAAAGATCTGGGATCATCGGTTCCAGGACATTTCGAGTTTTGAGCGATATCTGACGAGAAACGGGATTGTAGTAGTCAAGTTTTTCCTCCACGTCTCCCAGGCCGAGCAGAAGAAGCGATTTCTCGAGCGTATCGAAAACCCGGCCAAGAATTGGAAGTTTTCGCTTAACGATGTTCACGAGCGTCAGCACTGGGACGAATATATGGAAGCTTACGAAGCAACTATTCAAAACACGGCAACTAAGCACGCTCCCTGGTACGTCGTTCCGGCTGACAACAAGTGGTTCACTCGCCTCGTTGTCGCTTCGGCAGTCGTTGAGACTTTGTCTTCGCTGGACCTTGACTACCCGAAACTCACCAAGGATGAAATGAAAACACTCGAGACTTCACGACAGGCACTGATCGAGAAAAAGTAAGGAGGATAGTGGTGTTGGACAATGCGATTGTTTGGCGGAGCATATTTTTGAAAGGCCATGAATACTGTCGCGTCTTATACGACGAAAGGTTCAATTACTTGATCGGCACTGCGGTGTTTTCGAAGGACCACCGCCCCACGCGTCTCGACTATTCAATAAAGTGTAATGAGCAGTGGCGCTCGTTGTCCGCAACGGTTTCAGGTTGGCTTGGGGATCAGGGAGTCGACATCTGGATTGAGGTTAAGAATGGTGGCGGTTGGTTCATAAATGACGAAGAACAAGTGAGTCTCGAAGGATGTGTTGATGTGGATCTGAATTTTAGTCCCTCGACCAATCTCCTTCCGATTCGCAGGCTTAACCTCGAAGTCGGGGAGTCGGCCGAAGTGAACGCCGCCTGGTTGAGATTTCCGAGTTTTAAGGCTGAACCTCTCAAACAGACTTATCGCCGGATAGATGAGAATACATATCGATATGAGAGTGGCGGCGGAACATTTATGAAGGATCTGAAAGTTAATTCGGTGGGCCTCGTCACGAGCTATCCCGGGATCTGGGAAGTAGATCTTTAAAGAGTTCCCAGCAAGTCAGCGAGGCGCTGGTAACTCTGCTTTGCACCGTCGTCCAGGCCAGACTTCAAGATGATGTCTCGAACTTCCTGCGATGGAAACAAACTGGTCGACGTCAACGTCGTCTTTTGATCGATCTCAACCAACGTGGTCGTTACCAGGGTTTCACCGGGATCCCAATCCTCCCACGATTCAGTATTGACAATTCGTTCTGGCCGAATGACTTCGTGGTAAACACCCTTTTGTCCAATCTTTTTTCCGTCGGGCCTCTCCACCACAAAATGCCAGTTTCCGCCAACCTTCAGATCGATCTCACAGAGTATTAACGTCCAGCCGGTTGGACCATACCAACGCTTCAAAAGCTCTGGTGTTGTCAACGCGTCGAACACAAGCTCCCGCGACGCATCAAAAATCCGTTTCAGAACAACTTCACGTTCAGTTGGAGTTGTTATTTCGAGCGCGGCTGACGATTTCATGATCTTTACTTCCTTTTCACCTTAGTTGCCTGGCGCGCCTCGAGCCGGCTTAGCACTGCCGCACTCGTCAACTCTTTCAACGCCGCTTTTCCAATCCAACGCTCACTGGCGATAGTAGAAATAGAAAGACGCCGGGAAAGTTCAACAGCCTCATGGTTCAGTTCGGTATTCCGACGGCCAACAGTTCTCAGCGCCCAGCTCACACCCTTCTTAACAAAATTACGATCATCACTCGCAGCCTTCTCTATCAATGGCAAGCAGCGCATGAACGCTTCAGTCGGCGCTTTCTTATCATGAACGGAAAGCGAAGCAAGCAAAGCAAACGCAGCTCGCTTTTCAAATTCGGCTTTCCGTTTAGACCATTCTTCTACCTTGGCAAAAGCAAATGGTGTTTTATCGAATAACTTGAAACAGATGGTGTCAACGACGCCCCAGTTGTCGAAGTCGCGACACCACCTGTCCATTTGAGCGGGGGTGACCCGCGATGGTTCATCCACGAACGAAGCTAGCAGCCGGGCCTCGTACCAGCCAGTCTTCCAGAGTGCGAGAGCGAGTTCATGGTTCCGGCCAATTTTTCGCGCCAGCTCATGAATGCTCGCCATCCCGATACCAAAAGCCTTTTTTGCGTGGATACCGTACCGAGGCATCAATTCATCGCGAATACGCTTGTTGCTTAACTTTTCAAGTGACCCTAACACCGCCTCTACATCGGGCTGCGCTACAGTTTTTTTGACAGCCTTTTTCACGGTGCGTTTCGCGGAACTAATTTTTCTTTGGGCCATATCGGTAGTTTACTCGAAGAGCCGGGCCATTTTGTCGAGACATTGCTCGAGGCCCGCAGTCGAGAGCGCGACGGCTTGCTCGTTGGTGTAGCCGTGTTCTTTCACTGTCATTTCTGTTTTCCCATTTTCCAGTCGCTTGAAAGTAATGACATGGAGAACGTCTGTCGGCACGCCGGGAGGTATGCCCACCGAGGAAGGATCGATTCTATTCCCGTCCTTATCAGAGAAGGTAAAAATCATCTCGATCGATTCGTTTGGCGTAATCTTCTGATAGGTCCACGTGTTGTAAAAGTCCTGACCGCCAAAGTCTTTTGGGGCCCGCATACAGACGAGCGACTTTCCGCCGACGCGAAAATCGATGCGGGCGACCGGAGCGGTGAAGCCCGTTGGTCCCCACCAACGCATGACCTTCTCAGAATCTGTCCAGGCTTTCCAAACTTCTTCGACAGGTGCGTCAAAGACTCGTGTAACTACCACATCCAATGTCGGTTGAGTTGCGCTTGGTGAAGACATGACTTGCTCCTTTTTGGTAACGGGTTGCGCGGTTACAGGAATCAGAAGAAAAACGATTGTGCACATCCGCAAGCTGGCGGAAGCAATTGAGCGTGTGATGTTCATTTGTTTTGCTCCTCGGCGAGAATTTGCTCGAGACGTTCGTAGCCGGCTTCAAGGCCACGGTCCATGCCTGACTGCAACGCTCCATCGCGCGCTTCCTTCGATGGGTAGATAATGCTGAGCGTGAGAAGAGTTTTATCGTTCTGTTCAGCAAGCACCATCGTGGCTACCTGTTCGCCGTCTTGCGGCGGGCACCCAATCTCAAATCTTTCCGTTCTGACTACACGTTCGGGCGGCACGACTTCCCGGTAGACGCCTGACATAACCATTTCGGCGTTATCAGGTCCGCTCCATGCCCAACGAAATGATCCGCCGGGGCGTTGATCTTCCTCGCAGGTCGTCATGGTCCAACCCGGCGGGCCAAAGAGCCAGCGCTTGAGTAGTTCAGGGTCTGACAGTGTTTTCCACACAAGCTCTCGAGGAGCATTGAAGGTTCTGGTTATTAGAATTTCGCGGTCAGATGGGGTTGTGACTTTAACGGCAGCTGTACTCATTTTTGTCTCCTGTAATCATTCAATTGATTGTTTATTTTTGGGGACGTTTAATCTTTTTTGAGCCGGCGGTTGCTTTCATCTCTTCCAGCAAATCGTCGAGACGTTGGAAGCTCGCTTCCCAATTCTGGCGGTAGGTTTCGAGCCATTTTGTTGCTTCTTCAAGAGGTTTCGCGTCGAGCCTGCAGGGCCTTCGCTGAGCATCGCGACCGCGTGAAACCAGTCCCGCCCGTTCGAGAACTTTTAAATGTTTGGAGATGGCGGGCTGACTCATCGAGAACGGCTCTGCCAGTTCCATGACCGTGGCATCCCCGGAAGCAAGTCGAGCAAGTATGGCGCGACGAGTCGGGTCTGCCAGTGCGATGAAGGTTGCGTTCAGTTGTTCAGGAGTTGCTAGTTGCATAACTCTTTAGTTTTATAACCAGTTGGTTATATAGAAAGATTGGAAAGAGGTCAAGAGGTTTTTTGTTATTTGGTCTTTGATCTTTGGCCTTCGTTCTTTGATTCGATTGTTTGCGAGCCCCGAGTTTCAAAAGGTGCCAAAGCTCAAAGACCAAAGCAAAGCTCAAAGCTCAAAGAACAAAGAGCTAAGTCAAAACCCAAAAGATCAGAGGCCCGCTTTTGTTCCCAACCCTCATCTTCGGCTAGAGTGTCAGCCGAAGAACATGCTTATCGGAATCGACGGTATACCATTAGCTTTTCCCAAAACCGGGGTTGGCCATTACACATACGAACTCGCCAGGGGTCTCAGCCAGCTGACTCCGGCTAACCAATTCGAGATTCTTTACCCATCAAGCTTTGCCCCGATCAAGGATTTTGAGGAGGCCTCGAATCTTAAAACCAATCGTGTTCCGGTTGGACCAGTAGGTCGCCACTGGTGGTCAACTGGTTTGCCACGTTATGTCTCAAGGGAAGGGTTTGCGTTGTTCCACGGGACGAATTACGACGTGCCGTTATGGCGCCGTTGTCCAACCGTGGTGACCGTTCACGATCTGTCGCAGTTACTGTTTCCCGAGACGCACGAGAAGCGCAGCGTCAAGCGTGCGAGACTGAGACTGCCACTGATGGCTCGTACAGCTGATGCTGTGATTGTACCTACCGAGGCAGTGCGGTCAGAACTGCAAAAAAATCTTGGTCTTGTTAAAGAGAAGGTTTTTGTCGTACCTGAAGCGGCGCGCCAAATCTTTAAGCCGGTCCAATTTAGCGTACCAACTGGAACGGCCCGAGAAAGATTTGGCATTGGCGACGACTTCATCCTGACTGTCGGCACACTGGAACCACGCAAGAACATCGAGACGCTGGTAAGTGCGTTTGAAATAGTTGCTAAAGAAAATGATGCGCAACTTGTAATTGCTGGCGGTCGCGGGTGGCTTAGCGGACCTCTGTTCTCTCAAATCGCAAAGTCTCCCGTGCGGCATCGAATTGTTTTGACGGAGTATTTGGAAGATGAGGATCTGCGAGAGCTTTATTGCTCATGCAAGGTGTTTGTGTATCCCTCTTTGTACGAAGGATTTGGTCTGCCGCCTCTTGAAGCTATGGCTTGCGGAGCGGCTGTTATCGCGAGTCGCATTCCCACTCTGGTCGAAACAACTGGAGATGCCGCCATCCTGGTAGAACCTAAGAATATTGCGGAACTGGCTGAGGCCATTCTTGGACTATTAAGTGATACTGGAGCGGCCGAGGATCTGGCAAAAGCGGGACTTGAGCGAGCGTCTCAATTCTCGTGGTATCTGACAGCTTTGAAGACTATGGCGGTGTATGAGCACGTGCTGGGGATCAACTGATACATTTCTAGTGTTTCCGACACCACCTGCTTCAGCAGCGTGGTCCCTCAACTTCGGCCTAGCCCACGCATCCCGCAGGCTGTCCCCGTGATATATCTCGAGACCTCGTTCACACAAAATGACCATTGAGAGATGAACAATGACCAATGAGAAATAAAAACTGATCAAGAATCAATGAGCCTCACCGCTCCCTGAAAAGATAGATACTCCCTCCAAAAACAGCTTCCGGAGTGCGATGACGATAAGTCTCAAAAAGATTCACTCGCTCGCTATCGCTAATTAACTTCCCATTCACCTCAAATGATGGAACGGTCGACCCGTTCAGAAAACTCGCACCGATCGCAACGTAGCGAGTGTCGACTAACTCTTTAACGGGAGGAGCCATTCCAATGTAGTCGATTCCATACAATGGCAGCGTTATCCAACCCCCTGAAAGGGCCGCTCGAACTCGTGTCTCGCCGCGACTCTTCAGGTAGGCTGCCAGACTATTAACGTCGTCACCCCACTCAACATTCGAGTCAGAAAGATATCGCCAGTTTGGACCAGCCGCCAATTGATTCATGTAAGGAGTGTAATTTGGAAAAACGCGAACTGCTTCGACGCACATCAAGCCAATTAGCCCCACGGTTAAAGCAATGCCTAACGTTCGCTGACGCGACTTAATAACTTCTGTAAGGAACATTCCTCCCAGAATGAATAGAAACGGAAACGCCGGAAGGAAGTGCCGAATGCCAATATTGATAGAACCTGAGACTGAAATTCCGAGGTAAATCAAAAAAGGAATCAGGAGCCACAGCAGGGTGATTCTGCGCCGCGCGACGATTTGAAAGATGCCCCACGCTAATGCCACTACACTCAAAAGGAGAAATGGGATTGTTGTCTTTAACGCAAATGCTACCGGAAAGTAGTAACGCCAACCATCATTGGAATATTTACCAAGGAGAAACGCCGGGTGCCCATAGTGGTTGTGAATTGCGACCTTATACACCCCGAATAAGTAATAGGTTGGAATAACATGGCCCAGCACGGTGATGCCCTGGTAAATAGCATTGGAGTACGGCTGCGAGGTGCTTAACAACCATCCGCGGTCAGGGTCACTCATCTGGTCGTGCCGGAAAAAGTAGACTGCATTGATCATTAGAATAACGATTCCAGTCACAGCGACTGCGTGAATCATTAACTTCTTGAGGCGAATGGAGTCTCGACGGTAAGACCATGCAAGAGCCAGCGCGTACAGCGCCAGCAAGGGTACGAGGATCACCATCGAATACTTTGTCAGTAGGGCGAGCGCTGTTACGACTCCGAGTAAGATCGCTTTTCGGTGGGTGGGAAAGCGATGATATTGAAAAAGCGCAAAAAAGAAGAGCAGGTAACCCAGCGCGGCAGCTAAATCAGTATGGACCACACGACCGTGGGCCAGGATAGTTGGTTCAATGCTGTACGTGAAGACTGCGATGAGAGCGGCCGTCGAGTTTGATATCGTCCGAGTAAAAATGAAGATGACGACCCCGAGCAGCACCGCCAGGGGAATCATCATGAGACGAGTCCAGAAGCCAATTCGCAAAAACTGAGTCTGATTTGCGAACCAGAATTGTTGTTCTACCATTGCAGATCGCTGAGCAAAATCGGCGTCGGTCTTCTCGGTAATTATTGGTTCTTTGGGCTGGATAAATAGTAGCGGTAACGCGGCCCACATCTTAACGAGGGGCGGGTGTTCGGTATTGAGTTGGAAGTCTTCGGCAACGAGATGGTAGTATCCCGCGGGAATGTGAGCAGTCTCGTCATTCGTTATACTCTTGCGCGAAATAGCCACAACAAACTGCCAGCTCATTGTGAGAAGTAATATTCCGCAAAGCACCTCAAATTTACGCGACAGCGCCCAAGTCTGGAGTTGCGACAACAGTCGGCGCGGCTCGAGAAACACGAAAACCGGGTCTGCGGTCTGTTGATTCAATGAATCGCTCACTATCTCCTCGCTTCAGTTTGACTCCTGACAAAATTGCCGCTGCGGCGATTACGTTAGCACCAATCCTATATTTCTTACCCGCTCTACTGGCACATCTTGTCCTTGGACCAGACGACGGCGTTCTTTTCAATGTCCCGTTACGGGTTACGACTGCGAATCTTCTTCGCGCCGGTGAATTACCCTTATGGAACCCATATATATTTGGCGGGATGCCCTTGTTTGCCACGGCTCAAGGTGGCTTACTTTTTCCGCTTAATTGGTTCTACCTGCTGTTCTCACCGGCGATGGCTACCAACCTGATGGTCGTCTCAACCTACATGGTTGCAGGTTTAGGCGCCTTTCTCTTTGCACGGAAAACCGGCAGTTCGGTCGCAGGAGCATTCGTCTCCGGTCTCGTCTGGCAAATGGGTGGTTTCCTTATCGCACAGATCAGCCACATCAACATTGCGCACACTGCCGCATTGTTACCCTGGATTCTCTGGTCACTCGAAAGATACGTTGAAACTGGAAGTCGCAAGCGCGGTGCGCTACTCGCAGTGCTCCTGGCGGTCCAGATCTTCGCGGGGCATCAACAAACCTTTGCTTATACATTCCTGTTGTTTTGTGTGTATGTAATCGTGATGGCTTTTGGAAATGACAGAACTCGCAAACGTTATCTTTTGTCGTTAGGTTTCGCAATCGCAGGATTGCTGTTGGCTGCAGTTCAGATCCTTCCGACGTTTGAATTGCTTGAAAACAGCATTCGATCTGAAGCCACTTACGATTTCTTTTCCTCGTTTTCAATGCCACCTTCATTCCTTGCGACGTACTTTGCGCCCTACGTCATGGGTGGTGGCGACGGCCGGCTTTTTCGGGCGCCGTATATCGGACAGTCATTCTATACAGAGTATGTTTCGTATGCCGGTATCCTGGGAGTGATGCTTGCTGCAAGTGCGTTGCTGCTGAAGCCCGATCGCAGAACCAGGCTGTGGGCCATAATGGTTGTCGTAGGTCTCGCGCTCGCTTTCGGACGGTTCTTACCACTAAATGTGTACAAGGCCGTTTACTACGTTCCGATCCTGAACCTTTTCCGTGTACCAGCGCGACATCTGGTTGAAGTTCATTTTGCAATGGCGATGCTCGCCGGTCGAGGCTTAACTGCGCTTGCTTCGTCTGCGAATTTGCCAGGAGTGAAGTACCGGGTTGCAGGTGTAGCAGTTGCTTGCCTCTTGCTAACGTGGTCCATCGTCACATGGTTGAGGCCTGTCAGTTTCCGCCTGGTGCGCGAGGCTCCAGTCACAGTGTTGCGCGCTCCTGAACTCTTCATGCCTCTTGTCTTTATTTGCCTGAGTGTCTGGGCCATCTGGGCGTTTGCAAATAGATGGCGTGGCGCGACGCTCGGTGTCCTCGCAGTGTTGGCGATCGACCTGTTTCTATGGGGCCAGTTCAGCGGTTGGTATCCGTCGGCTAAGCGTATTCCTGCAGACTATTGGACCGTGCCCGAGAGCGTTGCGTTGTTACGTTCGACTGCACCTGCTGACACGACCACCTATCGAATCCTCACCAGCCATCAATCCTTCAAACCGAACTCGTCAGTGCACACGCCCGGATGGCTGCTTTGGACCGAGCCTGATATCTACTCAATGTTTGGCATATCGAACATCGCCGGCTACGACGGATTTGGGCTGCAACGCTACAGTGAGCTGGCGGGCCAAATGAAGTTATGGGGAGAGTTGACTGACCCCAATGCGACGCTTCGGAGTAACAGCCGGGAAATTGATCTACTAAATGCGCGTTACTTGATTGCCAGGCACGATGATGCACCGGAGCCAATCGTGAATGCAGACGATGTCGCCCCAGCGTCCGCGTTCCAAGAAGCAACTGAAACGTATGCCGGTTCAAAGTTTTCGCGCGAAGATCTCGCATTATCAAACATTAACTCAAAGAAGCTCGTCCGTCTTAGAGTACCTCCGGTGAAGGTGGACCAGATCGCGCTCATCAGTAATCTGTCCTGGGCAGATCAGCTCGCCGACGGTGCGGTCGTAGCCCACTTAAAATTAAACGGGAGAGACGGACGTGTGTTTGAGTTCGATCTACGAGCTGGCAAAGACACTGCAGATTGGGGCTTCGACCGACCAGACATCCGTGGGCGAATCAAATACAGCCGTCCTACTGTCGCAACCAGTTATGAGGCCAGCGACTCTCAGTACAAATACGAAGGTCATACTTACATCGCCACATTTTCACTTCCTGAGAAGGCTATTATTGAGAGCGCTCAGATCAGCATCGAGCCGCACGAAGGGGCGCCGGATCTGTTCCTATCGATTTCTCACATATCGTTGATAGATTCGAAGGAACAGAAGACCTACCCTATGGCCCGTGACATGTTCACCGTTGAGAGTACCGTGGATACATCCGGCTCGAGTGTGAATACCGATCGTTGGCGACAGGTAGCTAAAGGACGACATTTCGACATTTATGAGAATGGACGTGCGTTGCCGCGTGCCTGGTTGGCCAGCAACGTCTTAGTCTTGGATGGACCCTCGACTCTGCAGGTTATTCGCACCGGAGTTCTACCTGATGGATCAAAATGGGACCCACTTCGAATCGCACTGGTAGACAAGGCATTGCAGGGGCTCGCTAATTCAGGCGAGCCTGGGAAGGTTACGATTAAGAACTACGAAGCTAATCGAATCGAGCTCTCGACTGAAGCAGACAAGAATTCCTTTTTAGTCCTAGGGGAGAATGATTACCCTGGTTGGCGCGCGTACATTGATGGACAATTCGCTGACGTGACCCGAACGAATTATGCTCTGCGAGGGGTATTAGTCCCTTCGGGGAAGCATCAGGTCCTCTTCGTTTATCGTCCGTGGTCCATAATTGGCGGATTGGTAGTATCACTACTAACAGCGGTCGGACTAATGTTGATAGTTTGGAAAAAGCCTGACGAATAGACCATGGAAACACGGCAGGATAATTACCGTCACATCGAGCGGCTTGAAGATTGTTTCTTCTATCACACCATGGATGTCCCTGGTTTTGGTGAGGTGCGAGGACATTGGGATCTACGGGGACGTTTCAAAGAATACATTGGCGGCGTCGACCTGACCGGCAAGTCGGTTATTGATATTGGAGCGGCTACCGGTTTTCTCAGTTTTGAGTCTGAAAGGGCTGGCGCCACGCGCGTTGTCTCATTTGACATCGCGAACGCCGGCCAGCAGAGCTTTCTACCGTTCAAAGACAAGCTTTACTCTACCGATTACGCAAGCTGGGCCAAACAGTATGACGCCGAACTCGAGCAATGGAAAAATGCCTACTGGCTTTGTCACCGTCTGCTCAATTCGAAGGCAGAAGTCTATTACGGAAACATCTACGAAATACCTGCTGAGTTGGGTCCGTTTGATGTTGCGATTGTTGGCTCGGTACTAGAACACCTGAGTGATCAAATTAGCGCCCTGGCTTCAATCTCGCGTATCACGAGGGAAACGCTCGTGATCATTTCCCCGTTGCTGGATATTGACGAGCGAATAGCTCAATTCGGTGCGCTTGCGGACCATCCCGAGAATGACTTTACCTGGTGGATTTATTCGAAAGGCGTGTATCGAGAAGTTCTAAAAATGCTTGGGTTTAATATTGTGAGCGTTACCAGCGGCGAGTATTACTACCATCACGGTGAACGTTTAGAAAAACGCCACACCCTCGTGGCTGTACGAGCGTGATTCTGGCTTCAACTTACTGCTTCAACCTCAAACTCGATCGTTAATGGCTGTGAACCAACGTCTTCGAACCAGCAAATATGCTGGTCCACCAGATCTACTTTCAACGTGTAGCGACCGGCTCGCAGCGGCGCAGGGTGATCTATTTTGAATTGAACCTTTTCCCCGGGGGCCACAGAGCGAGGTAACGGAGGTTCACCATGAAATTCAATAACCAGTGTTCCTCGATCATCGAAGATGCGGACTCCCGGCATGACTATCCCCAGCCGCGTTTCTTGTCCCGCGAGCCACAGCGTGTCGCCGGTATTTTTTATCTTCAGCTCGACGTTTAATGGTTCACCGGCTGCTGAAATTATTGGTCCAACAGTTACCACTTCAATTTGAGCACGTAGCACGCCCGGCCGCTTGCTGTCAGGAACAGAAGACGCAGGAGCGCCTTCGGCGACTTTTTTGCAGGCGAGATAATGATAGTTAAGAGCAAGTCCTTTCAGAGGCAACATCTGGTCAACGATTGTTTCTCGCTCGAAAAGGCCGTTAATACTTGCATAGTCACCGATAACAAAGAATCCGTTTTCATCCAAAAGTTGTCGTAAGTAGGTGTAGTCGAATGGTGACTCGAGTGTGCCGTAGCGCTTCATCACGTCCAACAACTCTTCTTCAGTCTCTGAGCCAATTTCCGGTCTTTCACCTTCCAGAATAAACAGCACGCCACCGACATCAAGCATCGACGCGAGGTTGGTCATAACTGAGTGCTCATCTTCGAAGTGGTGTAGCGAGTCATAACAGATCACGGCATCAAACTTTTGCTGGAGCGGTCCGCTCTCGATGTCGTGGATCTCGAATTTACAACTCAGTCTGGTCTCATGGTCCACATCGTAAGGCACTTTCGCGACTCGGTCTCGCGACATCTCTATCAATGATGGACTTACATCAATTCCAGTTACGTCATAACCGAGGCGTGCGAAATACTCACTCAGCCAACCGGACCCGCAACCCACGTCGAGTATTCGGCTTCCGGCGGGCAGACCAAGCGTAACGGCTATATTGGCAAAGTCGCAGAAGTGCCGGTGAGTCTCGGCGTCCATACCGTCGCCGTGATGTTTGTCCGGCTTGTTGGCGAGATTGTAGAACGGCTTGGTCACAAGGTAATGATTGCGTTCGGCATCAAGTTGCGCTGAGTAATCAATCGCAGCTGTCTTGTAATCTATTCCCTGGGGCTTTGCCATGCGTCCCGGCCGATGAGATGGTCTTGACGCGGCGTGGTTTCCGTTCGAGCCGACAGTTCCATTTATCGGCCCATCGGTCTTCCTCATCGGAAACAATTCTGCGATGTCCCTGGCCACACTGCTCATCAAGTTGTTGTCCGCGGAGGTGACATTCATTAATTCCAACTCGCTGGTCACTTCAGCGATCAAGTCTCGCTGCGAACGAACTTCGATGACGTTGCCGATGAATGTTAAGTAATCAACGGCCCGGTGTTTTGCGTTGAACTCCTCGGCAGCATAACGTCGAGCATTCTCGGCGATTCTATTTCGTAACTGACCGTCTTCGATCAGGCGAGTTAGATACGCGAGGAGAAGTTTGTCTGCACTGCCGTCGAGAGGAATCTTCACCACACAGTCGTTTGGCAGTTCGGCATACCAGGCGGCTTCAGCGACGATGCTGCAAACTCCTGCTGATAACAACCGGCATAGGCTGGCACTCGTTTCTCCAACAGTCCGTTCGCGAATGTTCAAGGCGATGTCTGTTTGCTCGATTCTTTGTTTGAACTCATCGAGCGAAATGTGGCCGGTAATCTCTACGTGATCTTCCATTCCATAGCGTCGCACGAGCTCACGAACATCAAAGAAAGCGTTTGTTTCACCAACGAGTGAATATCTGAATTGATGAGTCTTTTTGAGTGAGCTGAGGGCGCGAAGGCTTTGCTCGATTCCTTTGCCGGGGGTGATGAGACCAAAGGTCGCGATACGGATCGTGTTCGCATCAGTTTTTGGCACACTGGTGGGCGGAGGCAGTTTAATAGGCATTGAGATTCGAACAGCCGGAACACCCGGTGCGATTGCGGCGAACCTTGAACGACTCCACTCCGAATGGACGATAATACCTTCAGCGTTTCGCGCGATTCTCTGGTTCAGCGGATAGTCGATAGGTTGGGCCAACATCGGAGGAGTTGCCCCCCTGGCGATGCTTTCCGCTGCTGCGTCGCGAGCGATCTGGCCATACGTCGCTTCAACTTCATCCAGATACAAACGTAGATCGTTTCGTTCGCGCGCTAAGCCCAGAAAAAATTCCTGTAAAGCGAAGTCATGAAAAACGACGATGCCACGTCGATATTTCATCGCATCGAAAATCCCGGAGTGATAACGATGGTCATTCCCAAAGTGGTAGACGACAGCGTCGAACTGGTCCAACTTTCGCAGCTGTGATTTGTCCCTTTTGTAATCGCGCACTTCGAAGCTCGAGGTGAGTTCGCGGTTGGTTGGATAAAAGCCATCGACGAAGAGAGTAATATCAGCTCCTGCGGCGAGATGAGGCAGAAGCTCTTCGCTGTAGTCACTAATACCGGACCGCTGAGGTCCTAAAGGACTGAAATATGCTAGTTTCACCTGTTTGTCCGTAGTCCGTAGTCAGTAGTCAGAGGTCCGGGTGTAGCAAGGGTCAGTACCGATTCGCGGTAGCGTCGGGTGAGTCCCCAGTTATCGCCAAATCATAATCAGCTCGAGTCTCACCCGACGCTACCGCGAATCGGTACTGACCCTTGCTATATCCCTGACCCCCGGCCCCTGAGCCCCAGCCCCTATTTTCCTATCACCACCTTCACCTTCGTAGGAGCAGAACCCTTTTCCTCAAACCACGCCACACCTTCCTGAACCATGTCCAGGCTAAAAAAGTACTCGCCAGGTGTCTTCGGCGCCGTTACGAGGAGTGTCATGTCGGTCTCTTCGCCTGGCTTAAGAGGTTTAGGAATTGCGTTGTGCCCCTCCATCTCAGTGGTTAACTTCCCATCCTTATCGAGCCAGCGATTACCGGCTGCAATGTAATACTTGTTGTCTTTCTGATCGGTTGTTTCGCCGCCGATGGGGAACCACATTACGTCACTAGCATTCTTAACTTTGATCGAAATTGTCTCTTTTTGTCCTGTTCGCAGTTTTGGTAACGGCTCAACCAGGGTGACCTCGGCCCTGAAACCGTTGTCGGGCAATGCTCTTGCCTTTTGAAACGAGATTGTCGGACTCGGAGAAGGTGCGTTGACCGGTACTGCAACCTCCCTGGGTTTACATGCGATGACAAGATTCAAAAGAACAAGTGCACTTAACAACAATATAAATCTACACTTCATATTTAAGTTTCCTCTCGAAAGTCTCGACTGTAAAACTGCACACAGCTCTAAAGAATCGATGTCGATCGAATCCGGCCGCGAACTTTTTTCTGGATTGCAGTTTGAAGTTAAAAGGACCATCTTTGAAGGTAGCTGAAGATTTCCGAGAGGCCTAAAATTACCGTGGTTGTTATGACGCTCTCGTTCAGATTATGTGCAATCCTGATCTCTATCAGCGGCTCTGATTACAACCTGCCCGATTATGCTATTCTCCCGCAACGACAGCTGCCTTCTGTAACACACGCGGCCAACGTCTCGTCTGCTTTTTAATAGCGCCCGTTTAATGGTTCGGCTTTTGGAGGCGAACTTCTTCGACGAACAAGCCGGTGATCGACTATCGTTCCGATATGGGGACGTTGAACAACGGTACCAATTGCGATTGATCAAACTAACATTGAGCAACAGGGAATGACAACTTCGGCCGATCGCATAGTTCAAAACGGTGCTGAAACAAGGTCGCGAGCCTTAGCTGCTTTAACGAAATCAGCAGTAGTTCGAGAGTCTTTAGTTGTCGTTGTCTTTTGCATATTCACTGCGCTTGTCACCTGGCCGTACGTGACGCGATTGCGTGATGTTGTTGTGGATCCGGGAGATCCTTACCTTATCGCCTGGATTCTATGGTGGGATTATCACCAGACGTTTACGGATCCTCTAAATCTTTTCCACGCAAATATCTTCTATCCGCTGAAATACACGCTCGCCTTCAGCGAACATAGTTATGGTATTTCGATGCTCTTTTTCCCGATGTATGCCCTGGGATTTAGACCACTTACCGTACACGCCGTCGCCTTGTTCATGGGATTTGCGCTAAGCGGTTACGGGGCGTTTCGCCTTGGCCGAACCTTGACTGGATCGTCGGCTGTTGGTTGGGTAAGCGGAATAATCTTCGCTTTCATTCCATTTCGTTTCAACATGATGTCGCAGGTGGCCTACGTGTTTTCGCCGTGGATACCACTGGTCTTTGAGGCTTTGGTTCTTTTTGCTCGCGAGCGCAGTACAAAGCGCGCAGTCTGGCTAGGCGTTGCCTTTTTCTTGAACGGGCTCACCACAATTTCCTGGTTTGCCTTTACTCTGGTTCCGTTTGCTCTGTACGCAACCATTTTGTTAACGCGTTACCGGCTCTGGCGCGAGCGTGAATTTTGGCAGAAGGGCATTGGTGCGTTAGCGGTTGCTAGTCTCGCGCTGGTCCCATTCATGTTGCCGTACCTGCGCGTATCTAAGATGTACGGTTTTAAGAGAAGTATTGAAGAGATTAAGTATTACTCTGCGATGCCAATTCACTGGTTGTCGGTCGAAAATCGAAACAGATTATGGCGAGGCATGGGTGAGAACATTCCGGATGGTTGGAAATTTAAGTTGTTCCCAGGCCTGCTACCTATTCTCTTCTCACTTGCAGCGTTGGTCCTCACTCGTGACCGTGGCAAAGATTATTCAGAGCCCCAAGCGTCTAACTCCAGATTTCAACTCTGGCTTCCGCGTCTGGATTGGTCCATCGTAATTCTCATCGCAGTTTCGTTGCTGGCGGTTGGATTTGATCGTTCACCCGCTTTCTTCGGATTGTTTAAGAGACTGACGTCCGAAAGAGTCCTGACATTGCTGACGATTATTGTGGTGTTTCGATTGTGTATTGCCTATCCCTTAAGGTTGGGTACGTTACATCGAAATCTGGTTGAATCTTTGCGTTCACCGCAACGCTGTGATGCATTCTGGTTGGGTTCCCTGCTGACGGTTATTGGATTCTGTTTCTCACTAGGTTGGAACTTCTTCTTTTTCCGTATCTGCTACGACGTCTTGCCGATCTTCCGAAGCATGCGATTTGTCGCGCGTGGTTCGTTGTTGGCATATCTCGGTTTGGCACTCTTAGCAGGACTTGGCGTCCGTGAATTAGCGTCAAGGATCGAACAGCGAAAACTATTGAAGCCGGTCACCGTTTATGTAATCGCCTGCGCCTTATTACTCATAGAGCTCAACACTGCGCCGCTGCGAATCGAACGTGGTGCAGTCTTTCCAGATGCTGTCACCATGCGTTTGAAGCAGACGCAGATGCGAGGCGGAATTGTTCACCTTCCGGTTGGAGGACTCTTCAATTACCGTTACATGCTTCGTGCGGCTGATCACCAAAAGCCGCTGATTGTCGGCACGTCAGGATTCAACTCTCCTGTAGAAAACAGGCTCGAAGAACTCACCGCCAAGGGACCAATTGCGGAAGAAGTGATGACTCTGATGGAGTCAGTCCCAACTTCGTACCTGGTCATTGCAAATCAATCGATCGTTCCGGAGCGAGTTGACGATTACAAGCAGTTTCTTGTTAGCCAAATCAATGCAGGTCGCCTTCGCTTTATCAATCGTTTTGACGGGCATGACGATCTCTATGCTGTGGTAAAAAATGAGCCAGAAGCGCAAAGTGAAGCACCGCTGATGTTGGACGTAACGCTCCGAGATTGGGCCGCGGTTGTCCAGGATGACCAGGTAAGACTCCTGGATACGCCACTACCATCGACTCAGAAATTATATCGGTTGCACATGGCCACGACTGGAGCGATACCTCGGTACCAGGAGTTTATGACTGACGAGGAATCCTTATTGCGAGGTGTGATCGTGGGAATGCCGGGAGAGACGCAGCATTTCGAGGAAAGTTTTGGTCGGCTCCTGGAAAGTTGGACCAAACGCGATCCCTTCCTTTCAAGATTCGACAAGCTTAACGAAGCGGAATTCGTAAGCCGCGTTATCGAGAACGCTCATATCAGTTTTACTACAGACGAGCGTGAGAAGATTACCAATCGCCTTATAAAAGGTGAGATTAGTCGCGCGGCTGTGCTGGCAAAGATCATCGATGACCCGAGGTTTATCGAGGCTGAAAGATCAAGATCATTTATCGTACTTCACTATTTTGCATACCTACATCGCAATCCAGATGATTCGCCCGACAACAATCTTAATGGACTCGAGTTTTGGATCGGCGACCTGGAACGCAATCATGACCCGTCCAAGATTGCCGACGCATTCAAGAACGCCCATGAGCATCTTCGATATGAGAAGTCGCGCGGTGATCAGCCAGCTAAATAGGGAAAGGGAGTTATTTCGGCGATTCCTGGATGTCGAGGACAATCGCCTGGAGGATCAGTTGAAATCCCAGAATTAACGGCAGAACAGAAAGCATCACCGTACCGGTTGTTGCGACATGTTCTGTTAGAACGCTCAGGATCCAGTGATACGCGCCGAAGGCGACTCCCCACGCCGTCAATATCAAACCCATAAACAGAAACAACGCTATTGGTGAAAAGTCGCGCAAAACATATTTTTGGTAGATGCGGTGCCAGAAGCGCGGAATAAAGAGCAGGGGAAATGTCAGGCTCACCTTAAAAGGATTCAACCCGGAACGCTCGTCGCGATAACGTGCGGGAATTGCGACGTCGCGAACCCTTGCGTTGTGAAAGTTAAGCGCAATCAGCATGTCATTCTCAAAGAAGTAACGCTGGTGAATCTGCGCGAGGTTCAGTTTGCGTAGTGCTTCACACTTGATCGCCGTGTATCCATTTTGTGGGTCGAAGATGTGCCAGTATCCAGACGCGAGTTTATTAACAAAGGTGAGAATAATATTGCCAACGAGTCGATGTCTTGGCATCGTTTGCAACGAATCTCCTGCCAGGAACCTGTTCCCCTTCGCGTACTGATAACCATGGTCCACCAGTGCGTCGAGAAGCAAAGATAAATGCTCGGGCGCCATTTGTCCGTCGCCATCCATTTTGGCAACGATATCGCAGCCGTTTTCCAACGCCTTTGTATAACCGGACATCGTTGCGCCACCGACGCCAAGGTTTCTGTCCAGTCGTAAGATCGACAATCGATCGTTACTCAGGCCCGTGAGTATGGCTGGAGTATCGTCAGAGCTACAGTCGTCCACCACAATGATGTGGTCCACGAATGGCGGCACCGTTTCTACAACTTTCGCGATGTGTCGCGCTTCGTTGTGTGCCGGGATGACAACTGCAATACGATGGTTCTTATACATGCGTTACTTTGTCGGAAAGCGACTTCTCATATTGTTTTTCTGGCTTCGCCGCAAACTGAGTACTGTTGTCAAACACTTCGCCTGGTCTATGGTATGACTTGGACCTCAAAATCGACAGTTTTGTTTACGTTTGATCCCGAGGTTATTCCGGTCTCGCTCGTAAACAGCAGGCTCAATGTGTATCCCCCTGCTGCCGTAGGTGCGCGTATCGGCAAAGGCAGAATCGCGGATTCGCCCGGCAGGAAGTCGTAAGGAAGGGTAGTGCCAACGACGCTCCCCACCTGGGCACCATCTTTGGTCCAGTACGCGAGCAGTTTAAGTTGCCTTTGTCGGTCTGCCGAGACCAGCGAGGGGAGTACCTCTCCGCTTGAGTTTATTAGATTCACATAGAGCTTTAAATCAGTGTCGTGCCTGATTACGACAGGGGGATCCAAAGCATTCAGCTCTACTGCATTTGTATCGACGGCGTTTTCAAGTGCCGTCTTCGGAGGTTGAGCTATCTCTG
>Ga0207674_10001246_pt1 | contig 33253 bp, 29 predicted proteins | sample KBSCornC72_FD_184303 | JGI IMG/M metagenome (GOLD analysis project Ga0207674, IMG submission 184303) | Corn rhizosphere microbial communities from Kellogg Biological Station, Michigan, USA - KBS Corn C7-2 (SPAdes) (version 2) | ecosystem: Host-associated > Plants > Roots > Rhizosphere > Soil ...
CGTGGCCAAGGGCCAGGACTTCATGGCGCTGCGGATCCGGGAGATCGCGGCGGGCGCGGGCGTGCCGATCCTCGAGCGGCCGCCGCTTGCGCGGTCGCTTTATGCGAGCGTCGAGGTGGGGCAGGAGATCCCCGAAGACTTCTACGCGGCGGTCGCGGAGATCCTGGCGTACGTGTACGAGCTGACGGGCCGGTCGCGGCGACGGCCGGTGACGGGCGTGCGCGCGATGGCGGGGGTGAACTGATATGGCGACGGCGGTAGCGGCCAACCCGATCTTGTCGGCGATCCAGCGGAACCGCGGGATGCTGTTGCCGTTCGCGGCGATCGCGCTGCTGATGGTGATCCTGATCCCACTGCCGCCGTGGGTGCTGGACTTCATGCTGGTGATGAATTTGACGTTGTCGGCGATCGTGCTGGTGACGACGATTTTCGTGAACAGTCCGCTGGAATTCTCGGTGTTCCCGTCGCTACTGCTGGGCGTCACCTTGTTTCGCCTGGTGCTGAACGCGGCGACGACGCGGCTGATTCTGACGGCGGGGGATCGGGCGGCGAACCCGGACCTGGCGATGGCGGCGGCGGGGCACGTGGTGATGGCGTTCAGCCAGTTCGTCAGCGGGAACTCGCTGGCGGTGGGCGTGATCATCTTCATTATCATCGTGGTGATCCAGTTCGTGGTGATCACCAAGGGCGCCACGCGCATCGCGGAAGTGGCGGCGCGGTTCACGTTGGACGCGATGCCCGGCAAGCAGATGGCGATCGACGCGGACCTGAACGCGGGCGTGATCCAGGAGGCCGAGGCGCGGCGACGTCGCGACGCGATCGCACAGGAGGCGGACTTTTACGGGGCGATGGACGGTGCGTCGAAGTTCGTCCGCGGCGACGCCGTGGCGGCGATCATTATCACGTTCGTGAACGTGTTGGGCGGCCTGTACGTCGGCATGGTCGAGCATAACTGGCCGTTCATGAAGTGCCTGGGACTCTATACGCGCCTGACGATCGGCGACGGGCTGGTGAGCCAGGTGCCGGCGTTCATCGTGTCGCTGGGCGCGGGTTTGATCGTGACGCGGACGAGCAGCCGGGCGAACCTGGGCGACGAAATGCTCGGGCAGGTGCTGGCCAAGCCCCAGGCGTTGATCGTGGCGTCGGCGTTCTTGCTGCTGATGGCGATCACGGATCTGCCCAAGCCGCCGCTGCTGCTGATGGGGGCGAGCTGTGCGGCGCTGGCGTTCTTACTGACGAGGAATCAGCAGCGCGTGATGGCGGCGGCGGCGAAGGAGAAACAGCAGGCGGCGACGAAGAAGGAGCCGGAAAAGGTCGAAAAACTGCTCGACGTCGACACGATGGAGCTGGAGGTCGGCTACGGATTGGTGCGGCTGGTGGACGCGGCCAAGGGTGGCGACCTGCTGGATCGCATCAGCATGATCCGGCGTCAGATCGCGATGGATCTGGGCGTGATCGTCCCGCCGATCCGCATTCGCGACAACATGCAGCTCCAGGCGAACGACTACGTGGTGAAAATCCGCGGGCAGGCGATCGGCCGGGGGGTGACGTACCCCGAGCAATTCCTGGCGATGGACAACGGGGCGACGTCGGGCGCGATCCCCGGGGCCGAGGCGACGATCGAGCCGGCATTCGGACTGCCGGCGTACTGGGTCACGGAGAGTCAGCGGGCGCAGGCGGAATTGCTCAATTACACGGTGGTCGAGGCGACGAGCGTGCTGGCGACGCACCTGACGGAGCTGATCAAGTCGCACGCGGCCGAGCTGCTGACGCGGCAGGAAATCAAGAACCTGATCGACAATCTGAAGGCGCGGGTGCCGGCCCTGGTGGAAGAGGTGATCCCGACGATCGTCAAGCCGGGCGAGCTGCAAAAGGTGATGCAGAATCTGCTGCGCGAACGTGTGCCGGTGCGGGACCTGGAAACGATCATCGAAACGCTCGGCGATTGGGCGGGACGGACGAAGGACCTGGACGTTCTGACGGAGTACGTTCGGAATTCTTTGGCCCGGGCGATTTGCAAACAATACGTGGACGATCAAGATCGTTTATTCGTGATCACGCTCGACCCGGCGCTGGAAGATTTCATCAACAGCCACATCGAGCGGGGCGAGCACGGGACGAGTAACCGGATCCCGCCGCAGGCCGCGCAGCAGATCGTGCAGCGGATCGCGGCGCGGACGGGCGAGCTGACGCAGACGGGTCGGAGCGCGGTGCTGTTGTGCAGCCCGCAGGTGCGCGGGTCTTTGCGGAAGATGATCGAATCGAACTTGCCGCAGGTGGCGGTGTTGTCGTTTAACGAGATCGTGCAGGGGATCAATGTGGAAGCCGTGGCGTTAGTGGGAATGAACGATTGAGCGACCGGGCGAGCGGGACGGCACTATGAACCTGAGAACATTCTCAGCTCCGACTTTTGCGCAGGCCATTTCGCTGGTGAAGGGCGAGATGGGCGGCGAGGCGGTGATCCTGCACACGCGGACGATCCAGCGTCGCCGGTGGATGGGATTGCGGCGTCGGGAGATCGTGGAGATTACGGCCGGCGTCGGATTGAACGTGACGGCGCGACCGGTGCGCAAGCCCGCGCAGGGCAAGCCGGGGACCGGGGGACCGGGGAATCAGGCGGCGCGGCTGCGGACGGAGCGAGAGAATAATGCCCCGCGACCCGGGGTGGCGGCGGCGGGGAATTCGGCGAATCCGGGGAAAGATCTGCTCGACACGCCGGCGGCGAGTCGTGCGATGATGATGTCGATCTCGAGCGAGGTTCGCGAGCTGCGCGGGGTGATGGAAGACCTGGTCAAGCGGACCAAACGCGAGGCGGCGCCGCAGGTCCCGGAGGACCTGTTCGAACATTACACGCACCTGATCCAGAACGAGGTGGCGGAGGAACTGGCGACCGACATGGTGCGGCAGTTGCAAATGCACCGGCCGGAACAGTTGCAGCAGAGCGACTTCGTCCGCGAGCGGCTGACCGAGCAGGTCGAGCGGATGATCCCGACGTCGGCGCCGATCGAGCGGAAGAAGACGGCGGGGGCGCACGTGGTGGCCCTGATCGGGCCGACCGGCGTGGGCAAGACGACGACGCTGGCGAAGATCGCGGCGAACCTGCAGCTCCGCGAGCGGCGGCGCGTCGGACTGATCACGATCGACACCTACCGCATCGCGGCGATCGACCAGCTCCGCAAGTACGCGGAACTGATCGGCGCGCCGCTGAAGGTCGTGAATAACGCCGAGGACCTCCGCGACGCCGTGGCGGCGATGAGCGACTGCGAGTTCATCCTGATCGACACGGCCGGCCGCAGCCCGACGGACACGCTGAAGCTGAACGAACTGAAGGGTTTCCTCGAGGCGGCGGGGCCCGACGAGGTGCACCTGGTGCTGTCGTCGACGGCGAGCCAGGTGTGCATCGAGCGGGCGATCGAGCGGTTCACGACGGTGCGGGTGGACAAGATCATTTTCACGAAGCTCGACGAAGCCGTTCACGTCGGGGTCGTGCTGAACGTGGTGCGAAAGGTGAACAAGGCGCTCTCTTACGTGACGACCGGGCAGAACGTGCCGGACGACATTGAAGTGGGCAAGGGAAGCAAACTGGCCCAACGACTATTGGGAACACACTGATGACGGCCATGATCGATCAAGCGACACAATTAAGAACCCTGCTGAGGGAGCAGCGCCGCCCGCGGGCGAGCGTGATCGCGATCACCAGCGGGAAGGGCGGCGTGGGTAAGAGCAACGTCGCGGTGAATCTCTCCATCAAGCTGGCGTCGGCGGGGAAGAACGTCGTGCTGCTCGACGCCGACCTCGGGCTCGCCAACGCCGACGTCCTCTGCAACATCGACCTGCCGTTCAACCTGTCGCACGTGATCGCGCGCAAGAAGGAACTGCACGAGGTGATGGTGACGGCGCCCGGCGGCTTTAAGCTGATCGGCGGGGCGTCGGGGCTGGCGCGGATGGCGGACCTGACCGATTTCGACCGGCGGCGGATCGTCGAGGCGCTGGGGGCGGTGGAGCACAACGCCGACAGCATCATCATCGACACCGGCGCGGGTATCAGCCCGAACGTGCTGTCCTTCACGCGGGCGGCGGACCACGTGCTGGTGGTGACGACGCCCGAGCCGACGGCGATCACCGACGCTTACGCGGTGATCAAGGTGATCGCCAAGGACGGGGTGGATCGGCAGATCAGCCTCCTGGTGAACCAGGTGCGGAGCACGTCGGAAGCCAAGCTCGTACACGAGCGCGTGGCGAAGGTTGCAAAGAATTTCCTGGGCGTTAACGTGCTGGACGCAGGCCACATGGTGGCCGACGACCACGTCCGACGGGCCGTTTTGCAACGGGTTCCCTTCCTCCTCGCGGCGCCGAAGTGCGGGGCGAGTTTCTGCGTGACGCAGCTCGCCATGCGGTTCGAGCAGGGGATCGCCCCCGGCGCGGACGGCGGGTTCTTCAACCGGATGGGCAAGTGGTTCAAGAAGTGATCGAACCGTCCGGACGATTCGGGTGTCGAGGTAATTCGCGATGAGCAGCCGCCTGGCCGGGTCGTGTGCCTTGATCGTCTTCGCGTTCTGCCTGGTGCAGGGCATTCGCGCGGACAACAGCTTTACGACGACGGTCGGGCGGGCGCTGGTCGGGATGGCGGCGACGTTCGGGGTCGGGCTCCTGGTCGGTCTCGTCGCGCAGCGGATGCTCGACGAAAACGTGAAGGCCGAGGAGCGCCGGCTGAAAAAGCAAAGTGAAGGGGTAGTCGAAGACCGATAACCTTAAGTGGTTGGTCGGTTCCGCGCCGCGGGAACCGCGGGCTAACGAGGAAGCAGGTAACACGTGCAACGGAATGCTCGTCACTCCCACGGATTGGGAAGCTACATGACCAAGCCTGCGACGGCGGCGGGGGCCGCGCCGAAGAAGGACATCAAGGAGACGTGGCTCGCGTACAAGAAGACGCCGACGCAGCAGCTCCGCAACGTCCTGATGGAGAATTACCTCCACCTCGTGCGCTACAACGCCGAGCGCATCCACGTCAAACTGCCGGACGAAGTGGAACTGGACGACCTGATGTCGGCCGGCATTTTTGGCCTGATGGACGCGATCGACGCCTTCGACATGGAACGCGGCGTCAAGTTCGAGACCTACTGCGCCCCGCGCATCCGCGGCGCGATCCTGGACGAGCTGCGGTCGATGGACTGGGTGCCGCGCCTCGTGCGCAGCCGCGCCCACAAGATGGAGAGCGCCACCAAGCAACTCGAAGTCGAGCTGGGCCGCTCACCGACCAATGAGGAGATCGCCAAGCGCCTCAAGATCCCCATGGCGGAGTTCGAGAAGATCGCCAAGGACGCCAGCGCCGTCGGCCTGGTGTCGCTGAGCCGCAAGTGGTTCGAGACCGACAGCAACAAGGACGTCCGCGAGATCGACGTGCTGGAGGACAAGAAGGGGGCCGACCCGGTCCGCGAGATTCAGCGCAAGGATCTGAAAGACCTGCTGACCAAGGGCCTGTCGCGGGCCGAGCGGCTGATCATCATCCTCTACTACTTCGAGGAAATGACGATGAAGGAGATCGGCGCCACGCTCGACCTGTCGGAGTCGCGCGTGTCGCAGATGCACAGCAGCATCCTGGCGCGGCTCAAGGCGCAGATGCAGGACAAGAAGAAGGAGTTCAACGAGGCGGCGGCGGTCTGAGCGCTTCAGGTCAGGCCGGGCCAGCCTTCGGCGGCGGCGCGATTGAAGGCGTCGCGCATGATCTTGACGGCTTCGGCGGGCAGGGGGCCTTTCCTGGCCGCCGCGATGTTCGCGCGGGCGTTGTCGGGGTTGGTGGTGCCCGTGATCGCGGTGTGAACGCCGGGCTGGGCCAAGGTGAATCGCAGCGCGATTTCCGCCCAATCCCGGTCGCCGTCAAACCCGAGTTGCTGGGGCGTGAGGTGGAGTCGCTGAAAGCGTTCCCAGTAGGGGCGGACGTACGCCGGGTAAATCCCGGAGAACGCCTGAAGCCCGCGCCACGCCGAGTTGGCGATCGGGCGCTTGGCGAGCACGCCGACGTTGTGCTCCTTGGCGACCGGCAGCACCGCGTCGATGTTGTTCTGATCGACGAAGTTGACCGACGTTTCGAGCACGGCGATCTCGGGGTGCCGGGCGGCCCAGGCGGCGGCCTCGTTGTCCCCTGAGTAGCCGGCGAACTTGATCTTGCCCGCCTTCCTCGCCTCGACCAGCGCGTCGATCGCCCGGCCCTTCTTCAGGGTCACCAGGTCGCAGGAATGGAGCAACATGACGTCGATCACGTCGGTTTGCAGGCGGCGGAGCGCGGCGTCCACGGTGTTGAGGATCAGTTCCGCGCTCCACGCCTCGCCCTGCGCCTGCTGCACCTTGCCGCCGCACTTGCTCACCAGCACGAACTCACCGCGGCGGTGGCCGACGGCGCTGGCGATCAGTTCTTCTGAGCCCTCGTAGGACGCGGCCGTGTCGATGACGTTGACGCCCGCGTCCAGCAGCAGGTTCAGGATCGCCGCGACCTTCTCGCGTTCCGTCTTAAGGAAGCCGATCGGCGCGGCGCCGAACCCGAGGGCCGAGACGTCGAAGCCGGTACGGCCGAATGCCACTTTGTTCATGCGCGCATTCTAGAACGCCGCGATTCTGTCGCATACCTTACTTTTCCCACGGCCAAAACTGCCGAGTCTCCTTGCGTCGTCCCGAACAGCGTTTTAACATCGCCGCCGGCAAAGGAGTGCCTCATGCCGGGCGAAACCGAAGCACATAAGACGTTGAAAAAGGAAGCCTGCCGCTGGATGTTTCGGATGGGCTACCGCTGCATCGCGGCGGAAGTGCGGCTGAAGCCGCTGGGGATTATCGACGCGGTGGGGACCGGGCTCTTCCGGGCGTATTCGAATTACCTCGCGGCGCCGTACGAGATGCAGCAGGTCTGCTTCGTCGAGTGCAAGGCGTCTCGCGCCGACTTCCTGCGAGACCAGTCGAACGACGGGCAGATGGAACTCTGCCTGATGGAACGCAAGCGCAACCTGCGCGTGAAACGATCGCGCGAGCGGTACGAGCGCTTCGGCCTGCGGCAGGCGGTCGGCCTGGGCAAGTTCAAGGCGTGCCTGCTCCAGCCGATGGCGAACCTCCATTACATCCTCGCGCCCGCCGGAATGATCCAGAAAAAGGAGCTGCCACCGCGGTGGGGGCTGTTGTCCTACGGCGCGGCCGGCGTGAACGTGGTCGTCCGCGCCGAGTGGCAGGAGTGTTGCCGGACACAGCACGTGGAGGGGGCGATCGCGCGGACGCTGACGGGCGACATCTATCGCGCCGACGATCGGGCGATCTCCTCGGTGAACCGGGAGATCTTCGCGCAGCAGCAGTCGTTGGCGCTGAAGATCCGGGCGACGCGGCCGCAGGCGGTGTTCGCGCCCCCGGCGGTCGAGGCGGATTAAGACGCCGCCTGGTAGGGGGGATAATACTGGTTCAGCGCCTTATCGATTTGGGCGTCGCTCGCGAGCACACATTTGACCTGCATGGCGAGGCGGCGGGCGAGTGCGGCGACGCCGCTGGCGCGCGACGGGTCGCCGACGGCGACGATCAACTGCCCTTCGAAAACACGCACCGGCATGGCGCGCAGGCCAAGCGCGAGCTCGCGCGGGAGACACTCGACGGCTTGCGCGTCGATCCCGATCTCGTCGAGGTTCACCACGTCCACGCGGACCGATAGTTGGCTGCACCACGCCGCCCAGACGTGCTCGGGTTGGCAGAAGCCCAGCGAGACGGCAATCGCGCCGAAGCGCTGGCGGGTCTGGCGCTGTTCGGCAAGGATCTCGTCGATGTCGTGCGAGCTGAGCTGGCCGATACTCGAAAGCAACTCTCCCATCCTCGCACGATCCATGGCAGGCTCCGCGTCCGGCGTGACTTCCCCGGATGGAAAGTTACGATGCGAAATCGGTTGCGGCAAAAAAATCGCAGGTTCACAAGAGCGAGAGCGAGCGTCCGATAATGCGCGTGGTTTCCTACAACATCCTGACCGGCGGCGAGGGGCGCGCCGACCCGCTGATCGAAGTCCTGCTGGCGCAGCGCGCGGACGTCGTCGGCCTGGTCGAGGCGGAAGATCCGACGGTGCTCGAGCGGATCGGCCGGCGGACGGGGATGGACTACGTGCAGGCGGTCGGCAAGGAGGGGGGCGCGTCGGCCTTGCTCAGCCGCTTCCCCATTCGCGACTCGATCAATCACGCGCTCTTGCGAAACGGCCTGAGCAAATCGTTTTTGCAGGCGAGCGTCACCGACCCGGCCGGAACCGTCTGGAGCTTTGGCGTGGTGCACTTGCACGCGCGGGCGGGCGAAGAAGACGAACGGAAGCGCGAGGCCGAGTTGGACGTCGTGCTCAAGGTGTTCGAGCCGCTGCGAAACGCCAAGACGCCGCACTTTCTGTTGGGCGATTTCAACGCCAACTCGCCCGTACAGAAGATTGACCTGGCGCGATGCAAGCCCAAGACGCGGGAACAGGCGGCCGCGAACGGCGGCACCATTCCCCGCCGGGCGATCGGGAAATTGTTGAACGCCGGTTACGTCGATACGTACCATTCATCGGACGCGAAAGCCGCCGAGACGCAGGGGACGTTTACGACACAGTTCCCCGGGCAGCGAGTCGACTACATTTTTGCGCATTCGATCGCGGCGAACCGGATCAAGTCGGCGTGGATCGAGTACGACCGCCTGGCGAAGTACGCCAGCGATCATTTCCCGATCGGCGCCGAGATCGAATAGCGCGTTGTGGAGGCGAACGGATTGAGTTGGCGTGAGATCACAGATTGGGTGAAGCGACGGCAGCCGCTGCTGCACGTCGCGGACTTCCTCGGCCGCGGGCGGGGGCGGACGCGGTGGTTCGATCATTTGAACGCGCCGCCACCCGCGCCGCTCAAACCGCACCTATCGAACTGGGATCGGCAGTCGCTCGCGGCGGCGTGGCTGGGCCATGCGACCGTGTTGCTACGCGTCGGCGGGATGACGATCCTCACCGATCCGGTGCTGAACAATCGCGTCGGGATCGGCCTCGGATTGGTCACCGGCGGCCCGCGCCGCCACGTGGCCCCGGCGCTGGCGATCTCGGAACTCCCGCCGATCGATCTCCTCATGATCTCGCACGCCCACTACGACCACCTCGACCGTCCGACCCTCGTGCGGCTGGATAAGAACATCCCCGTCGTGACGGCCGACGGCACGCTCGATCTCATCCGCGATTTGGGATTCCGAAACGTCACCGAGCTGCGCTGGGGCGAATCGACCACGCTCCGCGACGTCAAGGTCACCGCCCAGCGCGTCGCACACTGGGGCGCGCGAACCTTCTTCGACAGCCATCGCGGCTTTAACGCCTACCTGATCGAGAGCGGCAAGAAACGCGTCCTTTACGGCGGCGACACGGCTTACCAGGACTACTTCAAAGACGTGGGCCGTGTCGATCTGGCAGTGCTCGGCATCGGCGGCTACGACCCCTACCTCGCCTCCCACGCGACGCCGGAGCAGGCGTGGGCGATGGCGAACCATCTCAACGCCGATTACATGTTGCCGATGCACCACAGCACGTTCCGCCTCAGTCACGAGCCGACCGCCGAGCCCATCGAGCGCCTGATGATCGCGGCCGGCAAGGACACCGACCGCGTCGTGACGACGCGCGTGGGCGGCACGTGGTCCGCCGCGGGGTGAGGGACACCGCCCGCTTTCCCGGCCAAGCCCGCGAGTTTACAGTGCGGTCATGCGCGCCATCCGCCTGCTGTGCCTGGTCTGCTGCCTCGCGGCCGCGAACGCCGCCCACGCCGTCGAGCCGACCAAGCTCGACCTCTTCCAAGCCGACACCGCCGGCTACCAGACCTATCGCATCCCCGGCGTCGTCGTCACCAAGCGCGGCACCGTCCTCGTCTATTGCGAAGCCCGCAAAAGCGCCAAAAGCGACTGGGGGACGATCGATGTCATGCTCCGCCGCAGCACGGATGGCGGCGCGACGTTCGACGCCCCGCGGCGGATCGTCGAGCCGCCCAAGGAAACCGGCGTCACCGTCAACAATCCGCTCGCCATCGCCGATGCCGTCTCCGGCGCCGTACACATGGTCTACTGCTTCGACTACGCCCGCTGCTTTTACATCCGCTCCGTAGACGACGGCGTCACGTTTTCCAAGCCCGTCGAAATCACCTCGGCGTTCGAACAGCTACGCCCCAGGTTCGACTGGAAAGTTATCGCCACCGGCCCCGGTCACGGTCTTCGCCTGAAATCCGGCCGACTGCTCGTGCCCGTTTGGCTCGCCGTTCAGCACTCACACCGCCCGAGCTGTGTCGCCACGATCTACAGTGACGACGACGGCAAGACCTGGCACGCCGGCGACATCGTCGCAACGCACACGAAGGAAACGCCCAATCCGAGTGAGACCGTCGCCGCCGAGTTGTCGGACGGCCGCGTTCTGCTCAACATTCGCAACGAATCCCCGTCGCACCATCGCCTGATCGCCACGTCGAAGGACGGCAGCACCGGATGGACCAAGCCGGTGTTCGACGAAAACGTGTTCGACCCGATCTGCATGGCATCCCTCGCCCGCGCCGGCGACGCGCTGGTCTTCGCCAACCCCGCCGGCGACGGCAAATCCAAGGCCCGCCGCGAACTCACCCTCCGCCTCTCCCACGACGACGGGAAAACCTGGCCTGACAAGCGCCTCCTCGAACCCGGCATCGCCGCCTACAGCGACCTCGCCACCCTGCCGGACGGAAAAGTCCTCTGCCTCTACGAATGCGGCGGCGTAAACGATCAACAGTTCTACACCCGCACCCTCCGCCTCGCGAAGTTCGACCCCTCCTGGATCACCGCCGGCGACGGAAAATAGGGATTGAGCGGTGCCCGTCGTTCGTAAGTCACGTCAAGGAACCAGGAACCCCCGTCATCCTGAGCTTGCGAAGGATCTGGCTTCGAATTACCAAGCCAGGTGTTTCGCCGCGCTCAACATGACAATCACTTACGTCAGGGCGACCGATCGTAAACGCGGATCGATGTTCGGCGAGCGAAACCGTCGAAAGCCGTTCACCCCACCTGCGCCAACGGCAACGAATCCCCAAACATCCCGATCAGCGCCGCCCGCAATTTCGCGTGTTCCGGCTTGCGCAACCGCGGGTCGTCCGCCAGCAGCGTCAGCGCGTCCTCCTTCGCCTGCTGCAGCAACTGCATCTCCTGCGTAATGTCCGCCAGCTTGAACTCCGGCAGCCCGTGCTGCCGCGTGCCGAAGAACTCGCCCGGCCCGCGGAGCTGCAAGTCCCGCTCGGCGATCTCGAAGCCGTTGTTCGTCCGCGTCATCACCGCCAGCCGTTCCTTGGCGATCTCGCCGGCCGGATCGCCGATCAGCAGGCAGTACGACAGTTCCGCCCCGCGCCCCACGCGCCCGCGCAACTGGTGAAGCTGCGACAGCCCGAACTGCTCGGCGTTGTCGATCACCATCACCGTCGCGTTGGGCACGTCGATGCCGACCTCGATCACCGTGGTCGCGATCAGTACGTCCACCTTGCCGTCGCGAAAAGCCGTCATGGCCGCGTGCTTTTCCTCGGTCGTCATCCGCCCGTGCAGCATCGTCAACCGCAGTCCCGCAAGTGGTCCCTTCGACAGCTTGTCAAACTCGGTCTTGACCGACTTGGCGTCCTCCAGCCCCGTGTCGTCGATCTGCGGCAACACGATGTACGCCTGCCTCCCCGCCGACACCTGTGACCGGATGAATTCGTACGCCGTTGTCGCCTGCTTGCCCGGAAGCCACCGCGTCTTGATCGGCTGGCGGCCGGGCGGCAGCGTGTCGATGGTGCTCACGTCGAAGTCCGCGAAGTACGACAGCGCCAGCGTCCGCGGGATCGGCGTCGCCGTCATCACCAGGTAGTGCGGGGACAACCCCTTCCCCTTCAGCACCGCCCGCTGCCGCACGCCCAGCTTGTGCTGCTCATCCACCACGACCAGCCCGAGGTTCGCGAACCCCACGTCCTCCGAGATCAGCGCCTGCGTTCCGATCGCGATGTGAACCTTGCCGTCCGCCAGCGCCCGCATCAGCCCTCCCTTGCTTTCGCGCTTCGTGCGGCTCGTATAGAGTTCGACCGTGACGTTCGAATCCCCCAGCAGGCGCGAGATAGTGAGGTAATGTTGCTCCGCGAGCACCTCGGTCGGCGCCAAGAGCGCCGCCTGCATCTTGTTCGCCACCGCCGTCAGCATCGCGTAAAGCGCCACGACCGTCTTGCCGCTCCCCACGTCTCCCTGCAAAAGCCGGTTCATCGGCCGCGTCGCCTGCAGGTCCTTCAGGATCTCCCAGATCGCGCCGGTTTGCGCTTCCGTCAATTCGAATGGGAACCGCCCCCGAATCCGCTGATCCAGCAACTTGTCCACCCGCAGTACCGGCGCCGTCAACCGCCCGTCCCGCAATTGCTTGCTGATCCCAAGCCCCAATTGCATCAGCATCAACTCGTCGTACACGATCCGGCGGCGCGCTTTGAGCGCCCGCATCGAATTCGCCGGCCGGTGGATCGTGCGATACGCGTCCCGCCGCGGCATCATCCCCCGCCGCGCCAGAAAAGCGTCGCTAAACCACTCGTCGATGTTCGCGACCGCCGCCTCCAGGTTCGGTTCGACGATCCGCTGGATCGCCTCGCTCGGCAGTTTCGCGCTCGCCGGGTAGATCGGGCGGAACTGCGATTCCGTCACCACCTCGGCCGATTCGTCGATCGACCACCACTTCGGGTTGGTCATCTGCGGGATGTTTTTGAACGATCCGACCTTCCCCTTCACCCGCAGCAGCAGCCCCGGATGGATCGACCGCCGCAGGTACGCCCCGTTGAACCAGACGCACGCCAGCACTCCCGTCCCGTCGTCCAGTGTCGCCTCGAACCGCGGCCGCGGGCGCACCGCGATGTAATCCACCGCCACCACCTTCCCCCGCGCCGTCTGGATCGGCCCAGGGTCAAGCTGGTTGATCGCCCGCTCTTCGGTCTCGTGCTGATAAGTGCGAGGGAAATACTCGAGCAACTCCCCCAGCGTGTTCACGCCCAGGTCCGCCAGTTGCTCGGCGCGCACCGGCCCCACGCCGGCCAGCCGACCGACGGGCGTATTCAGTGGAAGGGTTTTCACCCCCGGCGCTGAGTCCGACGGCGTTTGCGCTTGCCCCATGCCGGCATCGTACGGCGACAACGTGAATCAGGAAAACCCGCGACGCGCGCGACGGCCGCTATTCCTTGGTCGTATCCTTCGACCAACCCTCTTCGCCGATCAACTTCACGAACCGGCAGGCACACACGTCCTTGGCGATCAACTCGTTCCCGACGCGCGTCACCTCGGTCAGCATCTGCTCTTCCTGCGGCCCGATCGGCACGACGGCCTTGCCGCCCTCCTTTAACTGCGACAGCAACAGCTTCTTCGGCAGCTTCGGCGCCCCCGCGCCGATCAGAATCCGGTCATACGGCGCGTGCTCCGTCCACCCGGCCGAGCCGTCGCCAAATTTGAAGTGCACGTTTCGGCATCCTAATTCCAGCAGTCGCTCAAACGCCTCGTCCAACAATGGCTTCAGGCGTTCAACCGTCCAGACGTCCTGCGCCAGCCGCGACAGGATTGCCGTCTGGTACCCGCTCCCCGTCCCGATCTCGAGAACTCGAAGTCCCGGCCGCAGATCCAGGCGGTGCGTCATCAGCGCCACGATGTACGGCTGACTGATCGTCTGCCCATGCCCGATCGGCGCCGCCTGATCCGCGTACGCCAGATCCGTCGACCCCGGCTTAAAAAACCGATCCCGCGGCACCTGCCGCATGGCCTCGATGACGTGCGCGTCATCGATCCCGCGATCAACCACTTGCGTGCGGATCATCCATTCCAGGGGGGAAAGTTCCCGAATCTTATTCATACTTTGCCTGTATCTTCCAAAGTCTTCCGTAATTATCGGCCCACCCGTGTCATCTTATGCAGTCTCGATCACCCAAATTGACCCGCAAACCGCACCCTACTATACCACCGCCATGTCGCGTCGGCGTCCTCGCACCAACTCGCTCGTAACCTTGACCACCGATTTCGGGCTTCGCGATTCATACGTTGCGGAGATGAAAGGGGTTCTGCTCACCCACTGCCCGGCCGCCCGCATCGTCGACGTCACTCACCAGATCGCGCCGCAGGACATCTTAGGCGGCTCGATCGTCCTCGATCGATCCTTGCGCGCCTTCCCGCCGGGCACGGTCCACGTCGCCGTCGTCGATCCGGGCGTCGGCAGCGACCGCAAGCTCTTGTTGATCCGTCTCAACAGCCAGCTCATCCTTTGCCCGGACAATGGCCTGATCACGTGGCCGTGGCGCCGTCTCGGTGGCGGCGTCGCGCGCGAATTGATTTGGCGTCCCCGGACCCACAGCGACACCTTCCACGGCCGCGACATCCTCGCCCCCGCCGCCGGGTTGCTGGCCGCTGGCAAGGTAAGCGCCCGAAAACTCGCGGGCGCTGCAATAACTCCGCAATTACTCGATGTCGGCCCGGCCGAGCCGAAGGCAACCCAGGCGACCGTCATCCACATCGATCATTTCGGCAATGCCACCACCAGCCTGACCGTTGACGCCCGCCATCCCCCGACCGCTGTGCTCGTACGTAACAGATCCCTCGGCCCCGTCCGCCGCACGTACGCCGACGTCGCCATCGGCGCCAAGCTCGCCCTGGTCGGGTCGGCGGGCCTCTTGGAAATCGCCGTCCGAAACGGCAACGCCGCCCGCGTCCTTCGGCTAAAAGTCGGCGACACCATCACCCTCAAATACGCACCCCGCGCCATGTCAAAATGACCACCGATCAACTCCGCACCCTCGACAAGCAGCACGTCTGGCACCCCTTCACTCCCATGAGCCTCTGGGAGCAAAGCGATCCGCTCGTCATCACGCACGGCGACGGATTTCACCTGATCGATTCCGACGGAAACCGCTACCTCGACGGCGTCTCCAGCCTCTGGTGCAACGTCCACGGCCACCGCGTCCCGGAGATTGATGCCGCCATCCTCGCGCAACTCGACAAGATCGCCCACACCACTCTACTCGGCTTGGCGAACGAGCCGAGCATCCTGTTGGCCGACCGTCTGAAGCAGATCATCCCGCCAAACCTGACCAAGGTTTTCTATAGCGATGCCGGCGCGACCGCGACGGAAATCGCGTTCAAGCTCGCCGTGCAATACTGGTACAACGTCGGCCGGCCCCGCCGCAACGAGTTCATCGCCTTCACCGAGGCCTACCACGGGGACACGATCGGCGCGATGTCCGTCGGCCGGATGCCCGCTTTCCACAAGCCCTATCTCCCCCTTCTCTTCAACGTCCACTATGCCCCCACCCCCGACGTCTACCACTGGCCAATTCCTCCCTCTCCCGCATGCGGCCCAAACAGTATTTCGCAGCCACTCGTAATGCGTGTGGGAGAGGGGCGGGGTGAGGGGCTTTTCTCTCCACAAGAAGTCGCCCGCCAATCCATCGCCGCGCTCACCGACCTCCTCGACCGCCACCACGAAACCATCGCCGCCGTCTGCATCGAGCCGATCGTGCAGGGCGCCGGCGGCATGATCGTCCAGCCGCCCGGCTTCCTCGCCGAGGTGCGCCGGCTCGCCACCCATTACGACACGCTCCTGATCTGCGACGAGGTCGCCACCGGCTTCGCCCGCACGGGAAAGATGTTCGCCGTCGAACACGAGGCCGTCGAGCCCGACCTGATGACCGTCGCCAAAGGCCTGACCGGCGGCTACCTGCCCCTCGCCGCCACTTTCACCACCCAGCGGATTTACGACGCCTTCCTCGGCGCCCCCGCCGAGGGCAAAACCTTCTTCCACGGCCACACTTACACCGGCAATCCCCTCGCCTGCGCCGCCGCCATCGCCAACCTCGACCTGATGCACCGGAATCGCACCGCCGAGAACGTTGCCAACAACGCACCCCGACTCGCAACCCTGCTCGAACCGCTCAAAGCCCTCGCGCACGTCGGCGACGTCCGCCAGAAAGGCTACATGGTCGGCATCGAACTCGTGCGCGACAAGGCGACGCGTCAGCCGTTCGACTCCGTCTTGCGAACGGGCCACGCCGTCTGCCACCGCCTTCGCGGCAGGGGGGTGATCCTCCGTCCGCTGGGCGACACGATCGTCCTGATGCCCGCCCCCGCGATGCCGCTCGAACACTTGGAATCGATCGTCATGGCCCTGGGCGAAGAACTCCGGGCCATGTCGTAGCCGGTCCTAAGCTCGCGTCCCCTTTTGGACCGGTCGACCGGGAGGTGGCGGCGGTGCCACCGATCCCGGTTTCTCCACCCGCACCGTAAATGGCTGGAAGATTTCCTGTCCCCCCTTGTCTTTCACCGACACGATCACCTTGAACTCGTCCTCCTTGAACGCCGCCGGCACCGTCCAGGCAACGACGCCCGCCGGGGAGATCGTCATGTTCTTCGGGGCGCTGGCGAGTGCGTACTGCACGCCGCCCACCTTCGACATCACGTCCAGGCGGTACGAGTAGATCCGCCCGCGCTCCGCGGTCGCCGGCGGGGTCGAGTTGACGAACAGGTAATCGATTCCCGTTGCGTCCAGCGCGTCGACCACGTTGAACCGCCGCAGGTGAATCTGGTTGTTGCCCGCGGCCAGTCCCACCAGCACGTTCGCCGCCGGTATGAACCAGAGCCGTTGCTCGGGCGGGAGCGCCGAACCGGCGAACTCGGCGACGTCCTTCATGGTCCAGATCGAGCGTTTCTCGCCGGCGAGGTAGAACTTCAGCTCGGCGTTCTTGCCGCCGCCGCCGCCCCTGCGGCTGGATCCCTTTCCTTCCCCCTTGAGTGCCAGGAAATAATTCGGGCTCATCGTGCCGATCCCGTACCCGTCGATTTCGAACCCGGCGTCCTTCACGTCGGGTCCGAAGACGTTACCGGGGACGAATAAGAGTTGTCCGTCGAAGCTAATTCGCGCGGCCCCCTCGGCGTCGTGGATGTAGCCGCCCTTCTTATGGTCCACCACCTTCTGACCGTCCACGGTGACCACCTCGAGCCCCGCCCAACCCCCGCCCCACGCGACGATCGACCGCCCGTCCCCCGACACGCGCATGTGCGGCGCCGGCCAATTGTTGTCACGTCCGCCCCAACTGTCCCAGTGCATCTCCTGTCCGTGCAGCGTCATCGGGTCCATCAGTAACGTCTTCTTTTCGGACGCCACGACCAGCGGCCGCATCGACGCCGCGCCCATGCCCATCCATTGCACGCCGCCTTCCGGGCCCGCGACCGAGATCTCCTTGTTCCCGGTCGCCAGGTTGTATCGCGTGATGGAATTCTTCTCCGACGACGCGACGAACACGCGATCCTGACCGACCGCGTAATGCACCTCGCCGGCGGGAAGCTGGATGAAATGGGCGACCTTCGCCTCGCAGACGTCGAAGACCGCGAGCGCGCCGGACTTCTTCAAGTGCAGCACCAAGTAGCGCCCGGCCCCGCCCGCCTGCACATTGCTGGCCTCCTCGGGCAGTTTGACGGTCGCCTTGCCGCCGGGGAGGTTCGGCTCGTAGATACCGGTTGCCGCCGCGTCCTCCGCGAACGCGCGCATCGGCAACGCGCTTACGATCAACCCCAAGGCCATTGCCAGCCGCCGCACGTTCCACTCGCCACCACGCATGGACTCTCCTCTAAACGATGAGCTTGCCGGCCGGACTTAACGGCTATACCGCCTGTACCGTAGCACCGGCGGTATCCCGCCCGCCCGACCTCGCCCCGTCCGGCGACGGGGGCACCACATTCTGTATTATCCGTCGAACCTTCCGCAAGACGTGTCGTATAATAGAGTGATAACCTAGTCCTCCTTCCCGGGTGGTGCGGAACGCCGAGAGGTCCGCACCACCTTTATTTTTGCGCCGCGCTTTCGCCCGGTCAGACCGCTCCCCAAATTATTGGAATTAAGCTGGAATTTCCGGGGAAGGCGTCGTGTTGCTACGGATGGGTCACGGTGCGCACGTAGCTTGCCGCCGGCACGAATCAGGGAGAAACACATGCGTCGTTTCGGTCTGCTCGTCGTATTCCTTTTTATCGTCGGGCCTTATGCCGCGGCGTGCAGTTGCGGGTCGGGCGGGACTTGTAAGTGTGTGGCCGGATGCGGCTGCGCGGGGCACGAAACCATGCCGACCATGCCCCCGGCGCCGGACGTGCGGGATGACATCGTGTCCCTTGCCGTCGGCGCGCCGAGCGTCGCCCACGTCGGCGTGGATAACTTCTTCTTCACCGACAGCAATGTTACCATCCACGTCGGCGACACCGTGCAGTGGGATTGGGTCGCGGGCTTTCACACCGTGACGTCGCTCGTGGGCAGCGGCGAACAGTTCGATTCCGGCGCGCAGTCGGCGGGATCGTTCAGTCACACCTTCGCAACCGCCGGCACGTTTAACTACTACTGCCAATTCCACGGGTTCGACAACGGCGACGGCACGGCCAGCGGCATGGCGGCGAAGGTCACGGTGCTACCCGTGCCCGAGCCGGGGGCGGCCGCCGTCGCGTCGGTGCTGGCGGCGGGGGGCACGCTCGTTCGGCGGCGGCGGCGGGCCAACTAATGTTTCGTCGGGTATGCGTTGAGGTAGACGGCCGCCGCGCCCAGGACGTTAATGTCGTCGGGCAGTGACGTCGCCTCGATCGTTGCGCGGTCGCGCGTGGCGGGGAACGAACAGTACGTCTCCATCGACTGCCGGATTCCGGGCATCAGCAGGTCCGTCGCGCGCGACGCGCCGCCCGCCAGCACCACCTTCTCCGGATTAAAGATGTCGATGAAGTGGGCGATGCCCCGCCCGAGGTAATGCCCGACCGTGGAGAGGATCTGTTTCGCCGTTTCGTCGCCGGCGCGGGCGGCGGCGGCGATGTCACGCGTGTTGAGCTTGTCGGGCGTCAGGGTCGTCTGACCGCCCTTTGAGAGCGCGGCAGTCGCAATGCGGTTGACGCCCTTGATGCCGACGTACGATTCAATGCACCCCTTGGTGCCGCAGGAGCAGGGGGCCGGGTCCGCGTATTCGACCTTCACGTGGCCGAGCTCCGTCGCGGCGTTGTCGGCGCCGGTGAGCAACCGGCCCCCGGTGATGACGCCACCGCCCACGCCGGTGCCCAGCGTCAGCAGCACCATGTTCTGACAATTCCTGGAGGCGCCGAACTGAAACTCACCGAGGCAGGCGGCCTTGGCGTCATTGTGAATGGCGACGTCGATGCCGAGCTGCTTCTGCAACTCGCCGGCGAGTGGAAAGTCCTTGAAGGTCGGCAGGTTGGCGGACGTGACGACGACACCCTTCTTGTTGTCGATCAGGCCCGGGCAGCCGACGCCGACGCCGACAGCCTGATCGCCGGTGTCCTTCAGCATCTTGCGCACTGCGTCGGCCATGCGCGCGACGATCCGCACGCCCGGGTCTTGGGCGCCGGTGTCGATCTTGCCGTGGGAGACGATCTCGTGCCGCTCGCCGGTGCGGACCAGGGCCAGCTTGACCGTGGTGCCGCCGATGTCGATGCCTACGATGCAGGGCATAGTCGCATTCCTCCTGTGCGATAATCGGCAAGATTAGATAGTTTGTCCAACTTCGGCCTGCCAGGCGGCGTCTTTACCGGTCCGCCGAAGGATCAGCGTCATTCCCCCTTCAATTCCGACGACCCACCGATCCGCCGTGCGGGCCACTGTCGTAAACCGACCCCCCGCCACCCGCCGCACCGTCCCGCGACCGCCGCTGACCGGTCCCTCGTATTCCAGGTAATCCGCCCGGTGGTCCGCCAACCGCTCGATGACCGTCGGGGTGGTGATCGGCCATGCCGGCGATCGCCACGTCGCCAAGGTCGACCCGTCGGCCGTTTCGAACATCAGATCGAAATGTTCCGGCACGACGCCGGTGTGGTGGAGGATCGCGTAGCGGAGTTTATCGTTTTGCCTGGCCGGCAGCACCGCGAACCCGCCCGCCGCGGGGGCCCGCCGGATTCCGTGGGCCCGGTCCGCGATCGTGGAAATGATGACGAAATAAATCGCCGGCACGCAAATCAGGAACAACGCGATCAGCGTGTAAGCGGCGAGGAACCACGTCCAATCCAACATGACGACGACGTCTAGCGGAAGAGTTGCGGCGCGAACTCGTTCAGGTAGTTTCGCCAGTTGACCCACGTGTGCCCGCCGGTGCTCTCCTCGAAGACCGGTGTGAACTTGTGCCGCTTGAGCAGCTCGACGGTGTCGCGCGAGCGCGCGACCAGGAAGTCGGCCGAGCCCGTGCGAAACCAGAGCAGCTTGAACGGGTGCGCCGACGACGCCGCGTCCAACTCGGTGGCGTGCGCCTTCTCCCACGCGGGCAGGTCGCGCTGGAAGATCGCCGAGCTGAAGACGCCGACGTACGCGTAATCCTCCGGGTGTGCCAGCGAGATGCTGAGCGTCTGGCCGCCGCCCATCGACAGCCCCGCGATGGCGCGATTGGGCGCGTCGGTCAGCACACGGTAGTGCGATTCGACGTACGGGCGGATGTCGGTCACGAAGTCGCGGTCGAACTCGGGCATCGCCGGCGCACCGCCCGCGGCGGGCCGGGTCGCGCCGCCGCGGTCGCCGGTCGTCATGCTGGTGTGGCCGGCCGGCATGACGACGATCATGGGCTTGGCCTTCTGCGACGCGATCAGGTTATCGATGATGAAGTTCGCGCGGCCTTCCGACGTCCACGAATCGTCGCTGTCGCTCGCCCCGTGCAGCAGGTAGAACACCGGGTATTTCTCGCTGCCGTTCTCGTAGCCCGGCGGCGTGTAGACGTGCATCCGCCGATCCTTGCCCAATGCCTTGGACTTGTAATGCACGGCCGCCACCGCCCCGTGCGGCACGTCGGCCTCGTCTTCGACGGAGTGACCGGGCACGTGGAAGACGCTCCAGACGTTGTTGTTGGACAAGCTGACCGACGGACTGCGCGGGTCGACGACGGCGACGCCGTCCACGTTGAAGGTGTAGCGGTAGGTGCCGGGATCGATGGGGCCGACGGTGAGTTCCCAGACGCCGTTGCCGCCCTTGGTGAGTACCCAAGGCCCGCGCGCCTGAATATCGCCCGCATTCAACCGAACGTCCGTCGCCTTGGGTGCGAGGATGCGAAAAGCCACGCGCCGATCGGCCATGACTTCCGGCGATACGAATACCGGCCCACCGGGACGCGTGGTCGGCCTCGTCGTCGGCGCGGCCGGACGCGCCGGCGTCTCCTGCGCCCCCGCCCACATCGGGATCAACAACCCAGCCACCAGAACCAAACGGTTACTCATGTGCATGGAGTGTCTCCTTCGGATCGCCAAGTTTAGCCGGCCCGCTTGCGGGCCGCGTGGAGCGGCCCAGCCATTACCGTACTTTGCTACGCCACGAACACCGGCGGCGGAATGTACTGACTTCGCACCTGTCCGCTCGGATCCTTACTGCTCTTCAGGTTGCACGGGTGCGCGTCGGGACCCAGGTCCCAGTCCCGCGCGTAGTTCCGCGCCAGGTCTTCCATCTCCTGCTTCGTCAGGTTCGGCTTGTCGCACGACTCGGCCGCTTCCTTGATTTCGTGCTCGTTCAAGAGCGTCCCCGTGATGCTCGTCAGGTTCGGGTCCATCAGCAGCCACTTGCAGGCGAGCTGGTGCACCGTCATGCCGTGCGCCCGCGCGATTGGCCGAACCAGTTCGAGCTTTTTCAGCCCGTACACCTTCCAGTTGTTGTCGCGGAACTTGCGGTGATCGTTCTTCTCGATGTCCGATTCGAGCTTGACCACGTCCTTCAGGATCGAGCTGTTGTCGTGCACCCGCGCCAGGATGCCGGCCTTGTACGCCCGCGCCGTCTCGCAGAACTCGCGGCCGGGCGACTGCTCGAAGAGGTTGTAAACCGTCTGCACCGCCTTGGCGTTGTGCTTCATGATCGCTTCGATCCCCTCCTCGCGCCAGCCGATCGCCGGCCCGAGACTCACGCCCCAGACCTTGATCTTCCCCTCGTCCTTGACCTTCTCCAGTTCGGCGAACGTGTCGTCGCGGAACTGCGGCAGCTTGATGTTGTGCGCCATGTAAAGGTCGATGTAATCCGTGCCCAGGCGCTGGAGCGACTGTTCGAGAGAATGCCGGAGCAGCCGCGGCGAAAAATCCTGCTTGCGCTCGGAGTGCGAGCCGGGGATGCCCGGATCGCTGTACCAGTCGTAGCCGAACTTCGACCCGATCTCGACCTTGCTCCGGTCGATCTTCGCGGTCTTCATCCAGTTGGCGAAGAGGGTCTCGGCGCGGCCGTTGCCGTAGGCGTCGCCGTTGTCGAAAAACGTGATGCCCTGATCCGTCGAGAACGAGCAGAGCCGGTCGCAATCTTCCTGTGTGTAGTGTCCCCACCAGTCCACGCCGAAGATCCAGCACCCCAGTGCGACGGCGGAGACTTCCAGATCGGTGTCACCAAATTTACGACGTTCCATCAGTTGACCTCAGGTAATAGGGGGGGATGATAATAGCATGAACGAGAGCGATGCACCAAAGGGCGGCGAAGGTTCCGGACCCGACGAGTCCGGTTCGGGCCCGCGCCCCGAGGGGAACTCGGGACAGTTCAACCAGCGAATTCAGCATTCCCCCGTCACCGCCCGCGTGCCCGAAAAGGTCGCCCGCGGCGTCTTCAGCACTGGCGTGATCGTCATCGACGGGCCGTTCGAATTCATCCTCGATTTCGTGATGGGCCTGGTCCAGCCGCGGCAGGTCGTCGCCCGCGTCATCCTCTCGCCCGTCGTCGTCGAGCAGTTCATCGCCGCGATTAAGGATAACGTCTCGAAGTTCGAGGCGCGGTTCGGCAAGATCCCCGATCTGCCGCGCCCCCCCGCCCCGCCCAAGCCGCCGAACATCCAGGAGATTTACGACGACCTGAAGATCAGCGACGAGACGCACGCCGGCTCGTACGCCAACGCCGTCATGATGGCGCACGGCGTGTCGGAATTCACGTTCGATTTCATCACGCGTTTCTTCCCGACGGCCGCCGTCTCCGCGCGCGTCTTCCTCGCCGCACCGCAGGTCCCCAAGCTGCTCGAAAGCCTCACGGTCTCAATGAACCGTTATAAAAAGCGAATGGACCCTAACCGCCAGAATCCCCCACAGGATCCGCCCCTCTCGCACCCGCCGATGCCGTGAACCGCCCGTTCGGCGGCGGCTACGCCACGCCGTCGCGCGTCGCCTGGCGGACCACGCGCTCCAGGTCCTGGAATGTGATCGGCTTGGTCAGGTGCGTCGTAAACCCCGCCGCCCGGCACTCGGCGACGTCGCTATCCATCCCGTAGCCCGTCAGCGCCACCGCGGGGAATTGGTGCCGCTCGCGCACGCGCCGCATCAGGTCGATCCCCGTCCCGTCGGGCAGGCCGATGTCACTGAGCATCAGGTCGAACGATCGGCGTTCCAGCAACGCGAGCGCGCCCGCGACCGAATGGCACGATTCGACCTGGTGACCCAAACCGCGCAGAAGCCGGGACATCGCCCGCGCCGTGTCGGCGTGGTCCTCGACCAGCAGAATGCTCAGCCGGCGGCCATCGGTGGCCTCGGTCTCACCGGGGCCCGCCGGGAACGTCAGTGCCGACGCCGGTGAATCCACGCTCGGCAGGGTGACGACGAACTCCGAACCGCGCCCGCGCCCCTCGCTGGCCGCGGTGATCGTCCCGCCCAGCGCGTCCATCAGCGCCTTGCTGATTGCCAGTCCCAACCCCAGGCCGCCCGACCGGCGTGCGACGTCCGGGTCGCCCTGCTGAAACGGCCGGAACAGTTCGCCGATCGACCCGGGCGTAATCCCGATGCCCGTATCGCTCACCGTCACACGAAGGTTCCCCGCCGCGTCGTTCGACGAGACGATCCGAATCTCGCCGCCGTCGGGCGTAAACTTGATCGCGTTCTTCAGCACGTTCCAGAACACCTGCTGCAACCGCGCCGAATCCACGCGCACGAACGGCCGCGCCGCGTCCAGGCGCGTCACCAGGTCCAGCCGCTTCTGCGCCACCTCGGGCTTAAACATCTCCACGACGAGCCCCATGAGCTGGCGCGTGTCCGCCACCTCGAAGTTCAGCGACAGTTTCCCCTTGGCGATGCGGGTCAGGTCGAGCAGGTCGTCGATCAGTCGCGCCTCCAGCTCGACGTTCCGCCGCATCATCCGCACGTCGTCCCCCAGTCCCGCGGGCACGCGCCCGTCCCCCTCCCACGCCGTCAGCAGTGCCAGTACGGGCGTCAGGGGCGTCCGCAGTTCGTGCGACAGCATCGCCAGAAATCGGTCCTTCGCCTGCGCCGCGGATTCCAGTTCCGCCTTGGCGTCCCACAACGCCTTTTGCGACGCCTTGTGTTCGCTGAAGTCGCGGAAGACCAGTACCACACCGCGCACCTCCCCGTCCCCGCTCCGGATCGGCGCGCCGCTGTCGTCGATCGGGATCTCCGTCCCGTCCTTGCGAATCAGCAGCGTGTGGTTCGCCAGCCCCACCACCAGCCCCAGCGCCAGCACCTTGTCGACGGGGCTTTCGACCGGCTTACGACTCTCCTCGTTGACGATGTTGAAGACCGCAGCGCAGGGCTGGCCCGTGGCGGCGTCGGCCGTCCAGCCGGTGAGCGCTTCGGCAACCCGGTTCATGAACGTGATTCGCGATTGCACGTCGGTCACGATCACGGCGTCGCCGATGCTCGCCAACGTCACCGCCAGCAATTCCCTCTGCCGCACCACTTCCGCCGCGATCGCCTGCCGCCGGCCGATTTCCCGCCGAATCCGCCCGAACGCCCACGCCACCGCCACGAGGTTGATCCCCCCGACGCCGATGAACGCCCACGTCCGCGCGAGGACGCGATTGTCCGCCGCGGCGCTAAGCTGAGCGATGCGGCGGTCGCCGGCGGTGTTCAGCTTCGACACCAGCGCCCGGATGTCGTCCATCAGTTGCTTGCCGACGCCGCCCTTGACCTCCGCCAGCGCCCGCTCGGGCTGACCGTCACGGTAGAGCGCGACCGTCCGCTCCAGCGCCGCCAGTCTCTGCGAGGCCAGCGCGGTCAGGCGATCCAGATCCGCCGGCGACACCTCGTGCGCGGGTGCCCGCTCCCGTAACCGCCGCACCTCGTCCGCAACCCGCCGCAGCCCGGCGTTATACGGCGCCAGGTACCGCTCGTCCCCCGTCAGCAGGTAGCCGCGCTGCCCCGTCTCGGCCTCGGTCAGCGTCAGGACGACGTCGGTCAATTCCGCGACGTACATCTCCTCGGCGACGCGCGCCCGGTTGATGCGGATGTGCAACGTGCCAATCCAGAACAGGGTCGCCGTCGTGACGATCAGGAATGACGTTAACGCCACGAACAACGCGAACAGCCGCCGGGAATCTCGCCGCATTCATCCTTCCACACCGGCCGCACCGCCGGGACGCCACACATAACGCAAATCGTCCCCGGCAGTTTACCGTGTGGCGTTCTCGTTGTCTGCTTATGGCAGAGTTGGCAAGGTTTCGAAAACGTGTCGACGCGGTTAGATTATTCGGACCTTGAAATGGAGGCTCCGGTCCATGTTCCGATCACCATTCGCCGCCGTCCTGTTCGCCACCGCGGGCGTTCTCATTTCGCACGCACAGGCGCGCGCCGACGCCGTCGACGACTACGTTAACGCGGAAATCCAGAAGCGGAACATCCCCGGCCTGTCGCTCGCCGTCGTGCGCGACGCGAAGGTCGTCAAGGCCGCCGCCTACGGCAAAGCCAACGTCGAACTCGACGTTCCCGTCACTACCGACACCGTCTTCCAAATCCAGTCGATCACCAAGACCTTCACGTCGGCCGCCATCCTGTCCCTCGTCGAGGAAGGCAGGATCGCCCTGAACGATCCGATATCGAAATACCTCGACGGCACGCCCGACACGTGGAAGGAGATCACGATCCGCCACCTGTTGAGTCACACGTCCGGCATCAAGGACTTCATCAACGAGCCGACCGCCAGTATCCGCCTCGACGCCAGCGAAGAAGAAGTCCTCAAGGCCACCGCCCCGCGCCCGCTCAACTTCCAGCCCGGCGACAAGTACGCCTACAGCAACACCAACTATCACCTGCTCGCCATGGTCATCCGCAAGCTCACCGGAAAGTATTACGGCGACTTCCTCCAGGAGCGCATCTTCAAACCCCTGGGCATGACGAGCACGCGCATCCAGGATTTGTCCGCCATCATTCCCCACCGCGCCAGCGGCTACGGCTGGTCCGGCGGCAAACTCCGCAACGGCGAATACGTCGCCCAATCCATTCTTTCCTACGGCGGCGGCGGCGTCCTCTCCACCGCCCCCGACATGGCCAGGTGGGCCATCGCCCTGGAGTCCGAGAAAATCCTCAAGCGCGCCACGTTCGACGAGGCCTGGACACCCGCCAAGTTCAACAACGGCAATCTCTCCGGTTACGGCCTGGGCTGGGGCGTTGACCGCGTCAACGGCCACCGCTTCGTCTCCCACTCCGGCGGCCACATCACCGGTTTTACCAGCAACCTGATCTTCTACCGCGACGACCACCTCGCCGTCATCGTCCTCACCAACGCCGGTCACGCCAACCCCGGCGCGATCGCCCAGCACGTCGCCGGCCTCTACATCCCCGAGCTCAAGCCCCGCGCCGCCAAAGCCATCGAAGACAAGGAGCCCAAGGTCACGGCGCTCCTTCGCGAGATCGGCGCCGGCATCCACCAGGGCGAACTGAACCAGGATCAGTTCACGCCCAACATGTGGGCCGCCCTCGCCCCGCAGCTCGACGCCCTCAAAACCCAAAGCCACCTCGACGGCGATCTCAAGTCCGTCGAACTCCTCAGCAAGAACGAGCAGGGGGGCCAGCGCTTCTATCGCTACCGCATGATCTCCGCCAACAAAACCCACCTCGTTACCCTCGTCCTCGACAAAGATGACAAGGTCGCGGGACTGTGGGCAGAGGAGGAATAACCCCGAGCCCTTCGCCGAACTGCACCCGCGAACGCTTGCGGTTTCGCACCAGTTCCCACACGAAACCGGCTCCTGTCGCGTAACTTCTTCAACACCGCTCCCGACATCCGAGTAATCTCCTCCGAGCACCGCCAGAGCACATCGCAGGAGACTCGCGCAATGCCCAACCCCTCGACAAAGACCTCTCGCCGAACGTTCTTGCAAGGCTCCGCCGCCGCCGCCGTCGCATTGGGCGCGCGCAATGCCCTCTGCGCCGATCCCGCCACGCCCACCGATAAGAACGCCCCCAGCACCGACACCAATCCGCCCGCGCCGACGACCGCCAACCCCGCCGCCGCCGCCACCACCCAGAACACCCGCCTCAACCTCGCCGTCGTCGGCGTCGGCGGCCAGGGCCGCTACGACATGCGCAACTACCTCAGTTGCAAGGAAAACGTCGTCGCCATCTGTGACGTGGACGAAAACCAGATCGCCCAAGCGAAAAAGGAAGGCGGCGAACCCGTCAAAAACGCCAAAACCTACACCGACTACCGCAAGCTCCTCGAAAACGCCAAGGCGTACGACGCCGTCCTCATCGCCACACCCGACCATTGGCACGCCCCGCTCGTCACCGCCTTCCTCAAGGCCGGTAAGCACATTTACTGCGAGAAACCCCTCACCCATTCCATCGCCGAAGCCCGCGCCATCCGCGAGCTCACCCTCGCCAACCCGCACCTCGCCACCCAGATGGGCAATCACGGCAGCGCCGAGCCGACACTCCGCCGCAGCGTCGAACTGATCCGCGCCGGCGTCCTCGGCCAAGTCCACGAAGTCTACACCTGGCTCGACGGGGGCGGCTTCCCCCACGCCCAGGAACGCCCCAAGACCCAAGACCCCATCCCGCCCGGCTTCAACTGGGACTTCTGGTGCGGCCCCTCGCCTTACCGCCCCTTCAAGTCCGGCCTCTACCACCCCTTCGCCTGGCGCGGCTGGTTCGATTTCGGCAACGGCCAACTCGCCGACTTCACCTGCCACATCTTCAACACCACCATGCGCGCCCTCGACCTCACCTACGCCAAGCACATGGAAGTCGGCGGCACCGAGCAGGGCAAGGAATCCTACGGGGCCACTAACACCCTCAAGATGCATTTCCCCGCGCGCCAAGGTTCTAACCCCGGCCGCAGCCTCGATCCCCTCACCCTCTACTGGATGGACGGCGGCCCGCGCCCCAGCGACGAAATCCTCAAGGACGTCATCGTCGTCTACAAACAACCCCCCAAGGGCGGCTGCCTCATCATCGGCGAGAAGGGGAGCATCTTCACCAACCCTTGGAACGCCGGCGCACTGATCAAGCTCGAGGACGACCCCAAGTTCCACGACGTCCTCACCCACGAACCGACCAAGAACGTCCCCGTCACCCTCCCGCGTAAGGTCAGCCACATGCAGGAGTGGATCAACGCCTGCAAGGGCAAAGGGCTGGCCTGGTCCGACTTCGAGTTCGGCGGCCACCTGACCGAGATCGGCCTCGCCGGCGTCATGGCCCTCCGCGTCGGCCGCGACATCGACTGGAACGGCGAAGACATGACCTCCCCCAACGCCCCCGAAGCCCAACGTTTCATCAAGACCGACCCCCGCCGCGCATGGATGGTTTAAGCAATTCCGGCCGCCCGAAAACCGTCATGTTGAGCGCAGCGAAACATCTGGCCTCGAACCCGAGAGCCAGTCGCGTATGCAAGAACGGCTTCGAGCTACCCAGCCAGATCCTTCGCTGCGCGCAGTATGACGCCGTAGGGAGTATATGATGCGACCCATGCCCCGCGCGATCCTGCTCGTAGCGTCACTCGTGCTCCTCACGCCGCATCACAGCGCCCTCGCCGCCGGCAAGGAAGTCCTCGCCGATCACGCCATGGTCGCCACGTCCCACAAGAAGGCCGTCGCCGTCGGCATCGACATCCTCAAGCGGGGGGGCAACGCCGTAGACGCCGCCATCGCCATGAACGCCGTCATGGGGGTTGTCGAGCCCATGTCCAACGGCGTCGGGGGCGACCTCTACGCCATCGTCTGGGACGCGAAATCTCAAAAGATGTACGGCCTCAACGCCAGTGGCCGCTCCCCCTACGCCGCCACCATCGACTATTTCGAAAAACACAACCTTAAGGAAATCCCCAAGAGCGGCCCCCTCTCCTGGTCCGTCCCCGGCACGGTGGACGGCTGGGACCAACTCCGCATCAAGTTCGGCACGATGCCATTCTCGCAGCTTCTCGCGCCGGCGATCGAATGCGCCGAGCAGGGCGTCGAAGTCCCCGAAACCATTGGCGGTTTCTGGCGCCTCGCCGAGCCCAGCCTCCGCCGCCACCCCGACGCCGCCAAGACTTTCCTCGTCAACGGCAAGGCCCCGCGCGTCGGCGACGTCTTCGTCAACAAGTACGTCGCCAAAACCCTCCGCACCATCGCCGAAGGCGGCCGCGACGCCTACTACAAGGGCCGCATCGCCAAAGAGATCGTCGATTTCTCCAACGCCAACGGCGGCCTCTTCGCCCTCCGCGATTTCGAAGACACCGCCAGCACCTGGGTCCAGCCCGTCAGCACCACCTACCGCGGCAAGCGCGTCTGGGAAATCCCCCCGCCCGGCCAGGGCATCAGCGTCCTCCAGATGCTCAACCTCATCGAACCCTTCGACGTCCGCGCCATGGGCCCCGGCTCGGCCGACTGGCTGCAACTCTTTATCGAGACCAAGCGCCTCGCCTACGCCGACCGCGCCAGGTACTACACCGATCCCGCCTTCGCCAAAGTCCCCGTGGCGCAGCTTATCTCCAAGGAATATGCGCAATCCCGCCACGGCCTGATCGATCTCAAGCACGCCGCCCCCCACGTCCCGCCCGGCGAAGTCGCCCTCGGCGGCGACACCATCTACCTTTGCGTCGTCGACAAAGACCGCAACTGCGTATCGCTCATTCAAAGCAATTACAACGGTTTCGGCTCCGGCCTGGTCCCCGGCGACCTCGGCTTCGCCCTCCAGAACCGCGGCACCCTCTTCGCCCTGGACCCCAACCACGCCAACCACCTCGAGCCCCACCGCCGCCCCTTTCACACCATCATCCCCGCCATGGTCACGCAAAACGACAAGCCCTGGTTCGTCTTCGGCGTCATGGGCGGCGACATGCAGCCCCAAGGCCACGTCCAGGTTCTCGTCAACCTCATCGACTTCCAGATGGACGCCCAGGCCGCCGGCGACCAGCCGCGCGTCGAGCACCTCGGCTCCGCCACCCCCACCGGCCTCGCCGAAAAGGGCGTCGGCACCGTCGAGGCCGAACCCGGCATCGCCAAAGAGGTCGTCGAAGAGCTCAAACGCCGCGGCCAAAACGTCGTCACCGTCAAAAAGAACGGCGGCGGTTATCAGGGCATCCTCATCGACCCCCAATCCGGAGAGCTCCACGGCGCCAGCGAATCCCGCCGCGACGGCGAAGCAAAAGGTTATTAGGATTAGCCACGCCGACTCCTGCGGAGTCGGATCTTCCCCGCGCACCAATGCTCCTGGGCCCCGAAAAATCCCTCCGCGACCACCAGTCCCGGATGAACGACTCGACGAGAGGTCAATGGGACTGGTACGCCTCCCACCGCCGCCACATCGAACGCCTCATCCTCCCCCCAACCCCCGGCCGCAGAACTGGTCGCATCTGCGTCCTCGGCGCCGGCAACTGCAACGACCTCGACCTCCACTGGATGCTCGACGTCTACACCGAAGTCCACCTCGTCGACATCGACCCCGCCGCCCTCGACCGCGCCCTTAAGCGCCAGAAGATCGACCCAACCAACCGCCCCATCCACCGCCACGCCCCTATCGACCTCACCAACATCGCCGACCTCACCCGCGGCTGGAAAAGCCGTCCCGTCTCCGACGTCGAAGCCCACGCCGCCATCGCAAAAGTATCAGAACCCACCAACCTCCCTAACCTCCCCGGCCCCTTCGACACTGTCCTCTCCCCCTGCGTCCTCTCGCAACTCCTCTGCGGCGTCCGCGACCTCCTCGGCAAAGATCACCCCCACTGGCCAAATCTCAAAAACGCCCTCCGTGCCCGCCACCTCCAGACCATCAACCACCTCCTCACCCCCGCCGGCCGCGCCGTCCTCGTCATCGACCTCGCCAGCAGCAACCGCCTCCCCGGCTTGGCCCGCGCCACCGACCACGATCTCCCCCAACTCCTTCACTACGCCATCACCCACCAAAAATCCTTCCGCGGCCTCGAACCCCAGGAACTCACCACCCGTCTCCGCCACCACCACCCCCGCGCCACCCCCACCATTTCCCCACCCTGGCTCTGGCACCTAAGCCTGGCCAAAGCCTTCCTCGTCTACGCAATGACCTGGACCCGCTAAAGTGAGGTGGCACGGGCGTCCCGCCCCGTGTTTTCCTCTTTGCCCTTTTGCCCTTACCTAACCACCACCACCGGCCGACAAAACGCCCCCGTCATCCCTCGAAAATTCACCGGCAAACTCCAAAACTCCACCGGCTGCGGCAGCCCCCACACCTCCACCGGAAAACTCAACTCCTCCACGATCCAAACACCCCGTGACAACAGCGCCTCGTGCACCGCCGCATCCCCGATCGAATAGTAATCGATCCCCACCCCCCGCACCCCCCGCTCCACCAGCCACCGCGCCCCTTCCACGCTCAACATCGGCGCATGGTTCAACCACTCATCCGTCCGCGCCCGCTTCTCCCCCCACCCCGTACACAACAGCACGATCCGATCCCGCAACTCCCCACGCAATTTCGCCGACAATTCCCCCACCCCAATCCGCTGATCCGCCACACACGGTCTCAAATCCACCGCATACGCCCCCCCCACCCACCGCTCCAACGCAATCTCGTCCAGCGAAGCCCCCCCCTTGATCTTGTGCAACGGCGCATCCACGTGCGACGCCGTGTGATTCGCACAATTGATCCGCTCCAACCGCCACCCCACCGCATCGTGATCGAACACGATCTCACTCGTCACCGGCGGATGCTCCGGACAATTCGGACACCCGTCGAACAACGGCTGCGACATATCAATGATCCGCATGTCCCAAGTCTACTACATCGCATCCGCCCATAAAAAGTCGCTTCGCGATTTCGCACCATCGGACGATCCCTCGCCATGGCAAATTCTTTTGACCTCTCCCATCCCCCCCGTTAGCTTCATCCGCGCATGACCACCCAACTGCAATACGGCATGGAAGGCGACCGCCCGTACAGCCTCTACTACCAGCACTCCGGCAAGACCCCGCTGGCCAGCATCCTGCTCGCCGCCCTCGCCGGCATCGTCGCGGGCATCGTCCTCGCCTTCGCCTACGCCTACGTGGACGCCTACTGTCCCTACGCCAAGGGCCGCGGCCTGGCGTGCGTCATCTTCGGCGCCGGCATCGGTGGCGCCACCGCCGCCATCGCCAAGGCCGGCAAGATCCGCAGCCTCGCCGTCGTCCTCGCCCTCGTCGGCGCCGTCGCCGTCATCTCGTACTACTTCTGCTGGGTCTTCTGGATCCAGGCCGCCCTCGCCCGCTTCGCCGACAGCGCCAACGGGATCCGCCTCCCCGGCTACGCCCGCCTGATCCTCTCCCCCCTCACGCTCGCCCGCTACATCCAGCTCTTCAACGACAACGGCTACTGGACCATGAGCTCGACCGACAAGGACGCGCCCCACGGCCTCCTGCTCTCCCTCTTCTGGCTCGCCGAGGCCGCCACCATCCTCGGCGCCGCCATCGCCGTCGCCTACTCCACCACCCGCGCCAACGTCTTCTGCGAATCCTGCAACGCCTGGGGCAAGAAACCCGTCACCCTCCGCACCACCGCCCCGGGCGACCCCGTCCAACTCCGCCAGACCCTCGAGACCCACAACTTCACCTACCTCAACTCCCTCGGCCCCGCCACCGACGCCGCCCACTACTGGAGCCTCGTCTACGAATACTGCGGCAACTGCGACAAGCTCCACGCCCTCACGATCAAAGATCACACCAACAAGATCGACAAGAAAGGCGTCGTCCGCGCCAAAAAGGTCAAGACCCTCGTCGAACGCCTCCTCCTCGACACCGCAGAACTCAACACCATCCGCAACGCCACCGCCACCGTCGTCGTCCCCCCACCGCCCAACCCGTCCCTCTAAACAATGAAGCTCCGCCACAGGGAACACAGAGGACGCAGAGGCGAATCGCAACTCAATCGCAGGGCCCGCGTCAGCCGACGCAATCTTCTCTTCCCTCTGTGTTCTCGGTGTCCTCTGTGGCGGAGCTAACCCCTTCAATAATAAACCGACCGGGCCCGATGCCTCGGTTTAATGGACTTGTAATACTTCTCCTGCCCCCGATTCCAGAGCACGTAATCCAACCCCATCGCCGTCACCTCCCGCCCCCCCCCCCCCAGCGCCCCC
>Ga0207674_10001248_pt1 | contig 33233 bp, 26 predicted proteins | sample KBSCornC72_FD_184303 | JGI IMG/M metagenome (GOLD analysis project Ga0207674, IMG submission 184303) | Corn rhizosphere microbial communities from Kellogg Biological Station, Michigan, USA - KBS Corn C7-2 (SPAdes) (version 2) | ecosystem: Host-associated > Plants > Roots > Rhizosphere > Soil ...
CTGCCGGGGCTGGTGCGGGTGGATGAGCGCGTGTACGGGGGGATGGGGTTGGAGTTTCTTCGGAGGGGTGAATGAAGAAGAAAGAAAAGCCCTCATTCCCGCCTTCTCCCACACGCGGGCCGTGGCGCGGCGAAATGCGGGTGTGGGTGCGTGTGGGAGAAGGAGGGCGGGCTTTGGAGTTCAGGCAAGGGTTTCGAGCGTTGTGGGGTAGAGGGGTGGGCGGGGCGAAGGATCGGCGGGCCAGTTGTAGAGGAATTGGCAGGCCGGGCCGCAGATTCGACCCTGGCAGGGGCCCATGCCGCAGCGGGTTTGGAGTTTGGCGTCGCGCGAAGTGGCATAGGCGGCGAGTTGGGCGTGGGGGACGTCTTCGCAGCGGCAGACGAGGGTGTCGGGCGAGGGGAGTTGCTTGAGTTCGTCACGGAGCGCGAAGGCGGTGCGGAGGGCGGTGGCGAAGTGGTGAGACTTGTGACGGGCGCGGAAGAGCTTGCGGGCGGCGTCGGGGCGGTTGGCGGCGATGAGGCCGGCGATCTGGCCTTCGATGATGGATTTTTCTAGGCCGCCGATGCCGGTGGATTCGCCGACGGCGAAGACGTTGGGCAGGCTGGTGCGTTGCTCATCGTCGACGGTGACGCCGTCGGCGTTGAGGCGACAGCCGAGCAGCGCGGCGAGTTCGAGGTTGGGGACGAGGAAGTAGCCGCAGGCGAGAAAGTCGCACGGGATCTCGATTGGGCCGGCGGGCGTGCGGAGGGTGACGTGGAGAGTGCTGTCGCGGTCTTCGGCGCGGGTGGGCCATGTGTCGGCGCGATACGGAACGCCGAGGAGGCGGGACCGGAGGGCGACGCCTTGGGCGAGCTTGGCGGGGTCATGAAAGACGAGGTGGCGCACGAATGCGGTAAGGCGGGCGCGGGGAGTTTGTTCGGCGATGAGCGGGATGCGTGCACCGTACTTGCGGAGGGCGGCGGCGACGGCGAGGAGAAGCGGGCCGGCGCCGGCGACGAGGACGGACTTGTTGGCGATGGGCATGCCCGATTTGACGAGGGCCTGGAGGCCGCCGGCGCCGAAGACGCGCGGCGAAGTCCAGCCGGGGAAGGGGAGGAAGCGTTCGCGGGCGCCGGTGGCGAGGATGATCTTCTGGTAGGAAAGCTCGACAGCTCGGGATGTAAACTGCGCGAGAAGCGTGCCGGGCTGCGGGGTGGCGAGGATGGTGGTGGCGAAGAGTCGGCGGACGCTGGTGAAGAGGAGGCGTTCAATCCAGCGATAGGCAAGCGATCGGGGGCGGGCGCGACCGCGCCAGATCTGCCCACCGGGGGAGGGGTTGTCATCGATCAGTATGACCTTCGCGCCCGACTCGGCAGCGGTGGTGGCGGCGGCGATGCCGGCGGGGCCGGCGCCGACGACGAGGATGTCCGTCGATTCAGCGCGGGGCATCGGTCTGGATCTCCATGCCGGATTGCGCGGGGAGTTGGCAGGTGCGCTGGTGCGGCACGCCGTCGATCGTGGCGCGGCATTCGAAGCAGATGCCCATGCCGCAGAGGGGGCCGCGCGGCTGGCCGGTGACGGAGCGGCGGAAGGTGGTGACGCCGGCGATGAGGACGGCGGCGGCGACGCTGACGCCGTCGGGGACGTTGACGAGTCGGCCGTTGACGCGGAGGTCAGGCATGGGCGGGCTCCTTGGCGAAGCGGCCGGGCAAGTAGGGATCGATCGGAATGCGCGGGGGGCGGTTCAGTATGTGATCGGCGATGAGTCGTGCGCTGCCGAGGGAGGTGGTGATGCCCAGACCCTCGTGGCCGGTGGCGAGGAGGAGGTTGGGGTCACTTGGCGCCGGGCCAACGAGCGGGAGCTTGTCCGGCGTGCTGGGGCGAAAGCCGGTCCAGGCGCGGACGACGCTGAGCCTGGCGAGGTCGGGCATGTACGCGACGGCGCGGCGGATCATGCGCCGGAGGATGGGGTGTTCGACGGTCGGGTCGTCGCTGCCGTACTGGCGGGAGGAGCCGATGAGGATCTGGCCGGTCTTGCGGGGCTGGACGTTGAAGGCGACGGAGTCGGCAGAGACGGAGTGGGCGCTCTTCAGGTAGCCGAGCTCGATGATTTGGTGGTTGACGAACTTGGGGTAGCGGTCGGTGATGATCAGGTGGCCTTTACGGGGGCGGACGTCGGCTTCGATTGTGAGGCGCGGCGAAAGGATACCGGCGGCGTTGATGGTGTGGGGGGCAGAGAAGCGCGTGCCGTCTTTCAGGTGTACGGAAGTTCCCGTGAGGCTGACGACTTCCCCGTGAACCACTTTCGCGCCGCGCTGGCGGGCTCGATCGAAGAGGGCGCGGGCGGCGGTGGGTGGGTAGAGGACGCAGTCGCCGGGGACGCGGAGGCCCCCTGCCAGGCCGGGGCGGAGGTTGGGTTCGACCAGGGCGAGTTGGTGGGGGTCGAGGATTTCGGTGGCGACGTTGCGTTTTGCGTAGAAGTCGTGTTTGGCGCGGACGGCGTTCATCTCCTCTTCGTCGGCGGCGACCCAGAGTGTGCCGCAGGGATCGAATTCGACGTCGGCGGGGAATTCGTCGGCGAGCTCTCGCCAGAGATCGACGGAGTAGCGCGTGAGTGCGAACTGGGCTTCGGAATCGTCCATGACGACGAGGTGGCCCATGCCGGCGGCCGTGGCGCCGTGGCCGATGCCGCGGGATTCGACGACGGTGACGGAGAGGCCTTCGCGCGTGAGGACGTCGGCGCAGGCGGCGCCGACGATTCCCGCGCCGACGATGACGACGTCGGTGGCGACGGCGCTCGTCATGTGCCGATGCCCATGCGGAAGGGGTCGGTGGGGTCGAGGATGAGCGTCGCTTCGGCGGTGACGTGGGCGGAGCCCTTGATGGTGGGCACGAGGTGGTCGCCGACTTTTTTGATCGTGCCTTCGAAGACGCTGCCGACGATGCTTTCCTGTCGCCAGACTTCGCCTTCGTTGAGTTTGCCGTCTTCGAAGAGGCAGGCGAGCTTGGCGCTGGTGCCAGTGCCGCAGGGGGAGCGGTCGTAGGCTTTGCCGGGGCAGAGCACGAAGTTGCGGCTGCCGTTGTGGCCGGGCCTGGGGAGGTCGAAGAGCTCGATGTGGTCGATCTCGGCGCCGCCCCAGCCGGTGACGCCGTCGCGCTTGAGGGCCTGGCGGACGCGCCAACTGAAATCGATGAGGATCTCGACGTTTTTGAGTTCGATCGCCAGGCCGTGTCCGCCGAGGAGGAAGAACCAGTTGCCGCCCCAGGCGACGTCGCCGACGACCGGGCCGTGGCCGTCGACGGTGACGCGGACGTCCTTGGCCTGGCGGTAGCTGGGGACGTTTTCGACGGAGACTTTGCCGTCGTCGTGGAGGCGTGCGGTGACGACACCGACGGGCGTGTCGATGCGGTGCTGGCCGGGCTTAATGCGGCCGAGGTGGGCGAGGGTGACGATCAGGCCGATCGTGCCGTGGCCGCACATGCCGAGGTAGCCGACGTTGTTGAAGAAGATGACGCCGGCGGCGCAATCGGGCTGGGCGGGCGGGACGAGGAGGGCGCCGACCATGACGTCGGAGCCGCGGGGCTCGTTGACGACGGCGGAGCGGAAGCTGTCATGCTCGTTGCGGAAGCGGGCGAGTTGTTCGGCGATGGCGCCGCCGCCGAGGTCGGGGCCGCCGGCGATGATGACACGCGTGGGTTCGCCGCCGGTGTGGGAGTCGATGACCTGGACGCGTCGCGCGTCGCCGCGTTTCATCGGGCCACCTCGCGCTGGGGGAGCTTGGGGCGGTTGCGGATGCCGTCGTGGATGACCTTGAGGACCGCCTCACGCTCGGCGCCCACCAGCGGCAGGCGCGGCGCGCGCACGGTTTCGCCGCCCAGGCCACATTCCTGGACGGCGAGCTTGATGTAGTGGACGAACTTCACGTGCGTGTCGAGGTGGAGGAGCGGCATGTACCAGCGGTAGATGGCCTTGGCCTCTTCCCACTTGCCGGTGGTGGCGAGGTCCCAGAGGTACTGGTTTTCGGCGGGGAAGGCGTTGACGAGGCCGGCGATCCAGCCGACGGCGCCGAGCATGATGGACTCGAGGGCGAGGTCGTCGACGCCGGTGAAGATGGCGTAGCGGTCGCCGACCTCGTTGAGGAGGTCGGTGATGCGGCGGACGTCGGCGGAGGATTCCTTGATGGCGACGAGGTTTTTCTCGTCGGCGAGCTCGGCGAACATGCGCGGGGTGATGTCCACGCCGTAGGAGACGGGGTTGTTGTAGACGAGGATGGGAAGCCTGGTGGCACGGGCGACGGTGCGGAAGTGGGTGAGGGTTTCGCGCGGGTCGGACTTGTAGACCATGGCGGGGAGGAGCATGACGCCGTCGGCGCCGAGCTTTTCCATCTCACGGGCGTAGCGGACGGCGGCGGCGGTGCTGTTCTCGGCGATGCCGCTGAGGACGGGAACGCGGCCTTTGGCCTGGGCGATGGTCATTTCCATGACGGCGCGTTTTTCGGCGGGCTCGAGGGCGACGTTTTCGCCCAGGGAGCCGAGCATGACCAGGCCGGTGGCCCCGTTGTCGATGAGGACGTCGAGGTGGCGGGCGGTGGCGTCCAGATCGAGCGAGCCGTCGGTCTTGAATTGGGTGGTGGCGGCGGGGAAGACGCCGGTCCAGTGGATGGGCATGGTTGTTGTCCTTTCGGGAGTCTGGAAGGGAACATCGTGCCCGCTGACGTTCGCATTTGCAATTCCGGGGAATGCGTTCGCGCGAGTGTCATTCTGAGCGCAGCGAAGGATCTGGCCGCGAAGTCCCGGGCCAGTTCCTGCGAGCCAGATCCTTCGGTCGTTGAAACTCCCTCAGGATGACATTCTTGCAGCAGCAAGTCGTCCGATAAATCCTAACGCCGGCCGACCCGGCGGGCCGATATCGGTGCAATGGCGACCCCCTTGTCCGCGCAAAAGGTCTGTAACCTTCAGCACCTGCTTCAGATCCGGGCTCGGGCGCGGGAGGCGGGAAACGTGGTGGTGCAGTGCCACGGGTGTTTCGACATCGTGCACCCGGGGCACATTCAGTATTTGCAGTTCGCCAAGGCGCAGGGGGATTTGCTGATCGTGTCGGTGTCGGCGGATCCGCAGGTGAACAAGGGGGCGGATCGGCCTCTGATTCCGGACGACTTGCGGGCGGCGAGTTTGGCGGCGCTGGAATGCGTGGATTATGTGTACGTGAATCCGCATCCGACGGCGGTGGAGTTGCTGGAGGAGCTTCGGCCGGACGTTTACGTGAAGGGGCGGGAGTATCAAAACAACAATGATCCGCGATTTGTGGCCGAGCGGGATACGGTGGCGGCGCGGGGCGGGCGAGTCGTGTTCTCGTCGGGCGACGTGATCTATTCGTCGTCGGCGCTGATCGGCGGGATGAGCGCGACGACGTTTAATGACGAGAAGCTTCGGCGGTACCTGGCGCAGTACGACCTGGGCGGGCGAAACCTGCTGCAACTGGTCAACGAGTTCACGCGGCAAAAGATCGTGGTGGTGGGGGATTACATTTTGGATCGGTATCACTTCTGCGAGCCGGCGTCGGTGGCGTCGGAGTCGCCGATGATGAGCTTGCGGCAGGTGCGGACGGAGGATTACGACGGCGGGGCGGGGGTCGTGGCGCTGCACCTGGCGGGGATGGGGGCGTCGCCGACGCTGGTGACGGGGCTGGGGCAGGATGACGAATCGGGCGTCGTGGCGACGCGGCTCAAGCGGCGGGGCGTCGAGTTGTCGGCGATGAACGCGCGGAAGGAGTTGCCGCTGAAGCGGCGGTATCTCGCGGATCTGACAAAGGTGCTCAAGATCGACGAGGGTGGGACGAACCCACTGGATTCCAAGGCGGAACAGGCGCTGGCGGATCGAATTCTTCGCGCGGCCGAGGACGCGAGCGCGGTGATCTTTGCGGATTTCGGATACGGGCTGATCTCGCCGACTTTGCTCGAGCGGATCATGCCGACGCTGCGGAAGCGGGTGCGGATCATCACGGCGGACGTGAGCGGGATGCGGTCGAATCTGCTTTGCTTTAAGAATGTCGATTTGCTCTGCCCGACGGAGCGCGAAGTTCGCGAGACGCTGCATGATTTCACGACTGGGATCAACAACGTCGTCTACTCGCTGATGTCGCAGACGAATGCGAAGCAGGCACTGATCACGCTGGGCAAGCAGGGGTTGCTGGTGTTCGACCAGTATCGGGCGCGGGCGGCGGATCAATCGTGGGAACGGAAGTTGCGGAGCGAATACCTGCCGGCTTTGGCAGCGCACGCGACGGACCCGCTGGGGTGCGGGGACGCTCTGTTGGCGACGGCAACGCTGGCGATGGCGGCGGGGGGGAATGTACACGCGGCGGCGTACCTGGGGTCGGTTGCGGCGGCGTTCGAGGCGCAACGGATCGGGAATCAGCCGATTACGGCGGAAGATTTGTTGAGTGGGTTGGCGACGAGCGCGCCGATGGAGACGGCACGGCGGTTGGCGTCGTAGGTCATCCTCAAAAGACGGAAAGACGGGCAGACAAGAATGTCTGCCCCACCATTAAGGCGGATCAGCACCCAATCCCATGGAAAAGGAGTTCCATCATGTCCTGCCGGCGGCTCAATGTGTTGTTGTTCGCTTTTGGGCATGCGGGGGTTGGCGCGATCCGGGGGCTGAGGGGCGCGGGACATCGCGTTACGGGGTGCTTTACCCATCCGACCACGGCGGCCTGGCAGCCGTCGGTTCTGGACGAGTGCCACCGGGTCGGCATCCCCTGCTCGACTGATCCGATCGCGGACGAAGGCGGCGTTACGCCGGGAATGAACGCCCGGCCGGACGTCGTGCTGTCGATTTTTTACCGCCGGCGGATTGAGATGCCGTTTTTGGCGCTGGGGACGATTGGCGCGTTCAACGTGGCGGCGTCGCAGTTGCCGCGCTACCGCGGGTATTTTCCGTTCCGCTGGGCGATCCTGAATAATGAATCGATGTGGGGCGTGACGGTTCACCAGATGACGCACAATTATTGCGACGGCGCGGTGCTGCACCGGCGGCCGCTGCTGATCAAGCCGACGCAGAACGCGTACGACCTGTCGCTGCGGTTGGCGGATTGCGCAGTAACGGCGGCGGTGGAGGCGGTTGATCGACTGGCGGTGGGGGACGATCACCTGCAATCGCTCGAGCCGGCAATCCCGCCACTGTTCGGTGCGGAACTGCCCTTCGGCGGGGCGATCGACTGGCGGCAACCGGCCGGGCGAATTCATTCGTTTATACGGGCGCTGGACTTCGGCCGGTGGGTTCAGGGGGCGTACCAGCACCTGACGCCGCCGGCGCGGGCGTCGATCGGTGGCGAGCCATTGGGGATCTACCAATCGTCGTACGGCGGGACGATGTCCTCCTACCCCGCCGGCACGATCACGCGCTGCGACGACGAGGTCTGGGTGCAGGCCGGCCGCGGGCATGTGGCGGTCGAGCGCATGCTCGTCGGGGGCGTGGACCACGACGCGGCGGGGTATTTGACCGCGCGCGGCGTGCGGCCGGGCGACACGTTCGACACGGAATGGGCCTGGGACGCCGCGGGCGGCGGGGGGGCGACCATCAGCCGGGCGGCCTGACGGGCGCGGGTCGGGGTTTTTTCCACCCGAAGGGTCGTTGCCGCCGATAAAACCGGTAACCCGCGAAAGGCCGCGCCATGTCCGATTCGCCGTACGATTTGTCCGTCGTTCTCCCCACGTGTAACCGCGCCCCCCTGCTGGAGCGGGCGCTGGCATCGATCGCGTTCCATACCGGCTGCCGGCACGAGATCATCGTCGTGGATGGCGGGAGCACGGATCACACGCCGGACGTGCTGAACCGGGCGCGGCATTCGCTGGGGGAGCGGCTCAAGGTCATCCGGGAGGAGAAGCGCGAGGGGTTCGTGCGGGCGGTGAACAAGGGGCTGCGGAGTGCGGTGGGGCGGAACGTGACGTGGTTGAACGACGACGCGCGGCCATTGCCCGAGGCGCTGGATCGCGCGGTGCATCAGATCGATCACGAAGACCCGTCGGTGGCGTTCGTGGCGCTCTTTCATCGGTGGAACAGCACGCGCAACGTCGCGTACGAATCGTTGCATCATGGGCATTTGTACCGGCTGTGCCACGTGCGGGGGACGTTGTACGCGAACTTCCCGGTTGGTAAGCGGGAGACGTTCGAGCGGCTGGGGTATCTCGACGAGCGGTTCTACTTTTTCGGCGCCGATCCCGATCTGTCGCTCAAGGCGTGGCAGGCGGGGATGAAGGTGGTGCCGGCGTACGGGGCGCTGATCGACCACGAGCAGGTCGAGGACGACCGGCGGGCGGTGGACAATCCGCACGGGGAGTCGGACAACGCCAAGCTCTTCGAGAAGTGGGACCTGCCGGAGAAGAACCTGCGGTTCAACGATTTCCACCCCGACCGGCCGTGCACGGTCAAAGGGCTACGGCAGCCCGTGCCGAACGCGGCGTAGGCGTGGGGACGAAGGCGAATCAATCGGCACAACATGAAGAACACATTCGAAATCCAGGGGTCGAACACGTCCGAACCGTCGCCGCGCGGGAGCCTGCACGCCGCCGTTTTTCTGAACGTGCAGACGAATTGCGGGTTCATTCCCGAACCCCCTGCTGCTGCCGTAATCGAGACGGCGCCGGTCGAACCGGCACCGCTGCCGCCGCGTCAGCAGCAGCAGCAGCCGCTCAAGCCCAAGCCGCTGGTGTCGTTCGTGGTTTCGACGTTCAACCGTCGCGACGTGCTGCTGAAGACCCTGTCGCAGGTCGCTCACTGCGGTCTGAAGGCGGAAGAGTTTGAGACGCTGGTCGTGGACAATGCTTCGACCGACGGTACGTCGGTGGAAGTGCGACAGCGGTACCCGATGATCCACCTGCTGCACCAGGAGTACAACGGCGGGCCGGTGTCGAAGAACCTGGCGATCCGGTCGGCGCGGGGGCGGTATGTGATCTTTCTGGACGACGATTCGTACCCCACGCCCGGGTCGGTGGCTCGAATGATGAAGCACTTCGACGCCAATCCGCGGCTGGGGGCGGCGGTCTTCACGATCACGCTGCCGGACGGCTCGCGGGAATGCTCGGCGTATCCGAACGTTTTCATCGGTTGCGGGACGGGGTTTCGGCGGACGGCGCTGGAGCAGGTGGGCGGGTTGCCCGCGGACTTCTTCATGCAGGCGGAGGAGTACGATCTTTCGCTGCGACTGCTTGACGCGGGGTACGAGATTCGCACGTTTGACGATTTGCACGTGACGCACCTGAAGTCCCCGACGGCACGGGCAAGTGAGCGGGTGACGATGTTCGACGTGCGCAACAACCTGGTGCTGATCACGCGGTATTTTCCGAGGCGCTGGGTTCTCCCATTCGCGAAGGATTGGCTACGGCGGTATCGCATGATCGCGACGGGCAAGGGGCACGAGGTGGCGTATTACAAGGGCCTGATCGGTGGGCTGGCGCGCACCCTGCGGCCGGGGAATCGGCGGCCGATCAACGAGGCGACGTTTGAAAAGCTCGTCAAGTTGAATGAGACGGAATTGCGGCTGGCGCGCGCGGTGCGGGAACACAATCTGAAGCGCGTGCTCTACGCCGATTTCGGGAAGAATATGCTGCCGTTCTATTTGGCGGCCAAGCGTTGTGGGATCGAGGTCGTGGCGATCGCGGACGAGCGACTGGGGACGCCGCCCGCGAAGGTGACGGAGATTGACGACGGCGGTCTGGTGCGTTCGCCGCGCGGGCCCAAGGTGCGGCGATACCGGGGGATTCCGATCCTGCGCGATGCCGCGTGTACGATGCTCGACTACGACGCCGTAATCGTGTCGAACCTGTCGCCGGTCCATGCCGCGCAGCGAAGAAACGCGTGGCGCACCCGGTTAGGGCACGACACGCGTTTGGTAATCGATCTCTTCGAGGACGACCGCTACGCCAGCGTTACTTTCGCTGACCGGGCATCACGGGGATTTCACCAAACTGTTGCTCGAAGCGCTTGACGAGCTGCTGGAGCGACAGGGCGAGCCGCTTGGCGGTCACGTAGCTGATGACGACGCGATCGGTGACCTTCAGGAGCACCTGCTGCTGCTGGCCGGGCTGGGCGTTGGGGTTGGGCATGTTGAAGCCGAAGTCGACGACGGCTTCCTGCTCGGCGGTGTGAATGCGATACGCGTTGGCGTAAATCGTCTTCATGTCCCGCTCGTCGACGAGGACTTGCACTTGCTGTTGACCCGCCTGGGGGGCCGCCGCTTCCGTTTCTTCCGCCATGATCAAAAACCTTTCTGTTTAGATGTCTTTCGTCAATGGAGTCGGGGTATTCTGCCCCCATCCGGACGATTGTCAAACGGCAATGCCCCCCTTGCCCGGGCTACCCAAAATCGGCGCCTAGGCCGAGGCTTTTCGGGGCAGCGGCGTGGACTGCGGGAGGGTCCGGATAAACGAAGCGAGCTCGTCCAGCGGGATCGGGAAGGCGGTCGGCTTGACGCCCGGACCGTCGCCCACGGTAGCGTCGATGCGCGACACGCCCCATAGGCAGGGGACCGCGCCCCCGGCCGCGACCGCCAGCGCTTTGGGAAGCTGCGAGGGGCTGAGCGAGGTCGTCATGGACTTGCCGATGACGACGATGCCGCGGTGTTCGGTCCATTCCTGGGCGGCCAGCGGCAGGCGATCGTGTACGTCGATCCGGGCCATCGATTCGAGGGCGGCGGCGACGGGATCGAAGGTCGAGAACGTCGCGTCCCGCGCGACCCAGAGGCGCGTCTCGGTCGCGCCGAAGAGCGGCCGCATCAGGGTCGCCTGGTCGGTCGGGCTGAGATGGGCGAGGATGCCGGTCAGGGCGAGGATCTCGTTGCGGAATTGCACACTGTCGGGCCGGGCGGGGTTTTCGTTGCCGGTGGCGGCGCGGCACTCGCTGCGGCTGAGCGGGCCGATCTTCGCGCGGGCGCCCGGCGCGAGGAGCATGCCGCAGGCGTAGCGGTCGGCGAGGCGCAGGATGCGGGCCATGCGGTCGCCCGGCACGCGCCCGGCGCGCTCGGCCTCGTGGAACGCTTCGATCGGGCCGCTGATCGATTCGGGCAGGCCAATGCGTTGGATGATCGTTGTGAGCAGCCGCTCGCGGGTGATGCCCATCATCTCGCGCTCGAGCTGGTCGAGGGGGAAACCGGTGGCCACCTGCGCCTGTAACACCTGGGCGTATTCGGCGGCGAAATGGGTTTGAAAAAAGATGTCGGCGAGGTCGTGGCAGAGGCCGATCAGGTAGGCGACGTTCGCCGACGCCTCGTCGGCGGGCGCGGTAAGGCGCTCGCACAACTGGGCGACGGCGAACGAGTGCTGCCAGCCGCGGATCGGATCGAACCCGTCGGCGGTGGTCGCGGGCACGGCGTCGAAGATGCCCAGCGCGGCGGCGATGTTGTGCAAGGCGTTGCAGCCGATGTTCTTCACGGCGTCGGTGATGCTCGTGACCGGCCCGCGCGCGGAACTGTAGGCGGCGCTATTGGCGACCTGCAGGACGCGCGCCGAAAGCATCGGATCGCGTGAGACGAACGACGCGATCTGCGACAGATCGGCGCTGGGCGAGGCGGCAAGGGCGGCCACCTGCATCACGACGCCGGACAGGGCGCGGGTTTCGAGCGCCTTTTCGGCACGGGCGACGCATTCGTCGCGGGTCAGCAGCTTCTTAACCGCTTCCGCACCGGCGGTGCCGCCGGCGGGCTTCGCCACGGCCGCGCTCGCCGCCGGCGCGCCGGCGGTGCCGGCCGTCGGCAACGGCGCGTACCGCGAGACTCGTTCCAGCAGCGTCCCGAAGCTGAACGACCGCTTCAGGATGTAATCCTTCACGCCCAGCCGCGCCGCCTCGATCACGCGCGTGCGGTCCGAATCGGCGGTCAGCAGGATCACCTGCACCTGGAATTCCGGGGGCATCGCGTTCATCGCGCGGATGACGTCCAGCCCGTCCAGCGAGGGCATGTTGAGATCCAGCAGGATCAGCCGCGGCCGGTGCGACTGGATCATCGCGACGGCCTCTTTGCCGTCGGCGGCGCAGATCGCGTTGTAGCCGGCGGCGCGCAGGCTCGCCGCGATCGGCTCGCGCACGATGCTCATGTCGTCGGCGATCAGCACGGTCGGTGCGGCCGTGGTTGCCGGGGCGGGCGCCGGCGGGGTGGCCGGATCAGTTTCGGGCATGGTTGATCTCCTTCGACGCGTCGTACCCGTCGATCTGGCGGATCAGGGTGAACAACGATTCGATCTCGCGGCTGAGCGCGTTGAGGTCGAGCGCGCTCTCGTGAGCCTTGGCGAGCACTTCCGCCCGGTCGGCCAGTTCGCCGATGTCCGGGAAGCCGTACATGCCGGCCGTCCCCTTGATCTGGTGTACGGCGCGGGCGAGTTGGTCGATGCTCCCGCGGTACAACAGGTCGTGGATCAGCGCCACCTGCCCGGGCAGATGCGCGACGAACTGTGGCAGGAATCTCTCGAGGATCTGCCGGTCCTCGGCCGCCCCCACCGCGTCCTCAGCAGCGGCGGCGGTGGCGGCGGCGGCGGAGGCCGACGGGGACGGCGTTTCCGCCCCGGCCGCGCGCGCCGCGTTCAAGTTATTCACCACGACCTGCACCAGGCGGATGCGGTCCACGGGCTTGCTCAGGTAATCGCTGCAACCGCTGCGAATGCACTTGTCGCGGTCGTCGGCCATCGCGTGCGCGGTGAGCGCGACGACGGGGCCCTTGAAACCAGAATCGCGCAGCCGCGACGCGGCGCCGTACCCGTCCAACTCCGGCATCTGCATGTCCAGCAGGATCAGGTCGAACGGCGTGCCCGCCTTGCGCGCCAGCGATTCCAGCTCGCACGCGATGCGCCCGTTCTCCGCCAGCGTCACGTCCGCCCCGGCCTTTTGCAAATAGCACGACAGCAAATCTCGATTGTCCGCCCCGTCCTCCGCGAGCAGGATCCGCCCGTTAACTTTGAGCGCCGGTCCACCCTGCGCGCGCAGCGACGCGAACGCCTCGACACACCGATCGATATACTGCACGCCGTTCAGCGGGCCGGTTTCAACGGTTAACGTGAACTGACTGCCGCGGCCCGGGGCGCTGTCGACGGTAATGTCCCCGCCCAGCTCGTGCGCCAGCCGCCGGCTGATGCTTAATCCCAGGCCGGTCCCACCGAACTTCCGCGTGGTGGACGTGTCGGCCTGCGCGAACGGAAGGAAGAGCCGTTCCACTTGCTCGGGCGCGATGCCGATGCCACTGTCCGTGATCTCGAACGCCATGCGCGGCGACGGGTCGTCCGGCGTGGTGGACATCTTCGCCAGCACGCGCACCCACCCCGCCTCGGTGAACTTGATCGCGTTGGCCGTCAGGTTCATCAGGATCTGGCGCAGGCGCGTCGGGTCGCTGCGGATCGTTTTGGGGATCAGGCCTTCGATCTTGACGACGAATTGCAATTTGCGCTCGGTCGCGCGGACGCGCATCGCCGAGGCGATCTCGCTGAGGATCTGGCACGGCGAACAATCGATGTGCTCGACCTTCAACTCACCCGCCTCGATTTTCGACAAGTCCAGGACGTCGTTGATGATGCTCAGCAGGTGCGACCCGTTCCGCCGGATCGTGTTCACGTGATTGAGTCGCTGGCTGGCGTTCTGATCGGGCGCCAGGAGCAAGTCCGCGTAGCCGAGGATCGAATTCATGGGCGTGCGGATCTCGTGGCTCATGTTCGCGAGGAACTCGCTCTTCGCGCGGCTGGCGGCTTCGGCGCGATCCTTGGCGGTGCTCAGCTCGCTGTTCATTCGCAGGAGTTGCTCCGTGCGGAGCATGACCTGTTCTTCCAGGTGATCCTGGTTCGCCTTGAGGCCGGCGTCGCGGAGCTGGATCTGCTCAAGCATCTCGTTAAAGCCGTCCATCAACTGGCCCAGCTCGTCATTGCTCTCCTTGACCGCGCGCACGGAGTAATTCCGCTCGGCCGAGACGACTTGCGCCGTCTCCGCCAGGTGCTGGATGGGTCGCGCGATGAACCGCTGCAACCGTGACGCGAGGAAGAGCGCGAGCCCCGCGGAGGCGCAGAAGACGCCGAACAGCGTAATCGCGTACCGGGCGATCCGCGCGTAAAGCTCTTGAAGGTCCGATCGTACGAAGACGGCGCCGATCGGCTGCCCGTCGAGCAGGATACGTTTGAAGATTTCCAGGTGACCGTCGTTGAAGCGGTGTTGTTCCGGCAGCGCCGCCGTCGGCGGCGCCGTTTCGCCCGGTCCGTGGCCGATCGCCGCGTAGGTCGCGAAGATCCGCCCCTCGGCGTCGTACACGCAGGCGCTCACCACGTGCGGGTCGGCCCGCAGCGATTGCAGCGTCTGCCGCGCGTCGTTGGCGTCGCTGAAGCTCAGCGCCGCCGTGCTGTTCTGCCCGACGATCGCCGCGTGCATCCGCACGTTGTTGATCATCTCCTCGCGGCTCATTACGACGTCGAAGACGAGGAACATCGTGCAGGCGGTCAGCAGCGCCACGCCGCTGCTGATCATCGCGAGGATGGTCAGCTTGCGCTTGATCGAGAGGTCGGAAAAGAATCGAATCGTAAACGCTTTCATGTTTCTCCGCGCCGCGCGAGGCGTGGGTCGGTCACGCCAAAGGGACCGTGGACGCACGCGCGCGGTCACTGCCCATAACGGTGACAACGTTTGTACGATCGGCTCCGGTACGCCGCTCCATAAGTGGATTGGCGCGGATCGTCCCGCCTGAACCGTTTGTGACAGCAAGATGAAGCAGAAAATGACGTGATCGGACCAGTCCCTCGTCCCGTAACAGCCTGGCGCCCGGGCCAGCCGCCCCCCGGCAATTATCCGTTCGCCCCCGCCCGCCCCGTCAGACTGGCCACCGTCGCAATGAGTTCCGGCGATTCGACCGGCTTGGCGATGTGCACCTGGAACCCCGCCAGCATCGCCCGCCGCCGATCCTCCGACCGCGCGAACGCCGTGAGTGCGATCGCCGGCGTCCCCCCGCCGTCCTCCGCCGGAAGCGAGCGCACGAGCCGGATCAGCTCGTACCCGTCCAAGTCCGGCATCGCGATGTCGCTGACGATCACGTCCGGGTGCTGGCGGTGAACCATTTCGAGCGCCTCGCGCGCGCTGGCGGCGAGCATCACGCGCGCCGCGCGACGTTCCAGTACCCGCTTCAGGAGAACCCGCGCGTCGGGCTCGTCGTCCACGACCAGCACGGTCACCCCCGACAGGTTCGGCAAGTCGTCGTCCGCCAAACGGTCCGCGGCCGCCGCCGCCGACCCTTGGCCATCCCCCCCACCACCGCGCCGCTCGACGGGAAGCGTGACCACGAACGACGCGCCCCGCCCTTCCCCGTCGCTCTTGGCCGCCACCCGCCCGCCGTGCAACTCCACCAGGTTTTTCACGATCGCCAGTCCGATGCCCAGGCCGCTCACCCGCCGCGCCGTCGAAACTTCGCCCTGGCGAAACCGGTCGAACACGTGCGGCAAAAACTCCGGCCGCATCCCCTGCCCGTTGTCCGTCACCGCGATCTCCATGTGCCCGCCGACGCGCGTCAGCAGCACGTCGACGCGGCCACCCCGCGGCGTGAACTTCACCGCGTTCGACAGCAGGTTCCAGATCACCTGTTGCAGCCGCGCCGCGTCCCCGGAGACCGATCCGGCTTCCGGCGTTGACGTCACCGTTAGCCGCAATTGTTTGGCGTCCGCGCTCGGCCGCACCGCCGTCACCGCCGCCCCGATCACCGCCGCCAGGTCCACCCGCCGCACGTCCAGCCGGATGCGGCCTGACATCACGCGGCTCAGGTCCAGCACGTCGTCGATGAGCTGCGCCTGCGTGCGGGCGTTGCGCTGGATCGTCTGTAAACCCTCGTCCAACTCTTCGGAGCGCACGCCCGGCGCCGCCAGCACCTGCGACCAGCCGAGGATCGCGTTGAGCGGCGTCCGCAGTTCGTGCGACAAGGTCGACAGGAACTCGTCTTTCAAGCGCGACAGCCGCTCGGCGTGCACACGGGCGGCACGCTCGGATTCCAACTGTTGCCGGCTTTCGTGCAACCGTTCCTGCGAAACCGCCAAAGAGTCGGCCAAGTCGGCGCACCGGCGCTGACTCGCCTCAAGCAATGATTCGGAGTCCATCTGTGATTACTCCGACGCCACGGGACACGTGACGCCTTGATAAGCCGGCCCGGTTTGCCCGCACGAGCCGCCCATCCATTCTTCCCCGCCTTTGGGATCAACTCTACGGCCCCCGCGAAAGTCTTTCAACTCTCGTGACCTACCCTGAACAGGGCTTTGGTGACGCACATCGCCCCCCGGGGCGCAATCATGGCGCAAATACCGCCTGGGCAATGTGGGTAACGCATCGCCAACCGCGTCAATTCGCCACGCGGGTCGCCCGCCGACATTCAATTGCTTCCCCTCCCGTGCGGAGTAGAATCGCCTCCCGAATGGAAACACCGCAAGGGAGCGGGATGGCCGGTGTGAGTATGCCCGTGACTCGTCCGACGGGGCGTGCGCTCATTATTGGTTCGCCCTCATGCCGCAGCGCGCCGCTGAACACGCTTCAGCGGCTGGGTTTCACCTGCGCCGAGATCGACGACCCCTATTCGGCGATGGCCGAGATTTGCCGCCGCCCCCTGGTTTACCGCGCGATCATCCTGTCGCTCGCGAGCCTTTATCGAGAAGAATTGCCGCTGATCCAGTCGGTCAAGCGTCGCTGGCCGCACGTGGACGTCTGGCTGACGCAAACGGACGGCCGCCACGCCGCGCTCGCCGACGCGATGCGCCTCGGCGCCGACGGCCTGTTATCCGACGACGGCCTGCACCGCACCGCGATCGCCGGCGCGTCGGAAAGCTTGTATTCCCGCGCCGACGCCGGCCCCGCCGCGTGGCCCGCCAGCGCCGTGCCGCCCGTCGATACGTTGGACCCGGCGGACGCGGACATCCCGGCGCACGAGCCGATCCTGACCGCCGAAGAACTGCGGGCGCTTTTGGCCGATCAACCGCTGGTCCTCCCGGAAGAAGAAGACGAGTGATCCACGGCAAACAGCGCAGACGGAATTGCACGGTCGCCGTATAAGGTTCAGGACGACGCTATGCCTCGAATCGGACGGGAAAAAGTTCTGCTGATCGCCGACCCGCAGCGCGACGTACACGCCGCGCTCATCGCCGCCCTGCCGTCCGCGACCGTGACCGCGGTCAACGACTACTTCGACGGCATCGCCGAACTGTCGGCCAACCAGTATTCGACGGTCGTCGCCTCCGCCGAGCCGATCGAGCGCCGGCCCGAGGCCGCCGTCCGACAGCTCCGTGAACTCGCCGGCGAAGGCCGCCTGATCCTTTTCGGCCAACCCTCCCTCGAAGGCCTGAGCCGCAAGATGCTCGAGTTCGGCGTCGACGATTACATCATTACGCCGCCCAGTCCTGGCGAACTGCAGCAAATGTTCAGCGGTACCGCGCTGCGCGCCGCCGCCGCGCCCAAGGTCGCCCCCGCCGACGAGGAGCAGGCCGGCGAAGTCAAGGTGACGCCGCCACCGTCGTCGGCCGACATCCTGCACGGCCTGCCGCTGGCGGACGTGGTCCTCGATGCCCTGCTCCATCATCCGTCCGATGCGCCCAACGCCGCCGTGCGGCGCATCTCCGAAGTCATCGCGCCCACGATGCAGCTCACCTTCGCGCCCAATGGCAAACCGGCGCCGGACGTCGGTGACGACATGCTGCTCCTCTCGCACGGCCTGCGCGCCGGCAATGAAGAAGTGGGCCAGCTCCACCTCATCCTGCCCCTCGACGATCAAGCCCACTCCGCCCGTCACCTGCTCGCCCAGATCGCGCACCTGATCGGAAAAGTCGCCGGCCTGCAGGACCGCCACAACCGCCTGCAGAAGCTCGCCATCACGGACCAACTCACCGGCGTCTACAACCGCCGCTACTTCGAGCACTTCCTCACCCGCATCCTCGAGAAGGCCCAGGTGCTGCGCTTCCCCGTCACCCTGCTGCTCTTCGACATCGATAACTTCAAGCGCTACAACGACACCTACGGCCATGGGGTGGGCGACCAGATCCTCAAGGAGACCGCCGCCCTCATGCGCCGCTGCTGCCGCGAGCACGACCTGGTCGCCCGTATCGGCGGGGACGAGTTCGCGGTCGTCTTCTGGGAAAAGGAAGGCCCCCGCCAGCCCAAGGGCGCCAAGGGCCCCACCATGCCCGGCAAGCCCCCGCAGTCCCCGCGCCAGATCTTCGAGCGCTTCCGTGGCCTGCTGAAAGTGCAGGATTTCCCGGGCCTGGGTCCCACCGGCAAAGGCGTCCTCTCCGCCAGCGGCGCCATCGCGTCTTACCCGTGGGACGGCAAGAATGTCGCCGAGCTGATCGAGGCCGCCGACCAGACCCTCGTCAAGCGCTCCAAGCAAGGCGGCAAAGACCGCATCTTCCTCGTCGGCGACGGCGAAGACGCCGGCAATCCGAGCTGAACTCTGCCCTTAGGGGCCCCGGGAATCTGCCGCGGGCGATGACGGGTTAGTCTTCCGCCCGTACGGCGTTGCTGGAGACTTCCGACGCGCTTTCCGGCACGGGCGCGAAGGCGACGACGGAAGACTCCATCGCGGGTACTTCGGCGCGACCGGCGCCGCCGGCGATCAGGCGGTTGGCGAAGGTCTCAGCCTGGAGTTCTTCGCCGTGGACGACGTAGGCGGTGGTTTGTGGTGTGAGCGTAGGTTTCAGGAAGCGCAGTAACTCATCCCCGTCGGCGTGGGCGCTCAGGCCGTGAATCGTCCGCACCTGGCATTTCACGTCGTACCACCGGTCGTAGATTCGTACGCGCCGCGCGCCGTCCTGCAGGCGGCGGCCGAGGGTGTTCGGTGGCGTGTAGCCGACGAAGAGGACCAGATCCTTCGGCCGCTCGATGCTGAGCGACAGGTGGTGCAGGATGCGGCCGAACTCGCACGTCGGGCTGCTGGCGATGATCACGCAGGGGCCGTTCTGGCCGTTGATCTTCCGGCTGTCCTGCGAGCTGCTCGCGAACGTGGTCCGCGCCAGCCCGAACAAATCCTTTGTTCCGATCATCTGCGTCGTTTGCTCGTCGTAGTTGTCGCGGAACTGGCTGTACGCCTGGCTCGCCTCCACGCCCATGGGGCTGTCCACGAAGACCGGTAATGGCGCGATGTCACCTTCGCTGATGAACTTCTGCACGTACCAGAGGATCGTCTGGGTGCGGCCGACGGCGAAGGAGGGGACGAGCAGGCGGCTGCGGTCGCGGACGACCTGCTTGACGGCCTCCAGCAGTTGTGGGCCGACCTCGCTCATGGGCCCGTGCCTGGCGTTGCCGTACGTGCTCTCCGTAATGACGAGATCGACCGGTCCGGGCGGCGTCGCGGGGTCGCGAAGGATCGGCGAGTCGTAACGCCCGATGTCGGCCGTAAAGAGCAGCGTGCGCGGCTTGCCCGCTTCGGTCCATTCGAGCAGGACGTAAGCCGACCCGAGGATGTGCCCCGCGTCACGAAACGTGAACGCCACGCCGTTGCCGAGCTCCGTTCGCTTCTCGTACCCGACGTGTTTGAACGCGCGCAGGACCGCCGGCACGTCGGCGCGGGTATAGAGCGGCTTGACCTCCTCTTCGCCCGGCGCGCGACTGCGGCGATTCAGATAGCTCGCGTCCTCTTCCTGAATCTCCGCCGAATCTTCGAGCACGATCCGGGCCACCGCCGCCGTGCCGGGCGTGCAATAGATCGGCCCCGCGTACCCCGCCCGCGTCAGCACCGGCAGCTTGCCGCAGTGATCGAGGTGCCCGTGCGAAAGGATGACCGCATCGACCGTCTGCGCGTCCTTGGGAAGGTAGCGATTCAATCGGTTCGCGACGTCGCGCGCCCCCTGGTACATGCCGACGTCGAGCAGGATGCGCAGGGCGTTCACCTCGATCAAATGACAAGACCCCGTCACGGTCCGATCCGCACCGCAGAATTGAATTCGCATGACGGCCAAGGGTACCGGCCCGCCGGGACGATGCCTACCCTCAAACGCCAAGCGCACCCATTGCACGAAACGCGATCGCCGCGTCGAATGGGATCAAGCGACCGAAGGAGACGACATGACTTCACGAAGGAACCTGCTGACCGCCGCCGCCGCCGCCGCCGCGTTGACGCTGGGAAAGTCTGCGAGGGCGCGCGGCGAAGCGCCCGCGCCCGGCGCCGGCGATCCCACGAGCGATCTCGCCGATCTGACGAATCTCCTGCGCGTCGCGTGGCCGAAGAACCGCACGATCAACATCGTCTGCCACGGTCACAGCGTGCCCGCCGGTTACTTCAAGACGCCGGCCGTGGACACGCTCAACGCTTACCCACATCTGCTTCACGTAGGATTGACCGAGCGTTTTCCGCACGCGGTAATCAACGTGATCGTGACGGCCATCGGCGGCGAGGCGTCGGAGGCCGGCGAGAAACGCTTCGCCCGTGACGTCCTCTGCCACCAGCCCGACGTGATCACGATCGACTACGCGTTGAACGACCGTCGGCTGGGACTGGAACGCGCCAAGGCGGCGTGGCTGTCGATGATCCGGCAGGCGAAAGGGGTCAAGCTCATCCTGCTCACGCCGACCCCCGATCAGTCGGCCAAGTTGGACGACCCCGCCGACCCATTGAACCAACATGCCGGGCAGATTCGCGCGCTGGCCGCGCGGAACGGGATCGCGCTGGTCGACAGTCTTGCCGCCTTTAAGGCGCGGCTTGCGGCGGGCGACCGCCTCGGCGACCTGATGTCGCAGGTCAACCACCCCAATCGAAAGGGCCACGATCTGGTGGCGGCGGAACTACTGAAGTGGTTCGGAAAAGCGGAGGGTTGAACGCCCCGCCGCTCACCCGTCGCGAAACGCAGCCGGCAGGATTCGAACCTGCGACCGTCGGATTAGAAATCCGATGCTCTATCCAACTGAGCTACGGCTGCACCCGTGCAGGAGTATAGCCGTGCCCGCGCGGGGGGAAAAGCGACGGCCGCTTATTGCATCGCTTCGATCGTGAGATCGTCTGCGGCCTTGGCCCCCTGCTTTCCGACTTGCCCGTCGGGGCCGACGCTCATGAGCGTGTAGCCCTTGCCTTCGGTGCGGTAGGTCAGCGGCTTGTCGGTGAAGCCGTCGATCGGCTCGGACTTGAAGTAGGCGGGGGCGAGCAGGCGCAGCTCGGGCGGGTACTCACCCATCTTGATGTGGAAGGCGGCCAGCGCCAGCGCGGTCTCGGTGAGCTCGCGCTGGACGGCGGCCCGCGTCTCGACCGTGTAGGCGCGCTCCATCGACGGCACGACCAGAATAATGAGGCGGTCCTCGACCGGCGCGAATGCCGACTTCCAGCCGGCGTACTTGCTCTTGAGGGCGTCGAGGTCGTGCAGGACGGCGTTGGTGGCCTTCATGCGGGCGGCGTGCGTCGGCTGCTTGCCGGCGTCGGCGAGGCGGTCGTACCAGCCGTTTGCCTTGACCATGGCGGCGTTCCAGTCCTTGGCGGCGGAATCGACCGGGGGCAGGATCGTCTTGTCACGCATGGGTTCCAGGGCCTTCTGCGCTTCGGCGACGCCGTGCACCGCCGCCGTCTGGAGGAACTCCAGGAGGAAGCCGCGCTCGCCCCCCTCGAAGACGTCGTAAAACTGCCGCGGGGCGGGGGCGGCGCGCAGCTCCTTGAGGAGGTGATCGATCTGCGCTTCGGGGAGCCACCCGCCGGTCGCGGCGGTGTTGATCGCGTCGAGGCCGTTGGCCTCGCAGGCGGCGCCGACGAGGTTCTCGATCAGCGTCGGGGCGTGGGTCATCAGGCGCCCGAGGCGGACGATGGCGACGGCGTCGCGGCAGAAGGCGTCGATGTCCTCGTCACCCAGGCGCAGCATGGCCCGCGCCTTCAATGCGTTGACCAGGTGCCGCTGCGAACTGAGGTGCGGCAGGAGGACGGAGACCAGTGGGTCCGTGTCGTGCTCGCGTACGAGGGGCATGTAGTAGTGGTCGCGCTGCGAGGCTTCGACCATGAGATTCAATCGGCCCTCGAGCGGCTCGAGGTAGTGGGCGACTTCGGGATGCTTCTCGGCGACCCAGGGGTGCTTGAGGGCGTCGTCCATGCCCGGCGGGTCGGCTTGCGGGACGGGCACGTTGTTCGCCGTCTGCGGCACGGGCAAGCCCAACTTCTGCCAGACCCGCTCGTAGTGTCCCGCCGGGGCGGGGATGTCGGTCACGGCCTCGAGCATCAGGATCGCGGCGTTGTTCTCCTTGGTGACGCCTTTCGACAGTCGCTCGTTGATCGCCTCGACGTAATCGATCGTGCCATCGGGGCGCACCGGGCCGGTCACGTAGGTGGTTTCCTTGGCGATCTTGAAGCGGGGTTGGTCCGCCGCCGCCGGCTTGGGATCGTCGGCCCACGAGAAGTGCGTCAAACCCAGCACCACGACGAGGCAGCCGACAACGACCGTTGTAGCCCGCATGAGAGCTCCGAAAGTTCGAGTTGGGCGGCGATCGCGACGACCGCCGTTTCTCATATGACGGAGACGCGTCCGGGGACTTTCCGAAAAACGGGGCGAATTTGTCGCGGAAAATCAGACGTTAAAGAGGAAATGCGTGATGTCGCCGTCCTTCATCACGTAATCCTTGCCTTCGGCGCGGAGCTTGCCGGCGGCCTTGATGGCGGCTTCGGTCTTGTACTGCACGAGGTCGTCGAGGGTGTAGATGTTGGCGCGGATGAAGCCGCGCTCAAAGTCGGTATGGATGACGCCTGCCGCCTGTGGGGCGGTGGCGCCGACGGGGATTTCCCAGGCGCGGATTTCCTTGGGGCCGGCGGTGAAATAACTCTGGCGGCCGAGGAGCTTGTAGGCCTCGCGGGTGAGGGCGGCCAACGCGGGTTCCTTCAGGCCCATGCTTTCGAGCATTTCCTTGCGGTCGGCATCGCCGAGTTCGGCGAGTTCGGATTCGAGCTTGCCGCAGATGGGGACGACGCCGCCGCCTTCGACCTTGGCGCGCTCGCGCACCTTCTCCACCAAAGGCCCTTCGCCGTGCAGGTCCGCCTCGTTCACGTTGGCTACGTAAAGGACCTTCTTCGCGGTGATTAGCCCGAGGCCCTTGACGATCTTGCGCTCTTCGGGGTTGAACTCGATGCCGCGGACGGGCTTGCCCTGATCGAGCTGATCGCGGCATTTCTTCATGACGTCCATGCGGGCGATCGCTTCCTTGTCGCCGCTGCGCGCCTGGCGGCCGCCCTTGTCCATGCCGGACGAGACGGACTCCAGGTCCGCCAACGCGAGTTCCGTGTCGATCGTGTCGATGTCGCGGATCGGATCGACGGTGCCCTCGACGTGGGTGATGTCGTTGTCCACGAAACATCGCACGACGTGCAGGATCGCGTCCACCTCGCGAATGTGGGAGAGGAACTTGTTCCCCAGGCCTTCACCGGTGCTGGCGCCGCGGACGATGCCGGCGATGTCCACCACGCGCACGGATGCGGGGATGATCTTCTCGGTGGGCTGGTACTGGTTGATGACGCGCAGGCGGTCGTCGGGCACGGCGACGACGCCGACGTTGGGCTCGATGGTGGCGAACGGGTAATTGGCTGCGAGCGCGCCGGCGGCCGTAAGGGCGTTGAAAATGGTGCTCTTGCCGACGTTGGGCAACCCGACGATTCCGACTTCTAATGCCATGTCTGCCTGATCCTTGGTATCCTGTACGGTAGCGGCCGCGATACGGCGGCCCGCGCGCGAGCCGCGTACTATATAGTCAAATCGGGCAACCCGCGAAACCTCTGCGTCGGTTAGTCGTCTAACGCCACCGTCATGCGACGCCACCTTCGATCCGCGATCGCGTTTTTGGCCCTCGGGGTGGCAACCACGCTTGGGGTGGCGTGGCTGATGACGCTGGCGGTGGACGTGCAGGCGGGGACGCAGACCCAGGCGGAGAGGTACTCCGACGACGAACAGTGGTCGGTCACCCGCTGGGACAAGGCGGGGGCGATCCAGGTCAAGTCGGTCCGGATCAAGGGGCTGAACTGGAGCCCGCAGCAGGCGGCCGGTGCGCCCGACACGCGTGTACAGGGGGATCAGGTGACGGCATGGGCATCGCGGTCGCCGGACCTCGGGACGGAGTGGCTGGAATTGGAATACGCCAGGGCGGTCCAAGTCCGCGAGGTGCGGGTGTATGAGAGCGACTGCCCGGGGGCGCTATTCAAGGTGACGGCGTTCGACGCGGGGGGGCGGGAGGTCGAGGCGTGGAGCGGGACGGACCCGACGCCGGCCAGCGCCGCCGCCAACGGTTCGCCGGTTCCGATTTCGACGATACCGGTTTCGCTGGGATTTGCGGTGAGTCGGATCAGGATCTACCTGGCGGCGGACAAGGTGCCGGGATGGAACGAGATCGACGCGGTCGGCCTGGTGAGCGACGCCGGCGACGTGCAGTGGGCGCGGCACGTACAGGCGAGCAGCACGTACGCGTCGGCATCGGGCACGGCCAGCGGCGGCAATCCGGGCATGCTGGTTCCGTCGTGGACGCGGCTGGATCGTCCCGGGCGTCCGTGGGAATCAGGGATCGCCAATCGGGAAGAGCGGGTGGTCGACGCGCGCGGCTGGCCGATGGTCGCCCTGATGTCGGAGACGGACAATCTTGCCTCGTCGGGCAGCGTGAACGGGCAGCAGCAGCAGTTGTTGCAGCTTCAGAGTTATAACGCTTATGCGTCGGGCACGAGTGGTCTGTCGAGCGGCGCGGTGGCGCTCGGCACGCCGTCGGCGGCTCGCGTGCCGACCCCCCTGCCGATCAGGCCGATCTGGGCGGGACTCGTGGGGGATTCGCTGCTTTACGGCCTGGCGTGGTTCGTGATCTGGTCGGCGCTGACCGTCCCACGACGGTTCATCACCGAGGTCGCCCGCTGCCGGCGCGGGGCCTGCATTCAGTGCGGGTATGACTTGGGCTTCGACTTCATCAACGGTTGCTCGGAGTGCGGCTGGCGGAGGGACCGGGCGGCGATGGCGCCACCACGCTTGGCGGCGACGCAATCGGCCAACGGTGATTGACGTGCATCACGCAATTACTTGGGATTATCGAAGATCGACTTGTCCGGCGTCTTGGGGGTGTCGGCGACTTCCGGGACGTGACGCCGCGCGTGCTTGGAGACCGCGTTGAAATACCACGCCAGGCCCGGATCGTCCTGCGTCCCTTGGCCGCCTTCGTCGAAGCGATTGTTCTTCGTGTCCATGGCGCCTTCGGTCCAACCCGGGAAGTGCGCGATCGCGTGCGCGGTCGTGGCGTCGGCGTAACGTTCGACCATGTCGAGGTACGGCTGGCGGGCCTGCGGCGCGAAGAAGCCTTGCGGACGCCGGCCGGCGTCGGCGCCACCCGCGGTGAAGGCGCAGTGGATGATCGGCTTGCCCGGCGGCATGCGCGGCGGGGCGGCGCCGGGCTCAAGATGAAAGATCACCGTGGCGGCGTCGGACTTGGCGATCGTCAGGTTCTGGTCGTGTACGGAGGACCCGCCGCCCCGCGGCAGGTTCGGCGCGACCGCGGCGACTGCCTTCAGGCAATCGATCACGTCCGCCGGCGCAAACTTCATCGGACACGAGGCGAACGCGCCGGGCAGGATTTGATCCGAGACGCAGATCAGGACGTTGTGCCGGTCCTTTAGTTCCGCCGCGGCCGTGGCACAGGCGGCCAGATAAGCCGCGCGCGTCAGCAACCGCGGATCTTGGCCGGTGGCTGCGGACTGGCGCGGGTAGAAGAGCGTGACGACGACGAGCATGTCGTGCGATGCGGCGGCGTCGAGGATACGACGCGTTCGGTCGCGGACGGCCAGATCTTCGAATTGCTTGCCGTCCGCCGAATATGTACGCGCGGAACCACCCGGCCCGCCCTGGTAGTTGATCAGCAGCAGGTTGATGCCGGCCGACTGGTAGCCCTTGAGCGCGTCGATCAGGCGCTTGGCCGATTCGTCGCTCGTCGCCGCCGACGCCACGCGCAGGCCCCAAAGCCGGGCGGGTTGATCGTTGACGATGACCCGTCCGGCGGTGTCGAGTTTCAGAGAAGTGACATCGGCTTTCGTCGCGACTGCGAAGACGGCGCAAAGCATCAGGATCGGGGTGAGTTGTCTCATTCTTGTCCTCGAGTGATCGGACACGCTGTAGAGAGACGCCCGGGGGCGGCGGAAGTTCTCCCCGGGGGCGCCACCGGTGCGTGCAGCCGATTCCGCGTCTGATAGAATTCATCTATTCTCCGGGTTGGGGATTTCAAGCATGATCGAAGCGAAATGTGTGTGCGGGGCGGTCTGGCGGCGGCCGGAATCGGGCGGGCCCGACGCCAAGCCTTGTTCGAAGTGCGGGCGGGCGTTGGTTATCGCCTGCGCGGAAGAATTGCCGGAAAAGGCGGGAATCGGTGATTTCGACGCGGTGCTCGACGTGCGGTCGGGCCCGACGCGCCGCGGCGAGCGCATCTTTCTCGGTGGCGTGGTCGAGCTGCCGATCGGCAAGTTGCCGACGAGCAAGATCGCGCTGCCGGGCCAGCGGGTCTCGCGGCTGCACTGCAAGCTCGCGCGGGTGGACTTCGGCCCGTCCAAGTGGTCAATCTCGGATAACCAGAGCACCAACGGCCTGTTCGTCAACGGCCGCCGGGTTGAGTTCAAGGAGCTGGAGGACGGCGACGTCATCCGTGTCGGCGAATACGAGCTGGTTTACGGGCACGTCGAAGAAGCACGCGTCGCGGCCGCCGTTGCCGGGCCGGCGGCGCCCGTCGCGACGTCGGCCGTCGGCGGCTTCAAGGTCCGTCGCATCAGTGACGGCGCCGCGGCGGTCGCGTTCACGCCCGGCACGGGCGTAACCTGCCCGAGCTGCGCGACGGAGTATCCCGGCAACTCCAAGATCTGCGTGAGCTGCGGCGTCAAGCTGGACAGCGGGCGGCCGGTGCTGCTGTCTGCGGGGGCGGACGAGGATTACGTTCACGGCACCGCGGAAACGATAATCCGCTGGGTGAGCTGGCTGATGCCGGTGACGCCACTGCCGATGCCGATCGCGTCGGAGGCGTTCGGGCGGCACAAGCCGTGGGCGATTCGCGGAATCGCGGCGGTGACGGTGCTGGCCAGCCTGATCTTCCTGATCGGGACCCTCTCCTCGTCGAACGATGATTACGCGCCGGGCAGCAACCTGATGCTCTGGCCGACGGAGGCGCGGGCGACCGCGGCGGCGTCATCGTCGGCGGAAGAGGACTTCTCAAATCTGCACCTGACGAATGCCGAGGTACGCCAACTCATTGACGAAATGGACGCCAACGAGCGCGCCGAATTCGATTCGATCCGCCGCCGGCTACAGGGCACCGTCCCAAATGGTCAACTCGATCGACGGGCGGTCGAGGTCATGATGACGATGCGACTCCACGCGGCGAAAGCGGCCGGGCGTTCGCTGATTGCCGAGCCGCCGCCCCCGCTCCAGTTTCAGCCGTACCAACTGCTGACGCACGCCTTCCTGCACGACAACTCGTCGATCTTCGGCTTCATCACGCACCTGGGCGGGAACCTGCTCTTTATGCTGGTTTTCGGTAGCCGCGTGAACGCGCTCTTGGGGAATGTCGCGACGCTGATCATCTACCCGATCCTGGCGGTGGGGGCGGCGGCGATCTACCTGGCGCTGGGGCACCCGCACGGGCCGATGCTCGGGGCGTCGGGGGCGATCATGGGGCTGGCGGGGATGTACCTGATCCTGTTCCCGGTGCACCGGGTCTATTGCGGGATGTGGCTGCGAATCTGGCTGCGGTTCCGCACGTGGCTGTTCATGAAGGTGTTCGTCCTGCGCGGGTTCTGGGTGCTGCTGATCTACTTCGCGTACGACGCGCTGATGGTGTCCCTGAACGTGCGGAGCGGCACGGCCCACTGGGCGCACGTCGGCGGGTTCCTGATGGGGGTGACGATCGCGCTGGCGCTGCTGACGTCGCGGCTGTTCAATTGCGGCGGGGGCGACTTGCTGAGCGTGATGCTCGGGAAGTACGCGTGGGCGCTTATCGGTCGGCCTGCGCGTTGGAATCGCTCGCCTGCCGCTGCGGGTGCTGCGACTGCGTCGGCGGAACTGTCGCCGGCGTAAGCGGCGTGAGGGGGGCGAAGGCGCCGATCGCCAGCCAGGTGAAGAGGACGACGAAGAGGCTGCACCCCCAGGCGAGGTTGAGCGTCAGAGCGGTGAAGAGCGTGACGGCCAGCGGCGCGCCAATGATCAGCACCGGCGCCATCGCGGTGACGCAGGCCGCGGCGCGAAACGACGGCACGGCGGGCAGGAACGGCGCGAGCAGCAGGCCCAGCGCGACAAAGAGCGGCAGCCAAAGGAAGACGAAGCTGCCGCCGGGCAGGTAGCGGTTGGCCGGAATTGCCAGCAAAGCGGAGAGAATGACTCCTGCCGCGGCGACGGCCGCGGGTGTATTGCGGCGACGGAATTCGATGGCGAGCGCGGTCGTGGCGAGCACGCCGACCGCGATGACGGCGAGCGTTTCGAGCGCGAACGCGCCGGGGGTCTGGGGCGGACCCAGGATTTGCGTCAGCCCAAAGATGAACGCCGGAATGGTCAGCAGCGCGAAGAAAAGCCGGCCGAACGCGCCGGCGAGATCGCGGCCGGTGACGAGCTTGCGTTTGAAGGCGAGCGTGACGGCGGCAATCGTGACGACGAGTTGAAGGGTGGCCAGCGTCCAGATCCATGTGGCCGGATAGTGGATCAGCAGGCGCGAGGTGGCGTTGAAGTAGACGGCGTCTCGAGACGACGGGGCGGCCAGCGCCCACAATTCGGCGGCGTCGAGATTGCCGAAGTGGCGGACGAGCGACAGCGCGTGGTCGCCGACGTGAAAGAGGGTGTTGTCGTTCAAGTTGGCGACGGTGTCGCGGTCGGTGTGATAGTAGAAGTAGTTGCCGATGAACGCGAAGTTCAGCCCGCGCTTGCCGGCGCGGCGGAAGATCGTGAAGTCGGTGTCGTTGCGGAGCATCTTGTAAACGTCGTAGCTCAGTGAATTGCCGATCGGCGCGTAATCGGCGGCGGCGTAGTGGCGGATCAGGTCGAGGTTACCGGGGCTGGTCTCGAACATGATCGATGGGCCGGTGGTGCCGCGGGCGTCGAAGTTGAGGACGAGGGCGACGCGGTCGAGGCCGGGGTAGGCGTGGATGGCGGGGTCGCGCTGGGGCGGGCCGAGGTCGGCCTTGAGGGCGGGGGTGACGTCGTTGCAGAAGAGGCGTGCGCCGAGCAGGCCGGCCTCTTCGCCGTCGGTGATGAGGGCGATGACGTCTTGTTTGACCGGCGGGCCGGTGCGCAGGGCGCGGAGGGTTTCGAGCAGCGCGGCGACCGCGGCGCCGTCGTCGCTTGCGCCGGGGCCTTGGGGGACCGAATCGTAGTGGGCGACGAGGAGGACGGCGGGGCCGCCGTCGGCTTTAGACCGGGTCCCAGGGAGTACGCCGACGACGTTGTGGACGACGCGGCCGAAGACGGCGCCGGACTGGACTTCGACGCGCAGGCCGTAATGCGTGAGGGCGTCGACGAGGTATTGGCGGGCCTGGGCGTTGGCGATCGAGCCGACGGGGTGGGGTTCGGCGGCGATGACCTTGACGTGGGCGAGGGCGTTGACGACGGAGAAGTCGGCGGGGGATTGGGTGGGGCGGGACCACGGCGCGACGGCGGAGGTCAGGCCGAGCACCAGGAGCAAGAGGACGCCGAGGAGGAGGATGACGCGCGGCATGATGGCGTGTGAGACGGAGCGTTGCTTCGGGTTGTATGGGCAACGGTACTCCGCTGCCCGCGGTCTTCGACTGACGAAATGCCACGGGCAAGTGAGTACACGTGCCCATGCCACCCAGGAACGGCAGTTTGCTCGACGTTCAACGACCCATCTTGTGCAGGTTGTCGAGGCAGGTCTTGATCTTTTCCAGGGGGTTGGCGGCTTCGTATTCGACGATGTACCACTCGGTGCCGCCGACGGTTTCGAAGGTGTCGAGCAGGGTCTTCCAGTCGATCTCGCCTTCGCCGATGGCGGCGTCCTTGGGGCCGCCGTGGTCCTTCAGGTGGCAGGACTTGGTGCGGCCGGGGTACTTCTTGAGCATGGCGATCGGGTCGCCGCCGCCCGACAGCGTGTTGCCGACGTCGAGCTGGTGGATGACCTCGGGATTGGTGTTGTCGAAGAAGATCTCCCACGACGTCTTGCCGTCGAACTTCTTGTAATCGCCGGCGTGCGAGTGGTAGCCGACGAACATGTCCTGCTCCTTGCACCTGGCGGCGATGTCGTTGAACTGCTTGGCGAGGTTGGTCCATCCCGCCGCGTCTTTCGCGCTCAGGCTCGGGCAGATGAGGAACTTGTTTCCCAGCGTCTTGTGGAGGTCGATGGTGACCTTGAGGGCGTCGCCCTGGAGGGTCTGGAGCGGCGTGTGCGTGCCACAGCACTTGAGGCCGCAATCGTCGAGCAGGCGGCGGAGGGCCTTGGGGTCTTTCTGCGTGCGCTCCTGCAGGCTGGCGAATTCGACGCCCTGGTAGCCCATTTCGCCGATCTTCTTGAGGACGCCGGCGAAGTCCTTGGGGAGCTCATTGCGGACGGAGTAGAGCTCGAGGGCGATGGGGATTTTTTTCTTGGCCTCGTCGGCGGCGAAGGTGGGGAGGGCGGGGATCGCCAGCGCGCCGGCGGCGACGGCGGTGGTGGTGCGCAGGAAGTGGCGGCGGGAGGTGGGGTGGCGGTTCATGGGTTCTCTCTTTCCTCTAAGGCGATTTGAGTCGGGCGCTGCGGAAACACGACGTCAGTGTAGACGTCCGCGAGGCGCAGTTGGATTTGCAGTGATCGAATCGTAGCCGTGGCGTCGAGGCCGGTGTAGGTGGCGTCGATCAGAAACCGGCCGTCGGGCTGGCGCAAGTAGACTTCGACCAGCGGCCGGCTCTGGGAGATCAGCACGTATTCCTCGAACGACTTGAGCGTGCGATAGAGCATGAACTTGTCGCCGCGGTCATACCCTTCGGTCGTCGGCGACAATACTTCAATGATCACGCGCGGGTTGACGACCAGGCGCTGCTTGGAATCATCTGGATGGAATTCGAGCGGGCCGCAGATCACCGAGCCGTCGGGGTACTGCACGTCGGCGTTCGGGCCGACGGCAATCTTGAGATCGGAGGAATAAACGCGGCACGGCTTGCCGACTAATTGGTTTCCGAGAGCGCGCAGGGCGTTGGCCGTGATCAGTGCGTGCTCGGGGGACGCGCCGGACATCGCGAGGATCTCGCCGTCGTGGAACTCGTGCTTCCAACGGACGCTCTCCTCGAATTCCAAATATTCGGCAAGCGTGTAGCGGCGTCGGGATGGCGAAGGGAACGCGGTCATCAATTCCGAATATACCATGTAGCCCGGCTAATCACCGCAGATCGATCGACTGCGCGACGAAACCCGTCCCAAGCCCGGTCGCGTTACGCCGCCGTTTCCGGCAACTCGAACCCCTTCCGGTACGTCCCGCGCAAGATCTCCTCGGCGGCCGCGTCGCCGGTCAGTTCCGTTTGAGGGTTGAAGGTCAGGCGCTTGCCCAATCGGTATTGCATCCCATCAAGCTTTAGGCCGTTGTCCTTTGACAGATGTTCTTCCATGCGGGCCAGCGTCTCGTAGGCTTCCTTGTTGTCTCCGAAGGCCTTGGTGGTCGGATTGAACGGCACGTCTTCGCCCAATCGATACGACGCGTTGGCGAGGTGGATGGGGATGCAGGAGAGGTGGCCTTCGTGGATCTCGGCGTTGAGGTCCTCGCGCTTGCGGCTGCGGCAGGCGGCGATGAAGTTCTCGAAGTTCCCCTTGCCAGGACGTTTGGGCACCTCGACCTTCGGCAGTGGGGCCTCCTTGTCCGAGCCCGTGGGATAGAACTTGGTGCCGCGGATGGTGCCGGCCTCGCAGTGGAAGATGTTGCCGATCGCTTCGCCGAGGTACTTGTCGGTCTTCAGGCCGCGGACTTCGAAGATGAGCTGCGTGTCGCCGTAGTCGAGGATCGCGATCTGCGTGTTGGGGGTTTGGCCCTGATCTTGGTAGCCGAAGCGGCCGCCGAGGCTGATCACGGACTTGGGTGTCGTCGCGTTGGGGATGGCCCAGCGGGCCTTGTCCATCTCGTGGACGCCCTGGTTGCCGATGTCGCCGTTGCCGTAATCCCAGAACCAGTGCCAGTTGTAGTGGACGAGGTTGCGGTGGAAGGGCGTCGCCGGGGCGGGGCCGGTCCAGAGGTCGAAGTCCACGCCCGCCGGCACCGGCTCGACCGGCTTAAAGCCGATGCTCGGGCGCGGCTTGTAGCAGAGGGCGCGGCTGACGAGCAGCTTGCCGAGCTTGCCGGACGCGATGGCGGCGACGACCTTATCCCACCCGCCGCCCGAGCGGCTTTGCGTGCCGTGCTGGACGATGCGGTTGAACTGGCGCGTCGTCTCGACGGCGACGCGTCCCTCGCGGATGTTGTGACTGCACGGCTTCTCGACGTAGACGTCCTTGCCGGCCGAGCAGGCCCAGACGGTCATGAGCGAGTGCCAGTGGTTGGGCGTGGCGATCGAGATCGCGTCCACGTCCTTGTCGTCGAGCACGCGGCGGACGTCCCGCTCGGTCTTCGGCTGGGCGTGGAACTTCTGTTCGACCGTCTTGAGCCGGGCGGGATAGAGCCGCGTATCGGGATCGACGAGGTAGGCGAGCCGCACGTCCTTCATCCCGCCGAAGGCGTCGATGTGCGATTGCCCGCGCCCGTTGATGCCGCAGACGGCCAGCCGGATCGCCTCATTGGCCCCGCGGAAATCGCCGCTGGCCTTGGTGCCGGCGATTAAAACGGAACCGGCGGCGACGGAGAGCGAATTCTTGAGGAACGATCGACGGGATGGCGTAGAGGTGGGACGGCGATTCATCGCGCGGGCTCCTTGATTGATTGAGGTGACGAATGAGGCACGCGGAAGGTCGCGCGTCTGACTTCTCTACTGCGCCGCGGCGGCGGTGTTCGAACGAATCGCCGAGCGGGGGGCGGAAAGTGATGCTCCGCCACAGAGGACACGGAGGACACAGAGAAGGACAGATGATGTTGGAAGGGAAAGCGATACAATGCCGCCGTGAGGCGACTGCTCCGCATCCTGCTGCACCTCTTGGCAACCCTCTCACTCCTCCTTTCGCTATTGAGCTTTTGGGCTTCGCATGAGGTGCTGGAGTCGAGTCGGTCGGACGTCCCAGCAATGGTCGCGGCGTGGGAACTGCGTGCCCTCCTCTTCTTAGCGCCTCCGACCGTATGGCTCACGATCATCGTATCCTCACACGTTCGACAGACTCTCGAAATGCGCCGGTCGTCGCACGGCCTCTGCTGCACGTGCGGC
>Ga0207674_10001252_pt1 | contig 33179 bp, 58 predicted proteins | sample KBSCornC72_FD_184303 | JGI IMG/M metagenome (GOLD analysis project Ga0207674, IMG submission 184303) | Corn rhizosphere microbial communities from Kellogg Biological Station, Michigan, USA - KBS Corn C7-2 (SPAdes) (version 2) | ecosystem: Host-associated > Plants > Roots > Rhizosphere > Soil ...
CGTCACCGGCGGTAGCGGAGTAGCCTTCGTTGAAGATTAGGTAGATCACCTCGAGAACGGATCCGAGGCGTGCGGTGAGTTCGGCGCCCTGGGGCACTTCGCGGTGACTCCGACCGGCCGAGTGTTGCTCTCCTTGTCCGGCAGCTTCATCGGTGGCGGCGGGACCGACCCCGGCGCCAAGCTGGTCGCGAGCGATGACGAAGGCGAGACCTGGTCGGTCATTCTGGAGGCCGGCACGGGCGCCAACTTCTTCGGCGACGTGTGCGTGGGACGGGACGCGGATAGCGGAACCATCGTCGTCGTGGACGACGCGGCCGACTCCCGTCGATCTCTCGATAACGGGGCGACGTGGAGTGACCCCGCGCTCCTCGAGGGTGATGAAGACGTTACGGCCTGGTTTGGTGGCCGAAGCGTCGAGTCATTCGGTAACGGGGTATTCATGGCGGGCGGCTATGGTCTGAGCCCGTTCAACCTGGCTGGCGCGAACGACGACGGGGATCACCTGTACCTCGCGCGGTCAACCGACGGCGCCCAGAGCTGGACGCGGATCGAGCTGCCCAAGGAGAGCGAAGACGGCTCGACCGTTCTGACGACCGGCCTCGATCCGGTGATCCAGGTCATTCGCTACCTTGGGGAGAACGTCGCGCTCGCCTCGGGGTTTGCCTCTGGGCCAATCATCGGTTTCACCGAGACCATGCCGCCCTTCGTCTGGCGCACAGAGGACGCAGGCCTCACCTGGGTCCTCCTCCCGCAGAGCGCCTTCTTCGAGCCCGGCCCCAGCACGGGGGATGCCTCGCTGTTCTTCGACTGCGGCGACATCGTCGACCTGGGGCACGGCGTCTGCGTGCTTGGCTTCGGCTTCCGCGACGGCAACCACGGGGAGGGCGACGGTCGGAAGAAGCCGCAGTGGCGCGTCAGCGTCGACCGCGGGCTGACCTTCCCTCACGAGACCCGGATGCTCCTCCCGCGCGACGGCCAGGGCGACGGCGGCAGCGTCCGGGGCCTGGCGCTCGCGGACGACGGATCCGTGGTCTCCGTCGGGGATCGGCCCAGCGGCGCGAGCACCATCACCTTCGAGATCTGGCGCGGCGAGGTCATCGTCGACTATGACGTCGCCTGGCGGAAGGTCGACACGCGCACCACGGAGGACCTCGAGGGCGGCGCGACCGCTGAGGTCCTGCACCCGGTCGGCGTGACCCTCGTGGAGGGGACGACGATGCTCGTGCAGGACGCGCACGGGCGACTGTTCCGATCAACCGACGACGGCGACACCTGGACGAAGATCGACCCGCTGCCGCCGGAACTCGACGACGGTGACGACGACCAGCGCTACCGCTCGCCGTTCAGCACCGGCACCGGCGCGGTTCTGGCCTCGCATACGGACGCCTCGACAGACGGTCAATCCGTCATCCTGCGCAGCACCGATGCAGGAGACACCTGGACGAAGGTCTGGGAGCGCACGACCGGCCCCGTATTCGCCGACTTCATCATCGGCTTCTTCAAGCGTGGAACGGACCTGTTCGCGTTCGGATTCCTCGCGGATCCTCCCAGCGGCGCCGGCGACGGCTGGGCGCTCCTCCGCTCGACGGATGACGGGCTGACCTGGGACTACTTCGCGCGCTTCGAGGACGTCACGCCTGGCGACAATACCGCCGTCTGCGCCGCTGCCGTCACCGAGACCGGCCGTATCGTCCTCCTGTTCGACAACACCATGACCGCCGCCTATTCCGATGACGCCGGGGCAACCTGGGCGATCGGGGGCGCATTGCCGGAGACGTATGGCGGCCCGCTCAGCAGTGTGATCGTCCGGATGCTGCTCGCGCTGGGCGGCGACCGCATGATCGCCGGCGCGGAGGCGCGCAACGACGGCAGCTTCGGCCAGGTCCCGGTCCTCTGGTACACGACCGACGGCGCGGTGACCTGGACCCAGGTCAACCCGAAGCACATCGTCGCGCCGCAGAACGGCGGCGACGCCCTGGTCGCGGCCGCGGTCTGGTGCCGCCGGCCGGACCTGCCGCCGCCCTACGATCGCAAGAGCCTGGTCGCGGTCGGCCTGGGCTACGGCGAAGACGGCACCGACCAGGCCGACCTCAACGACAAGCCAAGCTGGCGCGCCGGCCGCGACCACGGCGTGACCTACCTGCTGCGGACGGCCTTCTACCCGGAGGTGCCGGCCGGCCAGGACAGCGCGATCCCGTGGGCCATGTGCCTGAACAGCGTGGGGGACATCATCGCGGTCGGCGATCGCGAGACCATCCCGAACACCCACCAGGCGATCTACAAGGGCACGGTCCGCGAGATCTTCCTCGAGTGGGGCCGGGCCTACACCACGCCAGTCGAGTCGGTCGACGGAGACGGCCCGGACGATCGCAACGGCACCATCGACGGGGGCGGAGGCTTCTTCTCCGGGCTCGCGGCGATCGGCAACGAGGAGATGCTCGCGCACTACAGCGAGTTCGGCACCCTGGGGACGCCGCTGCCGCTCGTCGGCGGCTTCCCGGTCTCGCCCGTGCGCATGTTCCGGTCCGATGACAACGGCAAGCCGGGGTCCTGGGTGCGGCTGCCCGGCTACGTCGCGCACATCGACGGCGAGCCTGCCGCGACGGGACTGACGTCGCCGGAGCCTGGGCGGGTGCTCGCGGTCGAGTCGTCGGATCCGTGGGATGACGTCCCTCGCTACTCCGCCGAAACCACGCTCGTCGCGCGGTCACCGGAGGGCGGCGGGACGTCGGGCTGGGCGAGTGGGATCAGCGAGGACGACTTCAACGACTTCCTGGGCAACCCGACGCCGGCCGACGAAGACTCCTTCTGGGATATGTGGGGGTCGGTCGTCCTGGATGCCGGCGAGGTCTGGGCCTACGGGCGCTTCGGCAACTCCAGCGGATCCCGCTACTACTACCTGAAGTCGCTCGACAACGGCGTGACCTTCCCCACTGCGCACGACCTCTCCGACCTGCCGGACGTGGGCACCGGCGCGCACCTGACGCTCGTGGTGTACCTGGGCGGCGACGTCCTCCTCGCGGCCGTCCAGTACGCGAGCCAGGACAACGTCGCGCTGATGCGGAGCGACGATCGCGGCGCGAGCTGGACGGAGATCAGCCTCCCGACGGCGGCGCAGTCAGGCGGCCCGGCGCCGCCCTACGTCCTCAATTCGGGCGTGCACCTGGAAGACGGCGTCGTGGTCCTGGTCGGCGGGCAGGCCGATACCGGCGACGCCTACGTCATCCGGAGCACGGACTATGGGCTGACGTGGCGCTTCATCGAGCTCCCTCGCGACTTCGGCGGGCTGCTCTTCGGGCCCTACACCATCATGAGCGTCGCGGGATCCGGGTCGACCGTGGCGCTGGGGCTAAAGAGCACCGGCTTCCAGCGGACCGTCTTTCCTGTGCGGATCTCGATGAACGGGGGGCAGTCGTTCGACCTGGTCGGCTACATCGCCGACTGGCCGACGGACGACACCGGCAACCTGGGCGACGGCATCCCGCAGCCGGCCACGCCGATGACGATCTACCAGATCGCCGTCGCTGAAGACGGCATCTTCACCGCGGTCATGGACGTCGAGACCATCCCTGGCTTCGGCGAGATCTGGCGCGCCTCCCTGCTGAGCGGCGGCCTCGGACCGGACCACGGCGCCCTCGCGTGCGACGACGAGCTGACGGAGGACGACCTGATCGCCTTCCGCTGGGATTCGGGCGACGCGCAGATCATCAACCAGGTCGTCGCCGAGCTGGACTACGACGCGGAGCAGGGCGTTTACACGAAGACGCTGATCTATTCAGACGACGTCTCGATCCAGCGCTACGGGCCCCGGCCGCCCGTCCGGATCCAGTCGCAGGGGCTGCGGTCGGAGCTGTTCGGCGAGGAGTTCCTCGACCGGCGGGCGCGGGAGATCTTCAGCCGCTTCGGCACGCCGCCCGCCGTCCTCCGGGTCGAGGTCTTCTACCGGAAGCACGCCTGGGAGGTGGGCGACGTGATCTGCTTCTCCTCCGCGCACACCCCGAACCTCGACATCAGCGGCCGCGGCCTGGCCGGCGCGCCCTTCGAGGCCGTCGAGCTCCGCCCGCAGTTCGCCACCGACGGCAAGGTGATCGCGACCCTGCTGCGCATTCCGCTGCCGATCAGCGACAACACGATTCCGCTGCGCGACGCCCTCGAGGTGAGCGCGCTCCCATGATTCCCCGGGACAGGAGGCTTTGCTCATGGCGCTGATCACCCCGAATGCTGGCGAAGGCCGGGCGCTGAAGCACGCGCTCAACCACACCGCGCCGGAGGAGCTGAAGCTCAAGCTCTACGTCAACAACATCACGCCGGCGGAGACGGACACGGCCGGCACCTATACGGAAATGACGACGCAAGGCTACGCGGAGAAGAGCCTCGCCGGCGCGAGCTGGACCATCACGGAGGGCGCGCCCTCCTCCGCGGACTACGCCCAGCAGACCTGGACCTTCGACGGGACCGGGGGCACGACGAGCGTCTACGGCTACTTCGTCGTCGGCGCGACGAGCGGGATCATCCGCTGGGCGGAGCGCTTCAGCGACGGCCCCTACGTCGTCACCAACAACGGGGACCTGGTCAAGGTCACCCCGAAATACACCGCGGACTAGGAGGCTTCCCGATGCGCGAGGGCGAACTGCGGCGCGGCATGTGGGTCACCGTCGAGGGCCGGGTCGGGATCCTCGTCACCACCGGCTTTCAGCAGTGTGAGGTCCACTTCACGAACGAGGCCGGCGAGACGGCGGAGATCCGCCAGGTCCGGACGCCGCGGCTGCGACCGGCCACGCTGGACGAGATCCCGGTCAGCCGGCGGCCGCAGCCGGCCGAGTAGCGCATGTCCGACCAGAAGATCACCGACTACACGGAGGTCAGCGACCCGGAAGAGGAGGACTTCCTCGAGATCGTCGAGGACCCGACCGGCACGCCGTCCTCGAGGAAGGCCTCGCTGGCGCGCCTCTTCGGGACGCTGATCTCCTCGCGCTGCGAAGGCCGCCTCACCACGGAGAGCGGCGTCGCGGTGTCGTCCGCCGATCGCACCGCCCAGAGCACGCTCTACTTCACGCCCTACAAGGGCAACCGCGTCGCCCTCCACGATGGCACCCGCTGGAAGCAATACAAGTTCACGGAGCTGAGCCTCGCCCTCTCCGGGCTGACGAGCGGCAAGCCTTACGACGTCTTCCTGCAGGACATCGCGGGGACGCTGACGCTCGTGATCCTCGTGTGGACGAACGACACCACGCGGGCGACGGCGCTGGCGCTGCAGGACGGCGTCTACGTCAAGACGGGCGCGACGACCCAGCGCTACCTCGGCACGATCTACACCACCGGCACGACCACGACGGAGGACAGCGCGGCCAAGCGCTACGTCTGGAACTACTACCACCGCGTGCCGCGCAACATGAAGAATGCCACGGAGACAACCAACTCCTGGACCTACACCACGGCGACCCTCCGGCAAGCCAACGCCGCGGCGGGCAATCAGCTCGACTACGTCGTCGGCGTCGCGGAGGACCTCGTCGAGGCCGACGTCTATGCCCTCGTATCCAACTCCTCGTCCAATATCTCGGTGACGACCGGCATCGGGGTCGACAGCACCAGCGCCAACAGCGCCCAGGTCTTCGGCTACAGCATCCCGGTCGCCGGGACGGTCGTCTGGTCATCGGCCCACTACAAGGGGATTCCTGGGGTCGGCCGGCACTTCCTCGCGTGGCTCGAGTATTCCTCCGCCTCTGGGACGACCACCTGGTACGGCGACGTGAACCTGCCGGCGCAGTTTCAGTCGGGCATCCGCGGCGTGGTCTGGGCGTAGGGGGGACGCGAGACATGGCAAGCAAAGCGTCGGCGCTCACGGAAGTCAGCATCCTCGAGCTCGAGGACTTCCTCTACGCGGTCGAGGATCCCAGCGGGACGCCGACGTCCCGGAAGGTGTCGCTGGCACGCATCCTGGGTCTGATCGCCCCGCGGAATGACTTCCGGCTCACCACGGAGAGCGGCGTCCCGGTCAGCAGCAGCGATCGCGCCGCGCAGGGCACGCTCTACCTGACGCCGCGGCTGACGGGAGCGACCTCCGGCCTCATCACCCTCTTCGACGGGACGCGGCACTTCATGCGCAAGATCAGCCAGATCAGCCTCTCTCTGACCGGGCTGCTCACGAATGCGAAGCCGCATGACTTCTTCCTCGACGACGACGGCGCGACCATGAGCGCGATCGCATGGACCGATGACGTCACTCGAGCCTCCGCGCTCGCCGCCGAAGGGAACCTCCTCGTCCTCGGATCGGATCACACCAAGCTCTACCTTGGAACCGGATACGCCTCTGGGACGGGCACCATCGAGGACACGGCCGCCAAGCGATGGCTATGGAATGCCTTCAACCGCGTGCGCCGGCCGCTCGCCCGCGTCGACACTACGAACAGTTGGACGTACAACGGGGCCTTTCGGCAGGCCAACAACAGCGGGGCCAACCAGGTCGACGTCGTCGTGGGGCTCAACGAGAGCATGGTCGAGCTGACCGCCCTCGGAACGGCCAACGGCAGCACGACGATCACCTACGGCGTCGGCGTCGGTCTTGACAGCACCACGGTCAACTCAGCCCAGATCTTCGCCGGCATGGTGAGCACGATGACCACGGGGAACCTTGCCGTCACCGCCCACTATCGCGGCCTCCCTGGGCTGGGCCGCCACTTCCTCGCCTGGCTGGAGAAGTCATCCGCCGCGACGACCACCTGGTACGGCGACAACAACGACGGCACCGAACGTCAATCAGGGCTCGTCGGGTCGATCGAAGGCTAGCACCGCATGGCCGATAAGCGCCTCGTCGAGACGGGAGATCATCGGCTCACCGAAGCCGGTGACTTTCGTCTGGTCGATGGCGAGCCGACGGCCCTGCTCCTGGAAGACGGGACACCACTGCTGCTCGAGGACGGGACGGAGCTCCTCCTCGAGTCGCCCGCCGGCGCCACCTACGAATACACCGCGTCGGGGGGCATCACCTTCGCCGGCGCGGCCCCGACGGAGTTCCACCAGGCGGTGCACGAATACGTCGCCTCTGGCGGCATCGTCTTCGGCGGCGCGGCGACGACCCTCTACGATCCATCGCTGGTCGGCGCCTACACCGGATCCGGCGGGATCTCGTTCGGCGGCGCGGCGCCCACGTCCTTCGAGGCCGCGCCGGAGCCGGCCGTGTACGAATACCAGGCGGCCGGCGGGATCAGCTTCGGCGGCAGCGCGGGCCTGGCGTTCGTGGTCACGAGCATCGTGACGCCGGACGACGCCCTGACCGACGACGACCTGATCTCGTTCCGCTGGGACGCCGGCGACGCCCAGATCATCAACCGCGTGGTGGCGGAGTTCGACTATGACTCCGACACGGGCGTTTACACGAAGATCCTGATCTTCTCGCACGACGTCTCCGTCGCCCGCTACGGGCCGCGGCCCGCGCTGCACATCCAATCGCAGGGCCTGCGCACCGCCCTGGGCGCGGACGCCTTCCTGACCGCGCGAGCGGAAGAGGTCTTCCGGCGCTTCGCCGACATCCCGCCCGCGATCCTGCAGGTCGAGGTCTTCTACCGGCGCCACGCCTGGGAGGCCGGCGACATCGTCTCGCTGTCCTCCGCCTTCATCCCGAACCTGCAGATCAGCGGCCGCGGCATCGCGGAGGTGCCCTTCGAGCTCGTCGACATCCGGCCGCAGTTCGCCCAGCGCGGCAAGATCATCGCCTCGCTGATGACCGTGGGGACCGAATGACGACGCCCGTGCCGGACGACTTCAAGCCGGTGAAGCGCTACCCGCAGGCCCGGATCCTGGTCATCGACGACAACGAGGCGAACGTGCGCGTCATCGAGGGGATGCTCGCCAAGGAGGGATGGCGCAACGTGCGCCGCGTCCTCGACTCGCGGCGGGCCCTGGGCATGTTCCGGGAGTTCGCGCCCGACCTGGTGCTGCTCGACCTGCTCATGCCCAACGTCGACGGCTACCAGGTCCTCGACGAGATGCACGAAGAGATGAAGGACCCGACGGCGTGGCCGGTGCCCGCGAGCATCCTGATCGTCACCGCCGACACGACCGCCCGCAAGCGATGCTGGGACATGGGGGAAGGGAACTTCCTGCCGAAACCGATCGACGACATCCACGATTTTTGGGGCCGCGTCGGCACGCTGATCGAGATGCGGATGCTGGGCCTCGCGCTGCACCGCATGAGAGGGAGCCGTGGCTGAGCAGCGCCGGCGCGCGGAGGAAATCGCCTCGTTGATCCATGACGCATTGAACCAATACCAGGTCTCCCAGACCCGGATCCAGCTCGCGACGGAGCAGCTCGCGAAGGCGCACAAGGCGGGCGAGGCCTCCGCGAAGTTCCTGCAGGATGCCATGACCCATGCGGTGCGCCTCATGGACTCGCCGGCCGATCGCGTCGAGCTCAACGGGGTCCTGCAGGAGCTGGCCGACAACCTGGTCGGCGTGATCCCCGACGTCGAGATCGTGGTCGAGCCGGGCCCGGCGCGCCTCTGGACCGACGTCGATCGGACCATGTTGCTTCGCGCGCTCGACAACCTGGTCCGGAACGCTGGCGAGGCGATGCCCGACGGCGGCATCGTGACCCTGGCGACGGAACTGCAGGCCGAAGGGCAGATGGTCTGCGTTCGGGTCCGCGACACCGGCACCGGCATGGACGTCGCGACCCTCGAGCAGATCTGGAAGCCGGGATTTACGACGAAGGACGAGACGGTCCGCCCGCGCGGCCTGGGGCTCAGCAAGGTCAAGAAGTTCGTCGAGGACCAGGGCGGCACGGTGCGCGTCGAGTCGACGGTCGGCGGCGGGTCGGAGTTTCACCTCTGCTTTCCGCGGGTCCTCGAGGCGGCATGAGCATCGGAGGCGATCCGCGGCGAGCCGCCGATGCCGAAGGGGAGGACTTCAGCAACATGCGCCGCGCGCCCATGTGGCTGAGGCCGTGGGTCTTCATCCTCAACTTCTTCGGCGCGCCCTGCATGTTTGTCCTGATCCTGATCGCGCAAGATGCGGGCTACATCCCGTCGCGATCCCGCGACACGGTGACGGCGCTGAACGCGCACACCGTGCAGGCGAGCGCCGAAGCGTCGGCCCGGATCGCCGCGGATCAGGCGCTCGCGAAGGCGCTCGAGCGGCTGCAGGCCGCGCTCGACCGCAACAATCGCGTCGTCCGCGTGATCTGCGCCGACCGCGGCCGCGACCCGGACGTCCGGAACGCCTGCCTGTGGGGGTCCGACATCCCGTGACCCCGTTCCTGTTCGACCAGGTCGTCGAGTTCACGCTGCGCCACGAGGGCGGGCTCACCCAGGATCCGCTCGACCCAGGCGGGCTCACGAACTTCGGCATCAGCCAGCGCGCCTTCCCCGACCTCGACGTCGCCGCGCTGACGCGCGAGGAGGCGATCGAGATCTACCGCGCGCACTACTGGCGGCCGCTGCGCTGCGACGAGCTGCCCGCGCAGGTCGCCATCCTGCTCTTCGAGTGCGGCGTCAATCAGGGCGTGCCGACCGCGACCCGGCTGCTGCAGCTCGCCGTCGGCGTCCGGGCGGATGGGCGCATTGGCCCCGCCACGCTCGAGGCGGTGCGGCGGCACCCGCACGATGACCTCGCGGCGGAGCTGTGCGCGCGCCGGGCCCTCGAGTACGCGAAGCTGCCGCCGTTCCGGCTGGACCGCTACGGCTTCGGCTGGATGCGGCGCCTCATGGAGTGCTACCGATTCGCCCTGGTGCACGGATGACGGAGTGCGACCTCGCCCTCGCGCGCGCGGAGGGCTACATCACGCTCTGGCGCGGAGCCTGCGTCTTCGCCGGCCTGGCCGGGCTGGTGTTCGGTCTGCTCGCACGCTTTCACTCGAGGCCGCGGTGAGCCGCCGCCCGGATGGGCCGGGGATGGATGTTACGACCATCGCAGGAGTAACGACCCTGCCGGCGGCACGGCCGCCTTCAACCAACAGCCGAAAAGGAGAACCGCCCATGCTGACCGTCGGAGTATTCCTCGCCCTGGCCGCTGGGATCACCGCCGTCGTCGCCGCCGTCGGGAAGTGCCAGCTCTGGGTCTCCGTGATCCTGCTCTCGCTGTTCGCGCTGCTGCAGGTCCTGCCGCGATGAAGATCAGGGCCGCGCTCGCGCTCCTGGTCGTCGTCCTGGCGGTCGCTTGCTCCGCGACGATCAAGAACCCGCTCGTCGTGCAGAAGGAGACGGTGACGCTGGACCGCCAGCGCTTCGTCTCCGCCTGGGAGCACGGCCGCACGCTCTACCGTCGGTCGGTGCCCGTCGTGCGCGAGCTCTGCGCGAGCGGGTGCCTGACGCCGAAGCGATGCGACGCGGCGCGCGCCGCGCACGAGGAGTTCAAGCGGCTCGACCTCGAGGCGGAGACCGTCATCCGCAACCCGGAGGTCGCGCCCAACTGGCCGCTCTACTTCAAGGCGCTCGAGGCCCTCGCCGGGCTCGTGCTATGAGGCTGCTCATGATGCGTCGACGACACCCGATGATCCTGCTGCCGCTCGTCCTAGCCACGCTCACCGGCTGCGTGTCCGTGCGCGACATGGTCAATGACCTCTCGAAGAGCAAGCGATCCTGGTGCCTCTACTGGGCGGGGACGCCGGGGATCTCCGGACCCGTCGTCGCGTCGGGCTCCGGGGTCGAAGCGGAGGGCGAGGGGACCGCGTCGGCCGACTGCTCTCCGCAGGGGCACAAGGTCAACATGAACAACGCGGGCATGGGCCAGGCCGGCGCCGGCGCGGTGCTCACGCCCAACGGCGACGTGATCCTCCGCTCGCCGCGGGTCTACCGGCAGCCGGCCCTCCCGCTCGAGGACGTGACGCCGGAGATCGCGCCGCCCGCTCGCCGCGCTCCGGCGGCGCCGGCGATCCGGCCGCAGTCAGGCCCGCGGTCCTACTTGTGGGAGGGCGTGCTCGAGACCAGCGCCTCGATGCACCGATAAGTCAAGCAACGTATCAGTTTGAGGATCTGCGCAAATTTAGCGGGTCGCCGACGAGCTGCTCGAGCTCGACGTGGGCCGGAAGCTGGGATCGTGACCCTGCTCGCGTAGGAACTGACGCAGCCCCTCGACCTCCGCGCGGTGCCGCGCGATCTCCTCCGGCGAGGCCGCCGGCTCCGGGGTCGGCACCGGCGGGACGGGCCCGGTGTCGAGCAGCGCCTCCTCCGGCGCCCGCGGCCGCGGGTCGGCCTTCGTGCGCACCCAGACGCGAGGCCGGGCACACTCGAAGCGGCCCAGGCCGATCGCCAGGCCCGCGACCCCCGACGCCCGCTCCGCCGCCTTCGCCTCTGGCGTCTCGAGGTCCGCGCACTGCTGCTCGACCGCGGCCCGCTCTGCCTCGCTGGTGTAGGGCGTGACGGCGACCACGCCGCCGCAGCCCGCGCTCAACAGCCCGATCCCCAGAGCGATCGCGATCCTAGTCATGACGCCTCCTCGTTGCCTGATGCGGCCGCCTGCTTCGCGCGGCCGCGGGCTCGCTTCTTGTCAACCATCGCGACACGCGCCCTCGTTTGCGATGCTTTCGGGCCGGCCGGCGTGTCAGGGGAAATCTGATCGAGCAGGTCGGTGAGCATCCGCCACTGGCGCACCCATTCGGGATTCGCTTTGTCGCGTCGCGCGTATAGCGTTCGGATCTGCCGCCAGGGCCGCTGAATCATCGCGTCCTCCTGCGCACCGGGTGCCGCAGAAGGTAGCAAATCTCGTTCCGCTGCGCTTACAGCTTCGCCGACCAGCAGCCAGGCGACGGAGACCCCGAAGACGCGGCTCAGGATCTCGAGGCCGGCGTAGTCGGGCTGGGTCGGATGGTGGGCGTCGGTCCATCGCGCGAAGTTCTGCTGACCGAGTTCGCGGTGCTCCTTGACGAAGGCATTCAGCGCGATCCCGCCGCGCCGGGCCTGCTCGCCCAGCCAGAGGTCCCGGACCCGTTGACTCAGCCCGGGGATGATGAGTGCCACACCCCAGCCCCCCTCTTTCTTGACACGCTACACACGTCTCGTGTAACGTGTGGCCCCGTGACGACCACACCCACACCACACCATAGCAGGAAGCTCGAGCGGCTGGGACGACGGCTCCGCCGGGCCGGGATCACGCGGCAGCGCGTCGCGGAGGAGGCCGGCGTCACGCGGCCCCACGTCTCGCATGTGCTGGCGGGTCGCTGGGCGTCGGCCAACGTCATCGCGACCGCGGAGCGGCTGCTCGCCGAACAAGCGGCGCAGCAGACGGAGAAGGCCCATGTCGCAGCCTGAGCGATTCGAGCGATTCCCCCGCATGAAGATGTCCACACCTTCAGCGTCCGCCGCGCTCGCGCCTGGCGTGAGGGGAAAGACGGCCGGGGATTCCCCCTCAACGCTTGCGGAGGCCGTGCGCGCGGTGCTGCAGAGTGCGCCGGCCACGGTCATCGCCGACGCGCTCAACTCGCCGGAGAAGGCGGTCTACCGCTACGCCTGCCTGCCGACCAATGCGTCGAACGAGCACCGGCACTTGCCGGTGGCGCTCGTGGGCGCGCTGACGCGGGCGACCGGACGCCTCGACATCGTCGAGCACCTGGCGCGCGAGGTCGGCTGCGTCCTGGTGCCGCTGTCCGCGCCGATCGCGGGGCCGGCGCCACTGCTCGAGCGCATCGCCACGCTGACGCGGGAGTTCGCAGAGGTGCAGTCGTGCGCCGCGGAAGCGCTGGACGGCGGGATCACGAAGGCGGAGCGCGCGGCCCTCGAGCGCGAGCTCTTCGACGTGATCCGCGGCGCGGAAGGGCTGCGGCGCGGGCTGCGGGAGGGCGCGGCGTGAACGAGGAACAGGAGCGCTCGCTGGTCGAGGCCCTCATCGAGGGGCCCGAACCCGACACCGTTGACGAGGCCTTCGCGCGCCAGCAGGAGGCGAAGCAGCGCGCGATCGACACGCTGCTTGCCGCCGATCGGCTCGCGCGCTTCGCCCTGCGGCAGCAGCCGCCCGACCTGATCGAACTGCGCCGGCTCGCGGCACGCTACCGCGCGCTGCGGCGGGAGGAGGGCACGCGATGATCCTGCCCCTACACGTCCTGACGTTCCTGAAGGCGCGCGACCCGCACGAGGTCGAGTGCGAGCGCTGCGGCCGCGGCTGGCCGACGATCGCCGCCTGGGCCGCGGAGAAGACGAGCGACTGCCCCGGCGACCTCAAGCTGGCCGGCGTCGTCGCCGCGCTCGAGGGCCCGGAGTGGCTCGGCCGGGAGCGCCGGCGCGAGCTCGCCGAAGCGCTGCGCGGTGCCGTCGCCACCGGCGCGGCCATCGTCGGCGTCGTCCTGGTCCTCGTCCTGGCGGCTGGCTGCAAGCCGTGGCCGCGCACGGCGGCGACCCCGACGCGGTGCGATCCGGAGCGGCCGATGGCGCGGACCCTGATCGCGCAGTCGTGGCAGCCATGACCGGCTCAGTCGTGCCAGTGGTGGCAGCCGCCGCAGCCATGACGACCCACAATGGCGTCCCGGTCCTGCTCGACCTGGCCGACGCGCTGACGATCCTCTACGCCGGCGCGACGGCGATCGGCGTCCTGATCATCCTGCTCTGTGCCCGCGCCCTCCGTAGGTCTACGGAGTTCTAGATGCCGAAGTCGCGGGCGGCGCTCCACCTCCGCAGCATCCGCTTTGGCAGCCTGACCGGCGTCGAGGCGATCCAGGAAGCGCGCATGTCGCGCTCGCTCGTGCGCCGGCCGATCGTGCTCGAGCCCTTCGGGTCGCGCGCCGGCCTGAGCGCGAAGGAGCGGGCGGCGGCCTCGCGGCGCCGGCAATTGGAGCGCGGGCGGTGACCCTCGCCCGGCGCCTCCTCGAGCTACTGCTCGCTGCCCTGGGCCTCAAGAAGCTGACGGCGACCCGGATGGAGATCGCTGCCGGCCCGATCACGCTGATCACCCCTCACCCCCAGACAAGGAGATCTGCAATGGAGCTGCTGATCCTCACCGACGAGCAGAAGGTGCGCCTCTTCGTCCGGCCCAAGACCGCCGCCGGCAACCCGGCGAAGGTCGACGGCGTGCCCGTCTGGTCGCAGTCGAACGCCGCCGTCATCGACCTGGTGCCGGACGACGACGGCATGGCGGCCACGGCGAGCGCGACCGGCCAGCTTGGCGGGTCGCAGATCTCCGTCGTCGCCGACGCCGACCTGGGCGCCGGCACGCGCGAACTGACCGCGACCCAGGACGTCGAGATCAAGGCCGCAGAGGCGACGGCGCTGGGAATCGAGGCCGGCGTCCCGGAACCGAAGTAGGTCCGACCCGCCATGCACACCACCACGGTCGCGCGGGAGCGGATGACCAACCTGCTATTCGCCGTGTCCATCGTTGCCGTGGTGGTGCTGCTGGCGGCGGGGCATGTCGCCGTCCCGGAGTTCCTCAAGGGCTGGGCGGCCAGCGCGGCGGCGCGCGCGCACCTGGGGCGGCCGTGACCCGATCGGAGCGCGTCTGGCTCTGGCTCCTGGTCATGGCGGCCTTCGTGGACATGGGCGATCGCCACGTCGGCACCTGGCACGCGGCGCTCGACTACAGCCTAGCGGCCGTGTTCGGCTTCCGCGCCATCTACTTCGCGATCTGGCCGCTCAAGAAGATGGCGGCGGCCGCATGAGCTACGTCCCGGTCCACACCTGGGAGGCGCCCAGCGCGACGCGCTGCGGAGCCGCCTGGCAGAACCCCTCGAGCCGCGTGCAGCACGTCTGTTACGAGCTACCCCACGATCCCGACACGCCGCATCGCTGCGGCCGCAAGAAGGGGCTGTCGCAGCAGACCTGCCGGGTGCGCTGGATCGTCACCGATCGCGGGGCGGAGTGCCTCACGACGATCGGCGGCTACATCCGCAAGCCGACCGGCACGGTCCAGGAGAAGCCGTCATGAGCGTCCTCTGGCAGACCCTGAAGAAGCTGCGCGAGCCGGTGCCGGAGGTGCGCGAGTGCGTCGAGCGCAACCTCAAGATCTCCTCGAAGGCTCAGGAGATCGCGCAGGACCTGAAGCAGGCGGATCCGACGCTCGCCCGCGATGTCCTCCTCGAGAGCGCCCGGCTCCTGGCTGTCGACCTGGGGCGTCGCCCGACGCTCGCCGACATCAAGGCCGCTGAAGTCGCCGGCCTGGTCACGTTCGCGGGCTCCTGATGCGCTACCGCCTGGTGCCGTCGGACTACGCGGGTCGACGCCCGGCGGCGACGCCGGCGGGACCTCGCCCGGGGACCGGCTCCATCTTCGAAGACCTCTTCGCCGGCTTCTTCGAGGACATGAAGGATCCCCGCGTCACGGACATCACCCTGAAGGCGGGCGACGAGATCCTGGTCGGCCGCGTCGTTTACACGATCGGCCGGATCCGGGCGGCCTACACCGTCGAGCAGGGCGACGTCCACCTGATCGAGATCGCGAGCCGCCGGCGGTGACGACCCCGCTCGCGCCCGGCATCCACCGGATGACCGCGGACACCTACCACGGCGACCCATGTCCGGCGCCCTCGCTGTCGGCCTCGATCGCGCACGTCCTGCTGAGCAGCTCGCCGGCGCACGCGCGCTGGCAGCATCCGCACCTGAACCCGGGCGGCGCCCGCGCGCACCGCCAGGTCTACGACCTGGGCATTGCCGCGCACGGCCTGGTGCTCGAGGCGAGGACCGCGGATGACTTCGTCGTTGTCAGCGCCAAGGACTGGAAGACGAAGACCGCCGCGATGGCGCGCGCGAAGGCCTGGCTCGACGGGAAGACGCCGGTGCTGGCGCATCAGTGGACCGGCATCAATGCAATGGCCGTCGCGCTGCGCGCCCAGCTCGAGGGGCACGAGGATCCGCCGGAGCCGCTCCGCACCGGCACGGCGGAGGAGACCCTGATCTGGCGCGAGGGCGACCTCTGGTGTCGCGCCCGGCTCGACTGGCTGCACACCGACCGCCGCACGATCGACGACTACAAGACCACCGGCGCGAGCGCGAACCCGGAAGTCTGGGCCCGCGGCCCGCTCTACAACCTGGGGCACGACCTGCAGGCGGCCTTCTACCTGCGCGGGCTGCGGGCGATCACCGGGCACGATGCGACCTTCCGCTTCGTCGTGCAGGAGAACTTCCCGCCCTACGCGACCGCGGTGATCGGCCTGGGCCCGCAAGCGCTGAGCCTGGCGACGAAGAAGGTCCTCGCCGCGCTCGAGCTCTGGCGCCGCTGCCTCGAGACCGACACCTGGCCGGCCTACCCGATGCGCACCTGCTGGGCCGACCTGCCGCCCTGGCTCGAGGCGCGCTGGCTCGAGCGCGAACTGCGCGAGGACGGGCCGATGGTCCCGACCGACGCGATCACCGGCCTTCACGATGGCGACGACGGGCAGCGCGACATCGGCGAGCTGCTCGAGGAAGGATGGAAATGAACCTGACCGCCGCACGGCTCCGCTCTGTCCTCGACTACGACCCGGCGACCGGACATTTCGTCTGGCGAGAGACTATCGCGAGCAATGCCGTGGTCGGCAAGACCGCCGGCGGGCCGAAGCCGCCGAAAGGCTACATCTGCATCACGCTCTTCGGCCGCCGCTACTACGCGCACCGGCTGGCGTGGCTGTGGATGACTGGCCGGTGGCCGACTGGCGATGTCGATCACCGAAACCTATGCCGGGCCGACAACCGATGGGCCAACCTGCGCCAGGCGTCGCGCTCGGAAAACCGTTGCAACCAGCGTTGCCGACGCGACAGCACGTCCGGGCTAAAGGGCGTGTTCTACCACAAGGCGCGCGGGACGTGGTACGCGCGCATCGCGAAGGACGGCCGCCAACAGCACCTCGGCGTCTTCCCGACTGCCGCCGATGCCCACGCGGCCTATGTCGCCGCCGCTGTAGTCATCCACGGCGAGTTCGCAAGAACGGCCTGAAGGAGAGCGATGAGAATCATTCGTTTGAACGCGGAGAATTTTAAGAAGCTCAAGGCGGTCGAGATCACTCCGACCGGCGAGCTGGTCGAGATCACGGGACGGAACAACGCCGGCAAGACCTCCGTGCTCGATTCGATCTGGGCCGCGCTGGGCGGCGCGCGCCACATCCAGGCGATGCCGATCCGCAAGGGCGCCACGCAGGCCCGGATCCGGCTCGACCTGGGCGACCTGGTGGTCGAGCGCCACTTCACGGAGAGCGGCTCGACGCTGACGGTCGAGAACGCCCAGGGCGCCCGCTTCCGCTCGCCCCAGACGATGCTCGACGCGCTGATCGGCGCGCTCGCCTTCGACCCCCTCGAGTTCCTCAACCTGGATCCTCGCGCGCAGCTTGCCGAACTGCGCCGGATCGTGCCGCTCGAGGTCGACGTCGACGAGCTCGACGGGCTGAACCGCGGCGACTACGACCGGCGGGCGGAAGCCAACAAGTCAGCGCGCGAGGCCCGGGCTCGAGGCGAGGGGATCACCGTCCCGGACGGGCTGCCGGGCGAGCTGATCGACACGGCGCCCGCGATGGACGGGCTCACCCAGGCGTCGGAGTTCAACACCTCGCTCGAGCGGAGCCGCGCAGAGCGGGCGGCCGCCGCCCAGGAGATCGAGCGGCTCCGGCAGGACGCGGCGGCGGTGCGGACACGCGCGGAGGAACTTCGGGCCCAGGCCGGGCGGCTCGAGCAGAAGGCGTCGGAGGAGTTCGACCGCAAGGCCCAGGAGATCGAAGCGCGTTTGCGCGCGGCCAAACCGCTGCCGGATCCAGTCGACGCGGTCGCGCTGCGGGTCGAGCTCGACAAGGCGAACGAGACGAACCGGCTGATCCTCAAGGCGAAGGAGCGACAGGCGCAGCTCGCCGCGGCCGCCGTCGCGGAGGAGCGCGCCCGCACCCTCACCCTCGCGATGGAAGCGCGCGAGCAGGCGAAGGCCGACGCGCTCGCCCAGGCGAAGATGCCGGTCGAGGGCCTGGGGTTCGGCGCCGACGGCGTCACCCTGAACGGCCTGCCGTTCGACCAGGCCTCGAGCGCGGAGCAGCTTCGGGTCAGCGTCGCGATCGCGATGACGTCGAACCCCAAGCTGCGGGTCGTCCGGATCAAGGAAGGCTCGCTGCTCGACGACGAGAACCTGGCGCTCATCGCCACGATGGCGCGCGAGCGGGACTATCAGGTTTGGATCGAGCGCGTGAATACGTCCGGCAAGGTGGGCGTGGTGATCGAGGACGGCGCCGTCGTAGCGGTCGACGGGAAGCCGGTCGAGGCGGCCGCGCCGTGAGCCCGACGGCGGCGGCTGACGTGTCCTTCACCTACCGGCCCGCGGTCCGCGAGCAGACGCCGCTCATCATCGGCGTGGCCGGCCCGACGAAGAGCGGCAAGACCTACAGCGCGCACCGCCTGGCGATCGGCCTGGCGGAGGGCGGGACGGTCGCGATGCTGAACGCGGAGGGCGCGCGCGGGCATCAGTACGCGGAGCGCTTCAAGTACGTCGCCGTCGACATCGAGCCGCCCTACGCGCCGGCCCGGTACACCGCGGCGGTCAAGGCGGCGGCCGCGATCAAGCCGGGCGCGCTGATCATCGACAGCGCGTCCCACATGCACGACGGGCCCGGCGGGATGCTCGCCTACCACGAGGAAGAGATCGACCGGATGCTGGGCCAACAGCGGGGCGACTACAAGGCCCGCGAGCGGATGACGTTCGCGGCCTGGGTCCGGCCGAAGGCCGACGAGAACGAATTCATCTACACGCTGCTGGGCCTCAAGTTCCCCGTGGTCCTCTGCTTCCGCGCGAAGGAGAAGATCAAGCTGGTCTCCGGGAAGCCGCCGATCGACCTGGGCTGGCAGCCGATCGTCGGGGACCGCGTCGCCTTTGAAACGATCTTCACGCTGATGCTGCCGCCGCACTGCAAGGGCGTGCCGGACCTCGAGATCTCCGACATGCGCGAGCCCTTCGACGCGATGGTGCCGAAGGGCAAGCCGATCGACGAGGACCTGGGGCGCAAGCTGGCCGCCTGGTCGCATGGGGCCGGAGCGAAGGCGCCGGCGCAGCAGCCGCAGCAGCAGCCCTTGAGCGCGGGCTCGAGCGCGTCGCCGGAGAGCGCCGCGGATCTCCTGGGCCGGATCAAGAAGGGATTCGCCCAGCTCGCCCTGTCCGATGCCGATCAGCGGGCCCTGTGGACGAAGCATTGCCAGGCGGCGACGTTCCTGAGCGAGCACACCGACGTCGGTCTGCTGGGCGATCTGCTCGCGGATCTCCGGTCGAAGGTGGCGCGGTGAGCGCCGACACCATGAGCGCGATGCTGATCGAGCTCGAGGCCGCGGGCTGGCGGCCGGTGGTCCATCCGAAGACACCCTCCCTGGGCAACATGCCATTTGACGGAATCTGGGTCGCTTACCCGGAAGACTCCGTCCGCGAGTTCTACATCGGCGAGGGGCCCAGCCCCGAAGAGGCGGTCCGCGCGCTGCACCGCTTCGCCTTCACCGGGCCGCGGCCGCTGGCGGAGACCCCGCGGCCGACCGCGGAGGCGGTCCTCGACGCGCGCGAGGAGCGGATCCGGGCGGCGCAGGCAATGGGCTACGTCGTGGGAGGAATGGCATGAGCACGCCGTTCGATCTGCGCGCGCACCTTCACCGACAGCGGGAATGGTCAGAGCGCACCTTCGGCCCCGGGCAGCGCAGCCAGGGGGTCGTCGACCACATCCGCAAAGAGCTGTCGGAGATCGAGGCGGCGCCCGGTGACCTTGCCGAATGGATCGACGTCGCGATCCTTGCCTTTGATGGCGCGTGGCGCGCCGGGCATACGCCCGATCAGATCATCGCCGCGCTGGTTGCGAAGCAGACAAAGAACGAGGCTCGCCAGTGGCCGGATTGGCGCTCTCAGCCGCTCGACAAGGCGATCGAGCACGTCCGCACAGGCGAAGCCAGGGAGGCGACCGCATGACCGACACTCCGCCCGAAACGCTCGACGCCCCGCCCGCCACGACCTTCGAGATCCTCCGGCGCATGAGCCGATCCCTCTCCGCGCGGCTGACGGATGACGAGATCGGCCAGCGCGGACGCGACCTGGCTCGAGCCTGGCAGGACATCGCGTCGGAGGAGGTGCGGCAGGACGGCCTCAAGAAGGAAATGAAGGCGCGCCTCTCCGGCCTCAGCTCCGAAGCCGCCCGGCTGGCGACGATCGTCTCGCGCGGCGAGGAGCTGCGCGACGTCGACGTCGAGGTCCGCGCCGTGATCCCCGCCGGCGTCGTGCACGAGATCCGGATGGATACCGGCGAGATCATCCACTCGCGGCCGTTCACCGACACGGAGCGGCAGCGACACCTCCCGCTCGGCGATGCCCCGATGGCGGACGCTGCGCCGCCGGCCTCGCCGCAAGCGTGAGCCTCACGACCGTCCTCGACGTCCGCGTCTTCGGCCTGCCGGTCCCCCAGGGCCGGCCGCGCGCGCGCGCCTTCCAGGTCGGCGGCGCGACCCGCGTCCAGGTCTACGACCCCGAAGCGTCGCGCGACTGGAAGCGCACGGTCGCCGCCCAGGTCCTGCCCCACAAGCCGGAGGCGCCGGTCGCGGAGGCGCCGCTCGAGGTGCGGCTGCTCTTCCACCTCCCGCGGCCGCAGTCGTTGCCGAAGCGTGTGCGCCATCACATCAGAAAGCCCGATATTGACAATCTCGCGAAAGCGGTAAAGGACGCGCTGCGCGGGATCGTCTACCGCGACGACAGCCAGGTCGTCGACCTGCACGTCCGCAAGGTGTACGGCACGTCGCCGGGCGTGGAGATCCGCGTCGACCACGTCCTCGAGGCGCCGCTGCCCGTGCAGGCGGAGCTCCGATCATGAGCCTCGACGTGTACCTCACCGCCCTCCGGCGAACGACGGTGTACCAGGCCAACGTCACCCACAACCTGGGCGGGATGGCGACGGAGGCGGGCATCTACACGCACCTGTGGAGGCCGGAGGAGATCGGCATCACGAAGGCGGAGCAACTGATCGAACCGCTGCGGGCCGCGGTCGTCCTGCTCGAGTCAGACCCGGCGCGCTTTCGCGCGTTCGACCCCGCCAACGGCTGGGGAAGCTACGACCACTTCGTGCCGTGGGTCCGGGAGTATCTCGAGGCCTGCATCGAGAACCCCGACGCCGAAGTCAGGGCGCACCGATGATGACCTCGCTGCCCCAGGCCCTGCTCGACATGGCGCATCGCGGGCACTTCGGCGAGCAGGCGACGTGCGGGGCGGCGACCTGCATCGACGCGCGCGCCATCGTGGCGCACCAGGCGAAGGAGGAGGAAGAGGCGATTTGCAAGGACTGCGGTGCGTTCTTCCGGCCGCTCTGCCCGGAGTGCGGCGATGACGGCGACTGGCCTCTGCCATGACCCCGCCCAGCCTCGCCGCCTGGCTCGCTGAACTAGACCGCGCCTTCACGTCAAAGAATGACGTGCCGGTCGAGCGGATCCACCTGACGGCGAAGGCCTGGGCCACGCTGCGGACCGCGATCGTCGCGGCGCTGCCGCCGGTCCAGGCGCCGGCGCCATCGACCGTCTCGATGAGCTTCGATCTATCCAAGGTGACCGAAGTGCGCGCGACGGTGAACGCACCGCCGGGCGTCGTGGCGGGCGTGACGTATGGCGGGACGCCGATGGTGCGGCTGCCGGATCCGGCCGCTGAGACGGCGACGTGCTGGTGGCACGCTCCGATCAAGACCCACGTCTGCCCCGTACACGGCGCGTCCGTGTTCCTCTGCCCGGCGGCCCCGGAGCGCTCGTGAGCACCTTCGACAAGTTTGAGGTGCGCGGTGATGGGCGGCTGGTGATGTTGGCGTGTTTCGCGGCCGCGCCGGAGGAATGGTCGCGCTGGTACAGCGACGACGGCGGCGTGACGTGGAAAGACTACCGGGCAGCCTGGGGTGCACCGGCGGGACGGGATGATCGCGCGCAGCGTGACGCGCGGGGGAGCAGCGCTTGACGTCCTCCGCGCAGTCGGCCATCGTCGCCACGAAATCAAGAGAGGAGTGGCGACCCATGCTGACCTTTGTCCAGCTCGAGGATCCGGATCCGGCGGCGCGATGGACCCAGGCAATCGCGCTGCTCGTCGCCGCCGGCGAGCGCGCCCGGGCAGGGGAGCGCGCGCCGTGATCCCCGCCGCGATCTACGCCCGCGTGTCGACGGAGGACCAGGCGGAGCGCTATGGGCTGGCCGGGCAGCTCCACGAGCTACGGGCCGCGGCCGCCGCGCGCGGCTACGTCATCCCGTCCGGCATGGAGTTCGTTGACGACGGCCACTCCGGCGCCACGATCGACCGGCCCGCCCTTCATCGTTTGCGCGAGGTCGCCAAGGCGCGCGCCGTCGACGTGATCCTGGTGCACGATCCCGACCGCCTGTCTCGCCGCCTGGCGCATCAGCTTGTCCTCCTCGAGGACCTCGAGCGCGCCGGCGTGCGGGTCGAGTTCCTGAGCGTCGAACGCACGGACGGCGCGGAGGGCCGGCTGCTGCTGAACGTCCGCGGCGCGATCGCCGAATACGAGCGCGAGAAGATCAAGGACCGCACGCTGCGTGGGAAGCGCGAGAAAGCGCGCCGCGGCCTGGTCGTCGGCGGGCCGGTGCCCTTCGGCTACCGCCTGGACGCCGGCAGCGCGGGCGGGCTGGCGATCCGCGAGGACCAGGCCGCGATCGTGCGCCTGCTCTACGCCGGCCTGGTCGACGCCGGCCGGTCGATCCGCGGCCTGGTGCTCGAGCTGCGCGCCTCCGGGATCCCGCCGGCGCGCGGCGCCGCCTGGTCGAAGACCTCCGTCCGTCGCCTGCTCACGGATCCCCTCTACCGCGGCCAGGCCTACTTCAACCGGCGCGCGCGCACGGGCTCGAGCCGGCGCTGGCGGCCGGAGGCCGACTGGATCGTGGTCGCGGTGCCGGCGATCGTCACCGCCGACCTATGGGCCCGGGCGGCGGCCCGGCTCGCCGACAACAAGACCGCGGCCGCGGGCCGGCCGGCCTCGAGGGTCTACCTCTTGCGCGGCCTGCTCCGGTGCGGGTCGTGCGGCCGGGCCCTCGAGGGGCTGCCGTCGCACGGCCGGCGCTTCTACCGCTGCGCGGGCCGGCAGCGCCTGGCGGAGCCGCGGTGCACGGCGCCGCTGCGGGCCGCCGACCGGCTCGAGGCGGCGCTCTGGGCGGCGGTGACCGGCCTGCTCCGGCAGCCCCAGGTCCTGACCGCCAAGGTCGAGGCCTGGCAGCTCGCCGCCGGCGTGCGCGACGTCGAGCTCCGGTCGGAGGTCGTGCACCTCACGGCGGAGCTGGGCCGGCTCACCCGCCAGGAGCAGCGCACCCTCGACCTGTACGTCGAGGCCGACCTCGAGGTGCCCGGTCTGCGGGAGCGCCTCGAGCGCCTCCGTGCGCGCCGCCGTGCCGTGCAGGCGAGGCTCGACCAGGCTCAGGCGGCGAGCACCCGCACCCAGGACGCCGCGGCCCAGCAGGGCGCCGTCCAGCGCGCGTGCGAGGCCGTTCTGCTGGGCCTCGAGGCCGCGCCGCCGGAGGTCCGCCAGCAGATCCTTCGGGCCCTGATCGACCGGATCACGGTCAGCCAGGACCACGTCACCGTCGAGGGCCTGCTGCCCTCCGGGCCCGGCGGGCTGGAATCGAGCCGACCATCAACACGGTCGGCCCAGTTCCAGCCGCGGCCCGCCTTCCGGCTGGTCGTGCCGATGGGAGCCCGATGACAGAGCTAGCGCTCGCCTGCCCCTACACGTCCTGTCCGGTGCCGCCGCTGCTGACCGTGCCGAACCTGACCCTGCACCTGGTCGAGCAGCATCACCGGCCGCACGGCGAGGCCTTCCTGACCGCGTCCGGGATCGAGGAGACGGCGCGCCGGGCTCGAGGACCTGCCGCCGACGGGGATGGATCGACGGAAGCACGCCCTCAGACTGAGGGCAGGCCGCGCCGTGAGCCGCGGGCCCCGTCTCCGGAAGGGCTCACCCCCGTCGGCGGCAGTCACACCACGCCCGACCTCAACGGCAAGGCGCCTCGACCTCGCCGGGTCGTGGCGCCGGCTGCACCCGACCCGACCGAACCCGCAACCCCGTCGACCCCGGAGCCGCCCATGTCCCCACGCGCCCAGAACCCCGACAAGAAGTGCGGCCACTGCAAGCAGGCCCAGCGCGCCCACGAGCCGGGCTGCCCGCGGGATCCGAAGAACCGGAAGCGCAGGGCGGCGGCGCCGGCGGCCGCGGCGAAGTCGGCCTCGAAGGATCCGCTCGCCGCCGCGATCAAGGCCGCGATCGCGAAGCGCGAGCAGGAGATCACCCTGTTCCGGCAAACCCTCGAGGTCCTCGAGGGCTAGATGGCGCGCCGCTGTCCGTCGTCGGGCTGGGGGATCGCGCTCGGCGCGCTGGGTCCCTCGAGGGTGCGGCACTACTTCAAGCCGCACCCGCAGCAGAAGTCGGCGGCCTTCGCCGGCTCGCTGCGGACGCTCTGCCGCGAGTGGATCCTGACGCTCGAGGACATTCGCTTCGAGAGACGCGGCCGCCGGTGCCGCGCGTGCGATCGCGGCCGATGAACGTCCTCCTCCTGCACCTCGACGGCAAGCTGCCCAACCTGGCGCTCATGCGCCTGGCCGCCCACCATCGCGCCCAGGGCGACGCCGTCACGCTGCGCCGCGCCGATAATCCGCGCTTCATCGGCCGCCGCCTGGGCGATCCCGAATGGGACCGCGTCTACGGCTCGCTGATCTTCGAGCGCACGCGGCCGAACGCGGAGATCGCGCGCCGCGAATATCCCGGGATCGTGCTCGGCGGTACGGGCTGGGACGTGGCGAGCAGCCTCGAGGCGGTCGGCGTCACGACGGAGCGCCTCGATTACAGCGACTATCCGGAGTGGCGCCAGTCGATCGGCTTCACGCAGCGCGGGTGCCGGCTGCGCTGCTCGTTCTGCGTCGTGCCGCGCAAGGAGGGCGCCGTCAAGGAGACGCAGCGCATCGCGGAGATCTGGCGCGGCGAGGGCTGGCCGCGGGAGGTCGTCCTCCTCGACAACGACTTCTTTGGGCAGCCCCGCTGGGCCGATCGGATCGAGGAGCTACGCGCCGGCCGCTTCCGGGTGAACTTCAACCAGGGCATCAACGCGCGGATGATCGACGACGAGAGCGCCGCGGCCCTGGCGAGCGTCGACTACCGCGACGTCGGCATGGTGCAGCGGCGCCTCTACACCGCGTGGGACAACCGGAAGGACGAGGCGCGCCTCTTCCGCGGGCTCGAGGCGCTGGTCCGGCATGGCGTCCGGCCGGATCACATCATGGTCTACGTCCTGATCGGCTACTGGCCGGGCGAGACCTTCGAGGATCGCGACTACCGCCGGCGCCGCCTGCGCGAGTTCGGCGCGATCCCCTACCCGATGCCGTTCACCCGCGCGCCGGAGATCATCGCGTTTGCACGATGGACGCGCGGCGGCGTCGACAAGCGGATCTCCTGGGCCGACTTCATGGCGGCGCGCGCCCAGATCAGCAACATTCCGGACCGCCGCCAGGAGCGGCTCGACCTCGAGGGTGATCAGCTCGTCGGCGGCGCCGCGTGAGCAGCGCTCGAGGGCGCGGCGTCGATGATCTCGCGCAGGGCCGCGGAGAAGTTCTGCCGGCCCAGCCCGTCGCGCCACTGCTCGACCTTCTCGACCTGGCTGGGCAGCAGCGAGACGTTCAGCTTGACGGCGCCGATGCCCTCGAGCGGCTTCCGGCCGGAGCCAGGCCGGCGCCCGCCGTGCTGCTTCTTCCGTGCGCGCTTCTTCTTCTTCCGGGTCCGGGTCGCAGCCATCGGGAGGAGTCTGGGCCATGTGATCGGCATGGGTCAAGCCGCCTGCTGCAGCTTCGGGTAGGGCCCGCGCGCGGTGAGGGGGCGGCCGCGGCGCTCGAGCGGCCAGGCGTAGCGATGGTTCCCGGGATGGCGGAGCGGCCGGGTGATCCGGGGCAGCTCGAGGCGGAGCCAGGCCGCGAGATCGGCGCCCAGGGCCGGCGCGCTGGCGCCGTGCTCGACCAGGAGGGCGACGGCATACTCCCAGCCGCGCTCGCGCGCCCGGATCTTCTGCAGGGCCCGCGCGCTGACGACGGTGCCGTCCGGCAGGAGGCGCAGCGTGCGCGCGGTGCCGCGGCCCAGGTAGACGCCGTTGTGGGCCTGGTAGATCGTGCCGACGTGGCCGGGGAAGATGACCTGGCCGGCGCTCGAGCGGCGCGGCACCGGGTCGGAGAAGCTGACGACGCCGCGGATCGCCTCGCGGCGGAGCAGGTCGAAGGCGCGCGCCAGGAACCAGGTTTCCCCGTTGCCGGCGACGTCGTCGAGCAGGACGAAGCGACCGAGCTCGACCGACTCGCGCGGATCCCCGGGGAAGACCGACGTCAGCGCCCGGTCGTTGCACGGCACGCTGAACACGGCGACGCCGGCGAGCTGCTCGCCCCTGTAGAGGCCGAAGCGGAAGCGCGCGGCCGGGTAGCTGCCGGAGTAGTGATGCTCGAGGACGAAGGTCTTCGCGGTCGTGTCGTCGGCGATCGCCGCGACGTCGAAGCGCGCGGGGTCGATGACCTCGCCCGCGGGGCGGTAGGAGTCACGGCCGGAGCGCCAGCGCTGGTTGAGCATGGGGCGTCACCGTGCCTTTCGGCGGAAGGTCGGGCGCTCGCCGCGGGCCATCCGCTCAGCGGCCGACTTCCGTCCCGCCTGGACGCGGCGCCGCGTGGTGAGCGCGTCGCGCTGCCGGGCGATCGTGTCGGCGACCTCGCTGTTGAGCACCAGGCGGACCGCGCCGTCCGCGCCGTAGCACTGCAGGAAGATCGTGTCCTTCGAGCGGCCGCCCTCCTCCGCCGTGCGCCACGTTTGCACGATGAAGGTCTGGCTGCCGCCGATGCCGAGAACCGGCATGGTGTTGATCACCGTCGCCTTCGCCTTCATGGTGTCGGGCCGGCCGTTCAGCCCGTCGAGGGCGCGGTCGAAGGCGTCGGGCATGACGTCGGAACGCTTCGTGTCGGACATGGGTCGTCTCCTCTACCGGCCAGCGACGCCGGCGTGGTTGGGGGTCGGACGGCCGGGGCACTTCTTCAGCTTCCCCAGGCGCATCGCCTCGTGGTCCCGGTCGTGGTGGACCTCAGCACCGAAGAGCGGGTGCCCGCTGGGCCGCCGGCACTTCACGCCGACGGGCGCCAGGCAGCGCGGGCAGGGGACCTCGAGCGCGGGATCCCGGGGCCAGCGCTCGCCGCAGAGGCTGCAGACGTAGGCCTTCGCGCGCGGCATGGGTCAGCGCGCCTTCGGCGTGCCGCGGTACTCGCGGTGCGAGCAGTGGAGACAGACGTATTCCTGCAGGTAGGGGATCCAGTCGAGTTCATGCCAGCAGGACGGGCAGGCGCGGATCCGGCTCACTGTCCGGGCCCGGCGCCGGCGCTCCTCGAGGGCGCGCGCCGCGGCGATCTCCTCCTGCACGTTCTGATCGCGCGCCTCGAGGAAGACGGGGTCGAAGCAGATCACGTCGAGGTCCTCGTCCTGGTGCACGGGCTACCTCGCCACCGGCAGGATGCCGGCCGCCTCGAGCAGCGAGATCGGGAGCAGCTCCTCCTCCAGCACGAGCGACGTCCAGGACCAGGAGCGGCCCAGACCGGCGACGGTAGTGTTGCGCTCCGCCGCGTTCTTCTCGAGCAGCAGCGCGCGGATGACGAGCTCCGGGTGCACGCGCGCCAGGTCGCGGATCTCGTCCTTCTTCATGGCCGGGCAGAAGAAGCAGGACGACTTCACCGGGACGGGCAGGCCGGCGCCGGCGATCAGCGCGACGCAGCGCTCGCGGGTCAGGTTCCAATCAATCAGCGGATACCAGAACCGGAACTTAGGCCAATCCTTGCCGGCCGCCTTCTTCACGCGCTTCAGGTCGGCGGGCGACGCATCGTAGCCGATGACTCGGATCGCGCGGCCGACGATGCCCCAGTCGGCCTTCGTCCGCTTCCAGAAGCCCTTCGTCAGCTCGTGGCGGTTCAGCGTCTTCGACTGCGCGCTCGCCTTCCACTTGAGCGAGCAGCTATGCCCGCCATACGCCAGGCTGGGCAGCGTCTTCGTCGCGAGGCACTGCGCCTCGAGGCCGGCGTGCTTCGACGCGATCGTGACGCGCGAGATCTGCGGGAAGCCGACGGAGCGCAGCCAGGGCTGCATCACGTCCTCGATGTAGCGGTAGGTCTCCGGCCGTTCGCCGTAGGTCTCCGCGAAGAGGATCAGATCGGGGCGGATCCCGCGGCGCTGCATTTCGACGAGCACGGCCGTCGAGTCGACGCCGCCGCCGTAGCTGACGACGAGCGGGATCCCGGCGCGCTGCACCTCGTCGAGATCGGGCGGCGCGTACCAGCCCTGCCGCCGCACCATGTCGAGCGGCGTCTCGCCGGGGAGCAGGTCGAGGTCCTTCGGCTGCTTGCGGGCCTTCTTCGTGGTCTCGAGGACGCAGGTCATGGTCGGGGCCTCCTACATTTCCCAGGTGGTGATCGGGCCGCAGTCGTCGCCGCGCTCGACGGCCTCGAGCACGCCGATCTCGATCGCCTGGTCGACGGCGAGGCTGGAGAGCTCGACGCGCAGGTCGGGATCGTAGTCGTTCGCTTCGACGCGCGCGACCTCCGCGCCGCAGCGCGGGCAGCGCAGCATCGGGCCGGTGTAGCTGTCGATGTCGAAGGTCATGGTCTCCTCCTCCTGAGTGTGGGTGCGCTACTTCGCGAGCCGGCGCAGGGCCAGCGACCAGTTGATCTTCGGGACGGTCGGGTTCACGCCGCCGTCGGTCGTGCGCGCCGTCATGCGCAGTTCGGAGTTCCAGCCGTGCACGCGCGCCACGTTGTGGTTGCCGCCGTACTGGATGAAGGTCCCGTCTGCCGTGTCGCAGCCGATCTCTTGCGCGTACTCGAGGCGCTTCAGGCTGTTGGCGCGGCCCATGTGGACATGGCGCCCGCGGGCCTTCGCCTCGACCACGAGCGCGCGCGCGCCGGCGCCCAGCTTCCAGGCATCGGAGCCGCCCAGGAAGATCGCATCGACCAGGTCCCAGGGGATCTCCGCGAGCATCGTCTCGATCCCGTCCTGGCCGACGAGCGCGACCTTGAAGCCGAGCGCGCGGATCCGCTGCGCGTGCTGCGGGAACTGCGCCAGCGTCGCGGCCGCGTCGCCCACCGGCACCTCCTCGCCATCACCGGCCAGGTCGACGAAGTGCAGGACGTCCGGGGCCGCGACGAAGAGCGCCGTCCGGGGAAGCGTGTCGATCCAGCGGTAGAAGCGCTCCGCGTCGAACTTCTCTTCCTGGTGGCGCTTCGCGAGGCCAAAGATCCCGTTGTCGACGGCGAAGGCCGGATGACTGGCGACCCAGCGCGCGCTACTGCAGCCCGGCGTCAGCAGCAGGCCGATCCCGTTCGGGGCGAAGCGCAGGAAGTCGTTCGTGACGCCCGACAGATACTGCACCGGCTTCGTCGGATGGATCAGCGTGCGGTTCCCGAAGATGTCCTGGAACCACAGCGGCACACCGGCGGCGTTCGCCCGGCGCTGCGTCTCTCTGATCGCCTGCTCTCGCGTCATGCCCTCGGGGCCTCCCTACCCCTTGAGAAAAGACTACCAAATCAAGTCGGCCAGGTCAAGCGGGATCGGGGGGGCTACAGGATCCGGGTCGACCGCTTCCGGTGCGGCTCGACGGACTCGATCGTCCACTCGTCGGTGCGCGGGTCATCCCGCCACGCCAGGCGGGCCGCCGGGTCGCTGCCGGCCTCGACCAGCCAGATCGCCAGCCGGCCGGGATCCTTGCTCGAGGTCCGGATGATGCTGCGCGCGTGGATCGCGAAGAGCATGGCGGGCGCCTCCTGGGCCGCCGCCCTACGCCGCGGCCTCGTCGGCCGGCGGCGCGGGGACGGCGGCGAGCGCGCGCGTGAACGCGCTGCCGCAGTGGTTGCAGGTCGCGGCGAAGTCGTCGGAGGCGACGCGCACCTTCACCGGCTTCGGGCAGGCGCAGACCCAGAGGCGCAGGCGCGACCCGGAGCCGATGCCGCGCGACCGGCCGCCGCGCGACCCGATGCCCATCGGGCACGGCCGCGGCTTCGCGATCGTCGGGAGGCCGGGCTGCTTGTGGCCGGCCTTGAAGACCGGGGCGCCATCCGTCGGCACCGGCAGCGCCGCGATCGTGGCCCAGAGCTCGACGTTGAAGTGCTCGATCGCGTAGGACTGGCCGCCGGCCTGCTGCACCAGGAGGCCCAGCGTGGCGCAGGCCGCCTTCCACTCCTTGCCGTGGCCGGCGGTCGGCCCGGCCAGGACGTGGCCCAGCTCGTGGATCGTCGTGCCGGCGATCTGCAGGTCGCTCTCTTCACCCGTCGCGCAGATCTCGACGAAGTCGTGGCCGGCGTCGCCGTTCTTCCACGCCTGGAAGAAGGTCACGCCGCGCGTCCCGGTCATGCCGGAGCCGTAGACCAGCTTCGCGGCGCTGAGCCGCTCGCGCGCTTCCGTGGGCAGCTCGGCGCGCTCGATGACCAGGCTGCGAATCGCGCTGATGTAGGCCTCGTGCGTCTGGGTCGTCGTCGTCTGGGTCGTCATCTGCTTCCTCCTCGTTCCTGCCGCGGCGTTGAGCTACTTGATATGAGAGTACCAAATCAAGAGGCGCAGTCAAGCGAAAATGCGTTTGCACGCGGTCACGCAGAATCCGCCCGGGAAACCGGGCACTTAGGAGGCATGGCGTCATGATGGTGACCCTCGTGAGCACGTTGAAGATCGTGGAACTGAACGGGATCGCGACGCGGATCTGGGAGGGCAGGACGGAGGCCGGCGTGCCCGTGCACGCCTTCATCCCGCGCCTGGGCGTCGCGAAGGATGCCGACCAGGAGACCTTCCGCCGTGAGCTACAAGCGGTGAGTTCGCCCTCCGAAGCGATCGCGGCGCTGCCCTCGAAGATGGTCCTCGAGTCGGACGCGGTCGTCGCCGCGCGCAACGCTGCCATCGACGCGGCGGTGCAGTGGCTGCGCACGCGCGCGGAGGACTTCCCGCCGCACAAGTCGACCGACGGCCTGGTGCTGAAGATCGCGGCCCTGGACATGGAGCGCGCGCTTCGTGGGTGATCAATGGCGAAGAAGACGCGCGGGCAATGCGTGGCGAGGATCTGCATGAAGACCGCGGGCAAGGGGACCTGTCGACACGGCGTGCAGTGGGCGGTCCAGCGCGCCGGGGCGACGTGGCGGACGACCGCAGCACACCTTCCAGGTCCTGACGAAGCGGCCGGAGCGGATGCGCCACTACTGCGCGACGATGGCCGCGCTCACCCCGCAGCAGCGGACGCTCCGGATGGTCGCGTCCATGTATCGCGGCCACCCGGCGGAGATCCTCGTGACCAAGTCGACCGCCGCGCATCACGTCGGCGAGCTGGCATGGCCGCTACCCAACGTGCACCTGGTCGTCTCCGTCGAGGACCAGGCGACCGCCGACGAGCGGATCCCGCCTGTTGCTGCAGACGCCGGCGGCGGTGCGGGGCGGTGAGCTACGAGCCGGCGCTGGGGCCGGTGAACTTCACGCACGACACGGAGGTCGGCCCGCTCTCCTACCTCTGGGCGCTCTGCGAGGGATGCCTCGCGCGTCGCGAGGTCTGCGACGAGGCGCGCAAGGGCGGCGCGATCGCGTGCTGCCCTGACTGTCGCCACGTCGGGCTCGACTGGATCGTGGTCGGGGGCGAAAGCGGGCCCGGCGCGCGCCCGTTCGACCTCGCCTGGGCGCGCTCGACGATCGCGCAGTGTCGCGCGGCCGGCGTGCCGGTGTTCGTGAAGCAACTCGGCGCGCGGCCGATCGAGTCGGAGGTGACTCGACACGCCGTCGACTGCTCGTGTTCGCTGCACCACGGATTCATCGACCGCAAGGGCGGCGAAATGGCCGAGTGGCCGGAGGACCTCCAGGTCCGGGAGTTCCCGCGATGACGCGCTGGACGTACCCGCTCGCCTTCATCGCCGCGCTCAACGCCGCGATGCTCATGTCGGAGTGGAGGCAGGGCACCCGCGTCTTCTTCGCCGTGCTCTTCTCCCTCCTCGCGATCATCAGCACCCTCACCAGGAGATCGCGATGACCGCTCGATGGGAAGCCGTGCCGGACAGCGAAGGCGACATGATCCGCGTGCGCTGGTCGGAGCCGAACGAAAAGGGCGAATACCTCTGGGTGCGTCACTACCCGGCGACCCCGTGGGGCATCAATGCGTGCGAGCGCCAGGCGGCGGAGTTCAATGCTGAGGGGCGCCGGCCAGAGGAGTTCCGTCGATGATCCGCCTGGGCGACGGCCTCCGCCTCCCGCTCGAGCTCGTCACCGAAAGCGTCGGGATCCTCGCCGTCAAGCGGGCGGGGAAGAGTCACACCGCGAAGAAGCTGGTCGAGCAGCTTCACCACGCCAAGCAGCAGGTCGTCATCGTCGACCCCAAGGGCGATTGGTGGGGCCTGCGCTCGAGCGCCGACGGCAAGGGGCCCGGTCTGCCGATCGTCATCGTCGGCGGCGAGCACGGCGACGTGCCCCTCGAGGTCGGCGCCGGCGAGCTGGTCGCCCGCCTGGCCGTCGAGCAGCGCGTGAGCCTGCTCCTCGACCTGTCGGAGCTGCGCAAGCACCAGGTCGCCACCTTCATGACCGCCTTCCTCGAGACCCTCTACCGGCTGAAGGCGCGCGAGCAGTACCGGACCCCGATGATGCTCGTCATCGACGAGGCCGACGCGATCGCCCCGCAGCGTCCGCTCGCCGGCGAGGAGCGGATGCTGGGCGCCGCCGAAGACATCGTCCGCCGTGGCGGGCAACGCGGAATCGGGATCGTCCTCGTCTCCCAGCGCGCGGCCGTCCTGAACAAGAACGTCCTCACGCAGGTCGGCGTCCTGATCCTGCTGCGCACGACCGGCAGCCAGGACATCGACGCCGTCGACGAATGGATCAAGAAGCATGGGCAGCCCGACGAGCGCGCCCAGGTCATGGCCGCGATCTCCGCCCTGCCGCGCGGCACCGCCTGGGTCTGGGCGCCAGGCTGGCCGACGGAGCGTGGCATCTTCAAGCAGGTCACCGTCGACGCGCTCGAGACCTACGACTCCGGCGCCACGCCGAAGCCGGGGGAGCAGCGCCGCGCGCCGAAGAGCGTGGCCGACGTCGACCTCGAGGCCTTCCGGAAGGAAATGGCGTCGACGATCGAGAAGGCGAAGGCGGACGATCCGAAGGAGCTACGCCGTCAGCTCGCAGAGGTGCGGGCCGACCTCGCCAAGGTGAAGTCGGCGGCGCCGGCTTCTCGTTCACTGAACGAGAAGAAGCCGCGCGAGATCGAGATCTCCGTACTCAAGGCCGGCGACCTGAAGCGCGCGGAGGCCGTC
>Ga0207674_10001253_pt1 | contig 33165 bp, 23 predicted proteins | sample KBSCornC72_FD_184303 | JGI IMG/M metagenome (GOLD analysis project Ga0207674, IMG submission 184303) | Corn rhizosphere microbial communities from Kellogg Biological Station, Michigan, USA - KBS Corn C7-2 (SPAdes) (version 2) | ecosystem: Host-associated > Plants > Roots > Rhizosphere > Soil ...
CCGATCCCAACGCGGACCATCGCATTGATATCTACTCGTTCGGTGCGATGGCCTACGAGCTGCTCACCGGCAGTCCGCCCTTCGGCGGAAGACCACCGCATGAAGTGCTCTCGGCGCAGCTGACGGAACAGCCCGTTCCATTGCAGACGCGGGCGCCGGATGTACCGCCGGCACTGGCGGCGCTCGTCATGAAGTGTCTGGCGAAAAACCCGGCCGATCGTCCGCAGACCGCCGACGAGATCGTCCGCGCGCTCGACCGGGTTGATCTCTCGAGCGACGGGACCAGGTCGACGCCGATTGCGAAGGGCAGCGGGCGCGGGCGCACGATCGCCATCATCGCCGCGGTCGTCATTGCGGTGGCCGGAGGCGGCTGGGCGATCTGGGAACGATTCCGAAATCGCGGCCCTGCACCCGACCCTGCGACCGTCGCGGTGGTCCCGTTCCGTGTCTCGTCGGCCGATCCTGCGCTGTATTACCTGCGCGAAGGCATGCTCGACCTGCTCGCGGCGAAGCTGACCGGGGAAGGCGGTCTTCGCGCGACGGACCCGCGGCAATTGCTCGACGCGTGGCGAAAGGCCGGAGGGTCGGAATCGGCGGAGCTGTCGCGAGACGACGACTTGGCCCTCGCGCGGCGACTCGGTGCGGGGCGGCTCCTGCTCGGCGACGTCGTCGGCACGCCGAACCGCATCGTGCTCACGGCATCGCTACTTGGCTCGACTCACGGCGATTCGATCGCGAAGCTGAGTGTCGAGGGCCCGCCCGACAGCCTGGCATGGCTCGTGGATCGCCTCGCGGCGCGACTGCTCGCCGAAACGTCGTCGGAGGGCGCCGCCGCGCGCGCCAGCCTAACGAGCACATCGCTCCCTGCCCTGCGCGCGTACCTGGATGGCCAGGCCAAGATGCGCCGAGTGGATGTGGTGGGGGCGGCGAAGGACTTCGAGCGGGCGTTGGACGCCGACTCGACGTTCGCGCTCGCCGCGCTCGGCCTGCGCATGGCGTCGTCCTGGTACGGCGACGCGACGCTGCAACAGCGCGGGATCGACATTGCCTGGCGGGAGCGGGCTCGGCTCAGCCAGCGCGATCAGGCGCTGCTGCTCGCGGTAGCGGGGCCTCGCTATCCGGAAGCACCGACCGCGCAGGAGCTTCTCCAGGCGCGCGAGCGATATCTCGCCATGGCCCCGGACCGCGCCGACGCCTGGTACTTGTTAGGCGACCACATCTTCCACTACGGATGGGTACTCAACGTGCCCAACCCGGAAGAGCGTGCGCTGGAGTCGTTCCGCCGTGCATCCGAGATCGACTCGACCTACGTGGTCGGTTACGTCCACGCGCTGCCACTCTCGCTTTCGCTCGGCGACACGGCAGACGCTCGTCGCTTCGAGCGACTGCGACTCGCGGCGGACACCTCGCGCTACTGGTACGTGCTGCACCGTTGGCAGAAGGCGTACGTGCTTGGCGATTCCGCGCGCGCCCACGCGATCGCCGACTCGATCGATCTGTCGCAGTACGTCTACGGGATGGATCAGGTGGCGTTCTACGACGGCACCGGGACGCCCGATGTGAGACGCGGGATCGATACGGCGCTCAAGAAGGAAACCAGCGACCAGTCGCGACGCGCGATCGAGCGGCTCGCGCACGATTTCGAGCTCGTGTCGGGACGTCCATCATCGGCGCTGGCTCACCTGCTGGCGTCAGGCGACAGCTCGACCGACACGAACATCCCGATCCTCGAGGTGCGGGATGCGCTCATTGCCGACGGCGACACAACGGCCGCGCGGGAAGCGGTGCGCACGCTTGCCCGTTGGGAAGCCGGTCCGGTCGCGAGCGACTCCGCGCGTCGCGCCAACCAGCGCGCGGCGACGCGCGTGCTCGAGCCGTGGCGCCTCGCGCACGGGGATACATCGCAGACGCGCCGCAGCATCGATCGCCTTCGCACGATCGCGCGTCCACTCACCGGCGCGCGAAAGACCGAGGCGGAGGTCGAGATCGCGGCGATCGAAGCGATGCACGCCGATGTCGCCCACAGCGCGGACCTCCGCGCCATGACGTTGCATCTGGACTCGCTGCTTCGCCTGCTCGATTACGCGAGCGCGAACGCCGGACGCACGTCGTTCGAGAATCTCATTGCGGCGCGGTTGCTCGAGAAGGTGGGCGACACGCGCGGCGCGCTCGCCGCCGCGCGCCGCCGCACGGATGCCTGGGTACAGAATAACCCGTATCTCGGGACGCAACTGCGTGAGCAGGGCCGTCTCGCCGCGCTCGCCGGCGAGCGCGAGGAAGCAATCAGAGCGTATCGACACTACCTCGCGTTTCGCACGAACGTCGATCCCGCACTGCGTCCGCAAGTCGAGGCGGTTCGCCGAGAGCTCAATCAGCTCGAGAAGTCGAGCGCTGGAAAATGAGGGAGACGGGAAGCGGGAGCGGGTTCCTCCGTCTCCCGTCTCCGTCTAATCTCGATTCCCGACTCCGCATCGCTTCAACAACCGCTTCGGCGCCGCCGCGTTCGGGTATAGCTCGCGCGCCGCGCCGGCGTACTGACGCACGTGCTTGCAGTCCCCTCGCGCCGCATACGTCTCGGCGAGGCGCATGCTGATGCGAAAACTGCCCGGATCGAAGAGCGCCGCTCGCGCCGCCTGGCCCGTCGTCGTGGCCGAGGTGTACACGGACATCGCAGCGATCTGCCCGCTGGAGCGAAGGACCACGAGCAGCGCGACGACAACCGCCGTGCCTAACAACGGACCGCGAATGGTCGCCGGGAGCGTAGCGCGAGTCTTCCCCGCTGGCGACAGCGCCCCGACGATCGACCAGAGGAAGAGACTCGGGATCGCGATCAGCAGCACCGCATCGAACGCGCCGACGATCGCCGCGATCACCACCGTGGCCGCGAGCGCGATGGCGCCGAGTCGATCGTGCGCCGTCGTCGCCGCCTGCGCACGCACCCACGCGCCCACGAGCAGAGCGAGCAGCCCCAGGGTGTAGATCACGACCGCCACAACACCGCGTTCGGCGACGAAGGCCACCCAATCACTGCTCGGCCACGGGTTGGAGGTCATGCCCTCCTCGTTGAGCGACGGGTCGTTGCGCGACGCGAACTTCGGGTAGTCCACTGCCCAGTTGCCCGGGCCCACACCAAGCAGCGGGTGCGCCGCCGCCATCCGAAGGGAGTTGCGATACTGCACGAGACGCCCCGCCCCGCTCCCTTCCTTATAGTTGACGACACCGCGGACAGAGTCGAGATAGGGCGAATCGCTCTTCCACTCGAGCGCATTCGGGAGCGTGAGCGCTCCAATCACGGCGACGAGCAATGCGCCGCCTAACACGAACAGGCGACGGCGGCGCGTGGCGTCCGACCACACGTCTCGCATTCGCCACGAGAGCAGCACCATGAGCGCACCGCCCACCATGAGTGCCAGCCACGCGGCACGCGACCGCGAGAGTACGAGCGCGGCCGCGACAAACGCCATCCCAAGCGTTCCGAGTGTCGCTCCCCACGCGCGACGAGCCTCGAGCGTGCAGAGCAGGATGATCGGTGTGCCGATGGCTGACAGGTGCGCCATGAAGTTCCGGTTGCCGAACGTCCCGCCCGGGGCGCGGCTGAGACTCATGTACTCCGGCTCGATGCCATACGCCTGCAGCAGCGCAGTCACCGCGCCGATCACGATCGCCGCTGCAAGTCCGGGAAGGAGGGCTCGCTCGTATCCCGAGGCGGAGAGCGTGCGAGCAACCCAGAACAGCGTGAGTCCGCTCGCGGTGATCGCGAGCGCGCGCGTGGCCAGCCACCAGTTATGAGCGAACAGCGCCGATAAGCCGCTGACGGCGAGGAACGCAACGAGGAGCGTGTCGATTCGCGAAAGCTCCGGGCTCCGGCGCCTTGCGAGCACGATCAGTCCCGCGATCGCTGCCGTCACGTGCAAAACCGCTTCCTTCGGGACGAAGAAGCGGTCGAGTTCGAACGCCTTGTAAGGCAACGAAAACAGCACGACACCCAATGCGCCGACGATGAGCACGGCGAGTGTGACACGATCCGCGGCGGAGCGCGTAGACGCTCGCGCCGCCGCGGTACTTGCCGCGATGTCACCCGCTGTCAGTGCCGAGTCCATGCCCTCCGTACCCCCCTCCGACCAGGACGCCCTGTGGCCAACAACAATAACAGCGCTGGCTGGAGTTGGGTGCCTAGCGGTGTGGCGACGCGGGTGTTTCGGTGTGCGTGGCCGGGCGGGTTAGTGGTCGCCCGCATCCCACAGCGATGGCGCTGCGGTCGCAACGGGCAGGGGGATCAGACCGGCTTCGACGTCGCCGCGAGGGAGCGTCAGCGTGAACGTCGAGCCGTCGCCGTAGGTGCTCGTCGCGGACAGATCTCCGCCCATCGCGCGCGCGAGCTCGCGGCTGATGGCGAGCCCGAGCCCCGTTCCGGCGGTGGCCCGCGTTAGGCCGTTGTCGAGCTGCACGAACGGCTCGAAGATCGCGTCGAGCTTCTGGGCCGGAATGCCAGGACCCGTGTCCGTCACGCGCAATTCCACGAAGCGGTCGAGAGACACGCACTCGACGTCGATCGAACCGCCGCGCGGCGTGAACTTGCACGCGTTCGACACGAGATTGACGACGATCTGCCTCACCTTTTCCCGGTCCGCCCGAACGATGAGCTGATCACCGGGTGTGTGCCACGCGTAATTGAGCTGCTTCGAGTCGATCAGCGGCCGACACACCGGATCGATTGCCAACCGGACATCCCGAATCGGGAGCGCCCCCATTCGGAGCTCCACACGCTTCGCGTCCACACGGGCGAAGTCGAGCAGATCGTTGATGATTGCGAGCAAGTGCCGCTCGTTCGACTCGATGCGCCTGAGAATGGAGACCTGCTCCTCGCTCATGCCGCCGTAGATGCCCATCTCCAGCAGCTCGAGGTAGCCCTGAATCGCCGTGAGCGGCGTGCGCAGCTCGTGGCTGATCATCCGCAGGAAGTCGGTCTTCGCGCGGTTCGCTTCTTCGGCCGCCGTGCGCGCGGCCTGCTCCTGTTCGAGCACGGCGGCGCGTTGGAGCTCCAGCTTGCGCCGATCCGCGAGATACCGTCGAATGTTCGCGAGCGCGAGCGCCGCCGCGATGAAGGAGACCAGCAATCCGACCGCCAACACGATCCCCGCGTCGCCCGCTCGCGCGGCCTGCTCGCGCGTTCGCGATGCGTAGACAAGTCGCTGATCGTCGCGGAACTCGCCCAGCAGCGCATTGACACGGTCGTGCGTGCCTGCGATGTCGTCATCGCGCATCGCGACCGCGGCAGCTTCGAGCCCCCGCTGCTGTCGCAGCTTCGCGATCCGCTCGAGGTCCCCGAGATGCGTGCCCAGCGCCGGTGCCAGCGAATCGACTCGGTTCTTCGATTCCTGCTCGGCGCCGGGCATATCCTGCAGACGCGTGAGGCTCCGCTGCGCGGCCGTCCGGGCGTTCTCGAAACGTTCGAGATCGTCGGCCCGACCACCGAGCAGATAGTCGCGCTGAGTCCTCCCGGCGTCGTCGATGCTCGCGCGAACCGACTCGAGCTGCTCGAGCACCGCCTCGGTATCGCCCGCGCTCCGCGTCGCGATCGCGAGCTTCCCGAGACTCACGTACGAAAGCGTCCCGATCAACGCGACCGCGACTACACCCGAGCCGAAATTGAGGCTGACCTTCTCGTAGAGTGTGAGCGTCACTTCACCCAGCCGGCTCTAGACAACAGAAAGTGGCTGCGACAAGCGAAGCGAATAATGAACCGCTAGCCGCAATCGCCGTCGGTGACCTGCGGACCACCGGCGGACGCATTAAATCCCCCACGCGTATAGGTATTGCCTTGACCGCGAGAGTTCGCAACCCTCCACCCCGATCCAGCACCATTATGGATCATCCGGTCAGCCAGCGATTTGCCTGCGATAACCATGCGACTTGCGAGCGCGGCATTCGTCACTTTTCGGCCTCCCAGCCGGGCCACGCCCCCGGCGTGATGCACGTCGCAAGCTGCTCTATAACAATCGGATAGACGATGAGAACGAGCAGCTAACCGCGGCCTAACCCCGGCGTCGGATGAACCGGTCGCGCCCAATGTTTGCGGGTAGGGACTCCTCAGGAAATCGATCCGATCGAGCGTGAACGAGAACCTCTTCGAGGCCTACCATGCGTGCACATTCGCCAGATCCCCACCCGTGGCCCGAGCCGGACCCACATCCCGAACCGATGCCCGATCCGCGGCCCGACCCCGTCCCCCATCGCGGGGACCCGCCAGTGAGAATCATCGACCTGCCGCCTAACACACCGACTCCGGGCATCCCGGTCGAGCACACCTGAAAGCGTGACGGCATCAGTACGTATCCGACACGATCGACCAGGGGGCGGCCAGGCACCGGCTTGTAGTTTCAGTACCCAACGAGAGATTATGGGCGACTCCAACCCGCAGCCGTCCATGGTTTCCCGTCGCGTTCTCGCCCTCGCGTGGTTATGCCTCGGCACCAGCGCCACCGCCGGCGCACAGGAAAGCGTCACGGTCATTCGCGCCGCGCGAGTGCTCGATGGCACAGGCCGCACGATTCCCAACGCGACCGTCGTCGTGCGAGGGACACGGATCGTATCTGTTGGACCTAACGCGACTCTTCCGGCCGGCGCGCGAGTGTACGACTTATCGACCCTGACGCTCCTCCCCGGGCTGATCGATGCCCACGATCACCTCGCCTGGCATTTCAACCCCCAAGGGCGTTATCACGGCGGACGCGACGACGGCGAGACGGAGTTCGAGGGTGCGCTCGCCATCGCCGGAAACGCCAACGCTACGCTGCGCGGCGGGATCACCACGTCCCAGAGTCTGGGCTCACCGGAGGACAAACCACTCCGTGCCGCGATCGCGGCGGATCAGATTCCCGGGCCGCGACTCCTGACGTCGCTCGACCCGCTCACCGAGCGCAGCGGTGGACCTGACACGCTTCGTCAGCTCGTGCGCCGGCGAAAGGAACAGGGTGCCGACGTCATCAAGCTGTTCGCGTCCAAGAGTATCCGAGAGGGTGGCACGCAAACCATGACCGATGAGCAGCTCGCCGCGGCGTGTGGCGAGGCGAAAGCAGTAGGGCTTCGATCAGTCGTCCACGCGCACAGCGCGGAAAGCATGCGCGCCGCCGCCATGGCCGGGTGCTCGCAGATCGAGCACGGCGTGTTCGCAACGCCCGAGGTGCTCAAGCTGCTCGCGGAGCGGAAGGTGTACTTCGACCCGCAGGTCTGCCTGGTATTTCGCAACTATCTCGACAACCGTGCGAAATACCAGGGGATCGGCAACTACAACGACTCGGGCTTCGCGTCCATGGAGCGCGCGCTTCCGCTCGCCGCCAAGATGTTTCACCAGGCGATCGCCACGCCCGGCCTGAATGTGGTCTATGGCACCGACGCGGTCGCCGGCGCGCACGGGCGCAACATCGAGGAGCTCGTGTGCCGAGTCCACGACGGGGGCCAGAAGCCGATGGACGCGATCATCTCGGCCACATCACTCAACGCGCAGGCGCTCGGGATGGCCGATTCGTTAGGTACGGTGGCACCGGGAAAGCTGGCCGACCTGATCGCCGTGCAGGGCGACCCCTCGCGAGACATCGAGGCGCTGCGGCGGGTCGTGTTCGTGATGAAGAACGGTCGCGTGTACCGCAACGACCACTGAACGGCGGACCGCGCCATGGCCCAGCAGGCGTATAACTTCACGGACCGCGTGCGGCAGGTCCTGCGTCGAGCGCGTGAGGTCGCGCTCGAGATGCACCACGAGTACGTGGGGACCGAGCACCTCGCGATCGCGGTCGCGTTGGAGCCGGACGGTCCAGCCACCGCCGTGCTCGAAGCGTTAGGCGCCCACCGCGATGACATCATTACGCGCGTGCGTGGTGCCATCACGCCGGGGAATCCCGAACGCCATATCGGCCCGGACCTTCCCTACACGTCACGCGCGAAGAAGGTGCTCGAGCTCACGATGGCGGAGGCGCGCCTCCTTCGTCACGACTACGTCGGCACCGAGCATCTGCTGCTCGGAATCCTTGCCGAGCAGACGGGCATCGGCGCGGAGGTGTTGGCGTCGATGGGCGTGACGCTCGACCGCGCGCGAGGCGAGACGCGCGCGCTCCTCGGATCGCCCGGGCCGGTCGCGTCCGCGGACATGCTCGCGGCGCACGCCGCCGCGCCGGGCTATGCGCGCTCGCGCAGCCAGTATGGTGTGGCACTCGTGGATGACTTCACCGGTCGGGCGCGAGACACGTTGCGGGCGGCGTATACGGAAGCCGACGCACGCGATCACGCGACCGTCGAGCTCTCGCACGTCTTGCTCGCTCTCGCGTCCCGCGATGACGGCATGGCCGTCGTCGTGCTCGATCAGGTCATCGGCTCACGCAAGCGCGTGGTCGAGGCAATGGTGGAGCGACTGCCCGACAAGGAGGACCGCCCGGAGCGGAAGGCGCTGCAGCTGTCGCAGGAGACTCAGCACGCCCTCGACGCTTCGCTGCTCGAGGCGAGCAAGGACGGTCATCGCCGCGCGGGGACGCAGCACATCCTGCTGGCGGTGCTCGACGCCCTTCCCCTCGCGCTCGCCGCGGCGTGTGCGCAGCTTGGCCTTACGGCGAAAGCCGCCCGAACAGCTTATGAACGAATGAAAGAGTGAATGGAGCCGGTCGAATGGGAACGGGGAACCGGGAACTGAAAACCCCTCGGGAAGCTCAGGCTTCTCGAGGGGTTTCCGTTCCCAGTTCCCCGTTCCCGGTTCCCGGTTCCCAGCTCTACTGCTCTACCAGAATGAGATACTTCGACCCACCCCAGAACGCGTTCGGATCGGAGATCTTCAACGCGCCCTTCACCACGCCCTTCTTCGGGTCCTGCGGCTCGGCGAAGTGCATGTCCTGTCGCGTGACGACGCGGTAGGTCTTGCTCGGATCTGGCAGGCTGATCGTGAGGTCCTTGAGCTTCGAGATCGTCTGGAACTGCGTCGGCTCGAGGTGCCGCGCCGCGACGATCGTCTTGCCGCGACCGAACATCAGCTTCGTGCCACCTTCCTTCTTGATCAGTCCCTTGTTGATCAGGTCCTTCTCCGAGCCAACGGCGAAGAACACCGAGTCTTCACGGGCCGACATCTCAGTCGTGCGGGCGATGAGCACCGTGTTCGCGCTCGTCAGGCTGTCGACGCGCTGCGTGAGCGAAGCGATCTCGGCCTGCTGGCGCTCGACCGTCGCCTTCATATCCTGGATCGACCGCTCGTACTCGGCGAGCTGGGCGACCTGCTGCGAATCGACCTTCGCGTGCGCGAGCTGGTCGTTCCGGAGCTTCCGAACACGCGCTTCGCTGGCGTTGAGCCGTGCGATCAACACGCCGACCTTCGCCTGGATCGTCTCCAGCTTGCTCGACGCGTTTGCCTCGGTCTCGGCCGCGTTGCTCACCGTCGCCTTCTTGCTGGTCTTGAGGCGAACGTTGGCGAGGTCCTTGTCGATGTCGTTGATGAGGCGCGCGCTGGTCGCCGCATCGCCGATGATCGAGCTCTGCTCGCTGAGCTGACGGGTCTTATCGGCAATTACGCTGTCCTTGATTTTCAGCAGGGAGTCCTGCGCCGCGTAACTGAGCGCGGGACTTCCGTCGGCGTTGCGACGGGGCTGCTCCTTGCACGCGAACGCCGTCGCGGCCAGAGCGAGAGCGAAGATGCGTCGGGTCATTCGGGTCTCCACGTGGTGCTGGACTATGCCTGTCGTATAAGATCGATCGAGGCGACGCGGCTTCCGTTGCGCGCCGGGTCGTGATGTGACGATCGAAGCATGGATTGTGATACCAAATGTGTCGCCGTCGCGCATTTACCGGCGTGACGGCGGTCACACGAGACCGCAGGATTTTGTTAGGTGAGACTAACCGTTGGGTCGGTGTCTCGTTCCCTGTGCCTAACGTAGGGACCAACCGGGAAACCGAGGCCTACCCGTCCCGTAGGGAAAAGCCTCCCTCCGGAGCGAGGTCGCTGCCGTGCCTTCGGCTCGTGTCAGGTCCATCGTCGGAACGCTGGCTGTCGCCGCCATCGGAGCGGCTCGCGCAGTCGGCGCCCAATCCGGTCAGCCCGATAGGTCAGCCCGCCCCGATACCAGTCGCGACCGCGTCATCACCCGCACGGAGCCGGCCCACGCGCGACATGGCGACGAACGGCGCCACTCGCGGCGAGGACCCCTCCCCGATGCCTCCCCGTCCGCTGTCGCCAGCGCCTATCGCGATGCCCGGGCACGCGCGACGATCGAACGCGCTCGCCATGCGCGTTTTCTTCAGGATTCGACCCTAACGAGTTACGACGTCACGGTGAAGCAGCGGCTTTCGGCCGGCCTGAACGTCAAGGCGATCGGTCGCGACCGACTGTTGTTCCGCCTGGAGCTCGCCGCACGCGTCCGATGGAATCAGTCGAACCGGGTGTGGGTCGACGTGCTTGGCGCGCGCTCCGCCATTCCGGCCTCGTTTCCCGGCGTACGCGTGCTCACGGGAATGGCCGAGATCGTGCCGATTCCCTACTTCTCGGGGAGCGAGCGTCTCATGTGGTGGTTCAACTTCGACGGCGGCGAAGGTGACAACGACGAAGACGCCTTCTCGTACGTCCATCCGCTCGACCGCGGCGCGGAGGCGGTCTACGAGTATCGGTCGGGCGACTCGGCGATGATTCACCTGCCCGGCGGCAAGGAGATCGTGCTGCAGGAAGTGGTCGTCCGTGCAAGGGAAGCGAGCGCGGACCTCATCGTCGGCTCGCTCTGGTTCGAGTCGAGTGGTCAGCTCGTTCGCGCCGCGTTTCGCCCCGCCGCCCCGATGGACCTGACGAAGTTCGTTGATGAGGATTCGTTCGAGGATGTTCCTGCGCCGATCCGCGCGACGCTCCTGACCCCGTTCTCGTTCAACGTCGAGGCGTTCACGATCGACTACGGCCTCTACGGCGGGCGGTGGTGGCTGCCCCGATCTCAGACGGCGCGCGGTGAGCTGCACATGGGCTTCGTGCGATCCACCGCCACGCTGGATCAGAGCTTCCGCTATGCATCGGTGAACGGGACGGACACGCTTCCGACTGTGACAGCCGGGATGCGGCGGTTCTCCACGGACGTCGACGATGACATCGGGTCGGTGGTCCAGGGTGTCGTCGACGGTGTGGTACCGGGGAGCCAGTTCAAGCGAGGGAACGCAGGACTGGACTGCGCGAAGAGCGACACGGCCTACCATCGTGAACGGCGTGGCGACATCAGGATGACGTTCGCCATGCCGTGCGATACGGCGGCGCTGGCGCACTCGCCGGAGCTTCCGCCGTCGATCTTCGACAAGGGGGAGGAAGCGTTCGGCATCGCGGAGGCCCGCGCGCTCGCGAAGGACCTCGGGATCGACAAGGAGCTCGAGGCGATCTCCGGGTCGTCATCGTCTACGACGAGGTCTACGGTGGTGTCATATGGTTGGCGTCGTGGTCTCATGCGCTACAATCGCGTGGAGGGGCTATCGTTAGGTGTGCTGGCCGAGCGTCGGCTCGTGGGGAAGTACGACGGGAGCGCCCTGCTTCGCCTCGGGACCGCCGACCTCATGCCTAACGTCGAGCTTCGCGCGGCACGTGGGACCGAGGAGCGCTCGACCGCGCTCACCGGCTACTTTCGCCTGAACAGCGCGAACGATTGGGGTGACGCGTTCGGGCTGGGTGGGTCATTGTCGGCGCTCGTCTTCGGCCGCGATGAGGGCTTCTACTTCCGGAGCCTGGGTGCCGAGCTCACGGGGACACGCGCGCCGAGCGCCGCGACCGGGGTCAGGTGGCGCGTCTTCGCCGAGCGTCACTACGACGCGCCGGTCGAGACGCAGGTGTCGCTGCCGAACGCGTTGCGTGGGGCGGAGTTCGAGCCTAACGTGACGACGATCCCGGCGACCGAGGGCGGGGCGTCAGCGCGGGTTCGGTCCTCGTATGGGCTGGACCCGCGTGCATTCCGGCTGTCGACGGACATTCGCGTCGAAGGGGCCGCGGGAACGTTCGATTACACGCGAGGCGCGATCGACGTGAACGCGTCGCGCTATCTCTTTCGCGATGTCGGACTGTCGCTCACCGGCGGCGCGGGAATGAGCGGCGGCGCGTTGCCTCCTCAGCGGGCATGGCACATCGGCGGCACGAGTACGGTCCGCGGATTTCCGCCGGACCAGTTGATGGGCGAGGCCTACTGGCTTGCTCGAGCGGAGCTCGCGCTCATGGGCGGCACGGTCCTGCGCCCCGTGCTCTTCTATGATGCTGGCTGGGCAGGCCCGCGCGACGAGTGGACTACGTCGAGCGGGGACGTTCGTGGTGCCGGCGTTGGCGTCTCGTTCCTGGACGGCCTCGCGCGCATCGACCTCGCACGAGGCCTCGACCCGAAGACCGTCTGGCGCATGCACCTGTATGTGGAAGCAACCTTCTGATCCGTATGGGGTCAGACTCCTAACGAATCGAGCCAATGCGTTCGATTTACCTGGGACGGGATGGAAGCGTACCAGCTGCCGGTGGTGTCACGGGTATCGTACTGCTCCGCGCTACTCGAGGATCGTTCGATGCCCCGTCCACCCCGTTGCTCCCCGCCTGAAGTTCCGCAGCACGTCATCCAGCGTGGGAATAACCGATGTGCGTGCTTCGCGGTCGACGCCGACTATCGCTTCTTTCGTGACTGTCTATCGGCTGCATGTGAGAAGCACGGTTGTCGGATTCATGCGTATGTATTCATGACCAATCACGTGCATTTGCTGGCGACGCCATCGACTGAAACGGCGATCGCCCAGGTCATGCAATCCGTCGGTCGACGCTACGTCGGGTACTTCAACTGCGCGTATCGACGCACGGGAACGCTATGGGAGGGCCGGTACAAGGCGACGGTGATCGAGAGTGCGTCGTACCTCTTCGCATGCTCTCGCTACATCGAGCTCAATCCGGTGCGCGGGGGTCTGGCGGGCAATGCCGCGGCGTATCCGTGGTCGAGCTACGACGCAAACGCGCTGGGCAAACGCGACGCGCTCGTTTCGCCTCACGATCTCTACCTCCAGCTCGGTCGACGTCCAAGCGCGCGTCAAGCAGCGTATCGTAATTTGTTCGATGTCGCGCTCGACGAGGCCACGATCACTGCGATCCGCAACGCGACACAGAAGGGATGGACGCTCGGCAGACGAAAATTCCGCCGGGAGATCGCGGCCCTCGTCGGACGTCGCACGGAGGCGTTGCGAGTGTGGCGATCGAGTAGAAGCATCGAGCAAGGAGGCTGACCCGGAATGCCGCCCACACTTTGGGGCCTCGCCGCGGTAGCGGGACTCCTTCTCCTGGGTTTCTGTGTTGCGACGGCCTACGCCGTGCTCCGCGCCAGGCCGCGAGCCCGCATCACAAGATGGTCGGCCGCGCACATCGCGGCGTTCGTCCTAGTCGCCGCTATACCGTGGCTGGTAGTCTGGCTCGCGCCGATCAACATCTCGGTGAACATCCATACGATCCCGGTGCTCATCGGATGGCTTGCATTGGCGCTGCTCGCGTTCGGGGTGCTCGTGCTTCTGCCGCTCGCGGCGCTGCTCGCCGCCGGTGTGTGGCTGGCGGCGCGCCGCCGCGGACGGATTGCGATGCCACCGAATGATGCGCAAGGAGTCTGACCCCATACGGGGCGAAACCTTGCAGTCGCCGGCTGCGGGGCGGATGATAGTCGACACCGCCATCGGATACGGAGGCCTGCATGTCGCCAGCGTCAGTGCGCACGGGGATCGCGATCGGCTCGTTCACCGTCGGCGTCGCGTCGTTAGGCGCGCAGACGACATTCAGCCGCGTTCAGCCGATCGCGTTCGAACCGGCGACGGCGGCCGAGCTCAAGCCGAGGTACATCGGGCCCGTGGGCAACCGCACGGTCGCTGTCGCGGGAATCCCCGGCGACCCGAACGTCTACTACGTCGGCGCGGCGTCAGGCGGCGTCTGGAAGACGACTGACGCCGGCATCCACTGGGGACCCATCTTCGACAGTCAGGACGTCTCGTCGATCGGCGCGCTTGCGGTCGCTCCCTCGAACGCCAGCATCGTCTGGGCCGGGACTGGAGAGCCGTTCATTCGAAGCCACATCTCGGTCGGCAACGGCGTCTACAAGTCCACCGATGCCGGGCGCACGTGGTCGCGCGTGGGACTCGAGGCAACCGGCCGGATCGGGCGGATCGTGATCGATCCGACGAACCCCGACATTGTGTTCGTCGCCGCACAGGGACATAGCTACGGACCGCAGCCGGAGCGTGGGATCTTCCGAACCACCGACGGCGGCAAGACCTGGCAGCGCGTGCTGTTCGTGGATGAGAACACCGGCGGGATCGATGTCGTCATGCACCCGAGCGACCCGCGCACGCTGTTCGCCGCCATGTGGCAGCTCGAGATGAAGACGTGGGGGCGCGAGAGCGGCGGACCAGGGAGCGGGATCTTCGTCTCACGAGACGGCGGCACCACGTGGACGCGGCTCCAGGGGAACGGGCTGCCGACGCATCCGGTCGGCAAGATCGGGCTCGCGATCGCCCGTTCGAATCCCAATCGAGTATACGCGCTCATCGAGACTGGCGACGGCGTCCCGATCCACGGCCAGCCGACCGACAACGGGGAGCTGTGGCGGTCGGACGACGGCGGCGCCACATGGAAGGTTGCGAGCTACGACCGCAATCTCGCGTGCCGTCAACCGTACTACACGCGCATGGCGGTCGCGCCTGATGACCCCGACGAGACGTACTTCCTGTGCGCGACGTTCAGTCGCTCGTACGACGGCGGTGCGACGTTAGGTGGCCGCCGCCGAACGCCCGGCCAGCCGCCGGCCGATAGCGCCACCGCCCAGGCGCCTCGGGTCGGAGGCGGCAGCAACAGCCCGGGCGGCGACAACCACGACATGTGGATCGATCCGACCAATGCCGAACGCATGGCCGTCGCGAACGACGCGGGCGTCTCGATCTCGACGACGCGCGGTCGTACGTGGCTCCGCGTACAGCTTCCGATAGCGCAGATGTACCACGTGACCGTGGACACGCGCATCCCGTACTACGTCTACGGTAACAAGCAGGACGGGCCGTCGTACCGTGGCCCGAGCAACAGTCGGACTGGCGGCACGATAGCGCGCAGCGAGTGGCACGGCGTGTTAGGCGGTGAGAGCGGCTGGGCGACTCCCGATCCGGTCGACACGAACATCGTCTGGTCGACCGCGTCGGGCAGCGGCGCCCGTGGTGGTATCGTCACGCGCATGGACCTTCGTCGCCGCGAAGGCCAGAACGTCGAAGTCTGGCCACTCAGCACTGGCGGGCACACGGCAGCCGACGTGAAGTATCGGTTCGTGTGGGATGCGCCCTTCACGATCTCACCGCACGACCACAACCGCATCTACACCGGCAGCCAGTTCGTGCACATGACGACGGACGGCGGAAAAAGCTGGAAGGAGATCAGCCCCGACCTCACGCGCAACGACCGCGCGATGCAGCAGATCTCGGGCGGCCTCACGCCCGACAACATCGGCGTGGAGTACGGCAACGTCATCTACGCGATCGCCGAGTCGCGCGTGCAGGCGGGCGTGATCTGGGTAGGGACGAACGATGGACTTGTGCAGGTAACGCGCGATGCCGGCAAGAGCTGGAGTAACGTCACCGCCAACATCCCCGGCATCCCGAAGTACGGCTCCGTGCGTCACATCGAGCCATCGCGTTATGCGGCAGGCTCCGCCTACATCATCGTCGACGGCCACCAGGAGAACAATCGCGATCCGTGGGTCTACAAGACCTCGGATTTCGGCAAGTCGTGGACGCTCATCGTGAACGGGATTCCCAAGAGCACCCTGAGCTACGCGCACATCATTCGCGAGGATCCTGTGAGGCGCGGCCTGCTCTACCTCGGCACAGAGAACGCGCTGTACGTCTCGTTCGACGACGGGGCAAACTGGGCGCCGCTCATGAGCGGCCTGCCGCCAGCGCCGTTTTATGGTCTCGTGATCCAGGAGCACTTCAACGACCTCGTCATCGGCACGTACGGGCGCGGGTTCTACGTCCTCGACGACCTGTCGCCGCTGCAGAAGCTCACGCCGGACGTCATCGCCTCCGCCTCGTATCTATTCCCGCCTCGGCCGGCATACAGATTCGTCAACATCCCCGGCAATTATTCGAGCAGCGACGATCCGACGGCCGGCACTAATCCGCCGGGAGACGCAGTCTTCAACTACTGGCTCAAGAGCGCTCCGCAGGCGGCGCCATCGATCGCCGTCCTCGACGCGGCAGGCAAGACCGTGCGGACGTTGACCGGCACGCGAAAGGCCGGCCTCAATCGCGTCTGGTGGAATCTCAACAACGAGCCGACGAAGACGCCGAAACTCCGCACGAAGCCGATGTTCGACGCGGAGTTCACCATGGATGCGGACGGGACGCGTCCCGCGCCGGGCTTCGGCACGTTTTCCGTTCAGGTGCCGCCCGGACGCTATACCGTGAAGCTCACGGTGGACGGCAAGTCGTTCACGCAGCCGCTCGAGATCCGAAAGGATCCGAACTCGGCGGCGACGCTGGCCGACATCAAGGCATCCTCCGATTTGCTGTTCGCGATGCAGGCCTCCGCGAACGCGACGACCGACATGCTGCACACCATGGAGGCCGTCCGGTCGCAGGTCGCGACCATGAACGCCGTGAGCAGCACACCCGCCGACGTCAAAGCCGCCGGCGACTCGCTGGATCGCAAATTCATCGATGTGGAGCAGACGATCGTTGACCTGCGCCTAACGGGACGCGGCCAGGACGAGGTGCGCTGGCCGGTGCAGCTCGGCGGCCAGTTGAGTTACCTCGCCGGCGGTATTGGCAGCTCGGACTTCGCGCCGACCACGCAGCAGCGCGGCGTGAACGAGGTCCTCGTGAAGCAAATGCGGTCGACGCGCGCGGCGCTCGAGCAGTTGATGCGCAAGGATCTCGCCGCGTTCAACGCACTGCTGCGCTCGCGCGGGCTCAAGACGATCGATGTGACGTTGCCAGCCGTAGTCTTCTAGCCGAGGCCTGACATGCGACGCGTTCTGGTCATCCTTGCGATCTTCCCCGCCCTGCTCACCGCCCAGTCGGCGAGTCGTCCCGCGTCGGGTGGCGACGCCGCCTTCTCCGTCGAACGGCTGCGGCGCGTGGACGGGTATCTGCAACAACAGGTCGATAGCAGCAGGATCGCGGGCGCCGTGGGCCTCGTTCTCCGCGACGGGAAGGTCGTCTACGAGCACGCGGTCGGGTATGCCGACAAGGAGAGTGGTCGTCGCATGTCGACGGACGCGATGTTCCGGATCGCGTCGCAGACGAAGGCGCTGACGAGCGTCGCGATCATGATGCTGCTCGAAGAAGGTAAGGTAGCCCTGGGCGACCCGGTGAGTCGGTTCATTCCGGCGTACGCTCGAACCACGGTCATGGTGAACGGCGAGGTTGTCCCGGCGAAGCGACGGATCACGATCCGCGACCTGCTCACGCACACGGCGGGAATTTCGTATGGCACCGACTCCGCGGTGGCGATGCTCTATCAGGAGAAGGGGCTCGGTCCAGCGGCCGGCTGGGGATGGTACACCGCCGACAAGGATGAACCCGTATGTTCAACGATGGAGCGCCTCGCGTCGCTTCCGTTCGTGCGCCAACCCGGCGAAGCGTGGGTGTACGGATACAATAGCGACGTTCTTGGCTGCGTCGTCGAGAAGGCGTCGGGTATCACGCTCGCGGAATTCATTCGCACGCGAATCACCGGGCCGCTGCGAATGAACGACACGTACTTCTTCGTCCCGCCGGCACAGCGCGACCGCCTCGTCGCGGTGTACGCGAGCGACTCGGCGAACCGCATCGCTCGCGCACCCAATGGTGCGAAGGGGCAAGGTCACTACATCGAAGGCCCGCGCCGCAGCTTTTCAGGAGGCGCAGGTTTGGTATCGACGGCGCGCGACTACGCACGGCTCCTCCAGATGCTCCTCAATGGCGGTGAGCTCGACGGCGTAAGGATTCTCTCTCCCCAAACCGTTGCGCTGATGACGACGAACCAGACCGGCACCTTGTATTCTGCGGATGGTGAAGGCTTCGGGCTTGGCTTCGCGATCCTCCAGCGACTTGGCGCGGACAACAGCCTGTTTTCGGTGGGGTCCTTTGGCTGGGGTGGCGCGTACGGCAGCCAGTACCGCGTCGATCCGAAGCAGGGCATCGTGCTCGTGTTCATGCTGAATCAGTTGCCGAACCAATCGGACGTGGGCGCGAAGTTTCCGACGCTCGTGTATCAGGCGTTGATGACGCTTCGGAACTAGTGCGGCCCGTCGTTGACGGCGTTCCAGCGGCGCCGTAGCGTTGAGCCGGAACGGAGGTCGGACACGGTGGCGGCACCTAACGCGTACAGGTAGATCCGCGTGACTGGCGAAACGGCACTCGCGAGCGCGGCGGTCGTGTGGCTCGCAACGGCAGCGGCGTGCAGCTCCGCGACCGATGCCGGCCCGGCGGGTCGAACCGGTCCGCCCGAGTCCACGTTCTCGCGCCTGTCGATCGTGCTCGACCCCAGCTCGATCAGCGTGAGTCCGGGAGGCACGACAGAATCGATCGGGACGATCCGTGGCGCGACGAAAACCGCCCTGTCCGCGGTCACCGGCGCGCCTAACAATGTGACCGTGAGGGTCAGCTCGATCGCGACGACCGACACCGTGTTGACCAAGAAGTACATCGTGTTCGCCAACACGGGTGCCGCCCCCGGACGATACGTCCTCACGGTTCGCGTGACCGGGAACGGGGACTCGGATGTCGAGACTCCCCTCACCCTCACGGTGACCGCGCCGTAAGAAATCGCGAGTCAGGCGATCGCCGTCGCCGACTTCACCCGCTCCCGCAGAACGAACTTCTGAATCTTGCCCGTTGCCGTCTTTGGGAGCGGGCCGAACGCCACGCGCCTCGGCGCCTTGAAATGCGCGAGCACTCGGCGACAATGCTCGATGACCTCCAGCTCCGTGACGCTCGCGTTCGGCTTGAGCTCGACGAACGCGCACGGGACTTCGCCCCATTTCTCGTCGGGCATCGCGACCACCGCGGCCGCGAACACGGCGGGGTGTCGATGGAGCGCATCTTCCACCTCGAGTGAGGAGATGTTCTCACCGCCCGAGATGATGATGTCCTTCGAGCGATCCTTGACCTTCATGTAGCCGTCCGGATGCGTGACGGCGAGATCGCCGGAGTGGAACCAGCCACCAGCGAACGCCAGGGCGGTCGCGGTCGGATTCTTCAGGTAGCCCTTCATCACGATGTTTCCGCGGAACATGATCTCGCCCATGGTCTCGCCGTCGGCCGGCACGGGCTCCATCCGCTCCGGGTCGAGCACCGCGGCATCACCTTCGAGCACGTACGGCACGCCCTGTCGCCCGTTCAGCACTGCCCGTTCGTTAGGCCCGAGCGCGTCCCACTCCTCCTGCTTCTGGCACACGGTCGCGGGGCCGTATACCTCGGTGAGGCCGTATGTGTGCGTGAGCTCGATGTTGATGCGCTCCAGTGCCTCGATCGTGGATGCCGGCGGTGAGGCCCCGGCAACCATTGCGTGGAGAAGATGCGTGATGCCGTCCCGCAATTCCGGCGGCGCCGCAAGCAGTGTGTTGTGGACGATCGGTGCCCCGCAGTAATGCGTGACTCGGTGCTCTCGTACCAGCTGGAAGATCTTCGCGGCGTCGACCTTTCGCAGGCAGACGTTGGTGCCGCTCTGCGCCGCGACCGACCACGGGAAGCACCAGCCGTTGCAGTGGAACATCGGCAGCGTCCAGAGATAGACGGGATACCGTGGCATGCTCCACGCGAGAATGTTCGCGATCGCGTTGAGATACGCGCCGCGATGATGATAGACGACGCCCTTCGGGTTGCCGGTCGTGCCCGACGTGTAGTTGAGCGAGATGGCATTCCACTCGTCGGACGGAGGTTGCCACGCATACTCCGGGTCGCCCGAGCTCACCAACGCCTCGTACTCCACGCCCAACAGCTCGCCTTCGCCGTCGTACACCGGATCGTCGACGCCTATCACGAGCGGCTGGCGCTCGATCATACCTAACGCCGCGACCGCGAGCGCAGAAAATTCGCGGTCGACGAGGAGCACTCTCGTCTCCGCGTGCTGCAGCATGAACGCAATGGCCGACGCGTCGAGTCGCGTGTTGATCGTGTTCAGGACTGCGCCGGCCATCGGCACGCCGAAATGGGCCTCGTACGTCTCCGGCGTGTTGGCGAGCAGCGTGGAGACCGTAGCGCCGACACCGATGTCCCGCTTGGCAAGCGCCGAGGCGAGACGTCGAGCTCGTGCATACGTTTCGGCCCACGTGAACCGCCGGTCGCCGTGGATCACCGCGACACGAGTCGGGCACACGCGCGCGCTCCAGGCGATGAAGTCGAGCGGCGTCAGTGCCGCGTAGTTCGCGGGGTTCTTGTCGAGCCCGATTTCGTACGGATTCGGGACGGCCAAGGGTTCGACGCGGTCTGTCGACCGGGCGGAGGCGAGGTCAGTCATGGTTGGCCCTCGAGCGTCAGCGATGGTTCGTTAGCCGAGTGACCCCTCATTCTAAAGGTGTGGCGCGGCGCGAGCCAATGGTTTCGGCCGCGCCTAACGTCCAGGCGCAACACGCCTCGATATCGCCGGCAGACAGCCCCGACGGCACGACGTCATACCACTCGGGTCGACGCGTCGCTCACGGATTTCGTTGCATAAGCGAGCATACGCTGACCCCGCGCGGTCGATCCTCGAGCAACGCGTCTCGCGGGGATTGCGGCGGCGCATCCACGTCCCCATCTTCCACTCACCTGGTGACTGGAGAGCCGGTGACGCGGACGCCGCCCGAAATCCTGCAGGGTACGGTGGACATTCTCATCCTCCGGACGCTCGCGTGGCAGTCCATGCACGGCTATGCGATCTCTCATTGGATCGCGGAACGGACGGATGGCGTACTCACCGTCGACGGTGCCGCCCTCTACCAGGCGCTCCATCGGCTCGAGAATCGCAAGCTCGTCTCGGCGTCGTGGGGACTCTCAGAGAACAACCGCAAGGCGAAGTACTACACGCTTACGGCGGCCGGACGCGCTCGACTCAAGTCGGAGGCGGCCGTGTGGAACCGCTATGCCGATGCGGTTGCCAAGGTCCTGAGCCCCGGCTAGTGGCCAACGATGACATCGCGACGTCCATTGTTTCGGTTCCCGTGGCGTTCCCGCCGGCAGATCGCGCGCGACCTGGACACCGAGCTGGCATTTCATATCGACATGCGCATCGCCGAGTTGGTAGCGGCCGGCGTCGAGGTTGCCGAGGCGGGGCGGCGCGCGGTCGCCGAGTTCGGAGATCTCGACGGGACGCGCGACTACTGTCGCGATCTGGACACGAACACCGAACGGGACCTTCAGATCAGCGACCGGCTGGCTGAATGGCGACAGGACATTCGGTTCGCGTGGCGCACGATTCGGCGCAGCCCGTCGTTCGCCATCATCTCGGTCTTGACCATCGTGGCGGCGATCGGTGCGAACACGGCGATCTTCACGGTGACACGAGCGGTACTGCTCGCTCCGCTGCCGTACGGGTCGCCCGGGTCGCTCGTGGCCGTCTACGAGCGTCCGCGAGGAACCGCATCGCGCGGAAATCCGCTGTCTGTTCCGGACTTCGTCGACTATCGGGTCGCACAGCGGTCACTCTCGGGCATGGCCGCCTATTCGGATCGGTCGTTGACGTGGCGTCCGTCGGCCGGAGATCCGCAGCTCGTCACGGCGACGTCCGTCACGCCCAACACATTCGACCTGCTCGATGTCCGGCCCGCGTTAGGTCGCGCGTTCAACGCGAGCGACGACCCCGCCAGCACGCGGGTGATCCTGTCGTTCGCGTTCTGGTCCACGGCGTTCGGCGCGGACTCCTCCATCATCGGCCGGCCGATCACGCTCAACGACCTTCCGTACGTAATTGTCGGCGTCATGCCGCGAGCGTTTACGCTGACGGGGACAGAGTCGATGTGGACGGTTCTCGATCTCGATCGGGAGCTCGCGGACGCCCCGGTAACGCGTAAGCAGCACTATCTCCGTGTCGTAGCACGCCTGAGGGCCGGTGTGACGTTGGGTGTCGCGACCGCCGACCTGGAGTCCATCTCACGTCGGTTACAGGCCCAATATCCCGACGCCAACCCCGATCGGTTGGCGAATCTCGTTCCGCTGCACCGCGACGTGGTGGGCGACGTGCGCCCTGCCCTGCTCCTCCTCCAGAGCGCTGCCGCGCTCGTGCTGATCATCGCGTGCGTGAACCTTGCGAATCTCACGTTGTCGCGCACGATCTGGCGGCGTCAGGAGATGGCCTTGCGCGCCGCGCTCGGTGCCGGGCGTGGGCGGCTGGCGCGCCAGATTCTGACCGAGTCCGTCGTGCTTGCCGCGGCCGGGGGAGCACTCGGCACGGCGATCGCCATGGTCGCGACGCGACTGCTGATCGGACTCGACCCGGCAGCGCTGCCGCCGTTGTTCGACGTTAGGCCCGACTTGAGCGTCGTCGGTTTTGGACTGCTCCTGTCGTTGGTCACGGGCGCGCTGTTCGGGCTTCTGCCAGCCCTCGATGCTGCGCGCGCGAATCTGCACGGCGCCCTGCAGGAAGGCGGTCGCGGCGCGAGCGGATCCCGCAGCGGTGCGAGCGTCCACCGCGCGCTCGTCGTCGCACAGGTCGGACTCGCGGTGGTTCTGCTGGTGGGCGCGGGCCTCCTCGTACGCAGCTTCGGCGAGCTGACGCGCGTGCGTGTCGGATTTCGGTCCGATCACGTGCTCACCGCCGAGATCCGGGTCAGCGGCGAGCGGTACGATTCGACGGCCCTCGTCAATCGGTTCTACGATCGTGTGCTCGGCGATGTCCGGACCACGCCGGGAGTGCGCCGGGTGGGCGGGACGATGAAGTTGCCGATGGATTTTCGGCAGCCCCTCAGCACGATAGCCCTCGAGGGACAGCCGGTCGATCCACAGCACCTGGCGGAAGTCGCATACAACCTCGTTCGCGGTGACTACTTCGACGCGCTGGGTATCCCGCTCGTGGCAGGTCGAACGTTCACGGAGGAAGACCGGGAGGATCGACCCGGTGTCGTGCTCGTGAACGAGACCGCCGCACGCGCATACTTTCCCGACGGCCATGCCGTCGGCCGGCGCGTTCACTTGGGTCCTGATCCGAAGTCCCCAATGGCGACGGTCATCGGCGTCGTCGGCGACACGCGAGATGAGGGGTTCGATGTCGCGCCGCGACCGGCAGTGTACGCCAGTCACAGGCAGAACACGTGGTGGCGCTCGCTCGTCGTCGTCGTGCGCACGTCGGGCGACCCTCGCGCTGCGGAAGCGGCGCTTCGACGGGCGGTCAAATCGGCGGATCCCGCCCTCGCGTTGCGCGGGGTCCGAACGCTCGACGACGTGCTTGGTGAAAGCCTGGCTCCCCGGCGATTTGCGATGAGTCTCGTGTCAGGATTCGCTGCCGTGGCCCTCCTGCTTGCGGCCGTCGGCATCTACGGCGTGCTGGCGTTCTCCGTGGCGCGGCGTACGCGCGAGTTCGGTGTGCGGCTCGCACTCGGCGCGACGAGGCAGAACCTTCTTGGGCTCGTCGTGCGACAGGGGATGGCGTGGTCTGCCATTGGTCTTGCGTTAGGTGTCGCTGGTGCACTCGCGGCGGGGCGTCTGCTCGAGGGGATGCTCTACGGCGTCCGGCTGGCGGATCCGATCGCACTGGGTCTCGTCACAGCCACGCTCCTGGTCGTCGCCGTCGTCGCGTGCGTAGTGCCGGCCACGCGAGCCGCGCGCGTCGATCCGATCACGAGCATGCGGGCGGAGTAGCGTTCCCCAGCGACCAGGCGCCGAGACGACACTCGACGACAGCGAGTATGAGCCGTTTGGCGACGAAATGTCGACTCTCACAATAGAGCCTCGACGTCCCGTCGGACTGCCGTCCCTCGCCACGAGCCCTTCTATGCCGAACTACATCCGCGTCGCCACTGTGATCTCGCTCGCGTCGATTTTTCCGTTAGGCGCCTGCGAACGTTCCGAGACCATGACGCCGACGGCGCCGTCGCTCGCCGTCGCTACCGAACCAGCCGCCGCGAGCGTGTTCAGCAAGGCACCTCCGCAGGAGCGCGCGGTGCTCGCCGCGATGGCGGCCTACAAGCAGGCGGTCCTCGACAGCGACGTGGACGCACTCGCACGCATCTGGGCCGATGACTACACGTTCATCAACCCGCAGGGCGTGCTGGTGACCCGAGCCGAGCGGCTCGCCAACTTCGCGTCCGGCAGCACGAACGTGGGCGTGATCGACGACGAGCGTGAAATCACCGTGCACGTGCACGGCGATGGGGCGGTGGTGCAGAATCTTTCCACGCTCCGCGGCACGTTCAGCGGTCAGCCGACGGCGACCGATCTTCGCGGGACGTTCGTCTGGATCCGTCAGAACGGACGCTGGCAGCTCCTTACGAATCAGCTCACGCCCGTAGTCCCGTAGTCGTCGCTTCGTCTTATTCGCCGTCCAGATGTGCGCGTCGTGTGTCGACGGCCGCGGCCAGCGTTCGTAGCGACGCGGCGTTCCATCGTCGCCACGTGTGACGCACGAATAAATCGAGTGCATCGCGGTCCATGTTCCGGACGAACCGTAGCGAGACCTCCACCCACTCGGCCGGCGCCGCTCCCAGGCAGAGCGGATCGGGGTCAGCTCGCATCGTCGTCCAGGCGGCGAGAGGAGCGGCCATAGCCACGTGTCGTTCGAGGTACTCGCGTGCCCTTGCAAGGCCCAGGCCGCCGTATGGAATTGGGCGCGCTTTCGGCCGGTACCTCCTATTGCGCGCGCATCGTGATGACCGGATCGACTCGCGCGGCACTCAGTGCGGGAATCCAGCACGCCACGATCCCGATCACGGCCATGGCCAACGCCGCCGTGACCAGCGTGATGGGATCGTTAGGGGATATCCCGAACAACATGCCGCGAACGATCCGGCCGGCGACCACGGCCCCCGCGAGGCCTAACGAGAGGCCGACGACCACCAGCCTCCCCCCTTCCCTCAGGATCATGCGCTCGATGATTCCCCGGTCCGCACCGAGGCTCATCCGAATGCCGATCTCGTTCGTCCGCGCGCTTACCGAGAACGCAAACACACCGCCAATCCCGACCGCTGCCACAACCAGTGCCAGCGCGCCGAACGCCGAGATGAGAGCGGCGTTAAGTCGCTGGGTGGAGATGCTGCGATCCTTGTACGCCTGAATCGTCAGCACGTCCTCGATCAGCGCCGTCGGCGCGATACGACGCACGATGCGCATCGCCGAGGCCGCGAGCGCGGACACATTGCCGACGGCGCGAATGACGAACCCGCCGCCACTCGGCATGTGATCGACCGGCGAATACAGCGTGGGCACCGGTTCGGCATCCAGACGCTCGCCGTCACGCGTGTTGCCCACGACGCCGATGATGGTCATGAGCTCCTTCTCCATGGACGGGTAAAGCTCGCGCACGATCTGTCCCGTCCACGCAACCTGCTTCCCGATCGGATCCTCGTTCGGGAATACCCGGTCTGCGTAGGCTTTATTGATGATGGCGACCGGCGCACCCGCACCCATGACCCCATCCCGCTGCTGGAGGGCGCGAAGCCCGGCGTTGCTCGACTCATCGCTCGCGGTGAACATGCTGCCACGCACGAGCGGAATCCCGGCAGCCCGAAAGTAGCTCGCGTCAGCAGAACGCTGCTCGGCCCGGGCGGGCGGCTGGCCGGCCACCAGTGGTCTTCCTTCGACCTTCACGTCATTCACGAACCCCGACGTCCGGAGCGGGAGTGTGGATCCGACGCCCACTGCGATCACGCCGGGGAGCGCCGCGAGCTCACGTCGCATCTCGTCGAAGCGCTGCCGTCCCGCAGCGCTCGTGGCAGCGTCTCGCGATTCCGAGCGAGTGAGCTGCGTGACCCGCATCGTGAGCACCTGTTCCGCATCGAGCCCGGTGTCCACACGAGAGAGCTGGATCAACGTGCGCGTCAGCAGTCCGGCACCCGCCAGCAGGACGACCGACATCGCGACCTGCGCCACGACGAGCCCACGCTGCAAGCGCTGTTTTCTCACGGAGCCGCTCATGCCTCGTGCTCCGGCGGCGATCCACGTCGCAAGCCGTCCGTCGGGTGGCGTCCACCCGAGGGACGAGAGCACGAGCGCGACGAGCACGGACAGCGCGACAGTGAAGCCCAGGACCACACCATCCAGCGCGATCTCGCTCGCGCGCGTCGAGTAACGCGCGGCGAACGACGTCAGGAGCTTGAGGCCGAGCGTCGCGAGGAGGCCGCCGAACGCGGCACCCATGAACGCGAGCAACAGATTCTCGACGAGTAACAGCCGCCGGAGCCGCGAGCCCGCGGCGCCGAGGGCGGCGCGGAGGACCAGCTCGTGTTCTCGGCGGACGCCGCGCATCAGCGTGAGATTGGCGACGTTGGCAACCGCGATGATCAGGACGAGCGCGGCCGCGCCCATGAGCAGCCGGAGCGTGAGCTGCGCTCGCTCGCCGAACACCTCACGAAACGGGATGACCGCGACGCGATAGTGCGACGCGGCGTCGTATGCTTCCGGGTGCTGTCGCTGCATCCGCGCGTAGACGGCGCCGACTTCCGTCCGCACACGAGCGAGGGTGGTGTTGGGCGCGAGCCGGGCGACCACCTGGGTCATGCGATGGGAACGGCCCTCGACCATGAGCGCGCTAATGTGGTGCTCGCTGTTCACCATGTTGAGGAAGGCTTCCACGCGGTCGGGGAAGTTCGGCGCCGACTGCACGACGCCGATCACCGTCACCTGCCGTCTGTCCAGCGTGATCTGCCGGCCGACAACGGCCGAGTCTCCACCGAAGCGGTTGATCCAGGTCGCGTACGTGAGCACGGCGACCGGCGCGGCGCCGGGCCCGTCATCGGACGGCAACGTTAGGCGCCCGACCACCGCAGCGAGGCCCATGACCTGGAAATAATTCCCCGTAACGAGACCGACATTCCAGCGGACCGCGCCCTCGCTGGCCTGATGCACGACAGCGAACGACGAGTACTCCGCCATGCCAGCCAGCGACGGCACGCCGCTCCGCAGGTCGCGAACTTCCGGCACCGAGAAGGTGAGCTCGCCGCCTCCCATACCCTCCATGGAATGCCGCAGGTAGACCAGGCGATCCCCATCGCGGTGCGGGAGCGGCTTGAGCAGCACACCCCGGACGACACTGAAGATAGCGGTGTCGGCGCCGATGCCTAACGCTAGTGTGAGTACGACCACGGCGGTGAACGCGGGGCTGTGGCGCAGTGCGCGGACGCCATACGCGACGTCGGCGGCGGCGCTCTCGAGCCACGGGATGCCGCGCTGCGCACGGGTCGCGTCAGCGGCTTGCGTGAGACCGCCTGATGCCAGCACGGCCCGCCGCCAGGCGGCGTCCGGACGCATCCCGCGCCGGACGTATTCGGCCGCCTCCATTGCGAGGTGGGACTCGAGCTCTTCACGGAGCTCGTCGTCACCCCGGTGCTTCGTCAACATGCCAACGATGCGCGCGAGCGCGGCACGAACCCGTGTCATGTCAGCTCCCGTATGGGTGCTTCCTATGGGATTCCCATACGAACGTAGCGCGTTGCGGTCAGGTGCGCAACGTGCGAGGTGACCGCAGCTGGTTACGCTAGTTCCAGCGGAGCCCGCGCAGCTGATCGAGGTTCACATTGCCTCCCGACAGCACGACCGCGACGCGCGAACCGGCCGGCAGCTTGACGAGGCCGTGAAGCAGCGCCGCGACCGGCGCCGCCGCCGCGCCCTCGACCACGAGCTTGCAGCGCTCCATCACCCAGATCACCGCATCGAAGATGTCGCGATCCGGCAGCGCGACGATCTCGTCGACGAACCGCTGGGCCACCGAGAACGTTTTCTCCCCGACCCGACGGACGCGAAGACCATCGATGATCGTGCGACAGTCGATCGTCTCGAGGCGGCCGGCTTCCACGCTCATCTTCATCGCCGGGCCGTCGGAGGACTCCACACCAATGACGCGGATCTTCGGGTTGTGACTCTTCATCGCCATCGAGACGCCGGAGATGAGCCCCCCGCCGCCGATCGGCACGACGATCGCGTCGAGCTCGGGCCAGTCCTGCACGACCTCCAGGCCTAACGTGCCCTGGCCGGCGATGAGCTGCTCGTCATCGAACGGATGGACGTACGTCAGCCCCTCCGTGCGTACGAGCTCCTTTGCCTTTTCGTTCGCCTCGTCCCAGATGCTGCCGTGCAGCACCACTTCGGCCCCATAGCCCTTGGTCGCCGCGATCTTGGCCGGCGTCGCATTCGCCGCCATGCACACGACCGCCCGGATGCCGTGAATCTTCGCCGCCAGCGCGACACCCTGCGCGTGATTCCCGGCCGACGAGCAGACGACGCCGCGGCGTTTGTCCTCCTCCGGCATCTGCGCGAACTTGTTGAGCGGGCCCCGGATCTTGTACGCCCCGACGCGCTGGAACATCTCGGCCTTGAGCCGGATGTCATAGCCGCTCACCTCACTCAACTGGCGCGACGTCAGGAGCGGCGTGTGCTTGATATGCTGGGCGATGCGGGCCCGGGCATCGCGGAAGTCGTCGAGCGTCAGGACGAACGGAGCGGCGGCAGTCTGCGTCACGGTCTCGTTAGGTTCGGCGTTATGGCTTCCGGGTAGTCGAGTCGACCGCCTTCAGGAAATCGCGAACGACCCGATTCGTCTCGTCCGGGTTGTTCTATTCCACGAGGTGCGCGGCATTGGGGATGACCGCGTATTTCGCGCCGGGCGTCATCTGTGCGTGGCGTTTCACCGTTGGCGGATCGCCCTCATCGAACTCGCCCACCGTGAACAGCACCGCGACCTTCACGTCCTTCAGGAATGGTGTCGCATTGTACTGCTCGAGGGTACCCGCGATCGTGAACTCGCTCGGGTCCTGCATATAGGTGTAGATGCCCTCATTCACTGTCGCCATCACACTGTCGAGCTCCGCCTGCACCGGTCGCCGCCAGACGTACTTGCCGTCGAACTCGTTCACCGCCGCCTGATAGTCGGCTGCCGTGTAGCTCTTCTCGGCCTCGTGCGTGGCGATTGCCGTCTGCCTCGAGTCGGGCAGCGTTTTCACCAGACGTTCCCGTTCTGCCCCCACGTCGGGATGTCGAGCGCTGGACTCATGAGCGTGAGGCTCGAGACGTGCTCCGGATGCGCGCGATACTACTCGAAGCCGAGAATCGTCCCCCACGAGTGTCCGACGATGTGCACCCTGTCGTAGCCCAGGCGTGAGCGAAGCGAGTCGAGCTCGCCGTGCAGGAGAATGACCGGTGTCGCGCTCCCGGATCCCACGACGCGATACCAGTACTGCGCGAGCAAAGATGAAAGGGTGGAGTCACCGCGTCGAGGGTAGGCGTGGCGAGAGACCCCGCGGATGTCATTCGTCTCCCGGGTGATCGCACCATCACTCCCTCAAGTCAGGCTCCGTCGGTATTGTAAACCCCGCGGGTTCCAACACACCCCACTATCCGTCAGGAGTCGAGGAGAATGCGTTCAACGCGACGATTCATCGTACTCAACGGCGCGCTCGCTCTGGCGTGCGCGCTGCCGGCAGCAGCCCAGTCGGCGAGCGTCATGTCCGACCTTTCGAGCGACGTCGCCGAAACGGAGAAGAAGTTCATTGCACTCGCCAAGGAGATTCCGGCCGCGAAGTACGATTGGCGGCCCGCTCCCGGCATACGATCGATCGGCGAGGTAATCCGCCACGTCGCGAGCGACAACTATCTGATCCCCGCGGCGCTCGGTCACGCGGCCGACCCGTCGACCGGCATCAAGGCCGATGATTACAAGACCGCTGGGGCGTTCGAGAAGAAGACGGCGACGAAGGATCAGACGGTCGCCGATCTGGAGAAGTCGTTCGCGAGTCTGAAGCAGAACATGCAGGCGACAACCGCGGCGAGCCTTGGCAACCCGGTGAAGCTGTTCGGGCAGTCCTTCACGACCCAGAAGGTGTGGGTGCTCGGCACAACGCACATGCACGAGCATCTCGGGCAGTTGATCGCCTACGCCAGGATGAACGGCGTGAAGCCGCCGTGGAGCCAGTAACGGCCGGCGACGGGGGACGGGCGACGGGGAAAACCGCGGCTGGTTGCTGGCTGCTCGTGCTGGCTGCTCGCTGACGCTGGCTGCTGAGAGATGAGTCGGCCGCGGGGTTTCCGCCTCTTAGCCGTCGCCCGTCGCCCGTCGCCCGTCCCCGTTATTTTTTCGCCGCGGCAATACATTCGATCTCGAGCAGTGCGCCGGGAACCACGAGGCCGGCGACGGCAACGGTCGTACGGGCTGGCGGCTCGGTGGGGAAGAACTCCTTGTACACGCCGTTCATCGCCTGGAAGTTCGCCACGTCCGTCAGGAAGACCGTGCATTTCGCGATGTCGGCCATCGTGACGCCAGCGAGTGAAGCGGACGCCTTCACGTTCTCCAGGGCCTGACGCGTCTGGCCCTCGATGCCGCCGTCGGCGAGGCCGCCTCCACCAGGCTTCGTGCCAAGGGCACCGGAGAGGAAAACGAGATCGCCGACGCGCACCGCGCTGGACAGCACGCCGCCCGGCCGAGCGTTAGGCGGATTGATCGCCTGCTTGTTCCCCTGCGCCGTGGCCTGCCCGGTCGTCACGGCGAAAGCCGCCAGCACGAGCGACGCGATCAGTGAGAGCCGACGAACTCGCATGTTCGACCTCGATATGGATGGTTGTGAAGCGTGGGACCCGTTGGTTCTCAGCTCTACGGCGGCCTCAGACCAGCACCCGCAGCGCACCGGGCACGACGCGGACTTCGAACTTCGTCCCCTCCGCCACGAGATCCCCGCAGCCGAAGAAGGCGGTCTTGCGCTCGGTCTCGATAGTCACTCGCACCGCACGCCACGCCGAGAAAACGTTCGACGCGACCGCCGAGCCGCGCAGGAGCCGCGTCAGCGCGGCGAGCAGTCGCACGCGGGCCACGTCGTGCACGACGCAAACGTCCAGCGCGCCATCCGCGTTGTCCGCCGGCACCGGCAGGGCAATGCCCCCGCCCATCGTCCGCTGGTTCGCGACGAATACGCCATGGGCGCGCACGTCCATTGACTGGTCCGCCGTCTCGCCGGGGACTCGCCACGTCAGGCGCACCCGTTCCGCCAGCCCCGGTCGGAGCATGACGTTCGCGCCCGCCGAGATCCGGTAGACCGCGCCGCCTAACGATTCCGTCGCCATCCGCGCGAGCGGGTGGAGCGCCTTGAGCCACGGCACCACGAGCGCGGCGTGCGCCCCGATGCCGATGCCCCCGGCCGTCACGAACGGCCGGCCATTCACTTCCAGCATGTCGATCGCACGCGTGCTGCGACGGACGATCCGGTCGAGCGCACCAGCGACGTCGTCAGGAATCCCGTTCGCGCGCGCGAAGTCATTCCCCGTTCCCAGCGGGATGACGCCGAGCGGGACGCCGGTGCCCGCGAGTTCCTGGGCGACCAGTCGAACCGTGCCATCGCCGCCCGCGGCGACAACGACCGCGGGGCGCTGCTCTGCAGCCATGCGGGTGCGCACAACCTCCGCCGCCTCGAGCGCAGAGCCGACGGAGACAATCTCGATACCATAGCGACGACCGAGCGCGCGCTCGGCAGGCTTGCGCCACTCGTCGCGTCGAACGCGGCGAGCATTCGGGTTCGCGACGACAAGCGCCGCCGCGGTGGCGCCGGGTGGCGTTGGGCGGTGTGACACCAGAGAATCAGCCTCGACGCGCAACTGCGCCGACGCGGGGAGTTGATACGAGCACTCGCCGGTAAGCTAACCTGGGAGGCCAAGCTCGCCAGCGGTTGAGATCGTTCTGGCAGCAGGCTTCATTCAACGTCACTGCGCTCGGGAACGAACGCCTGGCCGATTCCCGATTCCCGATTCCCGATTCCCGATTCCCGACCGTGTACAGGCAACTCGACGACGACCGCATCATTGAAACGCTCGAGCGGCTCCGTCACCGCATCACCGAGCGATTTGCTACATCGAGTCTGGCGCGCGTGAGTGAGGAGCTGCTCGCCATCGCGCACGAGTCGGCATCACACGTGGCGTATCTGGCGAGGCCGAACTGGCCGATTCGTGGGACCGTTGCGCTCGCGATCGCGGTGATGCTGGCGGTCGTGGTGACTGCAGCGTCGCAGGTTCGGTTGGCGGCCAACATCGCCAGCTGGCCCGAGTTTCTGCAGGGGATCGAGGCCGCGATCAACGACCTCGTGTTCCTCGGGATTGCCGTCTTCTTCCTGCTCACGATAGAGACTCGGCTCAAGCGTCGCCGAGCGCTCGCGGCGCTGCATCAGCTGCGCAGCATTGCTCACGTGGTGGACATGCACCAGCTGACTAAGGATCCGGAACAGCTGCTCACGAATCCGCCGTCCACCGCGTCATCGCCGACGCGCACGATGACGCGCGTGGAGTTGGGGCGATACCTCGATTACTGCAGCGAGATGCTCTCGGTGACGAGCAAGATTGCAGCGCTGTTCGTGGAGCGGTTCGACGATCCGGTGACGCTCGCCGCGGTGAACGAGATCGAGTCGTTGACGGCCGGGCTGTCGAGGAAGATCTGGCAGAAGATCTCCATGCTACTCAACACCGGTGATTGAACGGCTGCGGCCAGACTGCAAGCTGAAAGTTGGTAGCCGACGGGTTTGGGCTGCTGCGGCTTGCTGTGAGCTGCTGCTATTACCGCCGGTTGTCATCCGAGCACGGTTGTCATCCCGAGCGGAGCGAGGGATCCTCATCGTCCCGAGCGAGGGCTAATATCCCTCTGCCGGGATGATGAGGATCCCTCGCCTGCCGGCTCGGGATGACAACCCTGCCGGGAGGACGGCGATTCCTCGACTCGCTGCCGCTCGCTCGGAATGACACGCTTTGCTGTCGCCTGTCGCCTGTCGCCTGTCGCCTGTCGCCTGTCGCCGGTCGCCGGTCGCCGGTCGCCGGCCGCCGGCCGCCGGCCGCCTCTCGTCCGTCCCCCGTCCCCCGTCCCCGGCAGTCGCCCGTCGCCTAACGCCCCAGTCTGTCGAGTTCGGGAAAATTTCTCGCTTGACGAGCCCCCCGGCGCGGTGAATGTTGCCGCCGCGTCCGAAGGAAACGGTCAGTCTCGGACGCGATGCTCTCCGGTGGGACGCCAGCGGAGGGTCGCCTGTCGGATGTTCGGCAACGACAGGTCGGTCG